>NPIE01007292.1_pt1 | contig 36414 bp, 51 predicted proteins | sample 8637661 | NCBI WGS metagenome assembly NPIE01 (sample SAMN07420842, study PRJNA396082) | bioreactor metagenome | isolation source: sample BA12 brine-fed electro-methanogenic bioreactor BA | place: Japan: Kochi | collected 2016-12-09 | reverse complement strand
ACTGCGAGCGATCATCACCCGCCGATCCAAAGATGCTGGTGTGGAGCCGATGGGCTTGCACGCTTTCCGGCGTAAACATGCTCTTGACCTGCATCGAGCCGGTGAAAGCCTGCTCACTATTCAAAGGCGGTTGGGGCATCATTCCGATTTGGTTTTGAAAAAATATATCAAGCTCTCTCGAGAAGATATGATTGCAGCCGCTGCCCGGTTTCATAATAGATAGAAAATCAATATATATGATACAATAACAAAAAGGAGGCATTGATGGCCAAAGATATTGATCAGCCCGTTTCACTAAATCCAGTCATAGCCTATTATGTTTCAAAGGGTTATCGTGTCATTTCCCAAACCGAAACATCTGCGCAGCTTGTCAAACCCAAAAAATTCAGCCTCTTCTGGGGTGTGCTCTTGTTTCTGGTCTTTATCGTCCCATTTGTCATTTACCTGCTCTCGTATCTGGCCAAGAAAGATCAATCCATTTATCTTCAGATCGTGGGCAATACGGTGGTCATCACCAATGCATCCGGTAGGACATCCACGCTTGAGGGCACACCGAGCAAGCGTAAATTAAAACGTGCCTCACGCACTCGCAAAGAGCTTGCTTTGGGTGTTGCGATTTGGTTTGTTGTCTTTGTGATGGTTCTGTTTTTGATTCTTCCGCTTTTGTAACAATGTGGACCTGGAGGGAGTTGAACCCTCGTCCCGGCTTCTTGGATGCTACGAATAACACCCGGACACTACACCACCGGCGAAACCCGTCAGGCCCATAATAATACTCAGTATTATTTTACCCTACCCTCCCTCCATATTTCTTCAACCAGTGCACTAAACTTAAACGGGTCCAGGCTTTCCCCGATCAACCGCTCGCGCCATTCGCTTTGCTCACCGGCGGCAGCCTGCTCAATCAGCTCACCCAGGCGGCCTTCCTGGTAATTGATCGGGTAAGCAATGTCTGGCCCGTATTTATCCCAGTTATGAGGAGTATATTTATCGCTGTTTTTGTTTGCCCTGGCGGGCAAATGCTGATTGATACCGATGGTAGGTTTGCCTCTGGCCACCGCCAGGTACATCATCGTGCCCTCGGCAATCACCACATCGGCATCATCAATATTTTTAGTATTGCCATCCGTAGCGCCTTTGATCCATTTAAATTTCCCATACGGCTTCAAGCCCTGCTTGCCAAGATCGTGGATATAGCGCACGGTTACCTCTAAATCCATCGCCCGTTGCACATGTTTTAGTTCTTTGAAGATTTGCCTATTGGCTTGCAAGGCTTCTGTGCGCAATCTCCCGCCCGATGGATGGATCGGCGCAAACAACACCCGTTTCGCCTTATCGGGTGCGGAGAACGGCTTCTGTGCGCACCATGGCCAGCCACAAACGATCGTTCTTGTATTCGGAGCGATAATCTTCATCGCTTCCTTTTGCCCTTCACCGATAACGATCACGGCCGCCAGATAATCTTTTACATCGACAAGCCCATCGTACCACCATGGGGGTAAGGCGGAATGAGGATAAATGATAATCTTAGAACCCCGATTAATCTGTTGCCGAACATGAGCAATGGTATGACTTGGAGCCGTTATGTAAATGTCTCTATCGAATAGCGAAACATCCGCAGCTCGTGCGATCGGCTTGTGCCCTCGTGATCTCAAGGCGTCAAAATAGGGTTTGCCTTTGTGTTGATAGTTGAAAACGTAAAAATTCATCGTTTCTCAACTCTCTGCAAATCAATCCTCTGTAAGACAAACACACCTTTTCTTTTTTCAAACACGGTCCAGTCTGGATCCTTCTCAGCTCTGTTACAGGCTTTTGTGACGCCATCAATTAACAAGTAGTCATGAAACACTACAAACTTAGATGTAATATCTTTTACTTTTAACCAGTCCTGATAACACTCGTTTTCATCATGTCCCGCGTCAATGTAAGCAACCACGAACCTCATGTCTGTCTCATAATCAAGAGTTTCGGATTGAACCAGCTTAACGTTTTCCAGACCAAACTTATTGATGTTAGTTTTCACAACTTCCAAATTAACCGGGACGCCCGATTTGTCTATCTTTTTCCCGGACTTTTTGAGATACCAGCCGTCAAAAAGATCAACCCCCACACAAACCCCGTATTGCTGCATGGCTTTTTTGTATAGCGCAACCGCGCACAGCGACCCGCCGTGAAGAACGCCGAATTCGAGATAGTTGCCATCGCCGGCACGCTCGACGACCTTCAATAGCGTTTCGGACGCTCCGCCAGCATCAGCATACCTGCCGAGCAGATTGTTTTTTACCTGGTCAATTATATTTTTAATTGCGCTCTCGCTCATCTCAATACCCACACAAACTCCCAAGCCGGGTGTTCTCCGGTGTACGCCTGCACCACCTCAAAACCACACTGTCTGATGATCGTCTCCCACACCGGCCGGCTCAGATGCCACTCCATCTGGCGTGATCCAACCGATAAGCGGCGGTAACCCGGCTCGCCCGATGAGTAACTTAAAGAATTCGGAATTTCAAGATATAGCAGCCCCCGCTTACTCAGTAACCGCTTCATGGCCGCAAAGCCCGCCTCGATGTCCATAAAGTGCTCGGCAACCCCCATGCACAGGATCAGATCAAACTGGCAGCCCAGGTCAAAGTCCTCAACAAAACCCGTGGCGATCGTTGCCCTTTTTACCAGATTACTGGCGATCCTACACGCCACTGGCGAGATGTCCAACCCGTGTAGATTGGCATCCGGGTAAACCCGCCGGAAGTGCTTCAGGGTGTGCCCGTTCCCGCAGCCCACGTCCAGGATGCGCTTCGGGTTGGTGATATGTTCTGTGACCACGCCGGCCGCAAACCGGTTGCGCTTGTCTCCCGTCCACTTGCCGGGATTTTTGGTAAAAAACTCATCATACTCAGTAATCAGCGCTTCTCTGTTCATTTACACCTCGGGTTTATAATCGATTAAAACATTGCTATCAATGACAAATTGCCTGCCCCGTTCTTTATCCCAAATAAAGGCTTGTGCCATGCGTTGAGCCATATAGCCTTTTTCCGAATGCCAGGCATCCAGGGCGGTCAATGAGCCAATCCGCCTGATCTTCACGCCGCCTATTTCCATTGCCTCTTCATGGTGCATGTCGCCCAGGTGCCACTCCCTGAAGATAGTTTCACCCCAATCCTGGGCCCGCTCCTGCTGCATCAGATGCTGGATGCGCTTCCCCTCTTTGCCGTGCGAAAAGCCGATCAGGTTCACCCCGTAACGAACATATTTTCGAGACGATGGCGAAATGTTGACCGAAACATCGTCACAGTCCTGATACCTGGCGAAAAGCGTGTAAACCGCAAAGTAGCTGAACGTTTTATCGTGGTTGCCAGGCACATACATCACCTCAACCGGTGCGATTTGCCGTAATTGCTCAGTTGACCAGAACAGCAGCTCAACGCCTTTCCGATACATCTTCTGCCAGCGCGTGTCTGTATCCACCTGGGTGCCGGATGTGGTCATGCTGGTTGTGTTGTCTACGTGAAAAAAGTCTTGCCCAATCGGGAACACGATCTTCTCGATACTTAAATTGCATTTTCCCACTTTACTGAGTATGTCTTGCATCGTGTCCCGGTATAGCTGCTCAGCTATTTTCAAGTCGTAATCCTGCCCGGTTTCCTCCGCCCATGCCAGCTTACCGAGATGCAAGTCCATGATCGGCAACTCTAGCATCAGGTTGCCCGGCTTATATTTGACTGCTGAAAGTTTAGGCGGCTCCAGTTCCTCAAACACCTGCCGGATAAAATCTGATGTAAGCTCAGTTTGGATCGGCTTTACAGATAACTCAATTTTGTATTGGTGGTTGGTAGTCTTGTCTGGGAAATAACCGTTTTCTTTATCCCCTAATTTCATGGTTACATCCCAATCATTGCGCTTTGTCTTGCAGCTGACAAGCTCCCATTTTAGCGGGTCAAAACCCATCATCTGCATAATGCGAATTGGATCATTCGCATCACTCTCTGATAACATAACCATCCGCTTTGTGGTTTGCGATCCGTCGCCCTTGATGATGGTTTCATTTAGGGCATTTATTTGATCTGGATTGGCTAATCGCTGTTTGCGCCGTAAATGTTTTCTTATACCTGCAATGTATTTCTTTGCGTTATTTTGTGATAGGTTGCACCCGTAAAATTCTCGGATAATATCTTCAGCTCGCCCGGATGCACTCAAAACCTCTTGATCGAATTGGTCAAGTATCATGTTTGATCACCCTTTCGGTGACAGATTAAACGCTTATCTCCAAAAACTCCATCTCCGTTCCCGCGATCGATGCCTGGCCCAGGATGTAAACCAGATGATCCGGCATCACATCCTTGTAAGCCCTCGCCAGTTCGCCGTCAATATAAACCGCCACATCCGCCAGGCTGTTAGCGATAGTGTCGTCAATATCCGCAACCGATAGATGGCTTTCCGGCACGTCTGCGGCAATGGCAGCGTGGTCACCCACCCCCGCGCCAAAACGCACCTTGGCTGTGCAATGATTACTGAGTATTAGATCAAATCCCTGCCCTGCAATTAGTTTGTACATTGGTATCCAATCGTTTCACGCAATTTAAGGTAGTCACTCGGCCGCACCCAACCAGGTCATAGTAAATTCTGGTGAAAACATTGCACTTGCCAAAACATTGAGGTCTCCGCCCGATCTCTGATTAACTCTGAGTTCTACATAATCATTCACACTTAGTGCCATTTGAGTGGCTATGCTTATCGAAAAAGACGCACTCATAGCGTCTCTACGGATTCGAGCGATAACCTTTACGCCGTTATAGATAATATCTAGAACTCTGTCGCCTGTGGCGTTGGCAAGCCAGCGCACATGACCCGTTATTGAGTACACTCCAGGGGTTTTGCAAACCAGTCTACTGGTGTTCGATGTGGTGCTATGTATGCTGTCCGTGTCATATCGCTCCGAGTTAAATGTCAGCACAGTGTCGGTGTTGTGAGGAATAGCGATGTTTGTGCTGTTGTACACCCGCGCGGCGGGGATAGTTGCACCAACGAGAGCATCCACATACGCTTTCCGCACCGCCTGATTATCCGTTGTCGGATTGCTGGCTGGTAAAACAGGAACGCTACTGAATGTTTTGATTCCACCGATTGTCTCGTTTCCTGTGGTTTCTACATATTGTGGGTGGTCGTCATCTTCTAGACCAGTTAACTCTCCGTGATCGGTATTCTTACCACTATCCCATGTCTTAAATAAGTCTGGCATTGTCAGCTAATCCTTTTAATATTTCACCAAGATAAAGTCCCAAGCCGCATTGGTACGCACAATGCCTCCGATACCATCGTGATACCCAGTATAAATATCGGCATAATTAGTATTTCGCTCAACAGAAACATCTCTAGGAACTGCGGAATTAGCCACAGCCATAACTACATACGCCGTAGTCGCTAAATTATGAGTAAGACGATAGTATCCATCACTGATTCTTTGCACAGACCAACCAGAAGGGAGCCGAACTGCTGTTCCGCTGGCATTTACAATACCGGCATAAATTCCAGCGCTGGAACTATTGGTATTCATAAAAGATGTCTTTGCTGGGGTTACTGCACCTGTGCCAATCTTTGCCTCGGTTACTGCACCATTCGCTATCTTTTCCTCAATAACCGCACTGCTTCCTATCTTTGCCTGGTTTATGGCAAAGTTAGCAATCTTAGGGTTTGTTACTGCGCCTTCGCCAATCTTACTCTCAGTCACCGCGCCTGTGCCAATCTTATTCTCGGTCACCGCAAATGAGCCAATCTTAAAACTGGACACCGCACCATCCGCTATTCCATTCTCCACAATCTGACCAAATCCAAGACTACTGCCAAAGCGTCTTAGCGCATAACCATTAATAGTCGCTTGAATATCAGCCACATCACCAGCCACATCGCCCGCCACGCCCTTTACCGACAGCGCAGCACCGGTGCTGATGTCCTCGATGCCCTGCTCGATATGATTTAAGTTGTCGGCATCAACCGGCGTTCCAGCCTTCGTCACAGTGTTCTTAAGTTTGATCTGGCACTGTGCCAAATCAGTTACGTTGTCCACGGCGGCACCAAGATCATCTAATATCTCAAATCGTTCCGCACCGTCCAGAATTTCATCTTCCCAAGTCGTCTTTGTGTAAGCCATAACTCACTCCAATCTAATACAGACAGTCTTAATACGAATATCCACCAGAACTATCCTCCACATCACCCACCACCCGCGCATTGGCAATAAAACCGCCGGACAGGTTGATTTCCATGCGCTCTAAAATACCTCTGATCTGCTGATCGTAAAGCGTGTCAACGATCACCACACCGCCCACCTGCGCTTCCGGTTTGAATATCCTTACGTTTTGCTCATAACGGTCCTGATAATAGTCATATAATCGCTGCGCAACCGTTGCCCCATTACTTGAATTGACCAGCGATGCATCGGTAACGGCAATCACGTTTTGCTTTTTGCCCTCTGCATCTTGTAAATAAACCCCATACACGCTGACAGTATCATCGTAAACCAACCCCTCCAGCAGCACCTCACCCTCAGACGCAACGCTCACAACGGCATAGTTGGCGCCGCTCCCTGTGATGGTTGCCCCGGTAATACTGAGCGTGTGCATCGGCTGGCTGAATTGGATCTCATGCGTTCCGACCGAAAGCGTGCCTTCAAACAGTTTGCGGACCCCATCACCCACAACAATGTCGTGCATACTCACCTCAACACCTGTCACAAGGGGGCGTAAACTCACGGATGCATCTATGCCGATCTCCGACTTGGTGACAAACACGTCGGCTAATATCAAGTCCCACTGGGACTGCCGCCAGCGCTTCTGCCAAACACGAGATTGACCAACTCTGGCAACGCCGCTGCGAATACCCTTGGTCACCGTGCCGAGAGAGGTTATGCTGGCAATCTTTACAAAACCCTCCTGCCGGGCGCTCATAGCATAAGCACCAGCCGCAAAACACACCTGCTGAAGTGCCTCTCTGCGCGTGGATATTGGCAGCCACCCCGTAAGCTCAATAGCAGCAACCTGCGGATCAACCTCATAATCCAATTCAGAGTCGTAAAAAATTAGGTCTAGCAGTTCGCCAACGGTGACGGGCGTCAGCCAAATTCCCCCGCGAAACGGTAAAATGTCCAGCAATCCAATCGCATCCATGCACTCAAGCTTGATCAGTGTGTCACTGACATTTTCCCATTTATCCAGATAGTATTGACCTATGCTTATCTGTTTACCGTCAACAGCTTCGGTCACGGTTACAGGTGTGCGGTATTGCAGTACCTGATAATTGCCACTTGGGTTTAATATCGAAAAGTCAGCATCCTCGCTGTAAAGCGTCACCTCAAGCCGGTTGATCGGAACTTGCACCGAAAACGGGTTCAGCTCTTCTATAACGGATGCATCGCGGATAGCATCGCTCCCAAAGGTTATCCCGGCAAGTGTGATCGAAACTGAAGTGGCCATCTTATGACCTCGCGGGCGATCGTGCGATCATATTCACGGACAGCCCTTCAATGTAGTGGCTTGTTCCCTTCACTCGCACAAATACATCTTTGATGTTGCTGAAATAGCAAACAAAAGTGTGTGTACCGGTAGACGCTGGCATGATCACAGTATGAAATTCAACCGGCTCGGTGATTTTATCGAACAACGCCGCGTAACCCTCACGGCTGCCAATGTTCTTGCCAAATATCACCTGATAATTGATGTAGACACCGATCAGCTCACTCTGCAGCACGCCGTCAGCCGTACGTTCTGCATACTTATACAGCATTTCAACCGGTCGTTTGATTTCAACAACCGGCACATCATACTGAGTACCATCGATGGTGATCAGATTGCTCATGTCGCCGTCTTTTTCATCTCACAACCCCTTGGACCATACTTTGGCCAACCCGCACGTTTTCTTTGTCAATGTAAGGCTTCAGCTCACGCACCAGGGCACCCAACGATCCGGCGAAATTGATCGTCACTTCTTGGCCGCCCTGCAAGCCCTCAAGCTCTTCACGCACGATCTGGCGCATCAACGCTTCTGGGGTTTCGATATTCCGGCCGGATCGTTGATCTCCCAACACCGCCAGGAATTGACTATTAGGTGGAATGATCGCACCCTGGGCGAGTTGTGGAACGGAAGGCGCAACCAGTAACGGGATTTCACCAATACCTAAAAAGCCGGCGATCTTGTTAGCGCCGCCAATTAGACCATTGATGCCGTCTACAAAGCCGGTGATCACGCCGCCAACCGCACCCAATATACTATTCAAAATACCGCGCACAAAATCGTCAATCCCAGTCCATACCGTTTCCCACTTTTCTTCAATCCAGTCCAGAGCTGTTTCGAATGCATCTTTAATTGGATCAGTAACCTTTTCGGTAAACCATTCTGAAGCTATCCCCCAAATCTCTTTGATCCCGTCCCACACTTCTGTAACTTTGTCTTTAATCCCATCCCATATTTCAATCGCCTTGGCTTTAATCGGATCCCAAACCTTTTCGGTAAACCAAGTCTTGACTACACTCCAAACTTCTTTGATCTTTTCCCATGCATCAGCAATAAACTCTTTTATGCTGTTCCATGTCTTAATTGCCCAGTTTTTAAGCGGTTGCCAAACCTTTTCAATGAACCAGTCCTTGACTTTTCCCCACGCCTCCTTTATGTTCTCCCAGGCTCCTATCGCCTGTTCTTTGAGTTCCGGCCAATATGCAATCAAAATAAGTATGACGGCAATTATGCCTAAAATAACAAGTTTTATTGCCAACGCAGGAAAAAGAATCAGCAGTAAAGCCACAGCAACTGCCGCCAATACGATTACAATTATTCGCCAGGCGGCCTCGTTCTCACCGATCCAGTTGGTCAAATCCTGGATACGCTCCGATAGCCGGTTAATTATATCGATAAACGTATCTCGGATGAATTCCGCTACACCAGACTCCTCCATCCATTCCACCCACGGCTCAAAAGCCTTCTTTGTAGCATCCCATAAGCCCACTAACGAATCCCATAAGTTTTGCAATGGCTCTTTTAGCGGTTCCAAAAAGTCTTTGATCTTCTGCACAAGGTCCAGGATGCCTTGCAGTATCGGCACTTCCACACTTTCACCAATGCCGCCAGCACCACCCCCACCGCCAAAATCCTCCTGTGGCGGTTCCTCCTGCTGCAGCACATTGATCTCATCAAAGGCAGCCAGCGCGCCCTTAGCAGCCTTCTCCGCTTCTTTGGTGTTTTTCGCCAACTTCCCGGCGCCTCCAGCCGCGCTTGAAGTCGCAGTTGCAGTCGCTTGCATGACTGTTTTCTGCCCCATCAGCGCGCCGATAATCATGCCAATGATATTAAATATCTTGGTAAGCCATTGTGCTACCTGCTGAAGTAATGGCAGGGCCACGCTCAATAGCGGCAAAAAGGCATTGCTAACGGCCACCTTCAAATCGGCAAAATCCTGCTTCAAGGCCTGGGTGCGGTTACCCATGTTTATGACCCGATTGACTGCCGCTGAAATGCTCTTGACAAGCCGTGTTACAGCAAAAACCACCAAAGAAACAATTCCAACGGCTTTAGTAAACCCAGAAACCATCCGGGCAACACCAACAGCCATGCTCATGCCCATCTCTTTGATCTGGCCACCCAGGTTTTTTACCCCCTTGTTGAAACCTTTCTCATCGATTCTGGTATCGATCTTTATGCTGCCGTCATATCCTCTTGGCATCGGCTTGTTCCTTCTTTTTTCTACGGGCCTCTTTGACCTGGTTCACAAACTCACGCTCCCGTTCCTTTTCTTCAATCGGCCTGGTGTCCAGCTGCGGTACAATGAACACGTCACCCATTTCATGTGCAACCGCCCGTTCCTCTTTCGTGGCCTTGCCAGAACTGACCCGTTTGCGCAATCCAACCAGGCTGCAGAATAATGTTTCTGATCCGAGATCCAAAAACAGCGTCAGAAAATGCCACCAGTGGAGATACTCAGTATTCTGGAGGTCGATCCCGTGTGTCTGCTGGAAGGCGGTAAAAATAAAACGACCGTCCTTGCTAAAGCTATATAGACGGCGTTCTGACAAAGGCTTTGCCTTATCCTCTTGCTCACCCTCGTCACCGCCGTCCAGAAATTTAACACCCTTTCTGATGGCTTCCTGAATATCGCCTTCTGATGGCTGTTGCTCATACAGGTTCTCCAGTAATACGGCCTGCTTTTCAAGCCAGGTCAGATCGTTATCCTCAAACGCCAGAATGATCCGCAAGCAGTCCCGAAAATCGCTGTTGATCGGGTAAACCGTGCCGTTCACCCGGATCGCTTTGGGTAGTCGATCGGTTAGAATGTTCATCTAACCTCTAATCTCAATCCATGACCGTTTTATCCTGCTCAATTTTCTTACGGTCGGCGATCACTTTGCTGTATTTTTGCACCTGATCGCTGCGCTCCTCTTCGATGAACGGCGTGATACCCTCAAAAAATTGAGTGAACATTGGAATACTAACAGCGTCACCAAATGCCCTCTGTGAAGTGCCCTCACCGAATACATCATCGATCTTTGTGCGCGTCCATTCGCACACCTCGCGCACCAATTGAATGCGTTCCCCGGTGTTGATCGGCAATCCAAATTCATCAGTTTCTTCAACCGCGTCCAGCGCCTCTGCACGAGCAATAAAATCGTTCTGCTTTCCCTTAAATTCAGCAATCATTGCATAAAACTTCTCAGCAAAGATCACATCCTTTGGATTGAATATGATCACTCGATTCGGATCGTCGTTGATCATAATCCGCTTTACGCCGGTATCAATTCGGATGCTATCGGTCATGTTGCCCTACTTATGCGTCCGGTGTGAAGGCCAGCGTGGTCGGGTTGAAGGTGCCGTCAACCGGATCACCGCGATAGTAAATCGTGTAATTGATCTTGCTGCTCTGGCCGCCTTCGCCGCCGAAGGTCTCCACCGCCACGGTCACATCCTGCAATTGCGCCGGATAAGCGCCCATGGTATCAGCCTCATACATCCACACATTCACGATTTGGGTGTGTGCATCTTCCAGCACAGCCTGTGACTTGCGCAAGGCGTCAACAAACTCAAACACATCGTCGCCATTGATCGCGGTCGCTTCAACTGCCTGCGTGGGTGCATAGCGTTCCACCTCCGCTGTCCCGGCGTCCTGGTGAATGTAAGCCTCCTGTGACACTTCTGGATTGTAAGCAACCTCAGACGTGGTCACACCATCACCGATCAAGGCCCAGTCCTCATACCCTGGATCAATATCAATGAAGGTGCGAAATTCCGATCGTTTTACTTTTGCCATAATCAAACTCCTATTCTTGCTATTCTTGTTCGTATACTAACCGGCACTGTACCTGATACATGCCGGTCAATGATTCGCCCTCCTGATACAGGTAGCCCCAGCCCAGCGCTTCAATCTCCTCGGCTGTTTTCCCTTCAGGTAGGCTTGGTAAATTGCCCTCGTCGGTCTGCGCATCCAGCCATTCCGCAAAGGCTTCGTAAAATCCATTAGTTTCTAAGCGCTCCAGGTCGTCCGCTGTGCTTTCCATACTCCGAAAAGCAAAGGGATATTCCATCAAGCGCTTGCCGGTGATGTATTCTTCAATCACCCGTGGGCCGGCCAACGGCAGCACAGCATACTCGGTGGGATTGTTACCCAAACTTTCCACCCATACCGGCGCACCGTCCGCTAACTCAGTATAGGTTTTGATGAAATCCCGGACGCCTTCAATGATGCTCGTTGGTACAGTCATGCGTTACCTCCTGCAATCCGCCGGGCGCCTTCCAAAATCGTGCGCTTGTGGACTTCTTTCATCCTATCAAACCAATGCGGTCCGCGTAACGGGCCGGTTGTGCTGGGGTTCTTGCGCTTCATGTAATACTGCGCTCTCGCATAAGGTGCGATCCATTGCACGGTGCCCGATCCGATCTCGGTGCCCAGGATGCCGGTTTTGATTAACATGCCGGTCAGTAACGGGACGTAAGGTTCGCTCAATCTCAAAACCTCACTGTCTACAAACTTTTGGGCTTCCGAATAGCGCTTCTCCCACTTGGGCACAAAATCGGTGTTCCACTCCAAAACGGCTTTCATGTTTTCATCGTGGTATACCGCTCCCCTGGGGGTTTCAATCCTGAATCGCCTGGGTGCCATTAGCTCGCTCCAATCATCAGGTGGCGCATGTGAGGCGAGCCAAAGTCATACCGGTCAACGCTTTTCACTGTGGCAACGTCCGAATAATCCCTCTTCAGATTGCCGATTGTATACTCAGTATTGATTTGCCGGGTCACGATCCCTTCTGCGATCACATCGCCGGGCTTGATCACGATCTCGTGTGCCCGCCCGTACATTGAGATGTACACCTCCACCGCGTTGGCATCCATTAGCCCGCTTTGGATCACGTTGACCGCCTTGCGGTTGGTCCACAGCACGTTATCGATCACCGTGCGCGTCCATACCTCGGCGCCGTTCACCACCCACCGGCTGTACAGCGTCAGGTCTGTGTTAGTCTGCATCGGCCGCCGTTCCTGCATATTCGCCAGAATTGAAGCCCCGATACATCAAGCCCGTGCGCGCCAAATACCGCTTGGCCGCCAGGCTCATGCGGGCATCTGTTGACAGTGAATCGGTGGGCGTGGGTGTATAAGTTACTGAGTACGGGCCGACCTTCTCCGATTGGATCTGCCCCATCCTGGTATTGATGTCCTGGATGGCGTCCGCTACTGCGCACGTGGCCAGCTTGATCGGCTCAGTATAATCTGCGTCATCGATGTAATCGGCCGCCCGTTCAAAAGTCAGGCGATCGATCTCGTGACTGGCTCGTATAGCCAGCGCCTGAAAGTCGGCCAGAGCTATGGCACTGCCGCCATAGGTGTTTTGATAGAACTCATAGTCAATGTAAACCGCCATAACTCGGCCTCCTTATTTAATTGTCATTAAGAGCCCGGCAGTGCGGCTGATTCGACGCCTTCTACATAGTAGAGATAGCCGCTCACCTTGCCGGTCAACAACGCGCTGGTTGCCACGGTCGCCGTAATCTCACGAGCTGCCGTCAGCTTGATGCCGGTGCTTTCGGGCGTGTTCGCTTTGGGTGTGATCGCTTTCAATCCGTGCGAGGACCAGGGCGCAAGCGAAACAGCCGTGGCCGTCTGGATGTCATTGGCCCCTTCAACACTGATCGCAATCGTGGCGTTGTTGGCGTTCTCGCTGGTAAATGGGGTGTTCACGTCCATGAATCCACCCACTACAATCGAGTGAATCGGGATGGTTACCCCGACACCATGCGCGCCTGTCTCGGCGTTAGACCCGCCAGCCGAATCTTCCTCGCCCATATCGAACTCCCAGCGGGCAACCCGTAAGGCGCCCAGTCCAGGAGCGTCGCTAACAAAATCCACCAGCTCGTCAAAATTATCGTTGACGTCCTTCAGCCAACCGTGAATTTGAACATCTTTTATTGCCATATCAGCCTCCTTAAGACTGTCTCAAATCCGGGTTAGGCGTTTTTCACATGGGCATAGACACCGGCGACCTTGTTGTCAAAGACAAACGCGTCATGGTAAATGCGGTATTGGAACAGCCAGGCGTCTGCCGTCTGGTTCTGCTCAGGTGTGAACACCCGCAGCGGGTTGTGTTTGGCAACCTGCAAAACGGCCGAGGGATGGATCAGCATGAAGTTGAGATTCCGCCCGGTTGTATCGGTCTTGCTGTACCCGCCAGAACTGGAGGTGGAACCATCGTCCAAGGTGATGCCCTTGTAGAAACGAGTCTGTGGCACCATGACCACATCCATACCGTCCAGCGATTCGATCTCGCGGCTTACCGTGCCTTCACTGGTGAAAGTACGGGTTAACGACCCCTTCAACAGGTGGTAGATCGAGTCTGAACAATACAGAATACGACCCTCACGCGGCACCTCATTGGAATCCAGGGACGCCTGCGCCACATCCACGGCTGCCAAAACGCCCGATGACGTTGTAAGTGCAGCCTGCGATGGGCTGGTAATCCCGCTCCAGGATGCGTAAGTGCTGAACCGGTAAGCGTCGATCTCCGGCACAACCATCGTGCGGATGAACTCACCCACCAGCGTACCAAACGCCATCCCGATCGTTTCCTCATCGTCCATCGCGTCAATCGAAAACGCACGACCACGATCCTTGGCCAGGGTCAGGGTTTCCCAACTCCCCGTCACGTCACCAGCCGGGAAGCCGGTATTACGTGCATAATTGCCCAGGCCGACCAGTGAGGTTTTGAACACCTTCACAACCTGGGCGTTTGAAAAGTCAACAGGCTTACTGCGCCCGTCCATGCGCGCCGTTACAGACGCGTTCTTATAGATTTCATCCAGAATCGGTTGAAATTTTTGTGCTAAAGTAATTGAATTTGCCATATCAAGCTCCTATATGTGTTATTCTTCGATAGGCAACCCCGCCGCTTGTCTGGCTGCGATCACCATCGAATCAGTTAATTTTGCTTTACCCTGTCCCGCCGATACGATCTTTGGCACAGGCTGGTCTGATTCGAACAGATAATCATTCTCGTCTTTGATGACTTTCAGTTGATTTTCCAGGTCAACGATCCGGCCGTCTTCTGCCAATTTCAAATTGTCAAAATTCAGCAGGGCTTTGACCGCCTTGGGGTTTTTCGCTTTGGCTTCTGCCAACGCACCCTCCAGGGCGTGATCAAACTTCAACCTGGTGATCTCCGCCTGGGCGTCCTTCTGGGCCTGTTCTGCCTTGGCTTTCCAGTCGTCCGCCGCCGCTTTGATCCCGTCAACATCCAGCTCTTTGAAGCCCTCAATCGCCTTGTTAGCCTCCTCGAGCTGTCCCTGCAAGGCTTCCGCCTGCTTTTCAGCTTCCGTCAGCTGGGCTTTATGGGCCTCAACGCTCTTGCCATGCAGCTTCATGATCTCGTCAATCGCTTCATCAGCAAGTTCCAACGCCTTCAAATCTTCACGTTTCATCTGTTCTAACCCTTTCACTACGCTTTTTTTACGTGGTTTCCGCCCACGCTGTGGCGGCTGGATGTCGCTCCAGCCAATCGAAGTAACAAAAAAAGCCACGCATCTGAGATTTCTCTCAAAAAGCGTGGCTGGTTTGCCAGTCCTACGGCTTGTGCTGCCCTTTTTGTTGTGGGCAAACTATACCTATATTATATCATATAATCTTTATTTTTCAATCAATCCGTTTACTGATCCATTTGCCTGTCCTGAATAAAACTGATAAATTCTTTGATTAGCCGCTCCGCCTCTTCACGCGCCAGTGTCCTGATGCGGGTATCAAAACTCAACCCCAGCGGCTTGGGCTTCTCGTATCCGGCCGCCTCCAGGAATTCGTCAATCAAGTCATCCAAATCGTCATCCATAATCTTATTATAACAGCCTCGGTTGCATTTGTGCCGCCTTGATGCGCTTCTCAACCATTATAAAATAATCAGGGTCAATCTCTATGGGTTTATTTAATTCTTTAAACCACCTTTGTTTTACGTTATAGGGTTGGTCTTTTCTTCGTCCATCTCGACTATGCCAGCCCATTCCACCCCCACAGCTTGCATCCTCCAACAACCATCCACTCGCTATTAGCGATGTGCCAGGTTCGGTATCCAAAATAAAGGTTTGTATTTTGATATAACCCATTTCTCTACCTATTCTTGCCGCCGCCGAATATAAAAACGAACAAGCATTTTTTGTTCCGTCAGTTGCAAGTCTTGTTACCTCAAGAACCTCTTTATAATTAGTTAATCTCGCAACAGGTCTACCCACAACGGCGGCGCCAACAAACCATCTTTGCTTTGTGTCATAAGCACCTATGCTAAACCTATGCCCAACAACGGGCTTATGATGCCTGTGCCATAAGTCTATCAACAGATTTGCCTCTTTTAATTCTAGCGGCTTTATACACAACATAATATTTCACAATCCATTCTTAAAATCACTTCAAGGCAGTCGCCTAATATTAGTTCAACGGTCATACACCTGCTCCCGCACATACTGCCTATTCAACCCGGTCTGCCTGATGAAGTCCCGCATCGTGGCTTGCAAATCCCGCACCCGTTGCCGCTCTTCAAAACTGTCCAATCCGGCCGCTTCAACTGCCGCCTGCTCCCGCTTGGCCTTCCTGATTTCCCGTTCAATCTTCCTCTGATACTGAGTACCCTCATACCAGCTCATCTCTTTACCGTTATATGTGACGGTTGCACTGGCATACTCATTCAGTGTGGCCTGGTCATAGGCATTTTTACTGATGCCTTTGAAAAACGGATAGTGACTGTGCCGGCAGTTATGTGTTATAATATTATTAGCAAAATACCACTCACCCTCTGTTGAAAGGTTGTAGACATGGATAAAAGAACCCTTAGGCGATTTCCTCTCAATGTTAACGATGTTATCGAGATGTACAACAATGGCATTGCCACTACGGCGATTGCCGATAAATACGGATGCTCCGTCAAGGCCGTTATAAATTGTCTGAAGAGGAGTGGTATCTACGGCGGTCGTGATGACTGGGTTTCTTATATCTGGAGAAATTACAGGGTCAAGCCGTCCGACCTTTTGTGGATGTATCACTCCGGTATGTGGAAAAATGAGATCGCTGAAGCCACCGGCATATCTGAAGGAGCGGTGGGGGTATATCTTGAAAAACTTGGTATACCAATTGCTGATAACCGATCGGATGCCATGAAAAACAGAATTGATCGAATGACCGATGATGAAATCACAAGCCTTACTGAGCCAGCCCACGAGGCCGTTAGAGGTATGAAGCGAACCAATGCCGACCTCGCTAAACGCGCCATTGGAAAGGAGAAAAGTGGGAAGTTGAACGGGCAGGCTGAAAAAGCTCTTTACGGGTATCTTATTAACCTTGGTCTGAATCCCATCCCACAAAAGGCAATCTGGATATACAACATCGATTTCATGATCAGAAATATCGCCGTGGAAGTTACCGGCAGAAGCAGGAAGGTTTCTGATTATCCCGCCTACATCAAGCGCACTAAATACCTCTTGAATAAGAGGCTGGCACTCATTTACGTTTGGGCTAATTCCGCCTTTCCTGTTGAGATCGGAGCGGCTGAATACATAGTCTCCTTCTGTGAGCGCGCCAGCAGCGACCCATCCATTTTTGGTAAGTATTGGGTGATTAGGCGTGACGGTAAGCTCATGACCTCCGGCGGTGCTGATAGTGATGATTTCTCCGGTATACTTACGTCTGTACCCGGCACGTATGCTCGGACCTGATACCCTCGTATCCCCAACAACACAATTCACCCCATACAATCCCGTCACCGTCATGTAGCCGGTCACCTCATAGAAGTTCGGATACTGAGTATTTGCTGGATCGGTGCCCCTGGTGAAAACTTGCCCCTGCCACGCCTCGTGGTTTTCCGGGGGATCGCCCTTGTCACGGGCGCCCAGGTGTGCGGATGTCTGTACCAGGTCGGTCTCCAGCTCATCAGCCCGTGCCTCGGTCAGCATACCCGCCGTCTGGTTCACGCCGGTCAATACCGCCCGCCTGGTGGCCACATCGATCTTGTCCCGGTGCCCGCTTTCGAAGTAGATCACCTCCAATCCTTTGCTGGCGGCCTCTTTGATCGCCTCCCTGATGGCCGTGTTGTAATCCATGGTGCCGGTTGAAACTTGCATGTAAGCCAGGTCGGTCGCATCCATGAACAGCTCCTGCCCGCTGATCGCCGTGGTCCTTACCAGGTTGCGCAGCAGTCCGGATGTCTTCTGCAAGCCGATACTCAGTACCTGGACCATCTGTGGCGATAGGTTCAATGGCAGCGGCTCAAGCCCGGCCGCCCGGTAGATCGCATCATCGAAGCGCATCGCCACCACGCCGGCCCGGTTGAAAATGTCCCGCAAGACCTGATCCGACTGCCCGGTCAGCGCTGCCAACCGCTCGATGATCTCATCATATAACAGCCCCGCCTCAATCATACGCTGGACCTGCCAGGCGGCGCTTAGATAGTTCAAGCCCGCCACACGCCGAGCGATGTCCTCTAAGATCGAGATATGGAACCGCTCGTATAACTCAAGGATCGGCCCCGGAAGTACATCTAATTGATCAGCAGTCAACATCAATAAAATCCCATACTGAGTATTATGAGGTTGCCCGTACCACGTCAGCAGTGATCGTGAACACGCCGCTGTAAAGCTCGGATACCGTTGTACTCGCACTATCCTGGCTCACGGTCTGAATGCCGTATACGTAACTCCCGGCCGGAAGCTGGGCAGTGATTTCGGCGTCCACGGTAATGGTCAAGGTTGTGCCGGTGTAATCCAATCCGGCCTGTGCCGCATCCACGACAGCCGCACCGTTGACCGTGATCAACCCGGTGGCAGTGTCAATAAACAGGATCGCATCCGCATCCGGCTGGCTGGCATGGCGCTTGATCGCAAACTGGTGAATCGTGCCGCTTAGGGTCAGGTCGGTCACACTGATAGACCAACTGTTGCCCCGGATGTCCGTGATAGATGACCCCGAAACCGCCGCCGTGATGGATGTCGCCGCCTGCGTCAGCGTGCGACTGGGAGAAGTCCATATATCTGCAAACGGGATGATCTTATACACGCTGGTATTATCCGGGTTCACGCACCAGTTCTCGCCCACCGTTGCCACTTTGGTTGTACCGTTGTAGGCCGTGATGATGCGCACCTGCCCCGCGCCCGTGGACGTGCTGATAAATATAAGTTGCCCGTTGTAGACGCTGCTGGTCGCTGATGCGCTCGTATCCAGGGTGATCGTGTTAGCCGTGCCGCCCTGTGCCAGCCCGTGATGCGTCAGGGTCGGGGCTGCAAAGCCCACAATCTGATACTCGCTGGTAGCGTCCGGGTTGATTTCCCATATGCGGTTGACATAGGCCCGTTTGGTTGTGCCGTCGTAGTCGGTGATCAGCCGCGATTGCCCTATGCCCGTACCGGCGATGATGGTGATCAGGTTCTCGTCATAGATTTCATCCGTTGCCGATGCGCCCGCGTCCAGTGTGATGTAGTTAGCGCCGCCGCCCTGTGCGGTGTTCGTGGTGATGACCGTTGTGCCTAACTCCCGCAACCGCCGCCCTGCGGATGTGGCGATGTTATGCGTTGCGCCTGTCAGCGCCCTGTCCCAAACATCGGCTGGTATATCCTCAACCGTCTGCTCTGCTTTGACTTGCATGACCTTAATATCTTCAACGGCGGCTTGGTCGTCAACGTGCGGCACGACCTTAAATGCCACCGTTGTCCTTGTGTCGATGGTGATTTTAGCCTTATAAAAGCCGGTGCTGAGATTAACAAGCGTGGGTGCCGGTGTCATTATCTGGGTTTCGTTATCGAAGTCCCAAACCGTGATGGTCGGCGGCTGCGTGAAATTCAGAGAACGCCCGTTAGCATCGTTGACGAAAATACCCACTCTATACGTATAAGCCATCTAATCTCCTCTCATATCGTTAATGCGGTAGACGCCCATCACTCCACCTCCGGTATGATCATCGGCTGCCGTTCGGCGTCCACGTCCGCAAGCGCCTTGCGGGCCAGTTCTTCGCTCTCACCGAAATTCCTGACACGAAACTCCAATTTTGACATTAAGCCTTGCGCAACCAATCTCAGGTCTTGCTGAAATTGCATATCCCTGTCCACCACCACACTGTCATCAAACTGGAACGCCACCTCGTAGCCCCCAGAAGGCGCCAGCCCGCCGATGGTAGCCCACACGTCCATCGCATACAATAAGTCGCTCAGGGCGCTTTCAAGCGCCTTCTGCGTGTCCACAATCGTGGCATAGGTGCGCTGTTTGCTAATCTTGATCTCGGTTGCGGTTTTATCCACCGTGTTCGGATCGCTCAACGTGCCGTAAGCCAGACCGGTGGCATACTCAATCCGCTTCAGGATCGCATCCAGACCACTCAGTATATTTTGCTCTCTCAGGTTCGGTGACCAGCCCTGGAATAGACTGTTATCCACCGCGCCGGTTTCCAGTGCCCGATACAATCGCTTGTGCGGTAGCCTGGCCCGCCCCTCACTATCGCGCCCAAAAGCCAGCTCGTCCACGAATATGGCTGTCTTGCCCGCCTCGAACTCCCACAGCAGGTTAGACCACTGAATATCCGCCTGTTTGATCAGGTCAACGGCCCGTGAGTAGCAGCTCACACCCAGCGGCGAGTCGCTGTCAATATTGTTGGCCAGGGGATACCGAAAGTAGGCATATAGCGGCTTATCCACGCCGGTGATCAGGGCTTCTTCTTCAATCTCAGCCCAGGCGTCGATGCTATCCAGTTGCACTTTCTGCCCCAGCGTGTCCTGGTTGCTGCTCTTGAAGGCCCTGTTGATGATCTGGCAGCCCTGGTCGGTCATATTATGATACTCAAGTCGTGTATACCAGTCGTTGCCCTTACGCCGCTGGTCCACAAACACAACCTGGGTGATCCCGCCGTCGGCATCAAAAGCCACGGGGTAGAACTGATCCGCTTGCACGAAGTCCACCGCCAGCTGGTCGCCTGAGATATACGGCTTGAAGATTAGCCCGCCTTTAGCGCAGCCAAACTCCACCTGGTGGCGGAGCTTATCCATCACCCGCGCAAACTGCTCATCCAGCCATGTCGCCCGTGCGGATCCACTGAACTCGGCCTCCATCTCGATGGTCACCGAGCGCGCAATTTCGCCGGCGATCGCCGCAGCCAAACCCATGCTGTAAGTTTCCTCAGTCGTGCCCGAGCCGTACACCGATGAGGTCACCCAAGGCGCATCGTTTTCATACATGCGCGTCCACAACTCCAGGGCATTGACCATCTCAGTCGAGATTGCCACGTCCACGTTTAGTGCTTTATCTACCGTTTGTTTTCCGATCATTTTGTTCACCCAGTCTCTGATAAAACTCAGTATTTTTTGAAACATTACTTATGCCCTCGCCGCTTCCAGATCAGGTTGGTTGCATAGCGCACGGCTGCTATGCTGTGATTGTTTTCGTCTGGATACCCCGTGATGTATTCGCCGTCTTTATTCTGGTCGTATTCGTAATTTAAAAACTCATCAGCAGTATACGGGCAACGTCTATTGTCGATAACTATTTTCTTTAGCGATTGAAGCCATTTCATACTATAAGCTACCGAACCTGGCCCCTTTTCCGCTCCCGTACACGCCAGCCCGTAAGCCCGCAGGTCGGCGATGCTCTTGGGTTCAGCGCTGTCCGCTATGATCCGGTCGTCCGGCTTCACGCCCTTCTCAATTAGAGCGTCATACAATTGTTGATTGCTGTGCTTCCAACCCCGGTACTCATTATAGATGTACAGCGTCATCCTGGCCGCATCATAATGGCAGCGATTGTATTGTGCTGGATCGGGGAAATAACCGAAGTCCAACCCGTCATAGATACGGTCAAACTGCGCAATCTCCTCATCTTTGATCTCCCGGATTTCCACGTTATCGAACACCAACCCGCCCACCGAGGTCGGAATACCCAGGTATTCATGCTCATAGGCCGGCGGATTGATCTCCTTGAGGAATTCCGCCTGGTCAATGAAGGCCTGCCCCAGCCAATCCAGCGGCACCGTGCGGTAATCGCTATCGTGCACCAGCCGGTCGGCCTTGGGCAGCTCTAACTCCTTCAATGCCCAGTTGTTGCGCGAGCGCGGCGGGTTGAAGCTCTTGAAAATGTAAGCCTGGTCACCGCCGCGCAAGGCCGACTGCACAATCGAGCGCACGGCCGCCGAACCCCTGAATTGGTCCAGCTCCTCAAACCAGAGAATGTTGATATACCCGAACCGGGGCTTGATCGATTTGATTTTTAGCGGATCATCACCGCCCCTAAAGTAAATTTTCTGCCCAGTGGGTATATACGTGATCTCCAGCGGCGAGGTCGTGCATTTGAACCGGTCGCTCAACCCCAAATAATTGATCGCCCACACAATCTGGGAATATACTGAGTCCCGCAGCGTGTTGGCCACCTGGCGGGTTACCAGCGCGTGCCACTCAGGATTGTTAATGATTAATTCAACTATTACTTCAGATGTAAAACTGGATTTCGTGGACCCCCGACCGCCCTTGAAGACATACTCAGTATGTTTGTGTGAAATGATGTCACGATACACGTTGTAGAATGAGCCGGCGATGGCAGTGGCTGGCAAGCTGAACACCAGATCATCATGAGCGGTTTCCTCTTCAGCCACATTCACCTGGGTGATCAGCGACTGGTTGGGTTTGCCGATCAGCCATTCCAGAATCTCGGTTGACGTCTTTTGTTTGATGCGTTGATCACGGACCTTCAAACCGCCTACCTTGACCTCTACCGCTTCAAGACCGGCTTCCTGCAGCCGCATCATGATCTGCAGCGCAACCTCGGTTTTGATCCGCTGGGCCAGGTTGTTGAGGTAATCCCGTTCCTCAGTATCCCATTTATAAAATGTAGCCTTGGAGAATCCCGCGTTTGTGTAGCCGTCTTTGTCGGTTGTAACCTTAGACCGCTCAAGAACATAGGCGCGCTTAAGGTTGTCATCAATCTCTTCTATTTCTATTCGTAGATTCGTCAAATTCGGCATAGTTAAGGTGACTTTTTGGTTCCCAAAGGTCTCCCAGAGGTCTCTGAAAGGCTCTCAAAAGGCATTAAATGGTCAATTACGGGTTTTCGAAGTTTTACCCAAATACCGCCTTCTCAAGCCGCTCAACCCGTTCTTCAAGCGTCAGCTCCGGCGGCTCAGGCTCATCCACCTTAAGCCAGTGCAACAGATCGGCGTAACTGCCCTGGTACCAGTTAAGGTCAATGCTGCGCGCTTGCACACCGAACTCCGCACCGCGCCCGTTGCCATCGGCCGAGTATTGCCACATCGTCCACTTATCCCACACAGCAGGCATTGTCGGCCTGGATAGCGATGTCCATACCCATGGATAACTGGCCACCCACAGCGGATAATCGTTCATCCAGCCGATCATCTTATCGGTAAAATAATTGGTAAACCACCTGGCCGTATAAATAATCGGCTGGCGCCCGGTCTGATCCCATGCCCGCTTACACCACTCTTGCGCACGCCAGGCATAATCCGAAAAGCGCCCGGTATCCCTCACGCTCGGCTCTTCAAAGTCCATCACCGGCGGGAAGTCCATCTTAAAGCGGTTGTAGCGCTCCAGGTAGAAGTCGGCCGCCACCTTTGGATCAACCGAATACTGCAGCCAGTGATAACACCCCTTCAGCAGGGGTGTCTTTTCGGCATCACGCACATAACCGTCAAAGCGGCTGTCCTCAAACTGCGCGCCTGTGGTGCGGTTGGCGTCCGTCGCCTTGGTGATCCACCACTTGGCACCGGCGTCAAACATCTTTTGAAAGTCAATTAATCCGCTCCAATGCGAAGTATCTGTACCCAACACATTAACACTCATTTAAGTTATTCTCTTTCAACTTTTCTTCCAGCTTATTGATCCGGGACGCCAGATCTCGGTTCGTCTTGATCAGTTTCTCGTTCTGCGCTTTAAGTGTCTGCAATTCGGCCTTTAGCTCTTTATTCTCGCGCTCCAGTTCAGCGATACTCATGTCCCGTCCTTTTACCTCTTTTTCAAGTTCTGTTACTCGAGCCGACAATCGGTTAAACTCTTCATGCCAAACCTTCTGCAACGAGAGCGCTGTATCCGCTCCGACCTTGCGGCGCATGAACAAGCCGGTCACCACCGCACTGATCACACCTGATCCCAATACAGCTCCAACGATGGCGACAATCAATGTGGTGGCGTCCATATAACCTCCTTATGTAGCCCGGATGGGCATTGTATCAATCTTCACTGTACGACTTACCGATTACCGGCACCTGGCCGCTTGAGAATACCGAGTGCGTGCCTTTTGAAATCCAATTCTGCATAATATAGGCAAAGATCAAACTCAGTATTTCGGCGATTTGCGCCAGGTTTGCATCCAGGCCGGGTATGTCGAACTCCGGCGCCACAATCCCCGCCACAAACAGCCCGATCAAGCCCGCCAGGTTGAGGCCGGTAGACCACGTTCCCGCCTGGCCGTCCTTAACCACGCCGAACGTTTTGAGCACGTTGATGATAACGGCCACCATGGCAGCAAAGCCGCCCAGTACCATCAGTTGATCAACTAAGCCTAATAATCCTTCCATGCTTTTACCTCCATGATTCAACAAAAAAACCCGAAGCGCATCCCTTTCGGGACACACTCCGGGCTGGATGACCAGTCCTCAGAGTTACTGAGTACAATTATCTCTTTTATTATAGCATATTTACTGGTAAAATTTCAATCAATCCGTTGTTTTACCTACCTTTCGACTAACCGTTGCCCGCCAGGTGACCAGCCTCCCATCGACGATCTGAAAACTGAGGTCGCCATATCCCGCTTCAAAAAGCGCATTGATGTCGGCTTCAATTTGCACTCGCTGCCAGTCGGGGATCATGCGCAAGAACTCGGTTAACGTGATCTTCCCATCAGGCCGCGCAGTGTGGAGCGGGATGTCAGGCATAAATTGTTAATTTTGTTTCCTCTCGCCAAGGCAAATATCACACCTGGTGCACACCCACCCGTTCACGATGTGCTGTTTCGCCTCTTTGCCGCAAACCTCGCAGGTTGTCAGTGATTTTTCCTCCGCAGCATCAATTATCGTCTGGATTTCATCGGTATAGCTATCCAGATAAATTCTTAACCCCCCGTATTTTTCTTTTATCTCAGTTACCCGGACGTCTAACCCTTCCTCGTCAACGATTTTTTGGATTTTCCCCAAGGCATCCATAATCAGCGGGTGCCAGCCTTCGCCGCACATAAAGCCAAAAGCCATCAGGTTGTTTTGTAGGGACGGATCAGGTTTGATAATTTTTCCCATTGTTAAGGCTCACCCTTGCTTCCAGGTCCATAGAACTTAAAATGTCCCGAAGCGTTTAATTTTGGTTTGATTAAGCCGGTCATACTATATTCTCTGTAATCCTCCACCGCTTTCCGTCCATCTTTACCCCGTCGCCGGTAGACAATCACGCCAGCGACAACGCCGCCGATAAACGCCAGCGCCATAGAGAGCAGGTGCGGCTTGTTCTCAACGGTGATGACAAGTTCGGTTTCCATCACTCCTCCTCGCTTTCTTTTACAAGTAAACACCATGAAGGCGGCTCTTTAGTTGCCGATATTTTATACTTGTGATTATTATTTAGTTTACGGGTGTTGTATTTTGGAGCGCACACAGATATGTCTTTGAGTCTTGCAGAAAAGGGGCACATAAAACACATCTCTGGCAACTCGTCTACAACTATCCTAACTATCTCCATCACGCCTCCTCACTTTCTATTTCTTGTCCGCACTCCGGACAATACAATACATCATCAATCCACTCATAATATACAATCCAGCCGCAGTGAGGGCACTCGTGTGGATAGTCTTCATAGTTACAGGCAATTTCAAAAGAATCTAACATCACGCCTCCTCTATCACTTCAATCTCTTTGCAAGCGAATTCTAACGGCTCGCCCATGCGCTCATGCACTTTATCGGGTATCATACCGTTTGTTACACTCGCCCAAGCCAGTTCCTCCTCGATGTCGCAATGAGCGATATGCTTACCATCAACGAGTTCCACGTTTTTCTTACATACGCCACAGCACTTATCCAGCCAAAGAGAGTACTCAAGTCCGTTAGAAAATGGTTTTTTCATCACTCCACTCCTTCTATCACCTCAACGTGGTCGCTATCAATTACCCCCACCTGCCCGCCCTCGTATTGCACGGTCAGATACTTGCCCTTGCGGTGCAATATCTCGGCCCTGCCAATCACCGTACCGCCGTCAACAACGGTGACAAGCGGCTCATGCTCGTGCGTGCGCTCGGTGCGCTCATCGGCGGCGGCAGATACATGGCAGAGTGCAAACACCACAAGCCAGGTCAACATCACAAAAACATAGCCAACCAAACATCCAAGCCAAAAGTTCATCGTGCCTCCTTATCCTCACTCAGTATCCTTGCTGACCACCCTCACTCGCCATAATGAACAACAACACGAATTTCGACCCGCATAGTTTGCTCACACTTCGGGCATTTCACCCAAACCTGCAACGGCGCTTCAAACCGCTGGCCACATACATCACATTTGATTTCAACCGTTTTCTTCATCTCTCAACTACCCTTTCTCAACTACCCTTCGCCATCATTAATATCGCATCCCGATTGTTCAACCCATGCAAGCGCCCAAATAGGTTGATCACATCCAGCGGCTTCATCGTACACCCGGCATAACACCCGCAAATTTGCCGCTGCGTATCCAGCCAAAAAGATGGTGTCCTATCCTCATGAAACGGGCACAACGCCAGCATCCACCGCCGGTCACTACTCGATGCAGTCGCACCCGGGAAAAAGTCTTCAATCCGATAGGTTTTGCGAATACGTGTGACTAGATCCGGCCCCGGCTCTTGCCCCTCCGCAACCGCCCAGGGGTCGCTACTGTATGTGACCGGATTAATGTAACCCAACGGCATCCTCACGGCATCCGGTAACTCAGTATCTCTGAGCAACAAAGCCGCCGGCAAAATATCCGACAGCGCTTCCACCTGAACAATCGGCGCACCCGGGTTCACAGCCTTGTAAGGCACCCCGCTGGGATGGATCGAAGGCGGTGCCAGTACATATCCGCCCTTGGCCTTGATGTCGATCCCTTCTAGGCTGCGGTTGCGCTCGTCGTGCGGCAGCCGGATGTAGACATGAATTCCCCGTGCGGTTTGGACCTTATAGGTCATTTGTGCAACATAATAAGCCGGCATCCCCTTGCGCGTGGCCCACAACTGCCAGTAAACAAAGCGGTCCATGGAATCAAAATCGATCACAGCCAACCCGCGCACACCCGTGATAATAGCCAGATTGTGGCGTTTATTCGGAAACCAGTGTATAATTTCAGTAGGGCTTGGCAGCTGGCTTTTATAAGGCTCCCATGCGGCGATCTCGGGCCGTTTATCTCGGTATCGGATCGGGATTACCGATTGACCACTCAGTATCCAGCTCTGGGCCGTCCGTGAAATAAGATTTAGATTAAGGTTTAAGTTTTGTTCTACCATTTTTATAATATGCCTTATTTTTGCTTTTTATTGAATAATATTACCAACCATTACCAACCTATCCAACCTTTTCCATTAAATTAATTAATTTTTAAAAAAAGTGAGAGTATGTGGGGTTTAAGGTTGGTAATGGTTGGTATTAATATCATTTTTCGGCCTTTTTTTGTAATTCATTCTCATTTTTGATTGTTTTCATAATAATATATTGAAAATTAATACCAACCTCATTACCAACCTCATTACCAACCATTACCAACCTCATTTTTGGCAATTTTTTCACGGAAAACCGCCCAAGGGAGTTGTTGAGGGCAACCTGATGCCGGTGTAGCCCCAAACCAATTGATTTATATTGTTATGTCGTCTCTTCTTTTCATGCCCCAGCTTGGTCATCACGCTGGCCAGCCCCATAGCGTTGGAGCGAGTATTTCCCCGCAGGGCGCCTTTAAGCGGGTCCTGCAGCACGGCCAGGATGTCCGAGGTTGGGATCCACCAATCATCCCTGGCTATGTCCAATTCAAAAAATTTCTTTACCAGGTCTTCAATCGGATCCGCCACATCGTATTCTTCATTGATCTGGCACGACTTGTCAAATTCATCCCGGGTGAGTTTCCATGTCTCACCTGCCAGGTAAGCAGCCATGGCTTCCGCCCATACCGCATTGGGGTCAAGGTCTTCCGAGTAGTCCCAACTGATCTCCTCAATTTTGCTGACCAAAAACCGCCTGGACCCGGTCGGGTCAGAGAAAATCCCGCTCGAATTGTTGATCGTACCGATGAAGGAAGCCAGTGCTGGCTTACTGATGTCGTGCCGGCCATAGGGTTTGCGTACGGTTACCTTGCGAGTGGTCAAAAAGGCTTTCAGGGCTTCATAATCCGCTTTGCGTGTCGTGGCGCCCAGCTCGCTCACTTCCCAAATCCAGGCTGAAATCAAGCGAATTTCACTGTCCTTATCATCGGTGTTGATCGGCGCCTCGATGAAATAATCCATCATTGGCTTTGCCAGCCACCTGGCAAACTCAGATTTACCCACGCCCTGGGGGCCGTCCATCACCAGCATCGGGTTTTGTTCAGCCTCAAATACTTTTGCGCAGGCCCCGATCAGCCATTTGCGCAGCCAAACCGGCCACATTCCGTAGCGGTCATTGAAGTAGCTGGCCAGCTGAGCGATTGTATTTGTCCCATCCCAAGAGATACTCAGTAAATAATCCTTGATTGGATGGTATCGGTGCTTGGAGGCTTCCCAACCGTAGGTATCTTCAATTTCATGCGATCGGTAAAAGCCACCGTCCCGCATTTTTTGCCGGATCTCGCCGGCCTTCTCGTCGGTGATCGGCACGCCGTTGACCTCAATTTTGTCATTGATGTCATTCATGCGGAAGCTATAGCCCAATTGTTTAAGCCCCAGCAGGTAATCCTTGCTTTTGTAACGCTTTTTGGCTCCCTTTTGCTGTTCAAAATCCTGGATCACCTTCATGCGGTATCCAATTGCATTGGTGATCGCCTGCTGCAGGTCTCGATCGTGTTCCCAGGCTGCCATGGCCTGGCTGAATGCCAACAGTGGATCCACGTTGTTTTGAGCGATCTCTGCGGCGATGAATTGATAAATCGATTGCCACGGCTCGGCGCCCGGCGGCATCTTTAGCTGAAGGGTTGAATGGTCTTTGGTTGCCAGGACGGTAGCAACGTTCTCCATCCCGTCCATAAAGGCAATCACATCCTCATTCCCAAACGCGCGGTCGAGTTCCTCCGCGTCAGTTTTCTGAATGCCGGATTTCAGTAAAAAAGTGAATAATGTATTGGTTTTGGCGGCGGTGTCTGGCATAAAAGTTTTATCCGGCATTCAATAGTAAGGTTTCAATTCCTGATTTCAATTCCTGCGCCCGGTCAGCTGTGATCGTCTGTCCCCCGCTTTCACGGGCCAGCCGCTGTAAGAAGTCCTGCCCAAGAGGGTCGTGTTCTGGCCCAACGTAGATCGTGTCGATCCGGTTGCGATAGCCCCCAGCAATACTGAGTGTTTCTGATGGGCTATCCGGTTCACCGTCCGAGATTAGTATGAAGCGCATCCCAGGGGTGTCGGCGATTTTAGCAAATTGCAGCGCCTTGGCCATATTGGTAGATGATCCCAGGTATATGGGCACCCCGCTTGGACAGAACATTACATCGGATGAGAAGCCCAACACCGCAATCTTGCCCGGCAAACTGCCCTGGAGCGCCCGCAGCTCGTCACAGGCCACATCATATCGGCTTTTACCGCCACGGCTGTCTGCCTGGCTCATGGAAGCGCTGGTATCAACTATGACGATTGCATCGCAACCTATGAAGGTCTCTGCGATGCTCTGATTGTTTTTCTGGGCCAGGTCCTGTAAAGACCCGGTTACCAGTTTGTTATTGGTATACGTTAGATCGTTCATTTTTCCTCCTTTACAAATTAAAATTAATAAATCAGACAGGTCATTACCGTTGCCATCGCAATCACCAGCATGACCAGGCCAAAGATGAAAGTGATCCAGAAAATTGTGTTCATTGTTTTATTTGTTTTCTTCATCTCAAGCCTCATCATTTAATAGTGTCCTATTCCGGTTCCTGTCTCTTTTGAATTGTCAATAAATCGCCCAAGACCTCTAATTTTTGCATTTCGTTGTAATTACCAACCACAACACCAATCCGAGTGCCGTTTTCCGCTTTGACAAGCATCCCTGGTGGCACAACGCCACGACCCAGGTCATATTCAAGCGCCTCTTTTGACCAGTTCATGTCAACATAATCCAGATAATCTTCTGGATGGGTAAAGTTTTGTCTGCCATTAAGAAACAAAAACCCAACGCACACAAAACCGACTTCCTTTTTTCTTCCCCGCATCAAATCCACCTCTCTGTCGGTGCCTTATCCCCATAAGTCCATGATGACACCAACACCTGGCCTTGATCATTGACAATATCCTGCCAGTCCTTGATTTCCTGCACTTCAAACCGGCCCAGCACTTCAACGCCCAGGACCATGATCCAACCGCAGCGGAGCGGCGATCGGTAGCCAGCGGCAACTGCTAAAAGCCGGTCCATGAGGTTATTTGTCTTACCCTGCGCATTCAAACTTGCTTCCAACGCAAGTCCCGCATCATAACGCTGCCGTTTCTCAGGAATACTCAGTATCTGATAGGCCCTGTTGATTTGTTGAAAGACCTCTTTCGCATTAGGCTCGGAACACACGTCGGGGTGCCACTGCCTGGCCATCCTGCGAAAGGCGCTCTTTAATTCCCCCTCACTGGATGTTTTCCGAGCGCCTAACACAGCATATAGCGTTTCCCCTTGAGTCGGCGCCGCCGGATCCACCTCAAACCAGGCTCGTAGAACGCTCTCTGGGAATAGAACGGACCATTCGCCGTCTACCAGTCCGAATGCAGAGCGTTCCGCATCTCCCCGGTCTTTCGTGGCTCCGATATAGCGCACATCGAAGACCCGCAATTCCGCTTCCGACTTTTTGGTTTGTATGTCGGGTAAGTCAACAGTTTCTGAATAAAACTGGTCAATCAGCTTTTGAATGGTCGGCCCATGATCTGAACGCACCAGCCAGGCTTTGTGGTCCGGATCCCAACGCCGGTCATTGTAAGGGATCAGGGCTTTCAACTGGGCCACAAACCCCCGGTCGTAGGGTGTTTCCACCACGAGGTTTGAGCCGTCAAAGCCGATCGAACAGGTGTTCGCAGGTTTGAGGTCCTTCAAAAGCCAATCTTGATTCATTCTTTTCTTTCACTTTCTTGTAATAATTGTTTTTGAATTTCATTGATCCAGAATTTGGCATTGGCAATCAGATTGCGCAATTCACTTTCTCTGGGGTCAGTAATCTCTTCCAGTTTTTCAATTGTCCTGATCAATAAATACGCCAAGCTATAGTCACTTGGCCCGTAATCTCGCTTCATGACAACTTCCCCCTGCACATCGAGTAATACTCGCACCATTTGTAATTACACTTCCACGAATTTGGGTTCTCAGGAAACACCCCGCAGGAGATCCCCTTCCAGACCTTCTGGATCATCCCGAACATCCACAGGATCTGACCCGGGTTGTGCACGTGTTCAAATACCTGGAACTTGGGCGTTTTGGTCTTCACAAAGATGTAATGCCGGAACCGCCACCCGTCCACCGGGAAGCCCATCTGGTTCATGGCCGCCAGGTAGAACAGCGGCTGCATTTCATCCAGGGCTTTATCCGGCGTCCACGAGCGGCTCGAGGTTTTGAAATCCCCCGGCACCCTATCGGCTGTGATAATGTCGATGTATCCGATCACCGGCACCGGCACCCCCGGAATACTGAGTTCAACCTTGGTTTCGATCACAGGCATTTCTACATGGGTGAAAAATGTATTCTGCAGCTCCTGCAAGATTTTCTCATTGGTGAATATCTGGATGCCTTTATTGAACACTTCCTCCGGAATATCTGTTCCCCAGTCAATGTCCTGACCCTCGGTTTGTTTCTTCCATTCTGTTGACCAGGCGTCCGTCAGGGATGCAGCCTTGCCAGCCAGCCAATCTTCAATCGTGTTGTGAAACGCCGATCCAAACACCAGCGATGACGAGGTGGGCGTTTGGATCTTGTCGATGTAATGAAATTTCCACGCCGCTGCGCACATCAGATATGAGCTGACCGAACTGTAAGATAGGTGATTAATAATTTCAGGGGTCATGTTAGTTTCCATTCTCCTGCGATTGTCTGATCAATTGATTGGCAACCTGCTCCAATTCCTCACTGGTGCCCGGAACGGTGCCGCCGTTGGCCTGTAAGATTTGATCGGCCGAATACTGATCCAACAGCTGCTCCAGCGTGACGGTTGTTTCCGCTTGCTCCTGGTCTTTGGTTTTAGCCCTGCTTTCGACCACCACGGTTTTTTCGGCGCGCTTTCCCTCAATATTTCCTTCAATGATGTTCCCCTCATTGTCAACCCGCACGCCAAACTGCTCCGGCCGGATCATAAAATCCACCATGCCGGCGGTCACATCGGGCGCCACCACATCGGCACAGAAGCCGATCGCCCGCCATTTGCACATGTTTTCCGGGTATTTCTCCCAGTTGCTGTCTGGCTTCATCAGGCCGGCTGTAACCGCATCATCCAGAACCCAGCGCTCAGTATGCTCGAAGCCGTTATCAGCCCGCTTCATCCGGCATTGGTAGCCGATGAATTTATTGTGCTCATCCGTCAGTCGGGTCAATTCTAGGTCTTCGATTTTTGGGCTATTGTGTAGCATAGCCAGGGCGCCCTTCGGCGACAGGCCCACATTGCCCTTCACGACCTGCACAAATTCGAAGCTGGCCATCAAGCCCAGCCCGATCTCATACCCTTTGAGCATGATCGCCGCGGCTTGTTGTGGGCTGTTCACTGGAAACAACCGGGAGCGGTAAACATCATCCGCAATCGTGTTGATCATGTGCCACACGCCCATGCTCATTTCGCGGTTGGCCAACGGCATGTCTGTTGATGCGAGCTGAATCTGATTTTGTTGGGTCATTTCTTCCTTTTGAACGTCTAGTGTTGTTGTGGTTTGATTATTCATTTCATCATCCTTTCGATCTAAAATCCGTCTCTTGTCTCAATAGCTAATAATTCATTGACTTTCAATCCCAGAACATTCCTGATCCGCTGCCGGTCTCCATACGGCACGCCCGGAAAGTTTTCAACCTCATCCAGGTTGGTCAGCAAGGCCAGCGCCCAGGCTGAACTCCCCCCGGCTGCCTCTAATACCATCTGCAGCCGCTTGAATCCGATCCCTGGCAAGGACGCCAGCACACTCTCAGATTGACTGTATACATGCGGTTGTTTTGCGGGCGGCACGGGTAAAACCTGATCTCTGTCACGATTGCCCAGGCGGATAACAGCATCTTCGTAGTCATCATCCCCCTGGCATTGGACCACAAACACGCCCATCTCTTGAATACTGAGTATTGCGCCCTGAACCGCGTCCCAATTCCAGCCAGTCACTCGTGAGGTCACTACCTCACCGTTCACCCCCAACTTAAGTTCGCCGGTAATCATCAGGTACGCCCAGCGGGTGACCGTAAGCATGTTGGCCAGCTGGATCATCAGGCGATCCTGTTTCAATGAGTTTAAGAAATCATCCGGGGTTTTGCGTTCCACAAGGATAAGCTCGTTCTCGTCCGTGGCTGCCATCAAATCCCCCTGGTCCAGCATCTGCACGGTTTTTGGGATGCCCCGAAATTGCAATTGCTGAACCCACTCTGGTTCTCGGCTATCTATAACAAGTGCTGAAATCGGCATGTTTTTCTCCGTGTGTTTGATTGGTATTTGATTGCTTCTCCCTTTCGGGGGCCGCCTTTATCGAGACGACCCCCTCAGAAAGGAGAAAAATGGGTGCCTTACCTAAGGGCACCTCACTGAGATCCATCCCAGCTGGGGGAGTGCCAGTAAAGATCGATCTCAGTGAGGTGCTCCGGATCACCTAAAAGTTTTGGGATCCGGAGACCTTCAATTGTTAAGGTGCTGGTCTCTCCCAGCGGTCACCCCTTAGCTGTTTCCCGATCTCTCAGGGTTCCGGGCTGCACTCCCTTGCCGTTGGGCCGACAAGCCCAGGGAGGTCGCTATAGCTCTCAGCAGGGTTCGAACCTGCGATGGCGCGAACGACGCCGTTTTTCCAGCTAAACTATGAGAGCTTTTATTCAATTGTTTATGCCCCCATCACTTCGGCCATGATTTCCATGGTCTCAGGGCTATCAACGGTGAAATGCTTGGCAATCATGGGCATCTTTGCAATCTGAGCCGCCACGGCTTCGCGCGCTTCGCCCAGATCGGACTTACCGGCGCAGGCGCTTTTCACAGCCACTTGCAAGAATTTCTCGGCTGCCATGCGTTCTTTCTCGCCGCCATTATTTGAACCGCCGGCAATTGGTGGAACGGTTTTTTCTACAGCCGGCTGGCCGCGAACCTCAGCATAGGCCGCTTCGCAATCCTCAAGCGTTTCATAGATCTCGATGAACTCGAACACGGTCTTTTCCTTAGTTTCGCCCTTGCTGTTGGTGTAGGTTTCGCCGGTTTCGGTCATTTTCACCCGGGCAAACTTGCCATTCAGCTCCCGCAATGAAACACCCAGGGCTTTCAAACTGGGCAATGTAATGGCGTTCCAATCCCGAAATTCCGCAATGTAATCACGGTCAATCGAGAACTGCAGCCCAGAAGCCGGTACGGGGATGATCCCCATCGTGATTGCGGTCAGGCGGCGGTCAATCGAGTGCGTGTTCTGATCGTACGGCACCTTGCCAATGCCCTTTTCAAGCACACAGAACCAAACATCCAGGCCGACTTCGCCGAAATATTCGTTGGTGTACTTGATTTCCTGCGGATCCTCTGCGAGTGCAAAAGGATCATTCATTACTTGATTTGTTTGACTGGTCATGTTTACTCCTTATAAGTTTTCAAATCTAATGGTTTCAAAGTTTTCAATATCATATAGTGGGTTTGTTTGCGCTCCCACGCTCTCTAGCAAGCGTGAGATCTTCTGGAACGATACAATCGCTATTGCCAATCTTCGGACGGCTTCCTCAGCGGTGAACTTTTGGGTTAGCAGGGGTTCGATTGCCCATCGGCCTCTAATGGCCTCTTCCGCTGCCAGGTCTCTAACTTCCATGGCGTTGTTCGGCCACGGCCGAGGTTCAGTCATGATGTCATATCCCATAGAACTTCGAGGAACTGACTGCGGTGATAATTCCAAATACCGACCGGATTTCTCCCCGATCGCGTCCCGAAGATTTCCAAGTGTTCATAAGGTCTCCTTTCCCTTTATACTGAGTATTAGATTAGTTGATTACGCTTGTGGGATAACTGACGATCCCGCCGATTTGCTCGAGGCGATAAATGAATAAATCCAGATCGTGCACGCCCTCAATTGTCACAAAATTTTTGATCAACCGGTTCAGCAAACCCTTGTCTTTGATATCCGTGGTCAAGACCACCGGACAATCGAAATCTTCCATCGACAGGGTTTGGATCAGGCCCGACATGCGCAAGTTTGGTGCAATCACAACCCAATCCTTTTCGTTTACCAGCATGATCTGCGGGTTCATCAAAGCTTCGTTTGCGTCGGGGGTATATACGCCCGTGGCCAAGATACGCTTTTCTGTAGCAGTTTTCATTTTTCCTCCGTTTCTGTTTGGGTTTGTAATAGGGCTTCTTCACCGATACTGGTCACCGGCGGGTAAATCTCAGGTCTTATTGCGGATAAACAATCAAATGCAAAATCGCTGCGCCAGTCCCGTGTGGTCATCACCAGGGTCATTAACAATCCAAAATTTGGGTTATAAATACCCCGTTCCCAATTACGGATCGTCTCGTAAGTTATCCGGTCTTCTTCCTTAAGACCGGCTGAAAGCTCCTGGGCAAAATTGCGCAAGGATAACCCGCTTTGCTTTCTATAAGATGACACAACTTTCTGAATGGGTTTGATCATTGACTCTCCATAATTACTTCAGTAATATATATTACAACAGAAATAATAAAAAGTCAAGGGTAATTGAACATGTTAACCTTAAAAAGTTATAATTGGATTATGTGTAAATCTTTTGGAGAATGGTTTTTCGAAAAACTGTTGGAATATGAAAAACAAAAAAAACGCCGCGTCACTCAGACTGAGTTTGCCAAACACATTGGTGTAAGTCAGGCTACATTATCCTCATGGATGAATGAAACCCGCAAACCCTCAGCTGAAGCGGCTTTAAAACTGTCTATAAAATTCAATGACCCCGAAATACTGAGTATTCTGGGATATTCTCCCCCCGAGGGCGTCGCTCATCCTTCCTTGCCCCCTTCAATAAAAAAATCATTAGACGCTGCTATAGATGAAATCGATCGCGAATATAAAGCCCGCGGCATCTCGGAGCTCTCCTCCCCTGAAGCTGTGCAGATTGCAAAAATCATCCTGGAAGCGCATGGAATAACAGTTATAACGTAATCTGTTTTATCCATTTTTGCCTTTACCGTCCCTATAACTGTAGTCATAAATGTAAGCCTTTCTGCTCATCATCAATACCAATTATAGAATATAAGTTCTAACATTGTCAACGGTATGAAGATAATTTTATCATAGTTTTAAGGAAGCTTTACTTTTATTCGACTGTTTATGACCCGAGAATTAATGTTCTAATTCTGTCAAAAAAAATTTAGGGCTATGTCATATGAAAACCGCAACGGATTATCAAATTATCACTTCAATTTACAACAGTAAACTCCCCTGGGGAGCTCGTAAAATGACAATTCAATCGATAACGGACTTAAAATCCGTCGGTGGTAACACCGTGTGGGTTCGACTCCCACCTGCCCTATTATATCAGATCAATTTTTATTCTATATTCAAAGGGCATCTCAGATCAGGTGTCTTTTTTGTTGTTAATTCAATCCCACAAATCAAAAGAATATTATCAAATGACCTTACCTGGTAACC
>NPIE01019641.1_pt1 | contig 36427 bp, 32 predicted proteins | sample 8637661 | NCBI WGS metagenome assembly NPIE01 (sample SAMN07420842, study PRJNA396082) | bioreactor metagenome | isolation source: sample BA12 brine-fed electro-methanogenic bioreactor BA | place: Japan: Kochi | collected 2016-12-09 | reverse complement strand
TCAAACTGAACTTTATGTCCCCCTGATTCAAAAAACGTACATAATCTTTCAAGCAAAGATATTACTTCCTCTGCATTGTTTTCTTGAATTTTCAAACCTGCATATTCAAGTTCTATTAAGTATCGTTCCATTTTGAAATCATTTGAACCTAATAGATCTTTAGCCAAATTTAGTAACTTATAGCCTTCGGAAAAATTGCCTTGAAAAGCAGCTATAGTTGCCCTTTGGATTCGCAGATAAATTTGCAAGAAAAGTTCTTGTGTTCGATCAGCGATTTCTTCTGCAGCAAAATAAGCTTGAACGGCTTGCTCATCTGCATGTATTTCAGAAAATATATCTCCAATACCAGTCAGAATATACGCTTCCATTCTCGAATATCCACAAGAACGGGCATATTTTATGGCTTGATCATAAGAAAGACTTGCATCAACATATTCACCTAATAATTGTTGCAAAACACCTAAATTATTGTAAATATTGGATAACCAATAAGAATTTTCAACCTTTTTCCAATAACTCAGAGCGAGTTGATAATTTTCTTTAGTTTGAAAATAATTTCCCAAGTGTTCATGAATCACACCAATTTCAAGTTGAATGACTGCAATATTTTTTTGGTCTTGAATAGAATTCATTATTTCAAGAGCAGATTCCAAAAATTGAAGAGCTTCAGCTAATTTTCCTTGTTGAAAATCACACAATCCAATAACTCGAAGTGCATCCCCTTTCTTTTTCTGATTTGTTTTGGTTTCATCAACCAAATTTAATATCTCATTTGCATCTTTTCTTGCTTCGTCGAGTTTTCCAATCACTCGATATCCAGCGGACCTCATCAATAAAGTGTTGATTAATGGCAATACATCTTCAGATACATCCATATGATCAATTGCTCTATCGAACAGTGATAGCGCTAACTTTGTATCACCAGAAACCATGGCAATATTCCCTTGCAATGCCACAATGTAAGGATAAGTATTTAAGATCTCAATCGGAAGCGAATCCAACCATGCTGAAACGGTTGAAATTCTTCCATTTAAAATCATTTCCAAACCAAATTCTTGAATTAATGTAACCTGATCTTCGAGTGAATTCAAATTCTTATAAATGGAAAATGCCTGGTCCAATTCTCCTTTTTGAAGCAAAAACTTTGCTAAATTCTTTTTGATCGTAAGGGCAAGATCAGTTTGTTCCAATTGCATCCGGTTTTGAAGGAATTCTAAAAACAAAGGATGATAGCGCAACCAATCACCTTTTTCACCAACTTCCATGGCAAATAAATTATTCTGCTGAATTGAATTGATCCACTCTTTCCACTGCGGATTTTCCAGTGGGATAGCTGGTCCAATGATCTCCGCGCAACTATCGGCATTGAACTCTCCTAATAAACTACTCCGCAATAAAAAGGAACGCACATCCGTTGGAAGGTGGTTGATTATCTGTGAAAAATAATCTTCAATCGATATACCTGAAACCCGATTTAATCTTGTTTTTTCAGAACTGTCCTTTTCAGTTACCTGTCCCGTAAGAACGATCCCTGTAATCCACCCTTCAGTTTGCAATTGAATCTCTTTTGCCTCTTCCAAACTGATTAGTACTTGCTGNNTTCCAACTCCTCATAACTTAATCCACCAACCTCGGAGCGAGCTATCAGCATTGGCAAATCAGGTAATGATAATAAAGTTCGTGAGGTAATCAAAAAGTGACAGTTTTCATCCAAATCCATCAACATCCGGCTCATGAATTTTCGTATTTCCAAGCTATCGTTCACTAAATGGTAATCATCAAGCACTATTGAGAAATGTTCATTAATATGTTCATACATATCATTGATCATTACCGTAGCGATGTATTCTCCGTCAAATTTTCCCTGGTCACTGGATAAGACAGCCTCGGTTCGTTTGCCAAAATCAGGAAATTTCTGTTTGATTGAGGCACCTAGATAGGCAATAAACCTCAATGGATCAAAATCTAATCGATCAATGGAATACCAACAAACAGGTAATCTGGATTGATTGGCAAAATCAACCAACAAAGACGTTTTACCATACCCCGCAGGCGCTGAGACTAATACCAAACGCTTCTCTATTTGTTCGTCTAATAATTGGATTAAGCGTTTACGCGCAACCAAATTGTCTCTTCGTCTTGGCGGGATTATTCTCGTTTGAATGATAGGCTGGTTACCGAACATATTTTCAACAGCTGGGTTATAGTAGAGATAATAGTTAGAAATAAGTGAGAAAAATTCAATTACTTCATAACCTTCATTATGGAACTATATTTAGTATAAACGAAAAAAATATTTGTATTCGCATGGGAACCAAAAAATTTTTAAAGAATATTTTATGATTTAGGAGTACAGATTTTTTCTGTACTCCTAAATAATTTATTAATAAGATGAATTGGAATGTGAAATTTCCAAGTCATTCACCTGGATAAATTTCGGTAGTACAATCGCGGTTGGATTTCTTGCCCCATAACTGGCGGATGTATTGTAAACAGTCTGCTGTTTGGACATCCAGGCAAGTTTATCACCGAAGATATCCAATAAACTTTGGGTAACACGCACATTGAACGGAACAACAATGGATCCATCCTTCTTGAGTAATAATGCCCCAAAGCGCGAACTGGCAGTCACCAGAGCTTTGGATGGATTTACGATGTTCATATAGTGAAGATAGGGAATGTAAAGAACATCACGATCCCTTGGCATTTTTACCAGTTCCTCAAGATCATTCACATCCGCATCGCCCTCGTTCAATACCAGACTTTTATGGGGAATATTGTGTCCGGTAGGTTTTGCACCAAACTCGTCCGCATCATCCTGATACCAGGCAAATTGTTTGAACACCCCATTCTCAAAAAATGGAAATGCTTCGCGTTTGATACCCATTGAATCTCTTGTTAATGGATATGTCTCCAATCGATCTGGATCATCGATCAAGGTGAATTTATCTGAAAATACTTTCTTGCCAAGGTGATCTTCCTTCAGGAAGGAATAACCTCTTTTCATCAAGCCACCGTTGAAGCCAATCCAATTCATAAAGCTTAATAGCTCAGCTGTGGCTGCCGGACCAAATACGATGTCATATTTTCCTACAGGTATTTGTTCAGCGGGATCGTTCTGATAGCGTTCAATCAAGTATGCAAGCTGTGTACGTAATTCTTCCGGTTTTAAATCATCTACTTTCTGGGCAGATTGTTCGGCAATCACTTCCCATTTCAAATCTGAGTGGGCAAGAACAATTGTAATTTGGGCATCTGATGTTTTGGAGAATTGGGTAAATTCTGAAGTTGTGGAAATTTGCGCCAGTACATTCATGCCTGAGTAAAACACACCGGAGAGCGTGATTTTATCTGTCTCCAAACCTTGTGTTGCTTGATTAAAGTAATCCAGTCTCGCTTCACCTGATAAGCCAGCCAAGTCAGAATCAAAACCTTTTTCATTAACATGGTTTTCTTTGAAATGAGGGATACTTGGTTGGTAATTAAGTGGCATGGCATATTTCACCATTTCTGCTGCCACATCAACGCCCTGCTTCATTTCATCCAGTTTACTTAGATCAGTGATCATCTCATAACTAGCTCTTCTCTTCCCATCAAAAACCGTAATTTCCAGACGAATGAGATGTTCGTTGGTATTCAATGAAATGGAAGAATTAGCGAACCGCATTAAGTAACTGTCTTCCTCATGATATAAGAATGATGCCTCTATGCCTTTGGAACAAGCATAATTGCGAAGGTCTGCCAGGGTTTCAAGTATTTTTTCTTTCATGACTACTCTCCTATTCTCACATTATCAAACCGACAAACCGGTATTCCATGGCCAAGTTGCATAATCTGATTCGGTTGTCCTTTTCCACAATTATCCACGTAATGAACCATCCAGGTTGATTTGTCACCTACCGCGGAAAGAGAATTGTAAAATTCAACGGTGTTGCCTTTGTAAGTTGAGTTCTTTACAACCTTGGTCACCTGACCATCTTCCACCATCCAACCAATATCACAAGAAAAATGGAATTGTTCGCGATTAGATCCAATTGACCAACTCTTATCACCATCCAGGATGATACCTCGTTCAGTATTTTTTACGATGTCATCCAGGGTTCCATCTTCACCCGGATCAATATTGATATTCGTCATGCGTTCAATCGGGACACGGTAGAAAGCTGTCGCGCGGTTTGCACCACTGCTGCCATCAAAAATCTGGCGTTTGGCACGTGCATTTGCTTCTTCCACCATCTGGCGACCCGTAATAGCACCAACCAAAATTCCTTTATCGATCAGTAAGTTATTTTGGGCTGGCACACCATCATCATCGTAACCAAAGCTTCCCGGGCTATTGACGAGAGTCGCATCAGCTCTTGCCGTCAGTTTTTCCGACCCGTAGCGAAGTTTTCCAAAATCATCCAATGTTACAAATGAGGCACCTGCAAAGGATAGCTCATATCCTAAAATTCTATCCAATTCCAAAGCATGACCTATCGTTTCGTGTGTTTGCAGGAACATGATACCGGGAAGCAGAATCACCGAGCGATCCTCTTTAGGACAAGGGTCAGCAACCAGCACCTGATTTAATTCTTTGACAATCCGTTCTGCATTTTCCAAAAAGAGTTGCTCATCCAGCGTTTCCCATCCACGGGTATCACCCATGCGATCCGGGTGGAATTTTCGCGCATGCATCTCACCTTCCGAATCCATACCCATTACCTGAATAGTAGGAAAAACTTCAATTATGTCCTTCTCGATCTCACTTCCTTCAGAATCAAGGAACACAATTTGTTTTCGATTGAACATCATTTCGCTAACACGTTGCACCACACCAGGTTGATTGAGTTTTTCATCCATTCGCTTTAGAAAATCTATCTTACGTTCAAGAGGGACAGTGAATGGGTCAATCTTATTGGGGCTTTTGAAGGTTGCCTGCAAAGCATCTTTTTCTGCCAGTCGCACCGGAAAAGTCACTCTTTCGGAGGCTACCCTGGCATTATCAAACGCTTTGTCAAAAAGTCCTGAGAGATTGCTGACATCGGATGATGCTGAAAAACCCCAGGCATTTTTGTAAAGAACCCGAACCCCGAGTCCGCTTTCACGCGATGATGTGGTATCTTTGAGGTTACCATTCCACATCATTAAATAATTGGTTTCTTCTACTGGGTACCAACGTGCATCTACGTAGGTCGCTCCAGCAGCTTTAAGCCGGTCAATATGTGCTTTAAGTTGTTTTTGCATAGAAATACTCCTTGATGGGATTGGAAATTTTATCCAAGTTTGAGTGTAAATCGGATGAAAAAAACATGCAAGTGAATGATGTCATTGATTTTATTTGAAAACTATTTGTTATTTGTATGAGAGATTTTTTTTATTTTTTTTCTACTATCAATAATCCACTTCTTGATAGGAGGAATACGCAATATTAATAGGAATTGAACTATCGAACCCATTAAGATTGGACGACCTATATCTCCACTTAACGTTGTGATGGATCCCTTCACTGCCAGAGCGTAATGTATTATCACCAATACTCCAACTAAGTAAACAGATTTGTGAAGTTTTTTCCAGTTTTTTCCAAGAAATTTCATCCAAAACTTGAATGAAGTGATAGCCAACAAAAGCAAGAGAAATCCTGCCAATGTTCCCAGGATAATGAATGGCTTTTCAGTGGTCAACGCAAAGATTTCACGGAAATCAAGACCATAATCAAGTACAGCAAATGTCAAGAAATGCAACAAAACATAGAAAAAGGCGTACAACCCCAACGCACGGCGATGTCTTGACAACTTTTTCCAGCCTGTGATCGTAATTATTGGAGTAACTGCAAGGGCAACCACCAACATGTTGAGTGCTGCCCTTCCTAGGAATTGCTCAACATATTGGATAGGATTGACAGTGAGTTGATTTGCAAATGTTTTATATGTCAATTCTATAAGCGGAAACAGACTGATAGCATGAATTCCAACACGAAGCCAATTAAAAGATGACTTAGTATTTTCTTTTTTTTTGACAATAATCTTTGGTGTCGCCTGATTGGTTGAATTCATTTAAAATTTAGTAATTCTCCTTTAAATCCATTCCTTCATAAAGATAAGCTACCTGGTCAGCATAACCATTGAAAAGTAGTGTATCACGTCTATTGAATTCTCCGATTCGACGTTCAGTTCGCTGACTCCACCGTGGATGATCCACCTGTGGATTCACATTAGCATAGAATCCATATTCATTAGGAGCAATTGTATTCCATAAAGTTTCTGGTTGGTAGTCTGTGAGTTCAATCTTGACAATAGCTTTGATGGATTTAAACCCATACTTCCATGGAACCACCAATCGAATACCACCTCCACTCTGCGGAGGAAGCTCATTGCCATATAAACCTGTTGCGAGCAATGTAAGTTCATTCATTGCTTCATCAAGCCGTAGACCTTCCTGATAAGGCCAGGGATAAGAAGGTTGTTTTTGTCCAGGCATTTCTTCAGGATTATATAAAGTCTCGAAGCGCACAAATTTAGCATCAGAAGTTGGTTCAATCTCAGCGAGTAATTTCGAGAGAGAAAAACCCATCCAGGGGATAACCATGCTCCACGCTTCAACACAACGTAATCGGTAAATTCGCTCCTCTGGCTGAAACTTTTTGATCAGTTCATCCACACCAAATACACCCGGTTTATTAACCAAACCTGAAACCTCAACTTCCCATGGAGAGGTTTTAAAATTTTTAGAGAGTTCGGCAACGCGTTCCTTGACCGTTGTGAATTCGTAATAATTATTGTAATTGATTATCTCTTCTAGCGAATTTGGCGTCTCACCATTAATGGTTGGTCGTTCTGTATTTACTACTCCATTATTTTCTGGTGGACTGGGAGCAATTCCACAAGCAGCTAAAGTCAAGCTTCCTGCAAGTAAACCTACTGACTTCATGAATTCTCTGCGGTTTAGATAAACATTTTTTGGGGTAATTTCAGATGAAAGAATTGGGATTTTATTCATAATTTTTTCCTTTTATTTTTATAATTCCTGAAATAGAGAGGAATATGCACTTTCTCTATCTATCAATTCTCATCGATAAGATGAAAATAGCATCAACATTCCTTCTAAAGTTATGTTAATTCTAAAATCTTTTTATTACAAAAGTCTTACTTACCGGTGAAGGAAGAATTAACGCTTCGGTAGCGTAAACGTGAATACAGTTTCCTGTCCAGGCGTGCTCTTCACAAAAATCTTTCCTTGGTGAGCTTCAACAATACCTTTTGCAATGGCTAACCCTAATCCTGCTCCCCCACCAGATCGATTTCGGGATTTTTCACCTCTGTAAAATCGTTCAAAAACATGGGGTAAATCCTGCGGATTAATCCCTTCGCCTGTATCGTTAACGGCTACTAGAATGTTATCTCCAACACTTTTAGCACAGACTGTTACACTTCCGTTCGTTGGAGTGTGTCTGATTGCGTTACTAACCAGATTATTGATCGCTCTTCCCAACCACAAAGCATCAATATTAATTGGATCAACGCCAGCGCTGGCTGATCCACTTAAATTCACTCCCTTTTGGGAAGCAAGTCCGGAAAAACTCTCCAATGTATCAGAAATCAAATCCGCAAGGGACGCTGGTTCAAGATTGAGAGGTATACCACCCGCATCCAGTTGTGAAATCTGAAAGAGATCGTCAATAAGAAGGGAAAGAATGTCCACATGTTTTTTGGTTTGAGAAAGATAGTTTTGGATTAGATCAGGATCATCAACAACTCCATCTGATAAGGCTTCGACCAATAACCGAATGGATGATAATGGTGTCCGTAAGTCGTGTCCCGCCCAGGCAACCAGATCACGTCGCAAAGATTCTAATTCCCTTTGTTTTTGATCAGCTGTTTGAATCTTCTGAGCCATTTGGTTAAATGATTTCGCCAAAGAAGCTATTTCATCGTTTCCAGGTATTTCAGCTCGAGCAGAAAGATTACCACTTTCAATTGATTTGGCTGCTGATTCTAGCCGTTTTATCCGTTCAATCAAAGTACTGGTGAAGAAGCTGCCCAATACCACCGCAATTCCACCGGCAAATAATAAGAGAACTGTAGCCAATAGCAAGTCGTGTTCACTGGCGAACATCAAACGGGCGGTCAACCAGACATTCAGAAATGTTAACAAACTAGCCAGGATATAGGTCCCCAAAAGTACCCACCGCAAGGATGGAGCACGTTCCAGCCAATTAAGCCGGTAAGCTCCATATCCAATGCCTATGGAAATAACAGCGGTAAATGAAAGGAATTGCGCCATATGTTCCAGATCCCCCATGGGTGGTCGCATCAACCAATAAAAGATGATAAGGGATAGTAACAATACCAGGACAATCCCACTGGCAAAGATTAACGTCTGGGATTTGTTTTCGTGATTCATTTTATGGCTCAAATTTATATCCAATTCCCCATACCGTTATTATGTATTCTGGGGAGGTTGGGTCTTTTTCGATTTTTTCACGCAAACGTCGCATNNACCTGCATCGATGTAATGAGAAAACCCCCAAATGTTCTCCAATAACTGATCTCGAGTAAAAACTTGTCGGGGATGTAGTGCCATATGATATAACAATTCAAATTCTTTGGCGGTCAGGATGATTGCTTCTCCATTAATCGTCACATCACGTGTTTGTGGATCAATTGTCAGTCCTTTAAAATTCAGAATACTTTCATTGGTAATTTCTGTATTTGATCGTGCTCTGCGAAGGACAGCTCTTACTCGGCTTACCAATTCCTGAGGACTGAAAGGTTTGACAACATAATCATCCGCACCTAATTCCAGTCCAGCGATTCGATCGCTCTCTTCTCTGCGTGAAGTTAACAAAATAATAGGCACATCTGATCGGTCACGCAAATTACGCGTAAGTGTAAATCCGTCCATTCCTGGCAACATTACATCCAGGATTATTAGATCTGGCAATTGGCTGGCAAGTGAATTTAATGCTTCCAACCCATCTGTATAACTAAAGACAGTATATCCTGCTCTTTTAAGATACAGACTTACGACCTCACTGATACTGGGTTCATCTTCTACAACAACTATTTTTGTCATATGCTACTCAATAAGAATCATTTTACAACACAATTATTGCATAAATCTTACGCGATCTTCATAGATTTGTAATAAATGTTCATTAATTCCGTAATATTTAATTTGTATGATTGAGAAAATTAATGTTTTGGAGGTTCAAATGATAAAGAAAATTGTAATAGTTTTACTTTCAGTAACTTTTATACTCACTGCATGTGCTCCAGCTGTGGCAACACCCGAGGCAGTGATGGAGGAAACCACAGATGAAATGATGGATGACTCCTCCGACGACATGATGGATGACTCCTCTGACGATATGATGGATGATTCTACGGATGACATGATGGATGACTCATCGGACGATATGATGGAAGAAACTGGATGGTTTGGAACTACATTTACAAATGTAAGTACTGGTGAGGAATTCACGATTAATGATTTTAAAGGGAAAGTCGTTTTGGTTGAAAACCTGGCTATGTGGTGCTCGAACTGCAAGAAACAACAAGAGCAGGTAAAACTCCTACATGAATTACTCGGCGTGAATGAAGATTTGGTATCAATAGGTCTTGATATTGACACCAATGAAAATGCAGCAGATTTAAAAACCTACGTTGCAAACAATGGTTTTGATTGGATTTACACAGTCGCGTCGGAAGAAGTAACCCGTGAAATTGCCAATCTATATGGTGCTCAATTTTTAAATCCCCCTTCTACCCCTATCTTAATAATTGATCGAAAAGGCCAATCCCACCCTTTGCCTTTTGGTATCAAGAGTGCTGAAGAATTAAAGGATTTTATTGAACCATTTTTATCTGAAAATATGTAAATCCACAGATAAATTGACCGATGAGAAATGATTTCTCATCGGTCAAAATTAATGAAAGGAACTTATGGAAGCCAATCTCACATCGCTCGGATTAGGACTTTTGGCCAGTGCCAGCCCTTGCATTATCCCACTTTATCCAGGATATCTGGGGTATTTAAGTGGAACGAGCACAGATCATCTGAGGAAAGGTCGACACTTTTTGGGTTTTTTCGTTCTGGCAGGGGTGTTAACGATGATGCTTTTGTTGGGTTTGCTGATTGCTATGCTTTCGTTCTCTGTGGGTCGGGCATTGTCAATCATTATCCCTATTGCAGATTTATTGATCATCACATTAGGTGTTTTACTATTATTGGATAAGAACCCATTCAAAGCACTTCCTCAAATCAAAATACCTGCTTTGCAGAATCCATATTTTAATGCTTATGTTTATGGGCTACTATATGGTCCAATAGCCCTCCCGTGTTCCGGTCCCCTGGTTGTCGGTATCTTTGCTATTTCCCTTACTGCTGCTGAAGCATTTAGCAGATTGAATGTTTTTCTATGGTTTGGGTTGGGATTTGGTTTACCACTTTTGGCTTTATCTTTAATTTCCGGTGCTTTGCAAAGAACAATCACCAGATGGCTTGCTACGCATTCTAGACTGATTAATCTAATTGGGGGATTCTTATTAGTGGGTATAGGTGTTTATGATTTTTGGGTGAACCTGGATATGATCCGGTTAGTTCTCGGTTTTTAACAAACTTTCGTCTTAATTCTTTTGTTGGTAATAGTCTGAAATTATCCGATTAGAATTAGGATAAAGAATTTTTTGGATTAAGATGATTACCTCAACCATTAATTTCCGGTTTTCTATTGGCCCAAGTAGCGTTCAAACCTATTCTTTCAAACCTAATCAATGGGAAAATATTTTGTAGTTTCAGGAGCACATAGTGGAACAACGCATCAAAGATCGATTTAACAACGACATTTTAGAAGAAATTATGAAGGTTTATGGGATTATGGCTGATGAAATTAAAGTTCTTGACAGCTTTGAATCATTCATCTACGAATTCATCAACGACTCCGGTGAATATGTTCTGAGAATCTCTCATTCCATTCGACGAAATGAGAACCTGATCCAGGGTGAGGTGGAGTGGATCAATTTTTTGGCGGATAACGGAATTTCAGTAGCAAGAGCTATCTCTTCTCAAAATGGTAAGTTAGTGGAAGCAATTCCAGACCAAATGAATGGAAATTTCCTGGCAACGGCTTTTACGAAAGCGAAGGGCAGTTCACCTTGGGGAAGATGGACAACTGATCTCTATGAAAGATATGGTGAATTGATTGGAAGCATGCACGCAAAAACCAATCTATTTATGCCATCCCAACCTGACAAAAAAAGACCTGAATGGGACGATCCAATTTTTGATTATGTGACCTCATTTTTATCAGAGAATGAATTCATAATCAGAGAAAAATATCAATTCATTTGTGACCATGTAAATACTATTCCCAAAAACAATGAAACCTATGGTCTCATCCATCAGGATGCCCATGGTGGAAATTTATTTATTGATGAAAACGGACAGATTACCTTATTTGACTTTGATGATTGTTTATATAGCTGGTTTATCAACGAAATTGCGATTATCCTTTTCTATATCGTGATGGGAAATTCGGATATTGGTAAATTCACCAAAGAATTTATGATCCATTTTCTACAAGGATATTTAAAGCATTGCTCATTGAATCTCGATTTATTAAAAGAGATTCCTTATTTCCTTAAAATGCGTGAAATTGAATTATTCGCGGTCATTCAGCGCGATTTCGGTACATCTTATATTGAAGATGAATGGTGCAATCGATACATGCAAGGTCGAAAATATAAGATCGAAAACGACGTTCCTTATATTGGTTTTGATTTTGAATCCTTAAAATTATCTCTTTGAAAAATATATATTAATATCGTTATGTATCGATAACAACTTTTGCATAACAATGGACAAGTCCAAAAATTCAAGAATCGATAGCTATAATTTTTTATTAAGACCCTAAACAAATTTTATAACTTGCTAACGGAATAATTATGAGTTCAAATCCCATAAATTTAGCAGTTCGTTTTCTACTTGAATTATCTGCCCTTGCATCAATGGGCATTTGGGGTTGGAATAAAGGCGGAGGAATTCTATGTTTTGTTTTGGCCATTGGTATTCCATTATTAGCTGCCACCATTTGGGGAACTTTCCGGGTACCTAACGACCCAAAAAATGCACCAGTTGCTATTCCAGGCATTCTGCGATTAGGTTATGAAGTTATATTTTTTGGGTTCGCAATCTGGGCTCTGTTTGATTTAAATTTTAATGGGTTTGGGTGGACAATTTTGATTTTATTAATTTTGCATTATGCACTGTCTTATGATCGGATAGCCTGGTTATAGAAACAGTAAGTAATAACCTATTAGATTCCTTTTCTAAATTAAATAAAATATCATTATTGAAAATCATTTAGAATGATCTTTATTTAGTAAACGCTAATAATTTCGAACCATCAACTTTCAGGAAAAAATCCTCAATCTACTTCTATTACGAATACTAATTTTCGAAAACAAAATGAAAATTATATAAATTGGTAAGGGATGGATGACCTTTTTGAAAATTCCCTATTGACTTTTATTTTAATTGAAATATAATTTTATGTAGCGAAACATATTTTTATGTTTTATCACTCCTCCTCATGAAAAATAATATCCCAAATATCCCCAATTTACGCACATTAGAACTTATGGCTGATGATTACAATCTTCAAAAGTTGGAAGCTGTAAACAAAGCATTAGGGTCTGAAACCCGGTTAGAAATTCTACGTTTCTTAAGCACTCACACAAGTACAGTTTTAGAAATCGCAGAAGCACTAGATTTACCGCAATCAACCGCAACACTACACATAAATACATTGGCTAAAGCTGGTCTCATTGAAACCAATTTACATCCAGCAACCCGCGGATTGCAAAAAGTATGTGCAAGAATATTTGATCGAATCGTGATCCAGTTACCTGCTCAATTGGAACAGGAAGACACAACNNCAACGGTTGAAGTTTCCATGCCAATTGGCACTTATGTGAATGTCAACCTAACCCCTACTTGTGGGCTTGCTAGTGAGACTGGGATTATCAGCCACCTCGATGATCCATTAGCTTTTTATGAACCAGACAGAATTTTTGCCCAATTAATCTGGTTCCGCAAAGGGTTTGTTGAATATCAATTTCCAAACCGCCTTCCTTTTGAGGTAAACCTTGAGGATATCGAAATTAGTTTTGAGGTTTGCTCAGAAGCACCACTTCATCATGATAATTGGCCTTCCGATATAACAGTTTGGATTACAGGTGTAGAAATTGGCACGTGGACAAGTCCAGCCGATTTTGGTGGAGAGCGAGGAGCATTATCTCCCTCATGGTGGGATAGTCAAAATTCTCAATATGGTTTATTGAAGGTATGGAAAGTAACCGATAGCGGGAGTTTCGTTGATGGTGTTCATGTATCCAATGTGGCTTTGAAAGATTTGTCTCTCAAACCTGGGGAACCTATCTCTGTTCGAATTGGAATAAAAGAAGATGCCCAAAATAAAGGTGGAATCAATNNATCAATTTATTCGGTAAAAAGTTCGGAAATTATCCCCAGGACATCGTATTAAGACAGCGGTATAAACGCAAACAAAAGGCAAATTTAAAGTAAGTGCAATGCGCGGGTCTGTCAGGATTTCAGCGCATTGCACAAGTGAGAGGAGGTTAATCCACTCAATTTGATTTTACCACACCCACTTGTATGACTTGTTCGTCGAATAAACTCTCTTGCATTTCGCTAAGAGAAGTGTTTTTACGCAAATTTTTCAATGTTTGATAACAGGAGATAAGATGAATAGAATGACTCGTTTTGTTTTACCCTTAATACTCGTTTTGGGTTTATTGCTTTCTGCATGCGGTACAGCTGCAACCCCAGAGGAACCAGCTCAACCTGCAGCTGAACAACCTTCTGCTGACCAACCTGCAGCAGAACAACCCGTTGATGCTTGTGGTGTTGTTGAGCTTCAGTATTGGAATCCCTTCACAGGGCCAGATGGCCCATTTATGGGTGAAATGGTAAATGCTTTCAATGCCGAACATCCAGATATCGTGGTTACCATGGTTAGCCAAGGTGAATATTACACTCAGCTTTCAACAGCAGCTGCCGCTGACACATTACCTGATGTAGCAATTGTCCATGCAGATCAGGTACCCACTCAGGCATTTCGAAATGTATTACGCCCAATTGACGATCTTGTTACGGAAATGGGAATTTCTGGAGATGATTATCCTGCAGGTGTTTGGGCTGCTGGAGAAGTAGCGGGCCATCGCTATAGCATTCCACTCGATATCCACCCAATGACTGCTTTCTATAATGCTGATTTGTTTTCTGCTGCTGGCTTCACTGATGCACCAAAAACAGGTGAAGAGTTCGACGCTGTAGCTGCTGCCATCACATCTGGTGACAATAAAGGTTTTGATATTACTGGCGGTTTCCCAGTTCAACAAATTTTCCAAATGATGTTGCAACAATTTGGCGGATCAGAATTTAATGCCGAAGGAACAGAAGCCACCTGGAATAGTGAAGCCGGTGTACTGGCATTGCAATGGATGAAAGATGTGCAATCCAAATACTCAGAACCTAATCTTGAAGTAGATGCTGAATTGAATGCGTTCAAAACAGGTACAGTAGGTATGGTTTGGAATGGCATCTGGCAAACAACCAATGTCACAGGTGACGGGGTTGAATTTGATGGTCGAGCTACTGCAATACCACAAATTGGACCAAAAATGGCTGTTTGGGCTGGCTCACACCAATTCACAATGCCAACTCACAAAACTTTGGATCCTTGTAAAGAACAAGCTGCTGCAATTTTCATCAAATATATGATTGAAAATTCTGTTACCTGGGCAAAAGCCGGACAAATTCCTGCTTCGATCTCTGTTCGTGCCAGTTCTGAATTCAAAGCCATCGAACCTCAAGCTTCCATTGCACCCACGGTTGAATTCGCTTTCTTCCCACCATCTGTCCCAGGAATCACGGATGCATTTGGTCCGCTTGGTGAAGCAGTCGGTGCCGTAATGAACGGTACTACTGATGATATTAAAGCTGCCCTGGACGATGCTGCTACAAGAGCCAATGAAATTCTTGCTCAAAATAAATCTACTTACGGGGATACTCCGAAAGCACCATAGACATTTTTTCCGACCAGACCCTGAAGAAGCAACTTCTTCAGGGTCTGGAAAAAATTCAGGAAGGTAGGACAGCATGTCAATTGTTTCCTTAAGAAAAAGAAAAATTTCAATCACACCATATTTATTCATCCTGCCACATCTGATATTCTTTGCTGTTTTTATCGGTTATCCGTTTTTTAGTGGTCTTTATATTAGCTTTTTCCAATACGACTATTTACGTCCTGAGGCTACCTTGTTGGTTGGCTTACAAAATTATATCGATTTATTCAAAACCGGAAGTGTAAAATTCATCGAATTTTGGAACTCAATCAAAGTCACTTTGACTTTTGTTATTTACAGTGTTCCTCTTCTTGTTCTGATCCCTCTTGGATTAGCCATTCTGTTGAACACCAAAATAGTTGGAAATAAATTTTTCAGAGCGATTTATTTTGCTCCATGGGTACTTTCTTGTGCGGTGATTTCCTTAATATGGTGGTGGATTTTTCAAAGTCAGGGAGGTTTGCTCAACTATTATTTAAAAATATTAGGATTTGATACCCCTCGTTGGCTTTCCACGATGCCTTATGCCATGATAACAATCGTTGTTGCAACCATTTGGTGGACTATGGGGTACAACATGGTCATTTTCCTTGCTGCCCTTCAGGATATTCCAAACGATTTATATGAAGCCGCAGAAATTGATGGAGCAAATAGCTGGCAAAGGTTTACCCACATCACCATTCCTATGCTCCAACCTGTTCTTATTTTTATCATCATAATTACAATAATCGCTTCGTTTAACCTTTTAGGCCAACCATTGATGATGACACGCGGCGCTCCTGCCCAACCTACTGGTGGAGGAGCTACCGAACCAGTCATGTTGCGTATTTTTAATGAAGGTTTTGTTAGACCATTTCAGGGGAGTGCAGCAGCTATGTCCGTTATCGTTGCCATTATCATGATGGTCTTTTCTTACACAAATTTCCGAATTTTCCGTCAACGAGACTGAAACGAAGAGGATACTATGATAGTTAAGAAACCCAAGCGTCAATTTATCAGTTATCGTGGCCAGAAGTGGATGAAGAAAATACTCATCTATTTCACTCTAAGTTTTGTTACATTGATTGTGGTGATCCCATTGATCTGGATGCTCTCCACCTCATTTAAATTAAAGTCCCAATTGTTTACAAAAGAAATTTATTGGATTCCAAAAGAAGTAACCCTGGAAAATTACACCAAAATTCTTGATAATCCTTCAACCCCTATCACTCTATGGTTTAGAAATAGTCTGTTTGTGGCAGTAATCACGACTGCAGCCAAGCTTGTCATTGATTCATTGGCTGGCTATGCATATGCCCGTATGAAATTTCCCGGACGAAATAAGATTTTTAATTTGCTTCTGGTAACCCTATTCCTTCCTGGGGTTATGTTCCTTGTTCCTAATTTTGTAACCGTCTCGAAATTGGGAATGTTAAACAATTTCAATGGTGTAATTTTTCCTGCATTAGCGAGTGTATTCGGTGTTTTTTTCATGCGTCAATTTTTTAATAGTATTCCCAAAGAACTGGAAGAAGCTGCAGAAATGGATGGCGCAAACCGTTTGCAAATTTTTATAAAAATAGCCTTACCTTTAGCAAAGCCTGCACTGGCGACGCTGGCAGTAATTGAATTCCTGGCTAGTTGGAATGATTTCTTATGGGCTCTGTTGGTACTTAAAGATCGTGCTGTTCAAACACTTCAACCAGGATTGCGGACCCTACAAGGGGCTTATACATCTGAATATGGGTTGATGATGGCTGGTGCTGTTATTGTCGCTGTACCCGTATTATTGCTTTATATATTTTTGCAGCGCTTTATTGTACAGAGTGTTGCAACAACAGGACTTAAAGGATGAAATTTCTTCAAAAAAGCAAATTCCTGCTGATCTTTTTATTCCTGGTGGCCTGTTCTCAAATTTCTGTTCCGCCAGCTGAAACCCCAACCGAATCGATATCCGCATTAACAGAAGAAATAATACAAAAGGAACCTTTATTTCAGAATCCAGTAATCCAGGAAAACTTTGCTGATCCGTTTATATTAAAGGTGGATTCAACCTATTTTGTTTATGCTACAAACAGCTCAAGTAAAAATATTTCTCTGGCAAAATCCGATGATTTGATAGAATGGCAAATTCTCGGCGATGCAATGCCAGCACTTCCTAAGTGGGCAAAATTAACCGGTGGCTTGGTTTGGGCACCAGAAGTCATGCAGATCAATGATTATTATGTGATGTACTATACTGCCCGAGATAAAGAATCGAATAAACAGTGTGTAGGTGTCGCTATAAGTGAAAAACCTGAAGGCAAATTCAAAGATAGCAATACTGACCCTCTGGTTTGTCAGGCTGAGTTTGGTGGGACTATAGATGCCAGTCCATTTCGTGACGAGGATGGGAAACTCTATCTTTATTACAAAAACGATGGAAATTGCTGTAACCTGGCTACTTATATTTATGTTCAGGAAATGACACAGGATGGATTAACACTTGTTGGAACACCAATTTCATTAATCCGTAATGATAAAGCTTGGGAAGGCCATGTAATTGAAGCTCCAACAATGTATAAACATGAAGATGTCTATTATCTATTTTTCTCTGCCAATAATTATGCTGGGCATGAGTATGCAGTTGGCTATGCAATTTGTGAATCACCCACTGGCCCATGTAGTGATGCTGAAGAAAATCCAATCCTGGCGAGTGATTTAGTAAATAAAGACTCCATGGTCATTGGTCCAGGTCACCAAACATTATTGGAAGTGAATGATCAAACCTGGATTATTTATCATGCCTGGGAAGTTGTTTCGAATAGTCGAAGAGGAGATCGCAGATTTATGTGGATGGATAGAATTGACTGGGTGAATGGAAAACCAAAGGTACTCGGCCCCACCACAACTGACCAGCCTGTGCCTTAATTTTTTTATGGATTTTGGGTGAATACCCATATTAGGCTCAAAATTTAATTTTATTAATTTTCATTTTCAATAATATAGGAGATTCTCATTGTACTCTCGTCCTCGTCAGTCCCTCGATGGTGTTTGGTCTTTTTCAAACTCTGATCCATCAATATTCGATCTCAGCACCTATATTAATGTTCCGTCACCTTGGCAAGCGGATCCAAGATTTCGCAAGCAAAGTGGACCTGTATGGTACCAGAGAGAATTTGACATTCCGCCAGAGTGGGTGCAAACAGATTTAGTAGTTATGCTTGGATTTGGAGCAGTTGATTACTTTGCCGAAGTTTGGGTAAACGAGAAAATCATTGGTACTCATGAAGGTGGCTATTTACCATTTGAATTTGATATCACCTCTTTTGTTATTGTAGGGACCAATTCGGTAAAAGTTCGTGTGGAGGACCCACTAGAAATTTTTTCAGAGATTCCACATGGAAAACAATCATGGTATGGGATGCTATCAGGCATCTGGCAATCTGTATGGGTTGAATCACGCCACACTACTCACATACAAAAAATACATTTAACAGCCAAAGAATTTCAACTTTCAGTGAATGTTCAGTTAAGTAGCACTTTTACGGAAAGACTTAACGCCGAGGTAACCGATCCTACGGGAAATGTTGTTGCTCATATTGAAAGTTCAGTCTTGAATTTCATCGTTCCAATCGATAATCCACTCCAGTGGTCCCCTGAAAATCCCAATCTCTATACTGTAAAAATTGCAGTTGGAGAAGATACTCTAACAGAAACCTTTGGCTTCAGAACGATACAAAAACAAAATGGACAAATTTTTCTAAATGGAAAACCTATCTATTTGCGAGCAGCACTCGATCAGGACTATTATCCAGACCTAATTTGCACTCCCCCTTCTCAGGAATTTATTGAAGACCAATTTAAAAAAGCCAAATCCTTAGGGTTTAATTGCATTCGTGTTCACATAAAGATTGCTGATCCTCGCTACTATGCAGCAGCGGATAAAATCGGGTTGTTGGTATGGACAGAACTACCTAACCACATTTTGCTCACCAATGAATCTAAACAGCGGTTTAAGGAAACATTGATTGGCATGGTGGAACGTGATTGGAATCACCCCTCAATAATTATCTGGACAATTATTAATGAAGCCTGGGGTGTAGATGTAAGTAATCCGGATCACCGATTATGGCTTCTAAAAAAGTATGAATTGATGAAATCTCTCGATCCAACCAGACTGATTGCGGGAAACTCCCCTTGTTGGGGTAATTTTAATATTGCCAGTGATATTGATGATTATCACATGTACTATGCAATGCCAGATCATCAAAAACAATGGAATGAATGGTTGATGGAATTTGCAAAACGACCATGGTGGACATTTGCTTGCCAATACGAAAGTGAAAGTGCCTGGAGAGAGTATCTTGCTGCTCCCTGGAAAGCAAAACAACGACCCCCAACCAGGGAAGTTCGCAGAAAAGGTGATGAACCCTTAATCGTTTCAGAATTTGGAAATTGGGGATTACCAAATATTCAAAAATTAAAAGAGTATTATGATGGTGAACCCTGGTGGTTTGAATCCGGATTAGATTGGGCAAATGGCGTTGTTTATCCACACGGTATTGAAGATCGTTTTGACAATTATGGACTAAGCAAGGTTTTTCCATCCCTTCAAGAACTCTCCTTTGTGTCGCAAAAAATGCAATCTGATGCTTTGAAATATCAAATAGAGCAGATTCGCAGATACTCGAACATTAAAGGGTATGTTGTTACTGAGTTAACCGATGTCCATTGGGAGTGCAATGGACTCATGGATATGCTTCGAAATCCAAAAAAGCAATTTGATCAATTTTCGGAGATCAACAATGATGATATTCTGATCCCCATTTGGGAACGATTAGTTTATTCATCTACAGAAACAGGATTATTTAAGTTTATTTTTTCACACTACTCTTCAGTTCCGGTGATTGATGCGATATTCAATTGGAAAATGATGGAGTCCAAATCGGTTATTGAATGTGGGCAAATAAAAAATATAAATTGTGACTCTTATCAGGTTATTGAAATAGGTGAATTAGAAATTTCATGTCCAGAAATTAAAAGTCCTACCCGGTTTACACTGATGTTTGATCTAATAGTAGAGGGAAAAATGATTGCCAAGAATCATCTGGAGCTTATCATTCTTCCTCAGGATAGGCACCCTCAAATAAACATTAAAATTCATTCTCCTGATATAGCTCCTGTTCTGATTAATCCAGATTACAAATACGTAAATGAAGCAAGTCACTCAGATCTTGTTATCACAACAAATCTTGATGACTCTTTTCGGGAATTTCTTTTGAGCGGAGGAAGAATATTATTCCTGGCAGATAATGATGATGCTTTGAATACATACATCCCAGGACTACAAATAAGCTCGCGTGTTGGAACTCCTTGGCAAGGTGATTGGGCATCCAGTTTCGGTTGGCATACATTTGATGACATTCCTACCAACCATGCAGTTGATTTCACATTTTCGGATCTTACTGCGAACCATATCATTAATGGAATTCCCGCTCATGATTTTCAAAACAATGTATTTGCAGGAATTTTTGTTGGTTGGTTACACAAACCTATTCCAACGATAGCCAGGTTGCGTGTTGGAAAAGGGGAATTAATAATTTCAACCTTCCAATTAACTGAAAACCTTACTAAGAATCCTCTTGCCAGGTATTTATTACAAAATTTAATTGAATTATTTCACTTCTAAATCGGGAGATTTTTATGGCAAAAGAATATCAAAATCCATTACCGATAAAAAATATTGGTGATCCATTTATTTTGCGAACAAGTGATGGCGAATATTATTGTTATGCTACTTCTGCCCAAGATGGTTTCAAGGCCTGGAAATCTGAGGATCTGGTGAACTGGCAGGAAATCGGATACATTTATATCCGCCAACAAGACAGTTGGGGAGTAGCTGATTTTTGGGCACCAGAGGTCATTTTTTTTCAAAGCAAATATTATTTGCATTATTCCGCGCGTTGGGGAAAAAACCTGAGCTTAAGAATAGGTGTCGCCATCTCTGAATCCCCCAATGGACCATTTGTAGATGTAAGTAACCATCCCATGTTTGATTTCGGTTATGCTGTGATTGATGGACATGTGTTTATTGATGATGATGGAAAAAAGTATCTTTATTATTCCAGAGATTGCAGTGAAAACATCTTCGAAGGCAGACATGAAAGCCATCTTTATGTAATTGAAATGGATGATGATCTGGTGACAGTTAAAGGCGAGCCTGTTTTTCTGACAAAACCAGAGCAGGATTGGGAATTACGCTCTGGGGATGAATGGCGATGGAATGAAGGTCCTTTCCTACTCAAATCAGAAGATAGGTATTTTTTGATGTACTCCGCAAATTTTTATGCTAGCCGTGATTACTCTGTAGGGTACGCAATTGCAGAAAAACCAACCGGCCCATTTATCAAAGCATTGAACAATCCAATTTTGGGCTCAAATATTGCGGAAATCTCAGGTCCTGGTCATAACTCAGTAACCACATCACCGGACGGAAAGGAACTTATGATTGTTTATCATATTCATACAGATCCCGCAAATCCAAATGGAGATCGTCAGGTTTGCATCGATAAAATGGGAATTCAGGATGGCGTAATGTATGTAAATGGACCAACAATGAGCAAACAAAAAATATGATTAATTCTGAATCATTTATTCTTTGTTTACTTCTAAAATTTTTCAATTAGAACTTAACGAAGTGATGTAAAATAGCTCACAGCATTATTTTTAATAATTCATTTCATCAATTCTTGAAACCCATTTTTCTGGTTGATGATGCCCATATAAACCTGGTAAAAAAAGAGAGTGTCACAAAATTGTTATAGAACGAATTGGTCTACCTAAAAATTATTAGTAATCTCGCTTTCAAGAATAATAAGGATGATTCCATTCAAGCAAAGTATGGGTTTACGTTTGATCAATCTTTTCAAAATAAGAGATAAGTCACAGAATCTATAAAATGTCTTGTAAATCATCTATTTAATAAAGTGAAAATTTAAGTGATTGTTAATTGTGACGTTGAAAAACATCTATCGCCAAGGTTGTTAGAATAAGTCGAAAATCCTCAGGAAGGACATTTCATTAAATAATTTTGATTTAAAGAATCTTCGAAAATCAGGTATTAGTATGAATACTTTTGAGATGAGTGACATAAGAATTCTTAATTGAGAGATTTTTAATCAAATAATGGGTAGCCGACTAAGAAAATGTTGAGTAAAATATAGTTGTTTGAGATTAATTTTCATTGTTCTTTCACCCATCCTAAATCGGTTTTTACCAGAACTAATCGAAAAACTATCGAATATACAATTTTAAGATTTACCAGCAAGAATCGGTTTTGTTTTGATTGATTTTAGGAGAAAAATATGTCAAATTCAGTTCTAATTGCCTACGCCACCCATTATGGATTTACCAAAGAGGTGGCTGAACATATTGGAAAACAGATGATTGAAAATGGTATGTCTGTTGAAATTACACATTGTAAAGAAGTGAAAAATCTGGAAACTTTCGATTTTATCATTTTGGGTACTCCTTATTACATTGGCAAGATGTTGAATGACTCAAAAAACTTCATCACAAATAATCAGGATTCACTTTCCAATAAACCAGTCGCTATCTTTGCCCTTGGACCCATTGGTGAGGATGAAAAAGAAAAAACCGAAGCAAAAGAACAAATGGACAATGAGCTCAAACAATTCACCTGGTTGCAACCTGTCGCAACTGAAATGTTCGGTGGAAAGTACGTCCCCGAAACACTTCGGTTTTTTGATAAATTATTAACCAAACCCCCTGCCAGCCCACTTCATGATCTTGCGGCAAATGATTCACGCAATTGGGAAGACATTACTGCATGGACAATACAACTACTTGATCATCACATAACCCAAATAGTTGATACAAAATAACTTGTGAATTTCTTCAAGTTCTATAATAAGAGCACTAAAGTGATCTTATATTCTTTAATATTGGAGAAATTCAATGGACCCAAAAACATCCTTTAATTCAATTGATGAATATATTGAACAATTTCCGAAAGAAATTCAAACAATCCTGCAAAAAATTCGATCTGTTATCAAAGAAGCTGCTCCGGAAGCCACAGAGAAAATCAGTTATCAAATGCCTACGTTTTTTCTGAAAGGAAATTTGGTACATTTTGCTGCTTATAACAACCACGTCGGATTTTATCCGGCGCCTCGTGGTATTGAGAAATTCAAAGAGGAGTTATCTCAATTTAAAGGTGCTAAAGGATCAGTACAATTTCCTATGGACAAGCCATTGCCACTGGAATTAATTAGCCGGATCGTATTGTTTAGAGTAGAAGAAAATCTAGCAAATGCAGGAAGAAAAGCAAAGAAGAAGTATTGAAAATCTAAATACTCCGTGTCATACAACCAAAGTGGACGCTGCCAAAAACACAGCTATGCGCAGAGCCCTTTTGTCTATCCTGCCACTGGAAAAACCTGGTTTTTCCCAGACTGAGATGGGTCAGGCGGTGCTGCCTTTTTTACCAGATGATTTGTTCCAGAATGGTGAGAAAGCCACGTGGAGGGTCAAGTGTGTGAAATTGGACCTGGAAGCCGAAGGTATTGTGCAATGAAACGTAGAGAAAAAGCTAACCCACTGGTATCAGGAGAAATAATGATAAACATCACCCTGCTACCCTACTCAATATCGCATGAGCAAGACTGTGCTAATCTAATCGCAGCCTTACCAGAATGGTTTGGGATTCCTGAAGCCAATGCCGCTTATCTGGAATCAATGAACAAATTTCCATCCTGGGTTGCTTTGAATGAGGATAAAGTAGTCGGTGTGATCACTTTAACTGAACAATTTCAAGGCTCATTTGAGATTCATTTTTTGGCAGTTCATCCAGATTTTCATGGCAAAGGGATTGGAAAATTGCTCGTTCAACAAGTGGAAGAAGTATCACGGCAACAAGGTGGTCGCTGGTTGCACGTAAAAACATTATCACCATCTCACCCAGACCCTCATTATGGGTTAACCCGTGAGTTCTATTACTCACTTGGTTTCTCTCCCCTCTTTGAATCAGACACAATTTGGGGAGCTGCCAATCCAGCAATTATTTTGGTTAAAAAAATTTAAGGGGGATTTATCTTGTTTTCCACTTTTCAGATAACAAAAATTGTTTCTGATATAAAATTAAGCCATCAAAACTAGGGCAATTATTTTTTGTTCTGTTCCCGCCCATCTACCAGGAGGAAAAAATCCATGCAAGAACCGCGCTTTAAGTCCTTCAATTACGCCATTGGCATGTTTGGCACATCAATCCCTATCAATATGTTTAAGACTTATGCAGCCATTTTTTACGTTGTCAATTTAGGACTAACAACCGTTCAATTATCATCCATCTTATTCTGGTACACCTTTATTGACGCACTTGATAATCCCGTTTATGGTTTTCTTTCAGATCGGACCCGCACAAGGTGGGGACGCCGGCGACCCTGGTTGGTAATTGGTACTCCCTTACTGATTCTTTGTTTTATTGCTTTTTACAGCACACCAAGCTTTTTGGAAGGAAAGTCATTATACGCCTATGCCATGTTGTTTTACATTCTGACCGGTACACTTGATTCTGTCATTAACGCCAACTATGCTGCTTTATTTCCGGAATTATTCCGCACCGATGCCAGTCGGGCAAAAACAAATGCCATGCGTCAGGCATTTCAACTGGTGGCAATGATCATCAGTATTGCTTTAACCCCCATGGTAACCAGTGTAATCGGTTTTAGCATGACGGCAATCATTTACGGTATTTTAGGTGGCGTGGTTATTCTTTATATGACCTTCACCTCCAAAGAAGTGGAAGTACGTGATGAAGAAGACAAACCTGAATTCTGGCACAGTTTAAAAAGCCTCTTCATCAATCGCAAATTCTGGTTGGCTGGTTTCACCAATGCTTTTTATAGTGCAGCCATGTCCTTGGTGTTGGCTTCACTGCCCTTCTTTGTCAAATACACCTTGCAAATCCCCGATAGCCAATCCACCATTTTATTTGCATCTGTGTTGATCATTGCCATTGGTTGTGTGGTTGTATGGGCCAGATTAGTTAAGAAATTTACATTAATCCCTGTGTGGCGGGCAGCGCTAATTTCTTTAGCCATCGCTTTTGTACCACTNNTCTTTACCAACAGCCATTGTGGGTAGTGCCTTGGTCGGCTTTGGTTTTGCTGGTGTGATTACCACCATGGATTTGATTGGCGCTAAGATTATGGATGAAGATACCAAAAAATATAATGTTCGTCGCGAAGGCATTATTTCAAACGCATTGGGATTTATGAACCGTCTTAATGGACTTTTCACCAGTGCTGCCTTCTATTTAATCTTTGTTTTCTTTCAATTTGAAAGCGGCAATAATCCCGGACCACAACCAGATGAAGCTTCGCGGTTCTTGTTGACCGTGTTTCCGTTTGTATTGATGTTGATCAGTTTTGGTTTTTCATTCTTTGTCCACTTTCCAAAAAACGATCCAACCCAACCAGTAGTTGATTTAGAAACTTCAGGAGTAGAATAATGGCTTTAATTCGATTAGATCATGTTCCCGAAAGTATTGGTGTCAACGTACCTGTAAATATCATCATTCCCAATCCAGGAAAAATGCAAGGTATACCTGTGAGGGATCGGAAAGTGTTGTATCTTTTGCACGGTTTGAGCGATGATGGCAGTGCCTGGCAACGTTTTACCTCCATTGAAACATATGCGTATGCAAATGGATTAGTAGTTGTAATGCCCTCCTTCGGAAGAAGTTTTTATATAGATCAACCCAATGGTCAGAAGTACTTCACATACTTGATAGATGAGTTACCGCATTACCTTTCTGATGTTTTTAACCTTACACCAAATCGAGAAAATGTGTTTATTGCAGGTAATTCCATGGGTGGTTATGGAACCTTTAAGGCAGCCTTTCTTCACCCAGAAAAATTCCATGCAGCACTAAGCCTTTCAGGTGTTCTTTCACTTACTATCATAGATCGACACGACGATCAGCGCATTCCGGAATTTGAGCACTTATTTGGGGATCTCACCAAATTACCTGGCAGCCAGCATGATCCAGCTGTTTGGATTAAACAGGCGATTGAAAAGAAGTTGGACTTACCCAAACTCTTTATCGCCTGTGGAAAACAGGACGATCTTTATCCGCTCAGTGTCATGTTTCATTCTGCTTGTCAGGCTGCAGGGTTTGATGTTCATTACCAGGAAGAGGATGCTCAACATGATTGGATTTACTGGGATAAGAGGATCCGCTGGTTTATTGAGGAGGTAATTTATCCTGAAACTATCGATCTCTGAGTAAAAGGAGTATGATTCGATGAGTGCTGAAGAAGTAATCCAATTAGAAGAATTTATTTCCCAGGAGCGACAAGGCAGTTACTTTACGCTTCCTTTCCATGTTGAGCCAAATGCTGAAAAAATAGAAATAAGATATCAATACGCTCGATTTGATCTGGATGAAATTGCTACTGAAGGTTATATTGCTAATTTAAAACCAGAAATCAATATCATCGACATTGGTCTCATCGCTCCAAATGGCGATCAGGTTGGTGCATCTGGTTCTGATAAAACCAGTTTCTACGTCAGTGAGGTAAGTGCTACCCCCGGGTACAAGCCAACCGAAATTATCCCTGGCGAATGGAAAATACTGGTGGGGGCTTACAAGGTCGAACCTGACGGTGTAAAAGCATTCTATGATGTTCGAATCACATACAAAAAACGTCGATTGTTAAAGGGTGACTTTCATACCCATACGCTAGCCTCAGACGGCGTTCATACAGCTGAGGAAATTGCCTGGAAGGCAAGAAGAAATGGCTTGGACTTTGTTGCCATCACCGATCATAATCAATTGATTTCTAAAGAAGCTCTTCCACAAGTGGAAGGAGTCACATTAATTCCGGGTGTAGAATGGACGCATTATCAGGGACATGCTAATTTCTTAGGAATAGATAAACCATTTGATGGTTGTTTTGCTACAAACTCATTTGAAGAAACGCAAAAGATTTTCCAGACTGCAAAAGAACGAGGTGCTCTGATCAGCATCAACCATCCTTTTGAAGAGATCTGTGATTTCAAGTTTGATATACAAAAACTGCAATTCGATTGTTTGGAAATCTGGAATGGACCAATGCGAGAATCCAACCTGAAAGCTGTTGGGTTATGGCATTCATTACTGGCGGCTGGAAGAAAGATACCTGCCATCGCCGGTAGCGATTATCACCGCGATACTCCCTTCATCTTTTTGGGAGGACCAACCACCTGTGTTTTTGCTGAATCGAATGGCGCAAGCGATATTTTGGCAGCCGTTAAAGCTGGTCATGCATATTTTATCTTCGCACCAAATGGTCCTTCATTGGAAATGTCTGCGGGTGATAATGCCATTTTAGGAGATAGCGTGAAATGGTCAGAAACTAATTTCTTCCAATTCAAAGTGCGCAATTTACTTGCTGGTGATAAAGTACGTGTGGTTACAGCCAAAGACAACGCGGTTGTCTGGGATGCACCGCAAAATGGTAGTTTCCAAATGGAATTCCCAATGGACTCACCAGGATTTGCTCGCATTGAAGTTCTGCGAGCATTTTTACCTGGTTTACCTCTATTGCCAGCTTTGCTATCCAATCCGATTTATTTTGACCCGGAATTGATTCAGATTTAAAATATGGATGCCATTTTTCCTGTAACGTCCTCACATTTATCGCCTGATGCTATTGCAACTGAAGTACTCCCCAAGTTTGGTTTGGGCGATCATTCACAATGTAAATTTTATTCAGGAGGTTTTAACCATATTTATCGGGTAACCACTGAGGATGGAATAACTCTCTTCTTAAGGGTTTATAGAAAATATTGGAGATCACAGGCAGATATTCAATACGAGTTAGATGTCCTGAATCATCTCCATAAAAAAGGATTTCCAGCAGCTCACCCGCTAAAAACCAGAGACGGTGCTTATTATTACCCGGTTAATGCGCCTGAAGGAACCCGATATATCGCTCTTTTTACATTAGCGTCTGGATCAGAAATTTCTTACAAAAGTAATCCTAACCAGGTTGCCCACCGATATGGTCAAGCAGTGGCGAAGATGCACAATGCTTTGGAGGATTTCCAAAGCCCCCATCCACGTTTTCAATTAGATTTGGATTATTTCACGCTGCAACCTTTAAAATATATCGAACCATTTATGTATGATCGCCCTGAAGATTGGTTGTTTATAAAGAACTTTGCACAAAAACTTCGCCAACACCTTATGGATTTACCCGCTAATGAATTGGAATTAGGTTTCTGCCACGGAGATTTACAAGGGTATCATGCCAATGTTTCTAAAGATGGCAAGTTGACTTTTTTTGATTTTGATTGTGGTGGATATGGCTATAGAGCATATGATTTGGCTGTGTTTTTGTGGTGTTGTCGTTTGGAAGATGCTGTTGAGGTACGTTGGAATCCTTTTATTAATGCTTATCAGCAAAACAGAACGATAAGCGAATTGGATGTTCACTCAATTTCGTACTTTGTTTGTGCCCGTTATCTATGGCATATTGGGGTACACACGCAAAATTCGTATGATTGGGGAATTGATATTCTAAACAATGATTATTTTAAAGATCATTTGCAAAGACTAAAAAAGGCTGAAAGCGATTATTTGTGAATCAATTCAAATTAGAAATCCATGGAAACCAACCCCAACACTTTAGCTAAAACACATCTGACGGCAGTCCTACTGGCATTATTTGTAACATTTTTATGGTCAACCTCATGGGTGTTTATCAAAATTGGACTGCAAGCCAGTTTACCACCTGTTACTTTTGCTGGTTTACGCTACACGTTGGCTTTTTTGTGTTTGTTGCCATTCGTGTTGATGAACCCATCTCATCGTCAATTGGTACAGAATTTTTCAAAATCGACCTGGTATCAATTGGTTCTTCTGGGGCTGGTGTTTTATACCATCACGCAAGGTGCTCAATTTGTTGGGCTGGCTTTCCTACCTGCTGCAACAGTAACCCTTTTACTAAATTTTTCGCCCATTTTTGTCGCTATCCCCAGTGGAATAGTCAATAAGGAAGGCACCACTTTCTCGCAATGGTCGGGAATTCTTTTATCAGTCGTTGGTGCCATAATATATTTCCTTCCCTTAAGTATCCCGTCTAATCAGGTTATTGGTTTATTGGCTGTTGTCATCGGAGTTTTGGCCAATGCAAGCTCTTTCTTGCTGGGGAGAAAAGTAAATACGCAGAGTGGACTACCAGCTATAATAATTACCACTATCAGTATGGGGATTGGTGGGGTCTTACTATTAATTACAGGGGCTTCTATACAGGGTTTTGGCAGACTTGATTTACTCCAATGGTTGATCATTGTCTGGTTGGCAGTAGTCANNTACAGCTCTTGCTTTCACATTATGGAATAAATCATTACAGACACTCACAGCAGTTGAATCCAGCATCATCAATGGAACCATGCTGCCACAAATCGCGATCCTGGCATGGATATTCCTGGACGAGCCCTTAAATCTGAGACAAATATTGGGATTGGGATTGGTAACAATTGGAATTGTCATCGTTCAGGTTTGGAGAGGTAAAAGACAAAAAACAACATAATAATTCTTTGATTTTTAAGTCTCATCATTCAAACACTAATGATTTTGCTATAAATTCATTTATTTATGATTTACTAATTGTTTACAGCAGCTATAATTGGTTGTGTGACTGACGAAATAATCACCCTCAACTGTAATGCTATCCTCTTTGACTTGGATGGTGTTTTAATTGATTCTACGGAATGTATCGAACGGCATTGGCGGGAGTGGGCAAATCATCACAAGATTGATGTTGGGTTTGTCCTTCAAAATGCGCATGGCGTTAGAACGATCGAAACGATGAAAAGAGTTGCACCACATTTAGACATGGAAAAGGAAGCTGCCGCTTTTATTCACACTGAAGTTAACGATACGGATGGTGTTTTGGCAATCAAAGGTGCTCACCAGATTCTTGCAAAATTACCGAAAGAAAAATGGGCAATTGTAACTTCTGGGAGTTATGACCTGGTTAAGGCTCGTCTGAATGCTACAGATCTTCCGCTACCAACCTATTTGGTAACCGGGGATGAGGTCAAACAAGGTAAACCATCACCTGAACCTTACCTGATTGGTATAAAGAAAATTGGATTGCCACCAGACCAATGTGTTGTGGTTGAAGATTCACCAATTGGTGTGCAGGCAGGCAAAGCAGCCGGTATCAAGGTCATTGGTGTTTTATCTACCCACACAAAAACAACTCTTTTGGCAGCTGGTGCGGATTTCACTGTAAACGATCTGGACCATATACAAATCACCAGCAATAAAAACAATCCACAATTAATAATAGAGTTGGTTCAAACTAATCATTGACCATTATTTAGTAAAAAATCTTATTTACAAACCGTTAAAACCTTCTTAAGGTAACGATAAAATTGATCTTGTGAAGTAAGCTTATAATTAATAAAAAAATTAATTTTAGGTGAATTATGAAAATATTAGTAAGTAATGATGATGGAATTTTTAGCCCCGGACTAATAACCTTAGCCGAGGTCGCTTCTCAATTCGGTGAAGTGGTAATTTTTGCCCCCGATTTTGAACAATCTGCTATGGGTCATGCGATCACAATCAAAAGACCTTTAACCTATCATCGGGTTAAATTTATCAAAGGATTTGAATCATATCGGGTTAATGGGACACCAGCTGACTGTGTAGCTATGGGTTTACATCATTTAGGAAAAGTCGATCTGGTTCTTTCAGGGATTAATGTAGGTAGCAACTTGGGAAGTGATATCTGGCATTCGGGTACGGTTGCCGCAGCAAAACAAGGAGTCATCCTTGGGGTTCAATCAATTGCTTTCAGTCAGGTAATCAACGGAGAAGAGCCAAGTTATGAAAAACAAAAACCATACATTGCAGAAGTCATCAAAATGCTGACTGAAGGAAATCAACCTCGTTTGGTTAATGTAAACCTGCCTGAAGATCCGGTTGGATTACGTTGGACACACCAATCCATTCGTCATTATAACGGAGCTATGGTGGAAGGGCAGGATCCCAACGGTCGTAAACATTTTTGGTTTGCCGCCACTCCCCTCTCCAACCCAGATGAGCACAGTGACCGCTGGGCAATTGACCACAATCTGGTCTCGCTTACCCCATTACGTTTAAGTCTGACGGATGATGAATGGTTACAAAAATTAATCTGAATTTAAAAACTACCGCTGAGTTTTGACAAGAAATTACTTAACATGCACAAAATAAATTTTCAAAAGTTTCTTATCGATGGAATTATTTATTCCCTGGTTGCTTCCATTTCTTATTAAGAATATTGAGGATCAATCTTCGATTATTTTTACAGGATTACCCGAAAGATGTTCAAAAAAAGGTTCCTCCAAAATCTACATCTGAAAAACAATTATCCACCTTCTTAGGAATCGGTTTCCTAATTATATTGTTTATTGGACCATTTTTATCAACTCTTACATTGAAGAATGCTAACCTTAAAACACTTCCATTTTGGGTTCTTTTGATAAATTCATTGGGGTAGCTTTTTTCTTTAATGTGGTGGATTGGTTAATTTTTGATTGGTTACTGTTTAGTACGATACAACTAAAATTTATGATCATTCCTGGATCAGAAGGCATACTGGGTTATAGGAATTATTGGATGCATTTTCGGGGATTTCTGAAAAGTAATCTCATTCCACTTGTCGGATGGTTAATCATTACCGTATTGGTTTTCTTCATTTAGAAATCCTTCATTAATTAGAAAATCAAAATCAAAAAAAGACGTTCCTTTTACACTTAAGAATATATAAGACTTTGCTGGTTATACTCTTATAATCAAATGATCTGATAGTTGTGTTTGAATCTGATCAGGAAAAAGAATTGATTCCCGAAATAGAAACGATCATCCTCCCCATCCTATTATTTCTGGTTGCATTGCTTTATTCATCCGTTGGGCATGCAGGTGCTTCAGGTTACCTGGCAATTATGGCATTGGTAGGAATCGCTCCGGAGATAATGCGACCCTCCGCTTTGTTCTTAAACATATTAGTAAGCTTAATAGCCACTTATAAATTTTACAAAGCAGGATCTTTTTCCTGGAGTATTTTTATCCCATTAGTGATCACTTCCATTCCAATGGCATTTATTGGAGGTCGATTAAGCTTGCCAGAAGAAATCTACAGACCTCTGGTTGGTGCTGTCCTTCTATTTGCAGCTTGGAATCTGGTCAAAACAGCTCGCAATCATTCTGAATATCAAGTTAAAGAACCTTCAAAACTTTTTATCAGTATTTCAGGAGGGTTGCTGGGATTCCTGTCTGGATTAACCGGTGTAGGTGGCGGAATCTTCTTAAGCCCATTAATGTTGTTCCTGCATTGGGCTCCAATCAAGGTAGTTTCAGGGGTAGCCGCTGGTTTTATTTTGGTGAACTCGATCTCAGGATTACTCGGTGTAGTTTCTGTTCAAACATCGATCAACCCTTCAATGTTTATCTGGGCTGTTGCAGTCATTCTTGGAGGATTCATCGGTGCAGAGTTTGGTAGTAAACGATTGGGTAATCACATTATTTTATATATTCTGGCAGTTGTAATGCTGTTTGGTGGATTAAGATTGTTTTTTATGTAATCATCGTAAACACAACCTAATGCTTCAATTCTTACTCACTAAAAAATCTAAAAGTTGAGGTAATAAATATGAAAAAAGAACATTCAAACCAAAATCAAAAAGATATACCATCAACTATTGGAAAACCAGCCCTACGGGCATTAGGAAGCGCAAACATTATTCGCCTGGATCAATTAACATCGATCAGTCAAGAAGAATTGCTAAAACTTCATGGGGTTGGTCCAAAAGCAATTCGAATTCTAAGCGAAACATTAGCTGAAATGGGGTTAGATTTTGCTCCAGTCGCTTTAATGGATCTCCCTTTTGGTAAGTTCTATCGAAAGAATATGCATAATTTAAACACTTACATGTTTAGCAGTAGTGCTAGATTCATGTACAAACGGCTCTAAAAAACATCATCTGAATTACCCCATTTAGCTTCCTGGTTATTTTCTGGATCTGTTGAAAAACAACCGCCCATCTTATTTTGCATGTAGAAGCCATGTGTTGCCTAAACCTGATGACTGGCCGTCCATTGCACATGTAACGGGTTAATGGCAAAGGTCATTAGCAAATGATTGGGTTCCACCCCAAAAGGCTGCTTGACTTTACTCAGGAAGGTGATTCACCAATATTTTTTAGCCCAGGCAGTATGCAAAGCGATAAGTCTACTGCTTAATTAGAAATGGTGATTCAAGCAGCAAGAAATGTTGGGAAGTGTATTGTTTTGGGCGTTTCACCAGATGTGGTTTCAGATTCCTAATTTTTTTCAATCGTTCTGGAGTATCATCCTTTTTAAGATGCAAATCGAAAGATCACTGATTCTTAGATTATAACCAAACTCTATCCAACTTATATCTTTTCCATAATTCACAAGGCATGCAACTTGCACATATAAACGCAGGTCAGTAAGTTGCTTAAAACCCGGAATAATCCATCAAGCAATACTCAACCGGAGATCTTTTATAAAGGAGGAGATTTTTCATATTCAAATAATTTCTCATTTTTCCAAATTGTCGAAATCAATTGTATAAATTTTTTTAGTAGAAAGGATTCTATGTTTAAAAAATCTTCACGTGTGTTGTTCGTAACTTTGTTACTGTTCGTTTTAGCTGGTGCAACCTATGCGTTTGCAGCCTCTAATGATGTTCCTGATACGTTTGCTGGTGATGGTAGCGGAGATATTGAAGGTTATGCAGTAACAAATATCCACTATACCCTAGCAACAAATCCAGAAAATATTGGAAGTGTTTCATTTGAATTAGATCAGGATGCGACCGATGTCAAAATTTCTTTTGATGATAATACCTTCTTTGATTGTTCGGAATCTTCTGATGTATGGTCATGCTCCTTAGATTCAGATGTATCAGTTTTTTCTGCAGAATCGCTTCGTGTCATAGCTGTTCAATAATATGATCTTGGTCGCTGATGGGCATTATTCATTTTTTCCTTCAGGACCAGAATACAAATGATTCTGGTTGCGGCGGTATTCAGGAGCATCCTTCTGAATACCGCCCGGCAGAACCACTAACAAGGTGCGAATGACAAATCAAAAAAAGTGGCGGCTGGCTTTTCTTTCTGGAATAATCCTGGTGATTGCGATCACAGGATGGGTTCTTTTTGCACCACCACAATTAGGTGGGCAAGCTACTATGGTAATCGTCAATGGCAGCAGCATGCAGCCAACCTATTATCAAGACGATTTAATCATCGTTCGCGCAGCAGATTACTACAAAACAGGCGATATCGTTGCTTACAAAAACTTACAAATGGGTAAATTTGTTATCCATCGCATTATTGGTGAAGAACTTGATCAATTTATCTTACAAGGGGACAACAATAGCTGGATCGATGGCTTTATGCCAACCAAAAAAGAAATTATTGGTAAAGAATGGGTTCGAATCCCTAAATTCGGAAAAGTAATATCCTGGCTTCGCAAGCCACTGTATCTGTCTTTTACTGCAAGCATATTCGGAGGAGTACTTATGATCAATTGGTTGAAAGAAAAAAATAATAAATTATCTCGGAGGCAAAGAAAATCCTTCCGTTTTCAAAAATGGATCAATGCAGATCGTTTGGGACAATCTGGTGAAACCTATTTTCTTGCACTTGGTATATTTTTAATCCTTGCCATCATCACGGGCGGAATTGCTTATGCCAAACCAGTAGAAAAAACAATTCCTCAAGATCATTTTTATACCCATGATGGTAAATTTGAGTACAGTGCTCCCGCACCTGCAGGTATTTATGATAGCACTACCATTCATTCAGGATCTCCCGTTTTTCTCAAATTGACCTGTGAAATTCAGGTTGATTACCAATATAAATTAATCGGATCAAATCTGGATGCGGTAAAGGGTGTGCAATCATTGTCTGCTGTGATCAGTGATACAACTGGCTGGACAAGAACGATTCCGCTCAACACGGAAACCTCTTTTCAGGGAAACACTACTAAAACTCAGGCATTATTCAACATTTGTCAGGCGTATGATATGGTTGCAGCGTTAAGAGAAAAAACTGGGTTACAGCGCTCAGAATTCTCACTTGCCATCATCCCTAACACAAAGGTAAGTGGTTCTATTAATGGCATTCCAATCAATGATGAATTTTCTCCTACACTAAATTTCAAATTCAATGAAGTAGGTTTTTGGATGGTTTCTGCAGGGAACACAGATTTGCAAAATACTGATCCTTTGCACCCAACTGCTGAGCGAATGGTTAGAAACATGATCACCGCACCGGAAACAATGGCTTTCCTGGGAATGAATCTCCCCGTAAATAGTGTACGATGGAGTTCATCAATATTATTCATTTTGAGTGGCGGACTTCTTGCCTTTCTGATGTACTCAACAGAAAAAATGAGTAAAGCCAGCCGCTCAACCGAAATTCAATTGAAATACAGCCCAGTGATTGTTGATATTCAAAACCAGCCTTCATACCAGCGACGACCGCTCGTTGAAGTTGAAACGATACAGGATTTGGCAAAACTTGCTGAACGATTTAATAGCGTTATTCTACACGATTATAATCCTGATGGAACCCACACATATCTCGTTCAGGAAAATAACACCATTTACCAGGTAACTTTCCGAGAAGATATCCCAGCACCTAAAAGTACTGACCTGGAAAGCCGAGAAGCGGAGTTGAAGACTGCTTTAGTGGAACATCAATTTGAAATATTTTACCAACCAATGATTGATATCAACTTACAAGAAGTTCATGGTGTTGAAGCCTTACTGCGCTGGAACCACCCCACACTAGGCACATTACCCCCTTCTGCCTTTATTGCTGATGCAGAAGCGACAGGATTGATCCATCAACTTGGTGAATGGGTATTAGAAACTGCCTGCCAGCAATTGGCGGTTTGGGACCTTGTAGATTCACCTGCGGTAAATATGGCAATTAACGTGTCAAGCAAACAACTTATTCCTCAACTACCAAAATTGGTAAAGAGAATTTTGAAGGATTACAAACTCAAGCCTTCCCGCTTACAGTTGGAGTTTTCTGAAAACCAGATTTTGGACGACCTCAATAATAATATCGAAATTCTTGATTCTTTGAAGAAAATTGGCGTAGAAATCTCCATTGATAATTACACGGGGCAGGTTTCAATCGAGCATTTAGCGCGTATTCGTGCCCAAAATCTCAAATTCGCTCTAAATGTAATAGGACAAATCAAAGATCCCAAAATGAATGCCATCACCATTGGGACT
>NPIE01002598.1_pt1 | contig 36430 bp, 51 predicted proteins | sample 8637661 | NCBI WGS metagenome assembly NPIE01 (sample SAMN07420842, study PRJNA396082) | bioreactor metagenome | isolation source: sample BA12 brine-fed electro-methanogenic bioreactor BA | place: Japan: Kochi | collected 2016-12-09 | reverse complement strand
GGCCGCCTCGACAGCCGCCAGCGCCTCGCTCCTCCCCTTCAAACCGCCGTGGATCGGGCAGCCGGGCGCCGCCGCCCGGGGCCGGCTCCCCGCCGTGGGACAGAATCTCACTGCGCACCGCATGCTGGTAGGCCTCGACCTCCGGCGCCAGATGCCGGCGATTCCGCCCGATCACGTAGCTCATCCGTGCCGGCGGGTGGCCCTCGATCTGGCCCAGCGCCTCATAGCACGCCACTGCCTGCCTCATTGTCGTCTTCATGCTACTCCTCCTATACGAAATACCCGAATATCTGGATGAATACCCCATCAACTGCTGCTCCCGCAGTGAAGTAAATGTCGCCATTGGAGTCGGCTGGGACTATGCCCGAGTTCTCTGTATAGACATTGCTCGCATGCGTCCACACCGTGAGCGCGAACCGCGCATCGCCCGAACCACTTCCACCCAGGCCGGCGTAGTTCGCGACCGCGCTATCCTTCACCGCGAACCGCACCAGGTATGCTTTTATAGCAGAGGTGTTCGAGACTCCGAAAGCTGACGAGATATCTATCTTCTGAGTGCCGCCACTTTTGGCGTCCCCGTCCCACGACGTTGAGGTTTCCGGGGCAACCAGGGGCACGAACGCATACCCTGTGTACTTCTTCCCGCCTCGCACAGGACGAAGGTCCCCATCGTAACAGATGTCATCAGCGTCAGGATTGGTTCCAGTCGAGCCGACGTATAGCCCGCCGCCTACACGAGCATCTGCATCCACCACCAGATTATCCGTACCCGGGTCGGACGTCCCCCCCACGTGCAGCCCGCCCAGCGCGACGATGTAGTCGTTGGCGTAGATCCGGCCTCCTGTCTGAATCTCATAGGCACCATAGTCAGTGCCGCCTTGACGGATCTCTCCATCAACTTTCAAAAAAGCATCCTCTACCCAGACGTAGTCTAGGTCACTAAACTTAGCCACAGGGTCAAGAAGAGCACCAGCCTGTAATTCCAAACGAGCCGAGTCAGTCCCGTCTGTCGCGTACAGCTGAACTTCAGCCAAGTACGAACTGTTAGGAGATATAGATTGAATATTGACGTAAACATCTCTTAGGGTCGCCGAGTCTGGGTCGCATTCTACATACATCGCCCTATAACCCGCGATGCTCGTGTTCACTGCATATACGCTTCCCAGCAAATCCCCGCTACCGTCCACGAACTTTATGGCAGCCCCGCTCTGCCAAGAGGTGCCAACTTCTAGTGATATGCCGTCGGTGTCGATGGCCAGCGTACCAGCACCCGCCTTCACGATAAACCCGCCGTTACTATCGTATTTGAGATAGTTGCCGGCGGCGTAGTCCCCGACCCCAAAACCCCAGTAGTCCGACGAAACCCCAAACGCGCCGTTCATGTTGCCCAGGCGCGCTGCCTCTGTGACGTTTCCGCCCGTCCAGGGATTTGTTACCCAAGTACGGACAGAATAGTATGGAGCATTCGTCGCGTCCGCCGTCAGCAGCAGATAGCCGTCGCCGCTTTGACCGTAGTCCACCACCGGCGTGCCAGCGTAGAACGTCGTACCGCTGCCATCGGAGAGTGTGCAGGTGTACGTATAGTATGAGCCGTTGTCCGTCACGCTACTTACCGTCACCCAGTTCTCGGTCCCGCTCGTCGTGCGCAGATAGAGCACGTCGCTCGCCGCGAAGAGCTGCGCGTGCCCGTAGGCCGGGTCCTCGATGTCCAGGTCGAAGGTCGTCGGCGCTGCCACCGTCGTCACATCGTTCAGCAACTTGCCCGCACTCGGCGCCACCACCAGCGTGCCCGCCTGTGCCTGCACGGCCTCGTAGGCGAGCACCGCCGCCTCGATGGATCCCCGCACTGTCACATTGTTGAATTCTGCGTCGCCGTTGCCCTCGATCGTGAACCCGTCCACGCCCGCAGAGAAGTTGCTGCTCCGGATGCGTTTGTTGGGCCCGTCGATCTGGATGCGCGGCGTTGCCGAGCCCACAGTCAGCACGCCATCGACCTCCAGCGTGCCCAGAGTGCCCGCGTTGGCGTCAATCGTACCGGCGATATTGGCGCTACTGGCCACCAGATTGCCGCTCTCGTCTACCCGGAACGGGGCACTCCCCGGCATGACATCCCCTGCCCAGATGCGCCAGTCCGTGCCCCCTGTGGCCTCACTGTTCAGGCCCACGGCGCCGCTGTCGGCCGTCAGCGCATGCGTGCCGATCACCCAGCCGCCCACCTCCCCCAGCGTCGCGTAGATCGTCCCACGCACGACGACATCGTTGAACTCCGCCGTGCCCCCCTCGATCTGGAAGCCCGCCACGCCGCTGACGAAGTCGGCGCTCTGAATGTAGCCGTCGGCGTCCACCTCGATCTTCGGCACCGTCGGGTCCAGGATGATCTCCCCGCCCACACTGCGAAGCACCGTGCCCGTGCTCACCCACCCGGCAATCTGCTGCCACTCCGGATTCTCGACGATGACGACCTCCGTCGGCCGCGCGACGTCGCGCCGGTCCATCTCCTCTTCGAGCGCGTCGAGCCGGTCCAGGGGATCGTTGTAAAGTTGGTCGCGTTCTAGCATCAGTCAGTCGGCCTCCCCGGGCTGGTATTCGTCCTGCCCCTGAATGATCGGCGTGTGCCGACGAGCGATACCGGTCACCACCTGACAGCGACCGCTCAAGGGATCGAACGCGCGCGCCAGTAGGCGCATCGGTGCGTCGTAACCGTCGTAGCCGCAACTCGGCAGCGTCACCCGGAGGATGTCTCCCATGTCGTAGTCCGCAAACAGCGCTGGCATCCGGTTCACCACCTCCATCGCCCCGATCGTGTGCGGGTACGCATTCTCCCGCAACTCATTCTCCACGTACCGGGCAAGCGTCGTCGATTGCGAGACGTCCTGCGGGGCGAGCACCTTCTCCCGGAGGCCGTAGCGCCGCTGGCTCTCCCGCTCTACACCATAGACCTTCTCACGCTCGCCCCACGTCGCGCCGGTGCCCACCGCGATCACGCGGTTCACGATCTCCCCCTGCTCCGAGATCTCCGGCCGGCCCACGACATTCCCCGCCACGCCGGGCGCGGCCTCGACCAACGCCGTCATCGTCCGCTTATCGTCCCCCACCTGCTCGTGCAACTCGGCCCGGAATCGGATCTTGTTCCCGTCCAGATACGGCACGATCCGGTAATCACACACCTCCATCTTGCGAATCGACTGGTTGAGGACCCACAGCGCCGTCCGGGCGTGATACCGAGGCCAATGGCCGCCGCCGCCGTACCACACGTGACCGATCGTGATCCCCAGCGCCGCCTTTTCGTCGGCCTCCCGAAAGATCGCGTCAAAGATCGCCCCCGCCGGCACCCCGTAGAACGATCGCGTAGTCGCGGTCGTCACGCTGGCCAACAGTCGCTCGATCGTGTAACACCGAATCTGCAACTGGTGGCCGGCCCACTCGCGGGGCGTATCCAGCACCCCGCCCCAGGCCGGCAGACCATTGTCGAAGTCCGCGTAGATCCGCGCGCCGGGCTCCAGCAACTCCCGTCGGAACGCCGGGTCACCCCGCGCAATCGTCAGCGTCGCCGAGCCGGCCTTGTTCAACCGCCAAGCCACCGACGACAGCCGACCGCGTACCACCTCCGCGCGCACCACGCCCTTCCTGTCCCCCAGCAAGATCCGCATTAGTAGTACCTCGGCTTCCACGCCAGCACAACCATCACGCCGTCCGTGCCCGTGTCGTCGAAGCGCAGCGTATTGTTCCCCGGCTGCAGCCGCAGCCACGCAGACCGGTTCGAATCCGGCTGCACCGCCTGAAACTGATTCGAGCCGTCGGCCGCGTAGGTCACCGCCTTCTCCACCGTGTCGATCTCCAGCGTCTCACCCAGCGCCATCTCGAAGTCCACCTCGAGGGCCTCGCCGGTCGTCTCGTTGGTGATCGTCGCCGCCAGCGTGTAGTTGCCCGTCTCGCTGCCGATGCTCGTGGCGGGCGTCTCGTCGCTGCTCAACGAGACCGTCACGCTGCCCACCTCGACGTCCGACGGATAGAAAAACAGCGAGAGGCAGATATGATCCGCCTCGTCCCAGTCCGCCACCGCCGCGCCCTCCGACCACGCCTCCCAGGTATCGTCGCTTGCCGGCGCCGCGAGCGTCGCCTGATTTGTCCACCAGAAGTCGTCGCGCACCCAGTACCGCAGGTGACACAAGAAGAATGCCGTATCTGCCGCCCGCTTCTTGCCGCCGGTCCACGCCACGTTCACAATCCCGCAGGGATTGTAGAGCACCCAGCCGAAACTGTTCGCCAGTCGATCGTCGATCCACGCACCCGCGACCGTCGACGGATCCGCCAGCGTCCGCTCCGTCGCCGTGTACACGCCGGCAGATCCGTAGATCGTGATGTTGCCCCAAGGCGTCCACTCGCCGGGATAGCGGTAGTATCTGGCCGCGAACTGCGTGTATAACCACGACGTGTTCGACGAACTCCTCGTGTCGAACATCGGCGTGCGCCCACGCCACGTCGGTGTGCTCGCGGACGCATCGCCGTACACCAGCACCACCTCGTGCTGCATCCAATGAACGTCGTCGCCCGCCGAATGCGCCGCGGCCGACGTCTCCCAGATCGCCCGCTCGATCCCCGTCAGCCGCAGATTGACCGAGTCCTTCGCGCTGTAGGAGAAGACCTCGCTGCCTACGCGCACGTAGCCCTGCTCGGGCAGCTTCTCGAACTCATCCGCATCGTCGACCTCGATACTGTCCACCGATCCGGCTCCGGCAATTCCCGCCGCCAACGCCAGGTCAGCCGCAGCCTGATAGTCTGCCGCGAACCAGAGATAGGTGTTGGCGTCGTTGATATCGACCAGCGTCCGCGCCACCTCCTCGCCATCGACGAAGACGCGCAAATCGTCCCCGTCGGCCTGCATCTTGCCAGCGCTCGCCAGCGTCGCCGTATCCAGGGGCCCCAGACGCACCGGATAATCCTCACCATCGTTGATCGCGCGCCACGTCACCAGACAGTAGCGTTTGTATGCATATCCGCCCGTATTCGACGACGTCGGCGTGATATCGATCACCAGGTGCGCGTCGTCCTCGCCGGCATTGTTGACCGTGACCGTGTCGCCCGTCGCCGTTATCGACCAGGTCTCCGTCGTATCACTGGTCGCACGCCAGCGCACGTCGTCATCCACCACCAGCGTCGCCACGAACGCCTCGTCGTGCCGCTGGTCCCCGAAGACACGCAGATCCTCACAGAGCACCTCAATCGAGACCTCCACCCCGCCGTGAGCCTCACCGACCAGCGTCTTGGGCTCCTCGTCTTCCGGATCGAACCACTGAAAGAGCTGCGTGCGCAGCGCGTCGCGATCGCTGCCTGTGATGCGAATCATCAGCGCGTGCCGGTTCGTGTTTCGCTGCAGCGCCACGATCACCGGCCACGCCCCGATCCGCTCCAACGTCTCCACCGTCACCGGCGGTAGACGTGGCTCCGAGCCGGGCATGAACCCGACCTCGTAGTCGCTCCCGAAACTGTTCCCGTCGAACGAGAGAATCTCCGTTATCACCCTACCTCCTATGCCAATGCCTGGAGCTCCGCCAGCAGCCCCTCGCGATCCTGCACGCCGGTCAGTGTCAGACCGTAGATATTGATCTGCCGTACGGCGCCGGGACCGCCGTCCTGCCCGCCGCCGCGCGCCACGCGCTCGCCCCACGGCAGCGCCGATGTCGACGCGTCCATCATCGCCTGGGTCGCGCTCTGCGCCGCACGCTGGATCTGCGGGATAGCGTCCAGCATCCCCTGAGCGGCGCCCATGCTCCACGGCTCGCCGATCTCATCCCGCGCACGCTTGGACGGGCTATCGATCCCCAGAAAACCCTTTGCAGCATCGACGGCCGCCGCCGCGGCATCGCGCGCAGCAGCCATCAACCACTGATCCGCGGCCCGCAGCCCGTCGACAATCCCCTGGATAATGTCCTTCCCCACTTGTGCCCAGTCCGTCTCCGAGAAGAACTTGACGATCGCGTCCCACGTCTCCTCGCCGATCTTCGAGATCTTCTCCCAGGCCTCGTCCCAGTACTCGCGCAGTTTCTCCCCGAACCCCCGCCAGTCCCCTTCGAAGGCCAGGCTAAACGCCTCGAACAGCGTCTCGAACTGGCCACGGAAGAATTCAAAGACCGCCACCACCCGGGCCCAGATCTGCTCAGCCGTCGAGATGATGGTGTCGCGATGCTCCTGCCACCACCCCCGGATGCTGTTGAGGGTGGTCTGGACTAGCGTGCGGATGCCGAGGAAATCCTCCTCCCAGGCCTTGCGGAGCGCCACCACGATTGCCATCGCCGCCGCGAACACCCCGATCACGCCGAGCACCGGCCCGAGGATCGCGCCGAGCGCCGGCAACACCACCGACGCGATCGCCGCCCCGAGGGCGATCAAGACGTCCTGCAACTTGACGTTCTCCCCGACCCAGGCCGTCACCTTCTCCACCACCGGTCGGATCTGCTCCAGGAACGAACGCACCCCCTCGACGATCTGCATGATCTTATCGTACATCTCGGGCGGCACGACCTGCAGCAGCAAGATCTTGAACGCCGTCATCGGGTCCGTGCCCGAGGTGATCTGCGAGATGAACAGCCCCAGCGCCTCGATCACCGGCGACAGGACCTCCGTCAGCCGGCTCACCAGGTCGACGATCACCGGCAGCGCCGTGTCGATCAGGGGCGCGAACGCCTCCAGGAGCCCGCTCAATACCGGCAAGAATGCCAAGCCGATCGCATCCTTCGCATCCTGGATACTGGCCTGGAACTGCGCCATCTTCGCCGCGGCCGTCTCCGTCACGTCTGGCATGTCGGCCGTGTTCGCGGCCAGCTTCTCCAGGACGACATTCATCATCCCAGCTTGCACCTGGCTCTTATCGAGAGCGTCGGCTTCCATACCGTACATCTGGGCCGCGCGCTCCGTCGCCTCCGCCAGACTCACCTGGATGCCCAGGTTATCCAGGATCATCGGCGACATCCTGCCCACGCCGACGACCAGGGAGTCCAGAAGGTAATTCATGTCCTCCCCCGTCGCAGCCGACACCTTGCCCAGGTAGGACATCGCATCCGGCAGCTGCGTCGCGAAGTCGGTACTGACGAGGCCCGCGGCCTTGTTGAATGATAGCATCAGGTCCCGCTGGCTCACCATCCCCGCAGAGCCCCGCTGCAGCGCGTCGAGCATCTCGTCGGCGCCGTAGTCGGCGCTCTCGGCCAGCCCTTCGAACGCGCTCGCGATCCCCTCCACCGGAGCCGCGTCGATGGCCACCGACGTCAACGCCGTGGCCAACCCCGCGACGGCACCGGTGGCCACACTGATGCCCCCCAGCGCCACCTGCCCCAACTGCTGGAACCGCTTGCCGGCGACGCGCGTCATGCGGACCACGGCACTGTCCACACGCCCCCGGGCCTTCGAAAGATCCCCATCGAGCTTGTCGAGCGTCGCGCGGAGCTCGACACTTGCGCGCCCTAATTGTGCATCAACGGCCACGTTTCCCCTTTTGCATCGCTGCGTTGATCACCTCTACGTCGAACGCCTCCTGGAACGCCTGCTTCTCGGCCCGCCGGCGCTCCAGTTCCTCGCCCTCGAGAACCTTGGTCTCGCCCCCGCCCAGCAACCGCTTCAGCGACGGCATCTTCTTCGTCCGGGCCAGCATCGCGGTATGCCACGCCAGCCAGGCGTCCCGCTGGTGCTCGCGCTTCCAGCGCCACGCCGCCGCATCCAGGACCGCGAAGGTCTCGGCCGGCGTCATCGCCCAGAACTCCAAGGGACCAACCCCGGCCTTCACCGCCGACTCCAGGAGAGACTGCCAGTTCAGCCCCTCCCGCCTCACACGTTTGGGTCGAGATCTCCCTCGTCGTCGTCCATCTGGCCGTAGCCCAGGACTTCGGCGATCGCGGTCATGACAGTCGCCGCCACGACTCCGAAGCCGACGTCGTCCAGGGCATTGAACGCGTCGCGCAGCGAGACCACCCGCCCGCCGCTCTGCGCGCTCCGGCGCTGAGCCTCCATCCCGGCCTTCAGGGCGATTGCGATGTCGCGAATCCCCGTCTGCCCGTTTGCGAACCCTTCTGAGAAGGCGATGATGCTCTTGCCCGTCTCCTTCTCCACCTGGGCCAGGGCGAAATTCGTGTAGAGCACCCGCACCTCGCCCTCACTCGTCTCGATAACGCCCTCGCTCCGTGCCGCCATCAGGACACCAGCTCCGTCCAGAACCCATCGACCGTCAGATCGATGCTGATCGTCGCTTCCGCCTGATCCGGAAAGTCCTCGGACATCGAGGTAACCAGCGCGTCGCACGTCTCCATCGTCACCCCATCCCGCTGACGCGCGATCAAGATCAACTCGCCGTCCCGCATCGCGTCGCGGAGTGCGTGGTAGCCATCGTCCGACCAGACGTAGAGGTTTTCCAACGAGACGTTCGCGGAGTAGCGCCCGGGCAGCACCCGCTTGGCCCGCGAGTCCTTCGAAGAGACGTCGATCTCCTCCGTCGCCTCGTCGAACGTCACGCCGCGCTGCGACCCCACCGCTTCGTACACCGGCACGCTGGCCGTCCCCGTGTTCACCAACAACAGAATGTCACTACCGTTCTCACCCATCACATCCTCCCTGTTTAGAGCTCTTCCAACGTCATCCGCACGGTCACGATCCGGCCGTACGCATCCTGTTCGTCCGCCACGATCGGCCCGGTGCACTCTGCCATAATCCACACAAAGCCCGAGATCACGATCGCCTGGCGGTGAAACAGCGTGCGCACCCGCGCCGAGATCGCCTCCACCTGCTCGGCGCTCCCCGTGGCCGCGGTGTAGCAACGCACATCGCGCGTCACCACCCACCCGCGGGTCGTCTTCGTATCGAACGGCTCCTGGGCCACCTCCCCGGCCGAGACGATCTTGCGATCGGGAGCGTCTCCCGGCGCCGGGTCCGTCGTGAAGATCGCCGGTGCACCCTGGTACGTGTCCAGGAGAGCCGTCAAGGGGCTATCCCCTACCAGCGTGTTGTAGATCGCCTGCGTGATCTCTCCCATTAGATCATCCCCCGAATAACTGCTGGATATCCCGCAGGTTCGCCAGCAGGGCCGGCCTTAACCACGGGTGCGGAGGTTGAGAGACCGTCCCCACCTCGATCCAGAACCCCATGTCGTTACCCTTGGACTCACGGGGCATCCCGATCAACCCCACCACCGCCAAGCGCTCCCGCTTCACGAAACTCGTCAACCGGTAGAGCGCGATCAACTTCCGGTACTTGCGCCCCCACTCCGGGTCGTGGATCTTCAGCAGCCGCTTGCGGGCGTCCATCTGCACGACCTTCGCGGCGATCTCCATCGTCTCAACCACTTCGTCCGCGATCTGCTCGATGACCGCCGCCTGGTCCCACTTGTCAATCGGCATTCAGAGCCTCCCGGACGATCTCCTGCAGCGCCTCGTCCCAGGCCTTGGCCATCTCCTCCTCCGAGAGATCCGCCGCACGTTTGCCCTGCTTCTCGGCGTAACGCGCGTAGATCTCCTCGCGGCGCACCAGGTCCCAGCCCGTCGTGTCGCTCACGATCCCAGATCCTCCAGCACCTCGTCCTGGCGCTCCAGGCAGTCTATCTCCCAGTGGTGCGCCATCTCGGAGGGCTCCCGCACCCCCAGGACCTCCACGCGCAGATCGCCCGTCTCCACGTACGCGCCGCGCGCCACCACCCCACCGCCCGACGTCGTCAACGTCTTCAGGTAGAGCACGTGCGTGATCTGCTGCTCCTCCGAGTCCGCCGTCACACGCTCGTTGCTGTTCGCCGGTCGAATGCGACCCTGCACCGTACCCACGTCAATCAGGGCGCGCGTCCAGCCGCCCTGCCCGTCGCTGGCCCGGGTCGGGGCTTCCACGTCGAACGTGTTGTTCAACAGCGACTCGAACACACCCATCACGGCCCCACGTAGCGGTACTTATCGAGAATATCCTTCTCGCTCATCAACAGCATCCGCGCCGCACTCGCCCCCAGCGCCGTCTCCCCGCCTGTCGCGTAGGTCACGGAGTAATCGCCGATCGCCTTCGACTGCACCCCCGGCACCCCGACGTCCTCAGTCGCCTTCAAACCGGCCTGGTAGCCGCGCGCGGCAGCCCGCACACAAACCGCAACGACGTCGGCGGGAATCGTCGCGTACCCGTGGGTATAGACCACCACCACCTTCTGGGGGCCCTTAGCCCAACGAGCACCTCGGCGTATCAGCTGCCCGTAGTTGGCCAGGACGTAACCGTCCGTATCGCTGGCCTCGAGGAGGGTGCCGTCCTCCGTCACCGAGGCCACCGAGATCACTGGCATCTCCGGCAGCACCAGATTGTAGATCGGTGCCCAAACGTCGAACGTGTAGGAGTCATCCTCGACCTTCTCGATATACTGGTGCGTATAGTTGCGAATCGCCGCCGTCGCCTCGTCGATCGCCCGTTCGCAGGCCGCCACCTTCGTGGCGTCCCCCGTGATCGTCAGCTGCAGAAACTTCTCGACGGCCGCCACCGCACAGAAATTAGCCATCTCTCCACGCCTCCACGGCGGCCTGCGCCCGCCCGCTCAGGAAACCCAGGTCCGCAGTACGCAGCGCCTCCAGCGTCCGGATCCCCTGGGCTTGGATCGTCGCCGCCGTTGCAGACCCCACACCCTCGATCACCGTAAAATCCGCAGGTGCCGGGGCCTGCGCCTTGTCTCCGCTCGGCTTCCGCATTTTGTCGCCCGGCGCGCGGCGCTGCTTCAGTAACCCTGCCTCGCGGGCGTCCTCTTTGTGCACCTTCACGAACCGCCCCGGCTCCAACTCCACGCGCACCAACGGCCCCTTACCGCCCACGTCGACCTCCCGGCGTGAACATCTTCAGAACCTTCTCCTCGTCGCCTGGGTGGCACTTCACGAAACGCCCCGGCGAGACCTCTACCTTGATCAACTTCTCGCCCGTATGCCGGAAGCCTTTGCGCTGCATCGCCTTCGCCCGCGCGTCCAACTTCGAGCGCTCGAATACCTTCGCCAGCCAGGACCGCGGCAGCACACACAACCGCGGCTTCGTCTCGTAATAGGCCCGCAAGAAGGCCAACCGGGCCTCACCACCACCTTGCCGCTCGGTGCGATACACCTCCATGAGCGCCCGTCCGTCCTCGTTATCGCGCACAAAGAGTAACTCCACCGCGTGCAGCAGCACGCGTAGATCGCGCACGACGTCCGCCGTCCGCCGTCGGTCGTCCTTGCTTCCCACGTCGGCCGCCGTCACCCCGTACCGCCAGAGCGGCACCGCCGCGTCCCAGCGCTCCAGGAAGTGCCAGGCCGCCGGCAGCAAATCCCACGGCACCTCCGTACCCGGCTCTACGAACAACGTCTTCTCGAACGCCAGCGGCATCGCCCCATCGACGACCACCTCCAGGCCCTTGCCTCGAATCCGCTGCGCCAGGGCCTGGTCCTCACCCAACAGAACGATCCCCTTGCTCACGGATTCCTCCTCGCGTTTCGATGTGGAAAAGGCTCGTCGATCAGCGACCGGTTCAGGAACGGACACAACTGCTCATACCCCTCGCCGGCGCAGATATCCAGAACCAGCAACTTGTCCGCATAAGGCGACGTCGTTCGCTCCCAGATATGCTGAAGTGTTTTCTTCAGCAGCGGCAGCCGATCGCACGTCGTCACGACCACGTCCGTCACTTCCGTACCTCCAGCGTCACAATAATCGAACTCTGCGCCCGGTTCAGCTGGGGGGGCTTGACGATTCTCCACTTCCGATCGGTGTACCAGGTGTAGCGGCGCCCATAGGCCGTCTCCGGATCGAAAATATCCGGAGTATGCAGCGAGAATTGCCAGTAGTGCGTGGGGTCCAGATACGAATTCTCGTGCTTCCAGTACGGGATCTTCATCCACAACCGGCCGGCGGGCTGCAGGATACGCCAACACTCACCGACAGACTCCAACAACGTGAGTCGCAAATGCTCGAGGACCGCTTTGGCCACGATCAGCTCACAACTCTCGTCATCCCAGGGCCACGGAAGATCATTCAGATCGTGCGCCACGTCGACGCGCGGAGAATGCTGTCGTAAATCGTGATTGACGAACCCGTCGCGGATATCGCCGCCACACCCCAAGTTCAGTTTCATCGCCGCCCCTTGAAACTCTCCACGGCTTTCCACGCCGCATCGCTGTCGATCCGTCCGGGGATCTGCCCCTTCCACCGCCGGGCCCTACCGGGATAGTGCATCAGCCCCGCCGTCTGGATACCCCGCGTGTATTTGGGGAACGTGTTCCACTCATTCCCCAGCAGATACACCCGCAAGGGCTCCGTGTACATCGCCCGAATGAGCGCCCCCTGGTCCCGCCGTGCATACTTCTCCCACTCCGCCAGCCAGCGGGTGAAGAACCGCGCCACGCGCTCGTGTCTGCCGAACGCCCACACACCACCGTTGTACTGCAGCGTGTGCATCGTGTGAATCTGCTCCGCCGTCTCGTGCAACTCGGCCAGATTCGTCTTCCTGCGGAAGGCGTGCATCGTGTCCATGAGATGGGGATCCTTGCAGACGACGAACTCCCAACCGTCCTCGATCAACTCGAAGTAGAACCGGATGTCCCCCACGACCTCCGTGTCGGCGTCCAGGTAGAGCACACTCTCCCACTCCGCCGGCGAGAGCTCGTAAGCCCGCAACTTCGCCCGCCGGCCGCCGATGTCGCTGTCCTCGACCGTCACCAGCAGGTCCTCCGGCCCGATCTTGCGATCGCTGCACAAGCAGATCGGGATCTCCGGCATGTGCTGTTTTGCCGTCTCCATCATCCGCTGCGCGCACGTCCGCGCTGGATCACCGAACGCCACGCAGTAAATCCCGCGCGTCGCTCCCGTCCCCTTCTCCACCGGCTCCGCCGGCTTGCCGATCGTCACCGGTTTGCTCACCGTGACCTCCTTCGCCGCCACGCCCGCGTCAGGGCCGTCCGCCGCGTGCAGCAGCACGCGCCTGTGCTCGTCGCACCAGTTATCTATGGTATAGGGTCCCGTGCTCGCCCGCAGCGCCTCACGGTCGACCTCCGGGCGTGCCTCGACCGCGTAGGCCAGAGCGCCGACCAGCGACGTCGCATCGCCGCGTTTGTAGCGTACGACCCCGCCCTCCACGTCGGGCAACTCATCCAGGAGCCCCACGCCGCGCGGAATCACCACGCTCACCCCACAACTCAAACACTCCAGCGGGGGCATCGGCACTCCCTCGATCAACGATGTGACGACGAGAATGTCGAGCCCCTGGAAGAAACCGGGCATCTCGTCCCACGTCAGCCGTTTCGTCTGCACCGGCCAACCTCTCCCGGAGGCCCGCCACTCCAGCGTCTTGCCCACGGTCGACCGCACCGCAGTCTCCGCCAGGCCCTCGCCCTTGCGTCCGCTCCGGTAGGAAAAGCCGCTGAAACCGGCGACCACCCGTCTACTGTCCGTCCGCCGTCCCGGTATCACAAACCGTTCCCGCTCCACTGGCGGCCGGATCTGCACCGTCGGCCCAAACGCCTCCAGGTACTCGCCATACATCGCCGCTGTTACGATCCGCAGTTGCACCCGCTCCGCAATCGTATCGAACAACCGCGCCTTCTCGCTGCCTTCGGCCTCCCGGTGGGTGAAATACGCCGCCACCGGCACCTTCGGCCACGGCTTCGCCATCTGCGACTCGAAATAGCCGCTCAGATACACGACCTCCGCCGTCGGATCGGGCTTCCGCGTCACACTCCAACGGTTCCGCTCGCCGAGATACCGCGAGAACCTGGGGATCACCCGGTCATCGTTTGGATTCCGACACACCACGTTGACGTTCAATGCTTATCCTTTGGGGCCGGGGTTTACGCCCCGGCCCCCTGACCGCTGACTATGATCAGCTACCGCTTTCCAGATCCACCTCGACGAACGCGCTGGGCCGGATCAGCCCAAAGGCCGCGCGCATCTCAGCCAGGATCGCCACCATGTTGCGGATGAAGAAGTCGCTGTGGCTATCGCTCACCTGGATCGACGCCTCCTCCCGGTCCCACATCACCGCCTTGCGCCAGTCCGCGAGGATTCCGGTTCCCTGCGTCAGGCTCTGGCTCGTGGTCACCGGCACGCCCCACAACGTCCGGGGCCCGCGCTGCTGCGGCCCGGCGAAGTAGTAGCGCCCGTTGTCGTCCTGGGTGAGCTCGATCGTCTCCCAATCCTGGGGATGCAGCACCCACGCCGTCGGCATCGCGCGGCCCGTGACCTCGAGGGTCGTGATCGCCTTGCGCGCCGTGGTCAGGATGTTCGTATCCCAGGCCTGCGCCAGAATCCCGGAGGTGTTGAGGATCCCCGTGAAGTTCTCCCCCACACCGTTCCCGCTGACGATCTGGCTCTCCAACGCCTCCAGCAAATCGTCGCGGAGCTCCTGGTCGATAATCCCGCGGACCTGAGCCGCGTCCGACAGCGCCCGCTTCGTCGCCGGGATCCAGACGGCGATCGTCTTCACCGCCTCCTGTACCTTCTCGAACCCGACCGCGCCCTCCGGCTTCTCGCCAGTGATAGCACCCGTCGCGGTGCTGTCGGAGTCCGTCACGTTGGCCTCCTGCGTCGGGGCCGCCTCCTGAACGCGGGTCGTCTGCCGCACGAACTCCACCAGATCGCTGGTGGTCTGCCGGCGGCTAATCAGATCGAGCACGTTCAGCGCGTGGCGCCCCAACGGCTCGTAGATCCCCGTGTAGTCCGTCTGCACGAACGCCCCGGCCGAGGTGACACTGTCACCCGTCACCAGGTCCTTGCGCTCCGTAAGCAGTCGCTTGAACTGCACCGGGGGCGACACCAGACCCTTCACCGAGTCGGGAATCCGGCCGCTCGGTGCGATGCGCTTCATCCACGCCTCGAACTCGGCGCTCTTGACGAACTGCTCACCCAGCGTCCGGCCCTTGCCGGCGCGCCCGGGCGGCACGTCCTTCTTCTCGGGCCCCGTGAACTCCTCGAACCCCTGGCTCAGCAGGTCGATCTGCTTCCGCAGGTCCGCATCCTTGCGCGCCTGCTTGATCTGCGCGTCGACCGTTCCGGCCTCCTCCAGGAGGTTGGCCACCATCGTCCGCTCGTCGCCGGTGAAGTCGCGGCTCTCATCCTCGCACTTCTTCGCGATGTCCCGCGCCTTCGTCAGCAGTTCCTTCTTCTTTGCGATTAACGCTTCAATACCCATCTCTCTACTCCTCCAAGCTCATGATGTCGATTTCAGCCACTACCACACTCGGAGGTGCCCCGCTCGGCTTACCGTCGGTTTCACCCACGGCCTCGCCTTCAGTCTCCTCGGAGTCACTGCCCTCGTCCGTCGTCTGTCGTCCATCGTCCTCACTCACCAGCGCCTTCAGCCGTACGATCTCCGCCTCCGTAAAGGCCGGATATCCCGCCGACTTCAGCGCCAGCGTGCGCGTCCCCAGACCCGCGCCGCGGGTCACGGGGGCCACGCCCCAGACGTCCATCATCTTCAAGAACCGCACGCGCTCGCTGTCGAAGTCTCCGCGGTCCGACTCCTCGATCTCGAACGTATAGGACCACTCCTCGATCCCGGCGAGGCCCTTGAGCGCGTTGTAATGATCACGACCGGTCGTCGTGTCCAGAAAAAAGGCCCCGTCGACCCAGGCCTCGCGCTCATTAGAGTGGATCACCCCCTTGCCCACCGGTAGTCCATAATCATGATTCCAGCCCTCGATGACGACCGGCTGCCCCTCGTGGAACGCGCCGGGCAGCGTCACGTCCCCATCGTGATCGACCACGTTGAACTGCGCGAAGACCGACCGGAACGTCCCGGCGTCTCCGTCCTCCTTCAATTCCATCGTGCCCCGATACGTCTTTCTCTTCGGCATCTTCTCCTCCCAGTAACTCAGACAGACCGCGTAGGCCTGCGCCTCATCCGCGGCCGTGCCCTCCTCGAGCACGATCGGCATGCACCGCTCGATGAACGCCTCGCGCGACTCACCCTCCCGCGGTGCCGGCATCTCAACTGAACCTCACGCTGCATTGGCAATGCGCGTTCTGCTCCGCACCGCCTCGTGGATCTCCAGGCCAGCGCAGCCCGTTCGGGAAGCGCTCGCGGATCCCCACCGTCACCCCGTTCAGCGCGGCGTGATCGGGCCGTGGATTCCCGCTATTCGTCTGCCACGTCTTCTTCGTCAACCCGGAGGCCGCGGCCCCCTCCGTCGCCCCGAAGGACGAGGCTGTCGTCACCGCGCTCACCGCCTCGCGGGGGGCCCAGACCGAGAGCGCCAGTGCGAACATATCCTTCACTGCCGAGCGCGGCTCGGGATCGCGCATCGCCGTCTCCAGTTGAGTACGCGCGTAATCATTCAGGTATTCCGCCTGGACGCGCGAGTGCTCTTCGAGCCAGGGCATCATCCGCGCCTCCATCGTCTCCAGGTCCACGTCGGCCTCGAGGGCGCCGACCGCCATCTCCGCCCACGTGCGCGCCGTCATCACATTCAAGGGCAGCAGATCTTCGTAGAGCTCCCGGTCCCAGCGCTCTTCGTCGTACCAAATCCCGCCGATGTCGGCCTTCCCCGGCGCCTCTGGAATGCGACTTACAATCGCTGCCTCCTGCCTGCGATAGTGCCGCGTCAGTACCTCGCGCCACTTCGTCTCGTGCCGTCCCCTCAGACCGGCGTTGTGCAGATCCAGCGACTTCATCTCCAACGCCTTGGCCGCAGGCAACGGCCGCCCCCGCATGTCGGGCGTATTGTCCGGCGTCGCATCCCGCGGCGAGGCGCGTCCACCGATCAGCACGTTGAGCGGGACAACCAACTCGTCGCCGCCCTCCATGCTCGGGAGATTCTCCAGCGCGCGCGCCTCATTGGCCGTCATCCACGGCCGGCCCACCGCACTCTGCAGCGCCCGCGTGCGCGTCTCGAAGTCTCCGCTGAGCTTCTCCTTGATGTTAAACTCCACGTAGACGTTCTCCGTATCCGCAAATTCCGGCAGCAACTGCAGTACCAGGTCCTCCTCGATCATGCGCAGCCAGGGCCCCAGGGTATCCTGGTAGAGCTGCTTGTGCTGCTCCTGAATATTGCTGAACGTCGCGTGATCCAGGATCCCCACCAATGGCGGAGGTATGTGGTAGGCCCGCGCGCACTCTTCCCGCGTGAGCTTCCGACCCGCCAGGTACTCGCTCTCCTGGGGATTGAAAGACGCTTCCTTCCACTCCATCCCCTCCTCGAGGATCGCGGTCTTCCCGCTGTTCTCCCCGCCGGCATAGAGCGCCTCGAACTCCGCCTTGAACCGCGCCCTGGCGCCGGGGCTCCACTCCGGCGCGCTCGCCGGCCGGTGGATCACCCCGTGCATCCGCGCTGCGTTCTGCCAGAAGTGCTCGCGGTAGTCTCCGGCCGCGTGCTCCTCGGCCAGGATGCGGCGCAGCGTCTCCAGCGGCGAGAGCCCCACGATCGCATTCTCGGGGTTATAGCCCCGAATGTGGAGCAAATCGTTCGGATCGATCTCGCGCCTGAAGCCGCTGAGCGAGAGCGTGTACTTCGTTGGCGCCAAACCGCCCTCTACCTCCATGTACTGCGGAGGGATCCTCAGCAGCCCCGCCGGCGCGCCCTCCACGCGGATCTTCACCAGATACGCGTTGAAGTAGACGCCGAGATCTCCGATCAGCGCCTCGATCATCCGGTAGCGGGTCACCTTGTACTGCGCCGGCAACGGGCGTCGAATGACCTGGGCCAGCGGATGATCCGTCAACCGCTCCCGGTCCGTGTCCGAGACCCGCCGGTAGACGTGCAGGCCCAACTGCGCGATATTCCTCGAGAGGAAGTCCACACAGGTGCGGACGTTCGGCTGCGTGCGGAAGAGCGTGGCGTAGTCGTAGTTATAGCCGTTGTACATCCGGATACTGCCGTAGGAGGCCGTAGGCCACCACGCCGGCGTATACGTCGCCAACGATCCCAGGCTTTGCACTACCGCCACTACTCCCTCACTTCCCGAGCACCTGGATGAAGTCCACGTTGCGGCGCTCGATCACCAGCTCGCCGTCCATCGGGATCGTCTCCCCGGCCGCCTGCAGCATCTCTGCCTGGCGCAACACCAGATATCCCCAGGCGCGACGCCACAGAATGCCGCGGAAGGCCCGGTCCGTCCGCGTATTGACGATCACCTTCTGCTTCTCCGGATAGCGCAACCGTGCTACGAACCCCATGTCACCTTGACCTTTGCCTCGTGTCCGCAGAACGGACAGAAATTCACCTGCGTCTCGTACTCGCTGTTGAACGCCCAGAGACGCCCGTCCTCGTCCTCGCGGCACTCATCGATCGCGGGCCCATACCCCGCCGACGGAAACACGTGCTGTTCCGCGTCTAAATCGTAGCCTGGCTTGCACACGTGCGTCATGCCGTCTCTAATCCTCGATCCTCATACACCGATCGCCGGCGAGGGCCGTGGCGCGTCGCCCGGTCCAACGCCATGATCAGTGCCACCATCCCGTCGATGCGCTCCAGGCTCTTCTCCTTATCCGGCTTGATATTGCCCGCCGGATCGGAGCGCGCCACCAGATTGTCGGCCATCCACGATAGCACCGGGTGATTCCCATGAGCCAGCGTGTGCCCCAGGATCAATTTCTCCAACTCCTTCATCGGCGGGCTCATCGACGCAAACCCCTGGCCGAACTGCACCAGGAAATCTTCACCGCCCAACTCCATCAGCCGCGTCTGGATTCGCGACGCGCCCCAGCGGTCGAAGGCCACCTCGGTCACGTCGTAGGCCTGCATGTCGCGGTCGATCTGCGCCATGATCCAGTCGTAGTCGATCACGTTGCCCGGCGTGGCCTCGATCAGGCCGGCGCGTACCCACGCCTCGTAGGGCACGCGATCCCGGTGCGAGCGCTCGTGCATCGAATCCTCCGGAATCCAGAACCGGCAGAGCACCTGGTAGGCATCCCCCTCCGCCTGGGGCGGGAAGACGAGCACAAACGCCGTGATATCGGTCGTACTGGATAGGTCCAAGCCGCCGTAACACTGGCGCCCTTTTAATCCCTCGGCATCCACCGCCGTACCGCATTGATCCCAATGCTCCCGCGGCGTCCACTTCGTTTCCGCTTGCGTCCACACATCGAGCTCGAGCCGTAGAAACGCATTCAGCGCGCTGGGCATCTCCTTCGCCCGCAGCGCCTTGCGCCGCAGATCGTCGATCCGCTTCGAAACGCCCAGGTTCGGATTTGCCTTGCCCCAGTTCTGCTCGTCCTCCCAGGCATCGTCCTCATCGATCGTATAGATCACCCCGAACCAGGAGTCATCCTGCAGCACGCCGTCCAGAATCTTCTGCGTGTACTCGTGCAGCGTGTAACAGATCGACAGGCGATCATAGCCCGACGTCGTGATCGCCAACTGCAGCGGCTGGGAGCGCGCGCCGGTGGCCGTCTCCAGAACGTCCCACACCTCGCGGGTCTTGTGAGCGTGCAACTCATCCACGATCGAACCGTGAACGTTCAGACCGTCCATCGAATCCGCATCGCGGCCGAGCGGTTCGAACTTACTCGCCGTCTCCGGCACGTGCAGATTATCCCGGTACACCTTCACCATCTGGCGGAGGTGCGGTGAGGCCTTGACCATCCGCGTCGCCTCGCCGTGCGAGATCCGCGCCTGGTCGCGTTTCGTCGCTGCGCTATAGATCTCGGCGCCTGGCTCCCCGTCGGCCGTCAACAGATAGAGCCCAATGCCGGCGGCAAACGTCGTCTTGCCGTTCTTGCGGGCGACCTCGAGATAGCCGGTCCGGAAGCGCCGTGTCCCATCCTCGCGCTTCCAACCGAACAGATTCCACACCACGAACTGCTGCCACGGCTCGAGCACAATCGGCCGGCCCGCCCACTCACCCTTGCTGTGCTTCAGCAGCCGGAAGAAGGCCACGACCACCTTCGCCGCCTTCTCATCGAACCACAGCCCGCGATCCGGACCCTGCTCCCGATCGCTCTGATAGCGTTCACACGCGAGCCGCGCCCAACGACACGCCGGTATGCGACCCCCCAGCACATCGTCGACATACTGCTCCGCCGTGAAATCAATCGTCATTGATCATCCCGAAGAGAGCGTCAGCCAGCGTCAGCTGCTCCGCCTGCTGCGTCACATGCAACCGCGACCGGCTGCTGGGCGACAAACCGAACTCAGCCAAGACCTTGCGCATCTGCTCCCACGCGCGGTTCGCCACATGCAACCACGGATTCTGATAGAAGTTCCCCGTCTCCTCGCTGGTCAGAACCTCGCCGCCGGTCTCCTCCAGTTTCATCTCCGCCTGCACCCAGCGCCCCCAGGCCTGGCAGTACATCGCCAGCGCGGCGTGATCCACCACCGTATACAGATTGAGATCCACCAGCGTCGACACAATGCGGCGCCACTCCTGCTTCGCGTGGTGGTTCAGGTGCCGCGGTACGTACGGCGTACCGTCCGGCACAGGCGGTTGCGGCACACCGCTCTCGTTGAGCGCGCGCTTGCCTGGATTACCCTGCAGTCTCTTTACTGCAATAGGTTTTGGCTTGCGTCCTCGCATACCCTCCCCCTACCTCCAATTTCGCGGTCGTGAGAGGTAGATTACCCGCGCGGTCTCGGCGAAGTACGCCTCCAGCGATTTCAACGCCCCTCCCCCTCCCGCACCCCATGTAGGATCTGATGACACGAACTACACACACTCAGGAGGTTACTCGGATGATCACTACCCCCGTCACCTTTCGGCGTAATGTGATGCACCAAGTCGGCACGCCGACCACAACGCTGACACCAGGGGTGTTCTGCTATGTAGGCATCACGTACCTGGGCCCATTCGCGCCCGTAGCCTCGCTCTGCAGCCGAGGGCCGGGTCCGATCATACCAGCGGTATCGCGCGCGCTCCTCCCCCCGGTGGGCTTCACAAAAGCGTGAGCCCCTGGGGGCCAATCTCGGGCATCCCCGATGCGCACACGGTCGCTTTGCACTAGTGGGCATCTCACCTACCCCCTGGGGTGTAGCGTCCGCAGCCCGTATATCCAGCGCGTGGCTTCGCCGTTATCTTTCACGTAGCGGCTCTCAGAGAGATTCTTCATCTCTCCATCCCACGGATCGGCGAACGTCACATCATTGATGTGCCGATGTACGGCCAGGACCACGATGAAGTGCTGATTGCCCTCGTAGGGCGGACGATTGTCATGTGGATTCCACTTGACCTCGACGACCCCCGCGCCATAGTCGCTAACCCAATCCGCGAGTAGATCCAGGTCCGCTGCCTCGTCCCTCCAGTGAATGGCTCCATTGCCCTCGACCGCTACCCGTTCATACGCGTCTGGGATCTTCGTAGGGTAAGAAAGCAAGGCACCGTTGAAGGCACCCACTCGCCGCAGTTGCTCGGCTACCTCGGGTGGAGTGGGGGCTTCGGCATAGACCAGAGAGAGGATGTCTGCGATTGCGCATACCAGACAGCCCGAAGCCCCGAATGTCGCCCCGCCGGCGTAGACCAAATCCTTCCAGCGCGGATCGTTCTGCGACCAGTTGATGAAGTTCGGTAACGGTAAGGCACCGGGCGGCGCAGGGTCAGACGGCACTACCTTGCGCTCCAGATGGGTCAGAACCACGTGCCCGCGGTACTCGTGGTAGGCGGTCTCACCGCTGATCTCGCCATCGATCACCGGAGCCTCGCCCTCGAAATCTATGCGTCCGTGGTCGGCGGCAGCCGACAATAGCAAGTCGCTGCCGCGATTCTCAAAAGGGCGTTCGACGAGCCAATCCAAGAAACGATCCAACCGCGCTAGGAGCTCGGGATCGAGGGCGTAGACGACACGCACTTCATCATCAGGTGCCGGTGGGACAGGCGGCTCTGGTGGCTCCGGTGGCTCCGGTGGCTCTGGAGCTTCGACAACCTCGAGGACTACGTTGTCCCAGTGGCCGTCGCAGTGCTTGAGCGCGTACTGGACGACTTCACGGATAAAAACCGTCACAACCCCCTCTGGACCAACGGGCACCTCGATCGCCGGCAACGGTTCGTATTGATCGTAGATGTTGCGGGGCTCAGCCCACACCACTGAATCCGCCCAGGGGTCCGTACCGCCCGTAGGATCAATTCCCAGGAACTGCTCGAAGTTCCATAGATTGCCCCCATCCAGATCGCTCTGGTGAGGATCGTCGTCATTGCTGCTCCACGCATGCGTCCACGCCGTAAGACGCACGACGTCACCCTCTGTCAAATTCTCGACGACCTGGTAGAGACCGGCATCGTGCACACCGAAGAAGGTGAAGCATTGCCAGGCCTGCCGCCCTTCGTGGATACGAGGTGGATCGAGATAGGGAGCGACGGCCGAGATCACCTTGCACTCAGGCCTGCGGCTGACGACCTCTCCACTGCGATAGTTGGGCTCTCCCTCGAGCCACCACACGATCCAGTGCTCGGGTGCCGAGATCTCGTTGTAGACCTCACCGTTGAAGGTGCGATTCCATGCCCCGCCCTCAAAGTCTCCATTGCGAAGTAAATTGCTCACGATCCCTCCTTAGCCGGCCTCCAGGCCGGCTCCTCACCCAGATCTTGCACCTGGCGCGAAAGCGTGCGGATCCCTCTCCACAGGTGCTTGTTCTCTGCTTCCACCGACGACAACCGTACCTCGAGCGCTCGGTGCTTTTTGATCAGCGTGCCGCGCTCGCTTTCCAGCACGGAGATCCGCTTCTGAAGGGTCTCTATCATCACATGCTGCTCTTTTAGTTGCCGGCTCAGGGGCTCCATGAGCGCGATAGTCGCACCGACGATCTTCTCGGAAGCGCAAGCCTCAATGTCCTCCCCCTCGGCCCTGATCTTGGCCGCCTCCGCTAACACCCGATCTCGCTCTGCCTCGACCTGCTCGATGCGCGGCCGTAGCATGCGAATGGAGACATAGGCTGCGATCGCGCTGCCTATGCCTCCACTGATGAGGGCGATCAGGAACTCCTCCACGGATTACTCCGGATTACTCCGAGTCAGGCCCCTTATCGCGTAGATCAGCCGGCCGTCTCACGGCCTTCCTGCGCTGATCCGCCGGCTTGATAATGCCGAGGTAGACCGCCTGAGAACTGGCCCACCCGACAAAGGCAATGGCCGCCGTCTGCCAGTACGGTTCGATCTGGTCCCAGGTGGACGCCGGCACGACGTCGAGTAGGATCCTGGCCAGGATCGGCAGACCCATGCTAATGCCGAAAATCACCCAGCCCTTGACGTCCGGTCGCAGATTCTGAAACGCCGCCACCTTCTCCGCCAGGAACGACAGTACCAGCCCGACACCCAGCCCCTGCGCCAGCAGGTTGAGCGTCTGGACGAGAGGCGGCACTACCGGAGGTTCGCCGGCATCTTGAGCAAGAACGGGCATCGTTGTGAGGATTGCCAGAAGCATGAGGACTACGAGAGGAACCAGAACACGGGCCGCGAGAGAGCGGCGAGATCTTGAGCACGTCACCTGAGTCTGCATCTATGTCTCCTTATAAATGAAAACGGCCCACGCCTCCGCGAGGGAGGTGTAGGCCGTGGTTACCAGGGCCAACGTATTGTTGTCTACAATCTCATTATACGAAATTCACACAGAAGTGTCAAACCAAAAGAAGACTTCTTAAAGGATATACTTCTTCATCTTAGAAGTCTTCTTTTCTTTTCTTAGGGGGCCTGGGTCGTTGCGTACGCAACTAACCGTAGTTGCAAAAGCAACTACGGACTATCTCATGCCTACACCAAACGCAACGACAGACTGTTACCACGTTAAAGCATCGCACATCAGGCAACAGCAAGGAAAAAGCCCCCGCGCAAGATGCACAGGGGCTCTTGGTTGCCTCTGTAGTTGCAAAAGCAACTACAGACTATTGCAAAAGCAACTACAGGCGGAGTTTCGGGCTAATGATACAGCTTGTGCGGGTCGAAATCACTGCTCTCTCGTAACCAGTTGTCATGCTCGACGCGCAACTCCTCATGGAGCGAATTCCATTGTAAAGGCGACAATAAAGGCGGTGTAATCCGCACCTCGATCTGATAGGCTTTGCGGCGGCCCGCTCCACACGCCACGATGCGGGCCACGCCGTGTTCTTGTAAAACAGTAAGCGCCCCTTTCTGCCGTCGGTAGGGAAGGAGATCTCCTTCCTCCATATCGCCGGAGAGTCGCTTGGGTGTGCGCAGTACAGCGTCTGGGTGCTCCGCTTCGCACCTCCGCCAGACACCGGATATAGAGAGTCTACCACACGGGACCTGGCGCGCAAGCTCGGGCGCCGTGAAACGACGAGGTGGGGTCCAGACCTCGTCGCGCTTCACCCGCGCCGGTCGCGTATCCAGCTGACGCACGATCTCCCAGACCCGGAATGCAATTCGACCGAGCAGAGGGGCCCAGAATCGCGTCGCATACTCCGGAACAGGAAACCAGCGGCCCGAGGTATCCACCTCCGGAGGTATCCACACCTCCTCGTCTTCGCGATCACCAGGAACCCCGCCCAGCGCGCGAATCTGACCGGCAATCACCGCCCGCGCCTGGTGATCCTCTACGCGACCGAGGACCTCCAGGAGGGCGTGGATCTGTGCCCTCTGGGCAGCGTCGTCGACCTCGTCCTCGGCCGCGGGCGTCACCGGCGAACCATGCACCACAAACTGCACCGGTAGCGCCTCCCCGGCGACCGTCATCACGGCCCGTTCGATGACCGGCCGCAAGCGCCCGTTGAGCCACGCCACCGCCTGCGGATTGCGCGCCCCGATCACCAAGGTCCCATTCGACGAATCCTCCGGGCACGTGTCCCTGAGCCACGCGTCGAACGTCGCGCGCGTCATCTCGAGCTCGACCGCTTGCAGCACCTTCCCCCACACCGTCGCTGGATCGCTCATTCGTCGGCCCCGCGACACACCTCCTCCATCTCCGCCATCCGCTTCACCAACGCTATCAGGGGGCAGTCACGGCAGACACTACCGTTGTTGATCGAGTCCAGCCCGCAGCCGTCGCAGACCAAGATCACGGCCTCGACCACGTCGGCGTGCTCCTCTCCCAGTTCTACGCGCGCCACCAGGAACGCCGGCGCGATTGTCTTGCCCGGCTGGGATGACCGCTTGAGCGCGCTCCTCGACTGCAGCGGATTCGAACGCAGCAATCGCGAGCACATGCTCTTGATCGTGCTTCCCGAGGATCCCTGCAGGGCCGCGCGGTGGGCCACCTGCACCTGCTGCTCGTCGGGCAACTTGCGCAGCGCCTGCAGCGCCCCCGAGTCGTTGGGAATGCGCCCCTGATTCAGCAAGCCCAGAACCTCGTCCGTCAACTCTCCACTGAGCAACTTCAACCGCAGATAGATCGTCGCTGTCGACAGACCCACGCGCCTCGAGATCTCCTCCACACTCATCGACTCTCGCAACTGCGCGTATGCTCTGGCCTCGTCCACGACGCCCATGTCCGAACGCTGGAGGTTGCCGATCATCGCCCGCACGAGGCGATCTTGACCCTCCGGCTCGCCATCTTGCACGTGCGCCTCGATCGTCTCCCAACCGAGGCGGCGCGCCGCGCGCCAGCGCCGCTCGCCGTCCACGAGCACGAACCATTCCCGCTCTCCCCCGTTTTTGTGGGGGCCCGTGACCGCAATCGGATTCAACAGCCCGTCCTGCTCCATCGTCTGCGCCAGCGCCTCGATCCCCGTCTCGTCGAACTCCGTCCGCGGTTGCTGCGGATTCGCCAGTATCTGCTCGATACGTATCTCCATCACGACTTACTCCTTCCATAGATCCGGCCAATCCTCCGGCCAGTTGTAGGGCCTACCATAACCCGTCCCGTCGACGTCGAGGTTGTCGAAACTCACCGGCTGCCAGGTCTCCATCTCCCCGGAGAGCGGATTGTAGAGCGCTATCGTGCCTCGGTAACTCTGCCGCGCCGTCGCCTCCGAAATCATCGCGTCGAAGAGCGCCGCGATACCCACGTCCCCGATCTCATCCCATTGATCACGTAGCCAGCGCGTAAGCCGGTCCCAATTCTGCGACCTAACCCGCGGTCGCTCGTACGGAATCCACCGCAGCACGCCCCAGAGTGCACTCCGGTCGTAACCCTGACCGCGGTGCTTCCCGATGGCCATCAGCCATGCAAGAACCCGTTCTCGATCGCGAACGTAGACCGTCACGTCGGCCCCGTAGTGAAACACCGGAAGATCGGCATAGGCGAACTGCTCGCAGCGGGGCAGCACGCGACCCTCTTGGCTCACCAGCGCCCCGAACTCCGGCGCCCGCCGCCCCTCATCGCCCCCGAACCGCTGATCTACCAGTGGATCGCGCACGAACCTGCAGGGTGGTAGAGTCTCCTCCAAATTGAGGGGCTCGTAATGCACGCACTTCCGACACGCGTGCGCCTGGAAGTGCGTCTGCTCCAGCGCGCCCTGCCAGGCGTGGTAACGCCACATCGGCTCCACGTGGGCCCAGAGCGCCCGCTCCTCGGCCGCGCGCGTGTCCTCCTCGCGCTTCCTGGCCACCGCCCGGTAGGCCGTCATGTAGGCCCCCACGTCCGTGAAATGCGGCCACGGCTCCAGATTCAAGCCCTGGGGATCCAGCGCCTTGAGACGGTCCCGGATCTCGTAAACGGTCACCGGAATCACCACCGGATCATCAACCCCGATCCAGCCCCAGCAACTGCGCACCTCCTCGTTGACCCAACGGGGGCAGTGAACCGGCAGATCTGTCGGCACCAGATCCGTCGTGGCGAAGATGCACGTCTCGCACGTCCGTCCCGTCTCCCGAGCGAATAGATGTTGGTACGCGACCGTGTCCACGTCGTGCCCCAAAGCCCGCATCACGCACTTCCAGGAGTAGGTCTCTCTAGTAATCGTGATCGGCTTCTTGGCCAGAAAGTTGTGCTTCGAGTAACCCACCTCACCCAGCCCCAGGATTGCCTCCGAGCGCGCCGCCAGATCGGCCCGCGCCAACGCCCAACGGATCGCTGCCAGCCGGTTACGTTCCTCCGGCCGATAGACCGTCTCCCCGTTCGGGACCCAGCGCTCCGGGTCCACGAAGGCCGCGACGTGCCGCGCGCGGTTCGCCACCTGGCGCGTCGTCGCCGGTGAATCCGAACGATTCACCGCCTCCACCGTCCACGTCGTCACCGCCTCCTGGAGGGGCTCCGGTACGCCGCCGATCGCCCGGGCGTGCGTCGTATTCAGCGCCTCGCAGGCGACTGCAGCACGTGCCGTCGGCGAGAGATCCAGCAGTCGCAGCCTCTGAGCCACGTAACTCTGCGACCGCCCGATCCGGCGTGCCAACTCCCGTTGACTCCAGTCGTACGCCTCGACCAGCGACTGTAACCCGCGCGCCTCCTCGAGGGGCGTCAACGACGACCGCTCCAGATTCTCCATCACCGCGATCCGGTGCAAGCGCTCCAGATCGTCCGGTGATTCCACCCGCGCCCGGATCGTCACCCCGGCGTCCTCGAGTGCCTGCACCTCCGTCGTCCCCAGGCCCGCCAAACCCACCGCTGCCAGCCGCTTCACGTACTCCGACGGCGTCTGCTCCGGGAAGACCTCCGCCAGAGCCAGCCCCGTCAGCGCCCGGGTGCGGCGCTCACCGGCGACCAGCTCGTAATGCCCATCGACGCGCACCACCAACACCGCGTTGATGAGCCCCATCTCCTGGATGCTCCGGGCCAACTCCCAGAGCGCCTCCTCGTCGAACGTCGGCTCCCGCGGCTGCCATCGCGACGGCTTGACCAGATGCAGCGGCACGTCCCGCTCCCCTGTCTGCGTCGCCTTTCGGATCGCCTCCTGGAGGCGGTCGATCGCCGGCCACGTCATCCCCAGCGCCTCGACCTCGTCCACCACCAGATCGCCGACCAGACCGCTGACCAGCCCCTTCTCCACCAGATCGAGCCAGTGTCTCAGCGCCGCCTGGTACTCGCCCTCCAAATGATTCATCAATCGCTGTGGATGAAACTGCTCATTCATACTCGTCTCACCCCTCACTCGACATGACTGCACATAGCGCCACGAACGCACCCGCCGTCCCGAACAACCCCCAGAACCACCACAACTGCGACCCCAGGAGCCACGTCACGAACGCCCAGACCGCGCCCGAGGCCAACGACAACACCAGCGCCACGATCAGCGGCGCCCAGTTGGGCTCACGCCTCTCCATCGCGCCCCCACTGGATCCCCAGGGCGTACGCGTAGTGCACCATCGTCAGCACCATCGTCATCGCCTGCGCCTGCCCCTTCAACGAGGCCGGTGACTCCCGCACGCCGTGCTGCTTCATCAGCATCCACTGCAGCGTCAAGACCGCCTTCGCTCCCCGGATCAACGTCTCATAATCTGGCGTCGACGTGTCGATGATTGCGTCCGCCGACTCCGCATCCAGCAGCCCCAGCGCCTCCTCGACCTCCTGCGTCAGAGCATCCGTCATCGCCTTGCCCTGCTTGTATGACTCGAACATCTTCCGTGGATCAATCTGCTTCTTCATCGTTCCTCCCGAATGCTACCGGCTTGATATCCGGCGTGCCGTGCCCGTCCGCCAACAACGCCGCGTGCAACACCGCCAACCGCTCCACCACCGCCCAGCCCTCTTCCAGAGGGCCATCCCAGGCCCGGAACTCTCGCGGGCCGCCCAACTGCTGCAGATACTCCCGCGCCTTCATCTGCACAATCTTGGGCTCCGTCCCGGCCGCCATCACCCGCACCTCGTGAGATACCTGCAGGATGCGGGCCGCGATCAACCCGCGCTCTCGGGCCTCCGCCCCCGTCTCCAACAACCGCCGCACCTCCGCCGCCGCATCGTAGAGCGCCACCGCCAGCACCTCGCCCCCCAACACCTCCTCCACCTCCCGCCGGGCGACCACCTCCGTGACCTCGCGCACCAGCACCCGCCGCTCCCGCCCGTCGGCATCGCAGTAGCGCACCTGATAATCCCCGATCGCCCCGCTCACGGCTCGCCCCAAAGCCTCCGGCTCAGCGACGCCTCGATCTCCGGCGAGGCCGGAATCTTCCGCAGCGCATCGACCTCCTCGACCGTGTAGAGCCCATCCAGATAGTCCGAGATCGCTTCCAGTGTCTCCGGGCGCACCCCACGCCCCTGCAACCGCCGGATCTCCGTTACCGTCGACCCGGATAGACCGATCTGCTGCCCGACCTCCTCCAGCGAGGCCTGCGACAACCTACGCTTCGCGTCGATCTCCGCACCCAACACCGATATCGGCTTCATCCGCGTCCTCCTGCCTCGCTGCCTCGATCGCCTCCGCCCATAGCACCCCTATGCGACCTCGCGCGTTTGCCAGATCGCGCTCGAGCCCGACCGCCTCGTCGTAGATCGCGTCGAAAGACCCTTCGTGATACGCCTGCAACCGAATCACCTTCCGCCGGTCGTCTATCCGCACCAAGACCGCCTGCAGATCCTCGAGCGCGCGCACCCAGTCCCATGCCTCACTCCTACTCCTGGATCTCGTCATCGTGACGCTCCAGCCGGCGATGCTGGCGCGCTCGCCGAGAAAACTCATCGATCGTGTACGCGGCCCAGACTACGCCGCCGCCCACCATCGAGATGCCCAGGAGCCCGAGCGGCGTCACCCAGTCCCCCACCATACAGCGCCAGAACGCGAAACCCAGCCACAGGGCGATCACGCCCAGCACGTAGGCCTGGATGCGCGTCAACCGGCGTACGTAGGGGAACCAGTGCTGCACGGCCAGCAGGAGCGCCGAGATCAACGCCGCCACACACCACAGAATCGCCACCCAGTACCGCATCACGAACTCACTCATGCTCTACCTCCTGAACCTGCCCCAACTCCTCCAAGACCACCGGGAACGTCGCCCCCAGCACCTCCACCTCGAGAGCCTGGCCCACGTGCGCGTCGCGCAACGCTGCGCCCACCGGCGAGGCCGTGCTGATCTCCGTCCGCGGATCGTTCAACCAGTGCACCAGCCGCCGCCGGTGCCGCACCCCATCGAGCGTGAAGACCACCTCGCGCCCCACGTTCCCCTCATCCACCGCCTGCCTTCCCATCATCCTCTTCATCGTCGTGACTCCTGTCAAAACAACCGCTCCTGATGCGCCGCCACACTCCCAAACTCGATCGCCGCCTGCGTCTCCATCCGCTCCACCACCTCCCGGAGACTCGTCAACCGCGACTTCAGACTCGACGTGTACCGCAACACGTCATCCCAACCATTCGCGAACCGGTAACCGCCGCTCTCGTCGGCGACGATCAAATGCCCTTGCCGCCGGAGCTCCGCGATCGCCGCCCGCACAATCCGGTCCCGGATCCCCAGCCGCCCCGCGATATCCTCCCGCGTCAACACGTACGACCGGCCGCGAAACTGCTGCAACAGCTGCAGGACCGCCATCGACTCCGCCCGTGCCTCGTCCTCCATTCCCATCCATTCACCTCACATTACATTCCCAGCAGATCCGCCACACTCTTCCACTGCCCATCGTCCTTGGCCTCCACGTGATCGACGTAGATCTGCGTGACCGCCAGCGACTCGTGATCCAGCAGGGTTCTCAAATCCTGTAACTCCGCGCCCGCCCGCTGGCGCAACATCGCCGCCGTGTGCCGCAGACTGTGGATCGTCAACCGCGACGTCCGCAGCCCCGCGATCGCCGCCCACTTCCGTAGAATCCGGTTCGCCATCTGCCCGCTGATCGGTCCGTCGACGTCGTCCACATTCGGCAGCCGCGTCGCCACGTCCGATAACGGCGTGAAGATGAAGATCTCATCCTCGGGCGGGTGACCGTTCCACCGTCCCGCCGCCCTCAAATACGCCTCGATCGCCGCGTAGGACGGACGGGGCAGCTCGTCCTCGCGGGCCTTCCCCTTGCCAGACCAACGGTAGAAGATGCGGCCATCCCGCCGCACCAGGTCCCCCCAGCGCAACCGCCGCACCTCCGCCGACCGGCGAGCCGTGTACACAAACGTCACCAGCAGCGCGTAATCCCGCGCCCCGATCACCGTCGAACGGTCCACCGCGCCCAGCAACGCCTTCACCTCGTCCGCGGACAGATAGCGCGCCTTCCCATAGGGCCGGATCGTCGCCCGCTCCACCCGCCGCACCGGATTCGCCGTGGCCAACGCCACCTCGGCGCCGCCGATGATCTGCACGTGTCGGTGCAAGCAGTAGTCGTAAAACGACGAGAGCGCACTCAACCGGAGATTGATCGTCGTCTCCGCCAGAGCGCGCTCGCGCATGGCTCGCACCCAACCCTTCACCTGCACAGAGGAAACCGCGTGAAAACCTATCTCCGTGTCGGCGGTGAACAGCCGCAAAGCCTGATCGTAGGCCCGCCGCGTATTGGACGCCTTCCCGTCCAACCACGCCGCCCGCGCCTCCGACCACGCCTCGTCTGACCGCCGCCACGTCTCCACCTCCATCGTCAGCCCGCAACCCGCAACACCACCACCGCCAGCAGCGCCGCCGCCAACGTCAGCCAATCCTCGCGGCTCCACACCTCGGCTCGCCGCACTCGCGCATGATCCCGCCACTGCTTCATCGACTCACCAACCTCTCCAGGAGATCCTGCTCCACCACCGCCAACCAGTCGGCAAACGCATCGTACAGAGCATCGACCCACGACTCGGCCGCCATCCGCTCCTCGTAGGTCATTGACCACCGGGGGCAAGGCCCCTCCTCGCAACGCTTCAGAATGTCGTAGAGATCGTCACACAACGCCATCCCGCGTCTCAGAACCTCGATGTCGGCCACGTCCCACCCCTCCTTCTAGGAGACCTCCTTGACGACATAGCGCGGATAGGGCTCGCCCACCACACGGTACCTGCGCACAGTGCCCTCCGGGTCCTCAACCTCGACCTCCACCGCCTCGCCGGCCGCAATGGAGAAATTGCCCGACTCCCAATCTACCCGGCTCGCATACGACGCGGCCACCTCGAGAGGGTCCCGCGAGTACATCAACCGCCAGGCCGGTTCACCTACCAACCTCACCCGGAATCGCGGGGGGCAGTTGTGGGGCAGCGACTCCCAGGCAAAGATCAACTGGTCACAGATCTCGCACCGCGTCGTTGCACTCTCCATCTTTACTCCTGTCCGTTGACCGTAAACGTCCCCTACGGATGCGTGTACCGGTAAGGGTTCCAACAGCCCTCGATTGCCTTCTGCACCGTCCGCAACCGCCGCGTCACAAACGCCGTCCGCGTCCGGCCCTCGATCGTGATCACCAGCGCCCAACGACCATCCTGCATCGGCACCGCGTTGACCACGTTCCCATCCGGGCACTGCCACCGGTGCTCTGGGCCCCCGTACAGATTCACGTAGCTGCAGGCCAGCGCCGCATCCGCACCGTGCCGCTGCACAGCGTGCTCGTTCGGCAGCAACGGGGGCGCCGCCACCGCCAACAGAACGACGACCAGAGCCACCATCACCGCCACCCACAGCCAGACGCTTCCCGAAGGCCGCTGATAGCTGAATGCTGCCTGCTCCTGGCTAATCGCCACCATCGCACTCCTCCTTGCGCAACTCCTCCAACGCCTCCTCGATCTCCCCCAGCCAGTACGCAAACAGATCACGCAGCCAGGGCAGCACCAGATCCGGCGCCTGCGCATTCGCGCCGCCGATCACGTGCGCCACCGGAGCGTTCAAATTCTCCACCAGCGCCACCGCGCGCTCCTGCGTCGACATCCCCGGACCCACCTTCCGCTCGTCGAAAACCCGGCGGTACTCCGGTGAGAAATCCGCGGGCAGCGCGTGCCATTCGTTCCAACCGTCCACCGCCGCCTCGCCCTCGCCCTGCACCGGGCCCGTCGCGAAACACTCCCGACACAACACGTACGCGATCTGATGCTCCACCACCAGCACCGCCTGCGCCTCCCCGCAGTGCGCGCAGAACCGCAGATCCTCCCGCTCCACCTCACGCCGCCCCATCGACCACCTCCACGCGCCGATTCCAGCAGCGGGCCGCCTGCTCCTCTCGCAGCCCTACGGGCCCCTTGGCCCCACAACCGGCACACTCAACAAAACAAACGTCGTCGCCTTCAGGGAGACCGTCGACCTGATCCACGACCATCATCGGCTCGCCGTGCACACAGAACGGGCATGCCTTCAAACCTGGCCATTCAAACCGCGTCTTTCCCATACTCCTTACTCCTTGCTTCTTACTCCCCACTTCCCTCCCCCCCCTGCCGGCGAGGTGGGTCAGACCCCGCCGGCAACCAACAGGAGGAACTGCCTTATTCGTAATTCGTCACTCGCAGTGACGCTGAGCCCGAGATAGGATTCGAACCTACGACCTCCCGCTTACGAAACGGGTGCACAGCCATCGTGCTCCTCGGGCTATCCCTCAAACCGCAACCAACTACGACGCCTCACCCTCAGCTGACGGCTGACCGCTGATTGCTGATTTCTCCGCCACGCCCCCCAACAGCACCACCTCGCCCCCGACCTTCCGCCGGAACACTCCCCATACCTGCGGATCGTCAGGAACCACAATCCTCTGCACCCCCCCCCGGCGGACGGTAAAACCGCGCCATCTTCTTCTCGAACATCGAGCCCAGCGCCCGCTCCACCGGCGTCGCCTCCTCCTCCAGCGTCGACACCGTCAACTCGATGTCGTTCTCGCCCTCCTCGAACCGCACCCGAATCTCGATCATGAAACCTCCTTCAAGGAACGTGCTTTTGTGTGCACAATGAACGTAGGCAGAGGGCCGGCGCGTAGCCGGAACCTGGATGAAGCCGCGTCGTCGCAGAAGAGATGAAGTCGAAGCACCAGCCGAAGAAGATAACGTCGTCGAAGACCGACCCTCTGCCCACCGGCCTAACCCCCTACCGGCTCGTCTGCGCCCTGAGCCTCCACCCGCAGACTTCCCACCTGGCCTTGAGCCAACACCTACTCCGTAGCGCCCACACCCTCGGCCGCCGGCTCGCCGACCGCAGACCCGTCGGTAGTGACCATAGTGTACAGCAGCATCAACCAAAGTACAGTGTCAGATGTCACTACTGAAGGGGCGACATTCTTCCCTATTCGCATCTTTGACCAAAATGTATGGCCTGTGTGACCGACGACCGCAGTAAACTATCTGTATGCATGAGCAATTGATCGATTGGGTTTACGAACGCTTGGACCACGAGGGGTGGTCCATCCGAGAGCTGGCCCGCCGGGCCGGAGTTAATCACTCTACAATATCGATGGTGCTAAACCGTACCCGCAATCCGGGGCCGGATCTTTGCCGTGGCCTCGCGCGGGCGTTCAACGTCCCGCCCGACGTCGTCTTTCGCCTGGCCGGCCTGCTGCCCGAGCGACCCTCGGCGCCCGACCCGGGCCTCCGCGAGATCTCCCACCTCTACGGACAACTCACCGATGCCGACCAGGAGGAAGTCCTCGCCCTCATGCGCGTTCTCATGAAGGAGAAACTATCCCGCTATGAAACGCCGCCGCGACCCCAAGCGCAAACTGCGGAACCTTGAGATCGCCGTGCACTACCTCACCCTCTCCGTGACCGAGCGCCAACAACTCAAAGACCAAATCCGCGACCGCCTTCCGCCCCGTCGCTGGATCGTCTACGGTAAGGAGATCTAATGCCCGAGCCTAAACTCACCACCTTCAAGGGGCAGCAAGTCTGGGAGATGCGCACCAAAGTCAACGGGGTAACTCACAACTGTCCTCATACCCACCTGCCACGCCAGCAGATCATCCGCGACTACATCCGTAACGGCGCCATCCTCGTGCCCCACCACGAGCCCGACAATCCCCACAGCAACACCGCCGTGGGCCTCTGGTACCAAGAGGGCGACCAGTGGTATCACGTCGGCTACCTCAGCGACGAACGTGCCGCTCCGCTCCTCCCCCTCCTCAAAGACCACCAGCCCGTCAAGATCCACGTCACCCGCGTAACCGGTGGCACCAAGAACAAACCAACGCGCGGCCTGACCCTCCTCATCACCTGGCCGGATTATCAGAGAAAAGGCTGCCTCAAACGGCTCCTGGGCCGCTGACCGCCCGCGCCGCACCCCGAAACTATGTCAATCCTGACACACTTCTGGCGTCCAGACAGTAACGATAATCTATATTATCATCACTGCACCTCGATATTATTATCGCTACAAGCAAAAACGCCCCGGAGAGACCCTCCGGAGCGCCAAAACCCGGACACCTTACCCCACAATCCCCCCACCACCCCTGCACGCAAAACCCCGCCCCCCGCCAAACTTGCCCCCAACCGTAGGCCCCCAGTTATGCAGTTCTACTACGTTTGTCCCGGCCCCCGCCATCCCGCCATGCCCGCGCCCGCTGACGCCTGCAAGCAAATCTCCCTCAAACGCCAGAACTGCCGCGAGTGGCTCTCCGTCGACCCTACGCCCGCAGACCGTTGTACGCCATACCCGCCCCTCGAACAACCGCACAACCCATTATCGCTACAGGCTGAGCATTATCGCTACAGCCCTACCTTAACCGGAGGTGACAAATGTCCGTCAGACTCTCAGACGCCATCGATGGCTACTTCCTGCATGCACGCGCCCGCGGCCTGGCGACCACCACGATCAAAACCTATCGCCGCATCCTGGAGAAGTTCGCCCGCTTCCTGGAGGACGACCCCTTCATCGACCAGATCACCGTCCAGGACATCGAAGCCTTCTTCGTCGATAACGAGGACCTCGCCAACCAGACGCTCGCCCACTATCACACCACCCTTTCCGCACTCTGGACCTGGGCCAGCGAAAAAGCCTATCCGCCGCTCGTCGACGACCACATCATCCACCGCGTCACCAAACCGCGCGGCGAGCAGAGACTCATCGTCCCCCTCAACAAAAAAGAGGTAAGGGCCATCCTGGAGGCCCTTGAGGAATCCCTGCCCTACAGCCGGCCGGGGCACAAAACCGCCACCAACACTCTGTCCACCGCCCTACGCCATCGCGCCATCATCCTCCTCATGCTCGACACCGGTCTCCGGGCCTCCGAGGTGTGCGGGCTTCGCATCTACCAGTGCGACCTCAAGCACCAGCGTATCCGCGTCATGGGCAAGGGGGCCAAAGAGCGGGAGGTGCGCTTCAGCGCGCGGACGGGGCAAGCCATCTGGCGCTACCTGGCCACACGCCTCGAAGACAACGCCGGAGATCCCCTCTTCGCCACATCCTCCGGCCGCCCTCTGGACCGCCGCTACCTCTACAACATCTTCGCCCGCATCGGAGATCGCGCCGGCGTCCACTTTCACCCGCACCAGCTGCGGCACACCTTCGCCATCCAGTACCTGCGGAATGGCGGCAACCCCTACACCCTGCAGGCCATCCTGGGACACTCCACAATGGAAATGACGCGGCGCTACCTCAACCTGGCCCAGATCGACCTCGACGAGAGCATGAAGCGCGCTTCGCCGGTAGAGAACTGGAATCTATAACAAAAAGCCCCCTCTCCTCGAGGGGGCTTCTGAGTACTCGAGTACTCACTCTTCCATCAAAAACGCGCAGTGCTCGTAGAACGCCACCGGCACGTGCAGGCCGGGATTCCGCTCCTCCGCCACCGCGATCTCCTCGAAGGCCAGCGTGCGCACGTCCACCTCGACCTCCTGCGCCTGTAGGTCCCTGACGGCCGCCTCGACAG
>NPIE01001205.1_pt1 | contig 36439 bp, 32 predicted proteins | sample 8637661 | NCBI WGS metagenome assembly NPIE01 (sample SAMN07420842, study PRJNA396082) | bioreactor metagenome | isolation source: sample BA12 brine-fed electro-methanogenic bioreactor BA | place: Japan: Kochi | collected 2016-12-09 | reverse complement strand
CCCCCAAGTTTTTGACAGAGCCTCTTTTTGGCTTATCAAAAACTATTTATAGAACCTCTAACCCATCGATTAATTGTATATTTGAAAGAATTTGAGGTGATTATTTATGGCACAATATAGTGGACAAGGCCAACCAATTTTAGTTTTACCGGAAGGTACTAACAGGTTTATAGGAAGAGATGCTCAGAGAATGAACATTTTAGCAGGAAAAGTTTTAGCAGAGACAGTAAGAACCACCCTAGGTCCTAAAGGTATGGACAAAATGTTAGTGGATTCGTTAGGAGATATTGTAGTCACTAACGATGGTGTAACTATTCTCAAAGAGATGGACATCGAGCACCCTGCAGCTAAAATGTTGGTAGAAGTAGCAAAAACTCAGGAAGACGAAGTTGGAGACGGTACCACCACCGCAGTAATTATTGCTGGTGAATTACTCAAAAAAGCAGAAAACTTATTGGACATGGACATACACCCAACCATCGTAGCCATGGGATACCGACAAGCTGCTGAAAAAGCCCAGGAAATATTAAATGTTATATCTATTGATGCTGACGACAGAGATACTCTGGTAAAAGTAGCCATGACTGCCATGACTGGTAAAGGAACCGAAAAAGCAAGGGAACCTTTAGCTAAACTGGTAGTAGATGCAGTCAAACAGGTAGAAGAAGACGGCGAAGTGGAAATTGACCACATCAAAATAGAGAAGAAAGACGGTGCTATTGTGGATGAATCTACTTTGGTACAGGGAGTAATTATCGACAAAGAAAGAGTACACCCTGGTATGCCTAAAAAGGTGGAAGATGCTAAAATAGCTCTACTAAACTGCGCCATTGAAGTCAAAGAAACCGAAGTAGATGCTGAAATCAGAATCACTGACCCTGCTCAAATGCAAGCCTTCATTGATCAGGAAGAACAGATGATCCGAGATATGGTTTACTCCATAGTGGACACTGGTGCTAAAGTTGTATTCTCCCAGAAAGGAATAGATGACCTGGCCCAGCACTATCTTGCTAAAGCAGGTATACTGGCTGTTAGAAGGGTTAAAAAATCCGATATGGAAAAATTATCCAAAGCTACTGGTGCAAACGTAGTAACTAACATTGAAGATCTATCTGAAGCTGATCTCGGACTAGCTGGACTTGTATCTGAAAAGAGAATTTCTGGTGAAGAAATGATCTTTGTAGAAAACTGCAAAGAAGCTAAAGCAGTAACCCTACTGGTTAGAGGATCCACCGATCACGTTGTATCTGAAATTGAAAGAGCCCTTGATGATGCTATAGGTGTAGTAGCTGCTACTGTGGAAGATGGAAAAGTAGTTGCTGGTGGAGGAGCTCCAGAAGTAGAACTGGCCAAAAGATTAAAAGACTATGCTGATGCTATTAGTGGAAGAGAACAACTTGCAGTAGCTGCTTTTGCAGAAGCCCTAGAAGTTGTACCTAAAACTCTAGCTGAAAACGCTGGTCTGGACAGTATAGACTCTCTGGTTGATTTAAGAGCTGCTCATGAAAACTCACCTTACATGGGACTGGATGTATTTGAAGGCGAAGTAACTGACATGTATAAAGCAGGTGTTATTGAACCTCAAAGAGTTAAAAAACAAGCCATCCAATCTGCTGCTGAAGCTGCTGAAATGATTCTTAGAATTGACGATGTAATTGCATCTAGCGGTTCAGGAGCTCCTGATATGGAAGGAATGGAAGGAATGGGCGGTATGCCTGGCGGTATGCCTCCTATGATGTAAGTTAAAGGCGAAAGCCTTTTTCTTTTTTTATTTTTCGGGATATAAATATTTTTCATGGATTTTTTTAAACCCAACTTAAAAAACAGCGAATTTTCTCTAAAGACTTTAATGACAGTGTATTGTATTATCTAATTTTTCATTGGATTTTTTTATTTTAATTTAGAAATTAAGTACTTATTATAAAAATGGGCTAGATTAATACTCATTTTAAATCCCTTTTACTTAAAAAAGCTCTTTAATGGGATATTATTTAAAAAAAAGTTTTATATAGTTTCTAAAATAGAATATATAATTAACTAAATCAGGCCTTATTTTACCATTAAGGTTTTTAAGTGGTAATATGCTGGATTTAACAACAAGAAAATTAATTTTTGCAATGTTGTTAATTATTATCATTGCATTAATAATAAACGTCGATGAATCTATAATGCCTATTAAAGATCATCCATCAGTGGAAAATATTAATTCGAATCTTAATTCACCTTTAAACCAGGTAAGTGCTAGTCAGAATGTTAATTTAATTTCCACCGGTAAATCCTATTCTATTGCACAATTAAGTGATGCTAGCATTCGGGTTAATCAATTTATAGAGACTAACCGACGTTTACCTGGTTCAGCAACCATTGCTGGTCAGAGTGTGCCTATGTCTGATTTTCTTTTTTTGTTGAGTAGGGTTGTTGTTAATTTGGATGGTGGTGTTACTTCGTCGGTGGTGCATTATCGTGTGGGTTCTCCGGTTTATAGTCGGGATGTGATTAGTACGGGTAATGTTTTGCGAGGGGAGTATGTGGGTTTGGCCCGGGATGTTAATTCGGTGGTACTCTCTACTGGTGTTTCTCCATCGCCAATTAGTTCTTCCCGTGGTAGTATTGGGTTTGAGTCTCAGGTTTATCTTTTTTCTCGTATTGTGGCTTTTTATGGGTCTCAGAATAGGCTTCCTAATTTTGCGGGTGTTAGTCCCTGGACGGGGCCTAAGTTACCTGATCCTCCAGCAGATGCACCTCCTGAGGCGCCTCCAGAAGAACCTTCTCAACCTAACCAGTTAGTTTCTACAGGCAATACATATTCTATTACACAAATAGCCGATGCAAGTAGAAGAATCAGGGACTTTATTTCCACCAATAACAGATTACCTGATCAGGTAACTATTGGTGGTCAGATTGTGCCTATGTCTGATTTTCTTTATTTGGTGAGTAGGGCTGTTGTTAATTTGGATGGTGGTGTTACTTCGTCGGTGGTGCATTATCGTGTGGGTTCTCCGGTTTATAGTCGGGATGAACTTACAACTACAAATATACTTCGTGGGGGTTTTGTGACAATAGCGAAGGATGTTAATTCGGTGGTGGAGTCTACTACTCGTGCTCCATCATCAATCAGTTCTGAGTGGGGTAATGTTGGTTTTGAGTCTCAGGTTTATCTTTTTTCTCGTATTGTGGCTTTTTATGGGTCTCAGAATAGGCTTCCTAATTTTGCGGGTATCAGTCCCTGGACGGGGCCTAAGTTACCAGATCCTCCAGCAGATGCACCTCCTCAGCAACCTCCAGAAGAACCTCCAGAAGAACCTCCTGAGGCGCCTCCAGAACCACCTGAAGAACCACCAGTTGAGCCTCCTGTTGAACCACCAGAACCTGTTGAACTGGTCTCTACCGGTAATTCATATTCTATTGCGCAGCTGGCTGATGCCGGGTCCAGGGTTAGAAACTTCATTGATCAAAATAACCGCCTGCCAGCCCATGTGACAATATCCAATCAGCAAGTTCCTATGTCTGATTTTCTTTTTTTGTTGAGTAGGGTTGTTGTTAATTTGGATGGTGGTGTTACTTCGTCGGTGGTGCATTATCGTGTGGGTTCTCCGGTTTATAGTCGGGATGTGATTAGTACGGGTAATGTTTTGCGAGGGGAGTATGTGGGTTTGGCCCGGGATGTTAATTCGGTGGTGGAGTCTACTGGTCGTGCTCCATCATCCATCAGTTCTTCCAGGGGTAATATCGGTTTTGAGTCTCAGGTTTATCTTTTCTCTCGAATAGTTGCTTTTTATGGAACACAAAATAGACTCCCCAACCATGCCTCCCTGAGTCCCTGGAATGGCCCTAAATTGCCAGATCCACCTGCAGGTGAAATTCCTCAGGAGCCTAATGGTGATGTAAAAATTATTAACACCGCCACTGGTGGAAATGTAACCTTGAATCCCTATGTAAATAAATATCTTCCCCAAACTCAACTGAGTCAAGAAATAGTCTCTAAAGCCAATCAGGGAACTCCCATGGTGAGTTTTGGAACGGGAGAACCGCAGGTAATGATTGTTGCAGGATTACATGGCAATGAAATACCTGCCACCATAGCCGCAATGCGCCTTATTAATTATTTAGATGGAAGAAAGTTGAAGGGAACTGTACATATCATACCCTTTGCCATTCCTTACTCCACCTCCATTAATAACCGGCTATGGCAGGGACAGGACCCTAATCGAATTGCCAATATTCAGGGAACTCCCTCTAATATCATCTTAAATAAAGCCAAAGAATTAGATGTAGTAGGGATGGGTGATTTTCACTCTACTCAACCTGGAGGAGTACCAGGTAAAACTTCTATAATATGTACCCAGGTACCAACCTACCAGAGTTATAACCTGGCCTCTTACATCAGTCAGCAAACAGGATCCCAACTGATTAATCATAATACTGCCGGGGTAGTTTATCCAGGAGGATTAGAAGATGAGGGAAGTAAAGCAGGAATTCCGTCTATAATTGGAGAGGTAATGTCTCCTCATGGATATGCAGACTCAAACACCATAAATATTTCCTATCAACAAATGTTTGCCCTTCTAAAATATTATAACATACTGTAATTTTTTTTCAATTTCCTGGATACTGGGCAAAATATTAAATAATAATCAACATTATTTAATCTTAGAAATAAAAAACCCCGGGGAATTACTAATGTTTAAAAGAAAGAGAAGTACCATTAAAAGCAAGGTTAAAGATATAAGTCCCTCTGAAGCTCAGGACTTAATACAAAATAATAAAGATAACCCCTCTTTTCTGCTTCTGGATGTAAGAACACCAGAGGAATTCCAGCAATCTCACCTTAATGGGGCAAAACTAATTGATTTTTATGCCAATAATTTTACTAAAGAAATAATGGAACTGGATAAATCTAAAAAATATTTGATATACTGTCGTACCGGAGTTAGAAGTTCTAAAACAATGAAATTAATGGAAAAAGCAGGCTTTAAGGAAGTATATAATCTCTCGGGTGGCATAACCCGCTGGAATAAAAGTAGATTACCCCATTAAACTTATCAAATATTAAAATACTCTTTCGGATGTTTTCACATGAAACAGTTTTTAATTACTCCTGCTATGGGGAAAAAACTAATTGCTAAAGCAATGCTTAAACACCCTTCCATTCAAAAAACCTTAAATAAGGGCAAATTAGTTATAGTAGCTGGAACCACCAACGGCTATATAGCCGAGGAAATTTTAACCAAAATTAAACAACAGAATCAATTCTCCAGGGATAGATTTTTTAGAGGTATTACTGTACCATTTAATATACTAAGAACCCCGGAAGGTAGACTTGTCGATGAAAATGTGTTTAAGGGAGATGTGGTGATAATTGATGGCCAGTGGAAAAGGGGACTTACCATATTTGATGTAGTAGATGATCTTCAAGAAGGAGACGTTATCTTAAAAGGAGCTAATACCCTTAACCTATCCTTGAAACAGGTGGGGATATATATTGGCAATCCCCAGGGGGGAACGATACTGGCTGCACTAAAAGCCCATGTGGGCCGTAGAGTAAAACTCATTTTACCGGTGGGGCTGGAAAAAAGAATTCCAGAGGATATTAATGAAATTGCCTTAAAATTAAATCATCCAGGCGCCAAGGGACCAAGAATGCTTCCAGTTCCAGGGGAAATCATTACTGAAATAGATGCTATTAAGATGCTATCTGGTGCAGAGGCATTTCCTGTAGCTGCCGGTGGAGTAGCAGGAGCTGAAGGGAGCATATATCTTGCTGTTAGTGGAAGCAAAAAACAAGTTAAATTAACACAAGAAATCATAGAAACGATATCTGCAGAAGATATTTTTAGATTATAATTTAGCTAGAAATTAAGCTTTTCAAATATCATACTCTATAAACGATCTTTATAAAAAAATAATTGGCTTTTAATGAAAATAAAAATAAATATTTGAGGTAAAACTTTTTTTTGATTTTACCGTGATAGTATGTGTATGGCTGCAGTTCCACCAGTTCCACCAATATTGTGGGTCATACCTACTTCGGCACCTTCCACCTGGCGTTTACCTGCTTCGCCTCTTAGCTGCCATACAATTTCAGCTGCTTGCGCAATACCAGTTGCACCTAAGGGGTGGCCTCTAGCTTTTAAGCCTCCGGAAGGATTTACTGGTATTTCACCATCAAGACGGGTCATACCCTCTTCAACAGCCAGTCCTCCTTTTCCTTTTTCCACAAATCCTATATCTTCTATGGCTAAAATACCATTTATACTAAAGCAATCGTGGACTTCTATGGTGTCAATATCTTCAGGTGTGAGTTTAGCTATTTTAAATGCCTTTTTAGCTGCGTGGACGGTGGCATCAATGGTGGTGATACTCTTACGATCATGCAGTGCCAGTGAACCTGAAGCCTGTGTAGATGCTTTCACATAAATAGGGGTGTCCGTGTACTTTTTAGCATCTTCTGCAGGACATACTATGGCCGCTGCAGCACCATCAGAAATAGGGGAACAATCCAGTAACCTTAAAGGATCTGCAACCATGGTGGAATTCATTACCTGATCCACATTTATTTTCATGGGAAATTGAGCCCGTGGGTTTTTAGCAGCATTTTCGTGGTTTATCACCGAAACCATGGCTAACTGTTCTCTGGTGGTTCCATATTCATGCATATGCCTGCGGGCCATCATGGCATAAAGTGAAGGGAAAGTTACACCTTGCTGAGCTTCCCATTCCTGATCAGAAGCAGTGGCAATAGCAGGGGTGGGATCAACCACATCAGTCATCTTTTCTACACCTGCGGAAATAACAATGTCATGATATCCCGAAGCCACGGCCATTATACCGTTTCTTAATGCCAGGCCTCCTGATGCACACGCTGCTTCTACACGAGCGCAGGGTATAGGAGTTAAACCTGCATGATCTGCTATAAGCGAAGCTATATGTTCCTGATTAACAAAAAGACCTGCTGACATATTTCCCACATACATTGCTTCCAGGTCCCCGCCCTCTATATTGGCGTCTTTAATTGCACCTAAACCAGCGTCAGTAATCATGTCCCGGAAGGAAACATCCCAAAGTTCTCCAAATTTTGTTTGTGAAACTCCAATTATTGCTACATCTCTCATGATAATCCCCCTTAAGCCATTTTCAATTTATCTTTAAATTTAGCATAAAGTGCATAGTCCACATAGCACTTATTTTGTATCATATCTTGGACTTTAGGGGCCAGATCCCGTTTTTCTTCAATTTTATCAGTAACTGTAATGCTAAATGCATCACTACCGGCCCCTGATCCATAGGATACAGCCAATATTTTATCACCGGCCTGTGCTACATCCAGAATAGCGGCAAGTCCCAGAGGTGTGGCACCAGAATAAGTATTTCCAATGACTGGAGTTAAAAGACCATGTTGAACCTGTTCTTTCTTAAAACCCAGTTTTTTAGCTGCTTTTAGATAAAACTTGCCATTGGGCTGGTGGAAAACAGCGTAATCGTAACTGGATGCATCAGTACCCATCTTATCAAACATTTCATTTGATGCGGCAATAACATGTTTAAAGTAGGCAGGAACTCCGGTAAATCTACCTCCATGTCTTGGATAGGGCATTCCTTCCCGTCGGTAAAAATCAGGAGTATCGGTGGTATAGCTGCAGGTGTAATCAATATCTGCAATGGTGTCTTTTTTACCAATAATGTAAGCGGCCCCTCCTGCAGAAGCAGTATATTCTAAAGCATCTCCTGGAGCTCCTTGGGCAGTGTCTGCTCCTACTGCCAGGCCATATTCTACTATATTTGAATCTACTAAACCCATACATGCTTGCATACCCGCAGTACCGGCTTTACATGCAAATTCCATGTCAGCTGCGGTTAAATGGGGTGCAGCATCTACTGCTTCAGCTACAATTGTAGCTGTAGGTTTTACAGCATAAGGATGAGATTCAGACCCTACATAAACTGCCCCTATCTTCTTAGAGTCAATAACCGCTCTTTCTAAAGCATATCTGGATGCTTCTACGGATATGGTAGCAGTATCCTCGTCAGAAGCAGGTACGGATTTTTCCTGTACAACTAAACCTCTGGAGATTGCTTGAGGATCGTCACCCCATACACGTGCTATTTCTTCTACTTTTATTCTATATGAAGGTACGTAAACTCCATATCCAACAATTCCTGCCATTAACATCACACCATGGTATAATTTAATTGATTATTTTTTAAGTTAATTTTTTTAAAAAATTTAATTTAATTTCCCTTTTGTAATTAATTCCATTTTTCTGGTATCACTTTAATAAGTTTTCCCTTAAAAAAATAAAAGTTCATGATACTAATATAATTTCATAATTTTGTAATAAATCTAATATCTGAAAATTAAAGATTATGGTAAAATTTATTATATTATAATCATCAGCAATAGATTATTATTTAAAATCAATTAACAATTTATTGGCCTAATTTCTACAATTAAAATACTAATAATGCGGCTGCCGGGATTTGAACCCGGGCTGTAGGCTTGGAAGGCCCAAGTACTAACCAGACTATACTACAGCCGCAATGCGGCGTCCGGGATTTGAACCCGGGTCACTGGCGTGGCAGGCCAGAGTCTTAACCAGACTGGACTAACGCCGCATGTAGTGCATACCATGATTTGAGTTCATCATATATAAAGTTTTAGGTAAAATCTGCCAAATTTAGTAATAAGAGTTAACAATCAATCCAAATTTGATTTAATGAAAAAAGCAATAGTTGGTCCAGTTTATTATTAGAATACTAATTATCGTATAAATTTATATACTAATTTTAAATATTATTATTTTAAATGAAGTTATAATAATCATTTGGTTTTAAATTTCAAGGAGCAAAGAATGAATATAAAAAAAATTGGTTTACCCCTGGCTATAATAGTAGCCATACTGGTTATGATTTTTCCTTTGCCGGGTTTAAGCTTTTCTGGCCATGCTGCTATTGCATTACTAACTTTTGCCGTGATAATGTGGGCTACTGAAGCTGCTCACCTGGCAGTAACCTCTTTAATTATACTATTTATTCAACCAATTATCGGCGTGGCCAGTTTTCCTGACGCAGTAATTGGATTTGCCAACCCCATACTATTTTTAATGATTGGTGGTTTTATTATTGCTGAGGCCATTCGAAAAAGTGGTCTGGCCCAGCGTTTAACCTATCTCATGCTTTCTAAATTAGGGACTTCTTCCAGCAGAGGTTTATTTGTCAGTGTGTTTTCTTCAGGGATTCTTTCGGCCTGGATTGAAAATGTGGTTGCTTTTGCCATGCTCTTACCCATAATTAAAGAAATAGTCATTTTAATGGGATGTGAAGAACCCCAAAAAGGTAAAAGTAACTATGCCAAGGCCATGGTCCTGGGGGCATCATTTGGATCCCTGGCAGGAGGGTTTGGAACTGAAATTGGAACTGCTCCCAACTTGATGGCAGCAGCCTATACCGGCATTCCTTTTGTGAACTGGATGGTATTTGGATTTCCCCTGGCCATTACATTAATGATTATTATCTGGAAATTATTGGGTGTGATTTTCCCCTCAGAAGTTAAGGGTATTGTCGGAGGGGATACTACTATAACCGATAAGCTGGACAAACTGGGAGTTCTATCACGGGATGAAAAAATAAGTATCGTTATTTTATTATTTACCATTTCATTATGGATTACCACTGGTTTAACGGGAATTGATAGCTACTCCGTGGCCCTTATTGGGGCAGTTTTATTTTTCTTCTCGGGAATAGTGAACTGGAGAGATGCCCAGAAAAATGTGGACTGGGGACTAATAATATTCTTTGGAGGAGCACTATCTCTAGGGGCAGCTTTACTTAATACTGGTGCAGCTGAATGGTTAATTAAGGATATTGTTTCCTTGATGGGTTCGGACCCATCAGTGCTACTTATTACTATAGTTTTAATGCTGGTGGCTGTTATCATAACTCAGGTAATGTCCAATATAGCACTATCAGCTATTTTAATACCTCTTTCAGTCACTCTGGCGAATTCTCAAGGCCTGGCTGTTGGAACCTATGCTGTTCCCGTGGCCATAGCATGTTCCCTGTCATTCATGCTTCCTATGGCTGATCCCACCGTTGCAATGGCCTATGGAACTGGATATGTTAAATTAAAAGAAATTGCAAAAGCAGGAGTACCCCTGGTTATAATTGGGATAATATTAACCGTTCTGGTAATATTTACCCTGGCCCAACCATTTTTAGCTGCTTAAACGCGGATGGAGGGTGAAGGGTAAATAAATACTCATTTTTTTCAGGTTCCTGTCTATTAAATCTTATAACCTAAAAAAGAGAAATTACATCAATTCTTTTTTATATTCTCTAAGACCATTTTATCCACAAATTCCATATCCATGTTATTTTCTACTATTTCTGCTAATCTATCAAGTGAAAACTGCTTACTATTTTTGAAGGGGTCTTCTGAAAATCCTAATTTTTTCAATCCTTTTTTTTCTCGCAGGTAATCAGTAAAGGCCCTTCTGAAATAATAGTTGTGGAATATTCCATGGAAATAAGTGCCCATAATATTACCTTCAATTGCACCATCATAATCAGATTCAGGAGTATTACCACAACCTTTAATAATCTTTAATAAGGGCTTAGTAGTGTTTATTTCAGTAATACCCTCATGCAATTCATATCCCGTTATAGTTTCAAGGGGAATATCTTTCAGGAAACCCTTATTTATTAAAAGGCCCTGGCTACGGCTTATGATTTTGGGAACCTTTCCAAAATATGTGACGCTATCTAAAAGACCCAAACCTTTTACCGACCCATATTTAGATTCTTTCAAATTTTCATCAATTATTTCGTTTCCCAGCATTTGATAACCACCGCAAATACCTATAATAGGGATTTTTTTAGATAATTCTCGTATTTCATCCGAAAAACCCCCTTCATTTAGTGCTATCATATCATTAACTGTATTCCGGGTGCCGGGAATTATAAGTGCATCTATATTCCCTATTCTATCTCCTATTTCAATTAGCTTCAATCCAATATCTGGTTCATATTCCAGTGGATCCAGGTCAGTAAAGTTAGATATTCGAGGTAAACGCATAACTCCTATAGTTATATCTCCATTTCCCCTATATTTTCTCTCAGAAAGTGACGCTGAATCTTCTTCAGGTATTTTAAGGCTATGATCATAGGGTAAAACTCCCAGGACAGGAACCCCTATAATTTTTTCAATCTGGTGAATCCCCGGCATTAAAATATCCAAATTACCTCTGAATTTATTAATTACAACTGCTTTAATTCTAGATCGGTCTTTTTCATCTAAAAGTGAAAATGTCCCTGCTATTGATGCAAAAACACCGCCGCGATCAATATCTGCCACAAGTATTACATCGGCATCAGCCAGATGAGCAATTTCCATGTTGGCAAGATCTCTATCTCGCATATTAATTTCTGCCGGAGAACCAGCACCTTCTATGAATATTAAATCATATTCATTCTTCAAATATTCTAAAGACTCTGAAATAGCCTCCAGGGCCTGGTCTCTGAAATTTTGTTGATATTCGTAGAAATTCATATCTCCTGCAGGCTTACCATGTACAATTACCTGGGATATGAAATCTTCTTTAGGCTTAAGAAGGACAGGGTTCATATGATGGGAAGGTTCCAGACCAGCTGCTTCTGCCTGAAAAACCTGGGCTATGGCTATTTCTGCATTTTCTTTTGTGGTATAAGAATTCAAAGACATGTTTTGTGACTTGAAGGGAGCAACCCTGTAACCCCTGCGGGAGTAGATACGGCATAAAGCTGCCACCATGATGCTTTTACCTGCATTGGAGGATGTTCCCTGGACCATAATGCACTTGGAATTTAATTGAGACATTGAAAACCTCTTTATTCTAAAATTTATAAAAAACTTTTAACAAAAAATTCATTTATTTTTAGTGGTATTAAGATGGATTTGCTTATATTTTTATTTATCCCTGTAGAAGGGATAATCTTTAATAAAAATAAAGAGATATTTAATTTTATAATAATTGTTATTTATCTGACTTTATATATCATTGGAAATGAAAGGTGGCAGTATTATGGATACCATGGATCAGGACGAATTATTAAAAATAGCATTCAATAAAGTGAATGATATTATCACCATAATTGAAATTAAAGATGATGGCCGGGCAGGCAATTTTATAAAAGTAAATGATGTGGCAGTAAAAAAATTAGGTTATTCTCCTGAAGAATTTTCACAGATGAGTCCTAGAGATATTGGTTCTACTCCCCTTGAAAATAAAAAAAAGATAAGGGAACTTATCACCCAGGGAAGAGTTTATTTCCAGAGGAATTATTTTACTAAAGATGGCAAAACCATCCCGGTGGAGATTAATTCCCATATTATTAATTTAAAAAATAAAAAAGCAGCATTATCTGTGGCCAGAGATATAAGTGATCGCCAAGAAAGTGAAGAACGACTTAAAGATTTTTTTGATAATGCTACGGATCTTATTCAAATGGTAAATTCTGATGGGACTTTTTTATATGTTAATGAGGCATGGAAAGACGTTTTAGGCTATAGGGATGATGAAATTCAAAATTTGAATATATTTGATGTTATTCATCCAGAACACTTAGAACAGTGCAGGGATACTTTTGAGAAGGTTTTTAATGGTCATAAGATTGATGAAATTGAAACTGGATTTAAAACTAAAAATGGTCAGGAAGTCGTACTTGAAGGTAATATAAATCCTAAAATAGATGATAATGGAAAAGTAGTTTATACTCGAGCAATTTTCAGGGATGTTACCGAAAGAAAACATTATGAGATGGAAATTCAAAGATTGGCCAGTATCGTAGAGTCTTCTGGTGATGCTATAGTGGGCTATGAGATGGATGGAACCATTTTTAACTGGAATCCCGGTGCAGAAAAAATATATGGATACTCCTATGATGAAATTATAGGTAAAAATGTTTCATTACTAATGAAAAAAGAAAAATGGGAAGAAAATTTAAAAAATATTGAAAAAATTAAAGAAGGAGGCGTGGTTTCCCATTTTGAGACTACCCGCTTTAGAAAGGATGGATCCACCTTCGATGCTTCCATATCTTTATCTCCTATAAAAAATTCTCAAGGTGAGATTATAGGGATTTCTACCATTGCCAGGGATATAACAGGGAGTAAAAAAGCCCAAAAAGCACTAAAAGATAGTGAAGAGAAATACCGAAGAATTGTAGAAAAATTTATACAAAATGCCCTGGCTTTAATTGGTGAAATAAATAAGGAGTGATTTTTTATAAAATACATAAATTGTAGCAATCCTTATTAATAACCACGAACAAAAATTATCTATATAATTATATTCATTATAACCATATTATTTCTAAAAAAAACAAATTTCATCATTTACTTTATTAATATATCTTTAATTCTCTATTATTCTTTAATTAGAATAATAAACTAAGGAATCAATATAAAAGCGTATAATAATGCCTTTTTACCCTTTTAAGAGAATTATATTAATAAAAAAAAGATTAACTGTAGGAGTAATATAATCAGGTATATATAGTATAATATTAAAATAAGTTTATGTTAGTAAAACATTTTTTCTAACTAAAAATTATTTAAATTTATTGATTATAAAAAACCTTAATATGAGTATCAATTTATGGAGGCACTCGAAAATTTATGAAAACTACCATCAAAGCATCTAATTCAGAAGATTCAGTTGCTTATGAAACTTCAGAAGATATCGAGGTACCTGATAGGCTTGTAGACCAGATTATTGGTCAGGAAGAAGCTGTGGAAACCATTAAAAAGGCGGCCAGGCAGCGCAGAAATGTACTGCTTATTGGTGAGCCTGGTGTTGGTAAATCTATGTTAGCACAATCTATGGCGGAATTACTTCCTCCTGAAGAATTACAAGATATACTGGTTTATCCTAATTTAGAAGATTCTAATAATCCTTTAATAGGAGCACTACCTGCCGGGGAAGGAAAACAAATTGTCATGAACCATAAGGCCAAATCCAAAGGTCAGGAAGAAAAGAAAAATATGTTTATGATCCTGATTATTGGATTAATCCTGGTAATTGGTTTTATGCTTCAGCAGTATTTTGTGGCAATTATTGCAGCAGGGATAGTATTTTTGGCCCTAAATCAAATGAGGCCTAAAACTACGGTCATGGTTCCTAAATTACTGGTAAATAATGAAAATAAAAAAATAGCTCCTTTTATAGATGCTACTGGAGCTCATGCCGGTGCTTTACTGGGTGATGTAAGACATGATCCTTATCAATCTGGAGGACTGGGAACCCCTGCCCATGAAAGAGTGGAGTCTGGAATGATTCATCGCTCTCATAATGGAGTTCTCTATATAGATGAAATTGGAACCATGAAAATGAGAACCCAGCAAGAATTATTAACTGCCATGCAGGAAGGAATGTACTCCATAACCGGACAGAGTGAAACCAGCAGTGGTGCTATGGTGAGATCTCAGGCTGTACCCTGTGATTTTGTACTGGTTGCATCTGGAAATATTCAGGTCCTGGAAGGCATGCACATTGCCCTTAGATCCAGGATTAGGGGTTATGGTTACGAAGTTTACATGAAAGACAGCATGCAGGATACTCCAGAAAACAGACAGAAACTGGCTCAGTTCGTGGCCCAGGAAGTCAAGAAAGATGGAAGAATACCTCACTTTTCAAAAGAAGCCATGGACGAAATAATGCTGGAAGCACAAAGAAGAGCCGGTAAAAAAGATTCTCTAACCCTTAAATTAAGAGACCTTGGAGGTTTAGTCCGTGCTGCAGGGGATATTGCTAAAGGAGAAGCTGCAGATTATGTAACCATGGATCATGTGGTGAAGGCAAAGAAACTAGCAAGGACACTGGAACAGCAAATTGCGGACCGTTACATTGTACAAAAGAAAAAATACAGAGTATTCCAATCTGAGGGTGGTCAAATAGGCAGTGTTAATGGTTTAGCTATAATAGGAGATAGAAGTGGTATCCTACTACCTATAGCTGCTGAGGCTGCACCTGCCCAGAGTAAACAAGAAGGAAGAATAATAGCCACCGGTAAACTGGGAGAAATAGCTAAAGAAGCAGTACAAAATGTTTCTGCCCTGATTAAAAAACACACCGGAACCGATATATCCAACTATGATATTCACATCCAGTTTTTACAGGCCTATGAAGGTGTGGAAGGAGATAGTGCCAGTGTATCAGTGGCTACAGCAGTAGTATCTGCCTTAGAAGAAATACCCGTTGATCAATCAGTAGCCTTAACCGGTTCTCTAAGTATCAGGGGATATGTATTGCCGGTGGGTGGTGTAACAGGCAAAATCGAAGCTGCTGCAGAAGCAGGCATTAAAAAGGTTCTTATACCTAAATCCAATATGCAGGATGTTATGATTGAAAGCCGTTACAAGGATAAAATTGAAATTATCCCTGTGGAAACTCTAAGCGATGTTTTAAAACATGCTTTAATAGGCAAGGGGAAAAAAGGACTGGTGGATCAAATGCAAAAAATCAGTGAAATGGTCCCCCGGGGAATAATTCCTAACCCTTCTACCAACAAGTCTTAAATTATTGAGTTAAAATTATTTTTAACTCCTTTTTTTTTTAATAATTAAATTTAATCTTCATTTTACATCTAAAACAATTTTTACCTAATTTCTTATGTCTTAAATGTATTTTATAAAAATATATTTTACTATTTTACTAAAAAAATAATATTTTATTTCAATGCTTCTGCAATAAGAGGAGCAACACTGATGGAACTAACCTGGGAAGTAAGGGTATCGGTGGCCAGCACATCTTCTACTCCGGTAGCAAATATCTTCAAAAGAGCATCTTCCACCAGCACAGGATGCACGCACCCCACAGTGACACTTTCTGCACCATGCTGCATCAGGATTTCTGTGGCATTCACAATGGTTCCACCGGTACTGATAATATCATCAATTATTACTGCCTGTAATCCTTTCACATCCAGATTTTTAACCCTGGTTTCCACTTTATCCGGTGATAATCTGGTCTTTTCCATATGATCACAGGGACAATCCAGTATGCGAGATATTTCCTGGGCATGTAGCAGGGCGCCTTTATCCGGAGCTATTATCACGGGATTTTCCAGCTGTTCCTGGATATGCCGGGCTATGAGAGGTATAGCAGATAATTCATGTACCGGTATATTGAAAAAATCACACATCTGTTTTTCATGCAGATTTATACATATAAGCTCGCTGGCACCGCAATCCTCAATCAAACTGGCAACTGCCGCAGCCGAAACAGATTCCCCTCTTTTAAATCTCTTTTCCTGCCTTCCATATCCAAAATAAGGAATAACAACTTTTATTTTTTCTGCACCAAGACTTTTGAGATTTTTAAGGATAAATAAAAGTTCCATTATATTTTCGTCCTGGGGAAAACCGGTTGATTGTATTACCACCACTTCTTTTTCAATTTCACCCTTTATTCTAATATAACGCTCACCATCAGGGAACTTACGAGTTTCAATGGGACACAACTGATCATTTAATTCTTTTGCTACTTTGGCTGCTAATTTTTGAGAAGAAGAACCACCTATTATCATTTATAATCACCCGGTGCTGTAATAAGCCATAAATCCCTTCTTTTTTTAGAATTAATTGGCTATTATCCATATACTTTATTTTAGGAATATTATATAATCATGAATTATAATTTTATTATTTGTTAACTTTATTAATAAGCTTCTTATAATAATTAGATGTATAAAAATGGAATATTACTATTCTACAAAAATACTTTTTTAAATATTTTTTTAAATTTTAAAAAATGAATTTGATAGATTATAATTAGAGGTGGATTAATGCATGAATTATCTATGGCTGATGCTATTGTTAAGACCGTAATCGAGGCAGCCGAAAAAAATGAAGCCATTGAAGTACTGGAGGTAACAGTAGAACTTGGCCAAATGACCTTGCTTAATCCGGAGCAATTAAAATTTATGCTCGAGGTTTTAAGTGAAGATACTATTGTAAATGGGGCTAAATTTAATATGGAAGAGATTCCAATAGAAATAGAATGTTTTTCATGCGGTTTTAAAGGAAAAGCAAATACTGACGAACTGGATCATTATGTACCTGTTATAAATTGCCCCGAATGTGAGGAAAGAAATCTTAACATTACTGCCGGGCGAGAATGTAATGTGAAAAACATCAAAATTGAAAAGAGTGATGAAGATGCACAAGATAGCTGATATAGAAATACAGCACGATATTATGCTGGCCAATAGAAAACTGGCCAAGAAAAATCAGAAAATTTTGGATAAGGCTAATGTTTTTGCAGTAGATTTTTTAGGAGCCATTGGATCAGGAAAAACTTCACTTATAGAGAAGTTAATCCAGGAAATGGACTACCCGGTGGCAGTTATCGCCGGAGATGTAATAAGCAAATTTGATGCCGGACGATTTGAAAAATATGATGTACCGGTTATTGGTCTTAATACTGGTAAAGAATGCCATTTGGACTCTCATCTGGTGGAACATGCCCTGCACGACCTGCCCCTGGAAGAAGTGGATATTTTATTTATAGAAAATGTGGGAAACTTAATTTGTCCGGTTGACTTTGATTTAGGGTCCCATATCCGGGTGGTGGTTATCAGTGTCAGCGAAGGAGATGATACTGTTGAAAAACATCCATTAATCTTTAAAGATGCAGATCTGGTGGTTATAAATAAAGTTGATATTGCCGCTGCTGTGGGGGCTGATGAGGATAAAATGGTGGGAGATGTTAAAAAAATTAATCCGGATGTTCAGGTTATTAAAACCAGTCTGAAAGAAAATAAAGGACTCTCTCAAATCATTGAATCTCTGGAAAAATTTATGTCAGAATAGAAGAACCTATGGTATGAGTTTAAAACTTTTTCAATGCGGGTGTGATTTAAATGAAAATCTGGATAGATATTACCAATGCTCCTCATGTACGATTTTTTAAAAATATTATAGAATATTTTCAGGAAGAAGGGGAGGAATTAATAGTAACTGCCCGTAAATTTGGAGATATACATCGCCTGATGGATCTATTCGGATTTGAATTTGAATCTATTGGTAAACATGGAGTTACCCTGGCTGAAAAACTTGAAGAAAACACCAGAAGATCATATGAACTTTCTAAACTAATTATTAAAGAAAAACCAGATGTTGCAGTATCTAAACATTCCATAGAACTTCCCCGAGTCACCTTTGGTCTGGGCATTCCCAGTGTATATATCCTGGACAATGAACATGCCCTGGCGGCTAATAAATTAACCCTTCCTCTATGTGATAGGATCATAATGCCTCATGCTATTGATGTATGGGATATTGTAAGACTTGGCGCGGATCCTAATAAAATACAGCGCTATCAGGGAACTTCAGAGATTATTCACTTTAAAAACTTCCAGTACAATGAAAATATTTTCCAGGATATGGGACTTGATCTAAAAAAATCAAAAACCATCTTAATGAGGCCTGAACCTTCTTTAGCTTCTTACCTTGATACAAATTGCAGAGAATCAGTATTATCTCCTATAGTGGAAATTTTAAAGGAATATGCCAACATACTGGTTATTCCTCGTTTTAAAGAACAATCAGAAATATTTCAGGATTATGAAAATGTTACCATTATCAAGCCTCCAGTGGATACTTTCAGCTTGATGAGAAAATGTGACCTTATGATTGGTGCAGGGGGTACCATGAACCGTGAGGCAGCTATATCCGGCACTCCTGTAATTTCATGCTACCCGGGAGACCTTCTATCTGTGGATAAATTTTATATACAGCGAGGTTTGATGTACCGTTCTCTGGATGTGGATGAAATTGTAAATATTGCCCTGCGATTACTGGTGAATGATGATCGTGATAAAAAATTAGTCACTGATGATCTTTTTGAAGTTATTATAGATAATATTTACGAGGCATCAGGCCAACCAAGGAAATATACTGCGATTAATAGCCCTAAACTCCTTTTAAAATAGTAATCTATGTTTTTGATTCATGAGACAAATATTTTTAAATAATCTATTTAAAATTTAAAAAAATTCATATGCATTCTTTAGACTACTATAATATTTAATCAAATAACTAGACTACTTTCCCCAGATTTAATTAAATAATTTTTAATTCAAAATAAAAAAGTGGAATGGCCGGGATTTGAACCCGGGGCCTCCGCCATGCCAAGGCGACGCTCTACCATCTGAGCTACCACCCCATTTACAATTAACATAAAGACTTTAATTTCTTTCTATTTATAGTTAATGCTTTTAAGATTGATTGATCAAGAGATATTACTAAAAAAATTATCAGGGTATTATGGTGATATAAATGGATAATATAATTATAAGAAATGCGGTTGAAGATGATTTCCAGACCATTGCCAATCTGGCTCTAAATTGCAGCCCTATGATTACTGAGAGAAATTCAATTTACCACATATTCACCAGATTTTTTCAAAATACAGTCTTTTTAGCTGAAATAGAAGATGAAAAGCAAGTTAAGAAACTAGCTGGATTTTTAATTGGATTCATGTCCCAAAAAAATAAAGAAGAAGCTTATATTCATCTTTTATGTGTTCATCCCTCCTGTCGTGGAATGGGCCTGGGTACCGATTTAATCAAAAAGTTTTTAAAGGTAGTGATTGAAATGGGTTGTAAAAGAGTTTATTTAATTACCAAACCTGTCAATAAAACCGCCATAGATTTTTATACTAAAATGGGATTTAAAAAGAATGCTGGTTATAAAACCAACATTATTGGTGGGGAAGAGGTAATAAAAGACTATAATGGTAAAGGGGAACATATGATTGTTTTTCAGAAGATTATTTCTGATTGAAGCTCCTTAATGACCATGATTATAGTTTATTAAATTAAGCAATGAATTTGTAATATAAAATCAAATATTTTTTCAAGCTGCTTATTTATAAAATTAAAGATATTATTATTAACCAGATTAATTAAATCATGAATATATAGAATCTTTAATTCAATTGCCATTTTAATCAGGCAAAGAATTAGATTATTTTTACGGAGGAATAACTTGGCTTTAATAGCTCAAAATCATCTGCAATTTATAATTGAAATAGGAATCATCCTTTATATAGGGATAATTTTCCTGTTGAATCTATTTCCTATGACGTTAAGTGCAGTACTTTTTGTTGCTCTGGGATTAGGAATAGGATTTACGGTACTATTTGGTATTGATGCACTTTATCTATTCCTGGCATTCGGGCAAAATGAATTTACACACCCTTTCGGACCTATCGCACTTTTAGCGGTCATAACGGCGCTTGCTGCTCTACCTATGATGAAAGACTCTGGAGTAGAAATTGGTAAATTAAAAGGATTTATTTATCTCATAATAGTGGCCATTACCATCTTCGGGGGATTAATGCACCGATCTTTTCTCTTACTTTGGTTACTTGGTCTATTAATCGGGGTTTTCCTTATTTCAAAATCATTTCGCCAGAAATCTATTTTCACCGTTAAAAGAATAATTTTAATGGTTGCAGCAGGGTTAGCTGGCTTTGGGGCACTGGAACTTCTTTCTCAAGTGTTGCAAATGCCCATTTTTAGTCCATTATTGAGAATATTGCGGCTGGAAACATTTGCCACACCCAGTTTAAATATGGTTATTAACAATACTACCTTGCTGGGCCATGAACCCGAATCAGCATACTGGGCCACATCTACCGGATTTGCCGATGGATATATATCCCTTCCCATGTCTCTTCTGCTGTTATTTGGCCTGCCTTTTCCAGTGTTTTTTGGAATACTGGTTAATAGGAAGGATACCATAGATTACATGTTACCGGGAATATTTGGATGGTCTTATGATTTCGGCTATCTTACTTTGATTATGCTCTTAATCTGGTGTGCAAGCATAATCTTTATTGGACTAAAGATGCTCCACATATACCGGGAACGAAGAGAAAATGGCGATAAGAAATATTTGGGGCGGGAAGCACTATTAATAGGATCTCTGGGTGCATTTACTGCCCAGGCATTAATAGGACTATTTTTAATTAATCGTTCTATGAATGGAACCGCACTGCTTACCTTTATTTTCCTCTCAGCAATGGTAGCATCCCATATAGTTCTCTTAAAGAAGGATTGATGTGGAGGATGAATTTCAATTTAATGGTTAGATCTAAAAATTATTCAGATAATAAGGAGGAGTAATTAATGAAAAAAGCCTTAATATTGCTGGGTTGTCCTGAATCACCATCTCAGACTCCTTTAGCAGTTTATGCTGCATATCAACTTAAGAAAAAAGGTTTTGAAGTCACTATTGCTGGAACTCCATCTGCAATGAAGCTAATGGAAATTTCAGATCCAGAAGAACATTACCTTACCTGTAAAATAGATATTGATTCCTGTTTAGGTGCCCTGGATGAAGGATCATATGATCTTCTTTTAGGTTTTGCTCATAAAGACGCAGCAGTATCTTATTTTGTAACCTTTTATCATATACTCCAGGTCCCGTCCATTGCCATGGTATTTGAAAAAGATCCTCAATTACTGGAAGAATTTGAAAATCAGGTGGAAGAAAGTACCGGAGCAAAAATAGTTTCGGCACGAGCTTATCACAATCCCACACCCCTCAGGGTTAAACTGGATAGGGCAATTGAAGAAATGGTGATTTAATGTCATTTTGTCTTGAAACTTATCTACAACAATCAGATGACTATCAGATTCTTTTATCCCGGGCAGGATTTAAGGATTGTGCTAAAATTATACAGGAAAATGCCAGAGAAATTGTTTTTATAAAACCTGGAGAAAAAATACTGGGTGCACGAATAATTGGCATCCCTCCTATTCCTATTGGAATAAATGAAGAAAAAGGTACCATTATTATCCCTTATACCAAACCATGTTATGGTACCGCAGCAGTGGAACTTCCTGTGGAATTAGAAGAAATTGAAAAGATAAAAGCAGTTGCCCACCAATAAATAATCTTTTACTAATTTTTTTTAATTATGAGTTAACTATTGAAAGCCAATAAATCAGTTAAATTTGTTTGATTAAATTTCTAAGTGAATAGTTTTTTTTTTTTACATGTTCTCTTATTAAATTGTGCTAGGGTCAGGATTTATTTATTAAATTAAATTTTTATAGGGTCAGGTATAATCAGAATAATAGAATAGAACCTATTTTCTAATCTATCAAAATTTGCATTAAAGATAAAATGTACGCAATTTCATAAAAAAGGTAAATACTATGCTAACTACTGTTGTTGGAAGCTATCCAGTGATTTTAAAGAATCCATCATCACCAATAGAAAAAATATCTGACTTTTTAGGCCTTCAGGACCCTTATAAAGTCGCCATTAATCTGGCGGTTTCTGATCAGCTTAATGCAGGGATAGATATAGTCTCTGATGGACAACTCAGGGCGGAGATGGTTCCATTATTTGCAAGCAAGATACCGGGAATGGAGGTGGAAGGCCACTTATCTAAAATAAAAAATAAAATTAATATTCCCCTATCTTCTATAGGTGCAGATGATTTGAAATATGCTAAGAATATTTTAAATAAGAATTTAAGGAAATTAAATCTTCCTGAAGAAGATTTATATAAAAAAGGAATAAAAGGACTTGTAACTGGTCCTAGTACCATGGTCTACTCTTCACGGATAGAAGGATTTTATAATCCTCATGAAAAAGAGGAGGCCATTATGGATATGGCCCAGGCCCTAAAAAAAGAGGCGGAATTCCTGGAAAATGCAGGAGCTAATATTATCCAGATTGATGAACCATTTATCTCCACGGGATTGGTGGATGTTTCCACTGCCCGTAAAGGGGTAGAAATCATTTCCAAAGATTTAAAAGTTCCGGTGGCCCTACATGTATGTGGAGATGTGGGAGGGGTATTCCATCAACTATTAAAATTCAAAGTTGATATTATTGATTGCGAATTTGCAGGTATCAATAAAAACATTCAACTACTCCAAAGTGTAAGTGATTTTAAGGGTAAAAAAATAGGTTTTGGGTGCATTGATACCAAAAAAGAAGATGTAGAAGATGTAGATTCTATAAGAAATCTTATTAAACAGGGCCAGGATATAATGGGCAATGAAAACATGATTATCGATCCTGACTGTGGAATGAGAATGCTATCTCGCCACTCTGCGTTTTCTAAACTAAAAAACATGGTGGAGGCAGCTAAATGGCAGAATTAATTAGGGTTTCAGAAATCGCCGATGGATGGGAAACCCTGGTAAAAAAAATAATGGAAGATGGTGTTGAAATAAAGGATGAGAGAGGCTCACTTACCAGAGAATTATTGAATGTCATGGTAACCATTGAAAAACCACTGGGAAAGACCCCTTCTGATAATTTTTATCTGAATAATTTACAGGACAAACTGATGGGCATAAAAAATATAAGGGTTCCAGAAGGATACTTCTGGAGTGGAGAAAAACTGGAAAAGTATTCCCAGCAATTTATTAGTAATGATAAGCAGGGATTTGTATACACCTATGGAAACCGCTTACGGGCGCACTTTGCAGGGATTGATCAAATTCAGGAAGCCATAAATCGCCTGAAAAATTGTAATGAATCTCGAAGAGCCATTTCAATTACCTGGGATCCCATCCAGGATAGTAAAACAGATGAAGTTCCCTGTATGATCCTGGTGGATTTTAAAATAAGGGACAATAAACTTCACACCACTGCTCTGTGGCGCTCTCATGATATTTACGGTGCCTGGTTTCCCAATGCTGTTGGTTTAACCTACCTGGCCCAGTATGTTGCTGGAGAGGTGGAGTTGTCTACAGGTTCAGTTACTATTCACTCCATCAGTGCCCATATCTATGAAGTTGATTTTAATGAAGCTAGAAAAGTTTAGTTGATATTTATTAAATATTTAATTTAAAAAAAAAAATTATTGAGGTGAATTTATGGTTAGTGTCAATTTAGAAGCAAAAAAAACAGTAGATGAAATGATTGAAAAAGCAGATGAGCTGAATATTAAGGTGGAAAAACTGGATAATGGTTCCACTTTAATTGACTGTGGTGTTAATGTTGATGGTAGTTTGAAAGCCGGTGAACTCTACACTAAGGTTTGTCTGGGAGGACTGGCTGAAGTGGGAATTTCCATTCCTGGAGACCTTTCAGAAAGCTTTGCCCTACCTTCAGTAAAAATTAAAACAGATTCTCCTGCCATATCTACTCTGGGTGCTCAAAAAGCAGGATGGTCGGTTAGTGTAGGGGATTTCTTCGCTTTAGGTTCTGGACCAGCCCGTGCTCTTGCTAAAAAACCTGCTGAAACTTATGAAGAAATTAATTACGAAGATGACGCTGATATTGCCATTCTAACTCTGGAAGCAGACAACCTGCCGGGTAGTGATGTAACTGATAAAATTGCAGAAGATTGTGGAGTAACTGCTGAAAACGTATACATACTGGTGGCCCCTACCTCTTCCCTGGTGGGATCCATCCAGATTGCCGGAAGAGTGGTGGAAAATGGTACCTACAAGATGCTGGAAGCACTGCACTTTGATGTAACCAAAGTTAAATACGCAGCAGGAATTGCTCCTATTGCTCCAGTTGATCCTGATGGACTAAAAGCCATGGGAAAAACCAATGATGCAGTATTATTTGGTGGAAGAACTTACTACTACATCCAATCTGAAGAAGGAGACGATTTAAAAGAATTAGCAGATAAATTACCTGCATCCAGTTCTGAAGGATATGGAAAACCTTTCTATGATGTATTTAAAGAAGCGGAATATGATTTCTATAAAATCGATAAAGGAATGTTCGCCCCTGCTGAAGTAGTTATTAACGATCTACGGACTGGAGAGCTATTCCGAACTGGATATGTCAATGTAGAACTCTTAAAAAAGTCATTTGGTTTATAAATTAATTTAAAATAAACCATTTCTTTTTTATTCTTTTTTAAAATAAATTTAAACTTTTTTTAACTTTTTTTTAAATTTTAGATTTTACATTTAAAATATTTAAATAATAGTTTTGTATTTATTTTTAATTTAAAAAAAAATAAAAATATGAATAAAAAACTAATAAAAATAAATAAAAAAAGGTTTTGAGATTTTTATCAGAACCTTTAGTTAACTGCCCTGTTGATTGAACCCGCGCCATTTATTTGCTGATTGACTTTAGGATTTCCAAAGTAGGCAATTTGACCACCGCCATTAATTATAGCATTTAAAATGTCTGATACTTTTACAGTAGCTTTTCCAGCACCATTTATGGTTATGGTTGTCGTTTTAGTGGTCAATGATGGGGCTGAGTATTCTCCTGCGCCATTTATGGTTATAGTTTGAGTATCGGTTGTTCCGGATAGCTTTAATTTTCCAGCTCCGGATATAGTTATGGTGAGTGTTTTCGCGGTTAAATTGGTTAAATTACCTTCACCCGCACCATCAATGAAAATAGTCAATTGATCTTCATTTAATTTTTTTGAATCTATTTTTCCAGCACCTGAAACTTCAATAGAACTTAAATTTTTCACAGTTAAATGGAATTTAACTGGTTGGGTGGGTGTGGGTGATCCTGGTTTATAGGATATTTCCAGTTTATTGTTATTGATGTTGGTGTTGATATTAGGGATGACATTATCTTCAGCTTCAATAGTTAAAGACTCCTTATTTCCCTGGCTGATAATTAAAGTCCCAATTCCATTTAGGGAAACCTGATCAAATCCACTAACGTTTTTGGTTTGGTTTATTACCTTGCCTGAACCCGTTCCACTGAAGGTACAGCCTGATGCAGTTATAAGGGCACACATCATTAAAACTAATATAATTTCTTTTTTCACAAAATACCTCCTGATTCCCTTCAATATTCTTCCTTATTTATTTTTAGTATTATATTGGATTTTTTTATTTATAATAATTATTAAGAAATTTTATTTTTTTATTTTTTTAGTTTTAATATCTGGGTATTGATTTTGTATACTTTATTTTTTAAAAAAATACATATTAATTAAAAGCCAATGTATTAATAGGAATTTTTGGGGTATTATTATGCAAATATTTAAAGATGCAATGGAAATAAAAACTTCCCAAAGACTTCAAATAGTGGATATAACTGCTCAATTGGAGAATATTATAAAATCATCGGCCATTAAAAATGGGTTGATAAATATATTCACCAGACATTCCACTTCGGGAATTATAATCAATGAAAATGAGCCACGATTAGTAGGGGATTTTGAAAATACTCTGGAAAGATTAATTCCTGAAAATGAAGTCTATGGGCATAATGTAATTGACAACAATGCAGATTCACATGTAAAAGCCGTATTTTTAGGGGGAAGTCAAACGGTACCTATCGAAAATGGGCAGATGGATCTGGGTACATGGCAAAGTGTTTTCTTTGTAGAACTGGATGGGCCTCGGACTAGAAAAGTTAAAATTACTATTATGGGTTAATAAGAAAAATAATAAGACGAAATTTAATTTAATTTATTGAAATCAAAAAACAGATTTACTTATAAAAGCAGATTTACTTATATCTATCCTAAAATTTAGTCAAGGTATTTTTAGTTATTAAGGATATCCTAAAATTGGGGAAGGATAATGTCTAAAACAATAACCTTTGTAATCATTTTAATGATTCTGGTGGCTGTAGTTGGAGTTTTCAATCATCAGCGGCTTGAAAATAAAGAAAAACAAGAAGTAAAGCTATTAGTGGATAAAGCAGTTCTACAGATTGAGGAAAAAGGAGAATTTGTTTTCCCAGAACTGCGAATCTTAAGCCCTGGCCATGATCTTTATGTTTTTGTATGGCGTTTGGATGGTATAAGAGTCGTTTATCCTCCAGATCCCGGTGGTGAAGGAAAGAATATGACGGATCTTAAGGATGCTCAGGGAAAACCAATTGGGAAACTATTTATTCAAACTGCTGAAAATGGACAGGGATGGGTGGAATATTATTGGCCCAAACCAGGGGAAAAAGAACCTTCTTTGAAAATAACTTATATTAAAAGAGCTCAATACCAGAATCAGACTTACCTGGTGGGGTCCGGCTTTTATGTTTGATTAGACCTGAAAAAATTTAATTAGAATAAGAATTTAATTAGAATAAGAATTTAATTAGAATAAGAATTTAATTAGAATAAAGATTTAATTAGAATAAAAAGAATTACTCTTTAAATTCCAATTCAAAGGCCAGTACTGGATATTCCAGTTCAAAGTTGGTAATCACTTCAGGGTTTACTTCCCCAAAGAATCCTTCAATTTTGTTTTTTCCTTCTTTAGAATCAAAAACCCCTGCGCATCGGCCCTTAATAAAAGAGGGGTGATTCAGAAATTCTAATTTCATTTCATAACCTAAATTATCCATTACTGCAGCCACAGTTGATTTTATTTCAGTGAAGTTGGCGGTAGAGTGAGTTATGGCTCCGGCTATTTTTTTCACGGTTTTAGTACAGGTTTCGGTTGTTTTGTCTATGTAAACAACATCTCCCACTTCAAATATCTTTTGAGGTAATTCTTCGTGTTTATTATCCTCTAAAAACTCCATCAATCCATTTAGGAGGCTCTTCCGGATCATAGTCCTGTCCTGGGAGATGGGTTGGGAAACTTCCACACGTTCGTCTTCTTCTAAGAGCATATTTTTATAGTGGTTCTCTTCACTGGTGAGCATTAAACTCATAATTTCCTGAAAACCTAAACCTACCATCACTTCTCTTAAGAGTTTATCTGAGGTGTACCATTTGTTGGTCTGGGCAATAGTAGCTATATCTGGAAGGTATGATTGAATTTTATTGAAACAGTATTCTACTGCTATATTCTCTATTAAATCAACTTCATGTAGTATATCCACACGATACGCTGGGATTAAAACCTCTAATTCTTCTTCAGAGATTATTTCTGCATCCATACGGGCCATGCTGAGAAGTTCCTTAATATCAATAGCATTAAGATCCAGACCGGTGATTTTACAAGTATTTTGAACAGATAATTTTCTCTTTTTAGGAGAAAGATCAGGTGTAACTGTAACTTTATCAGAATAAATCACTTCCAGAGTTTCTATTTGCCCTCCTACTTCACCAAAGGACGTACAGATAATGTTCAGTGCCTGATTAACTGCCTTTTCATCAGTTCCAGTAACATCAATTAATACATTTTCAGTTTCTTCTGTAAGTTTGGTGAGTTCTCCATTAATTATGGGGGGCATAGAAAGCACATTATTGTTTTTATCTACAATTAAAGGATATTTACAACATTTGTCCACTAAATGTGCGTATTTGACTCCTTTTTCATGTTCCTGAAGTATTTCTAGAGGGGTCATTTCACTGATAGAATCAAGGGGAACGAAAGTAATGCCCTCTGGTTCGATGGCTTTATAATAAAAAGGACCTTTAATAACATCTAAATTGTGTATACCTATGGCTACTTTCTTTCGGTCTCGACCAATGACCCAGTGTAAATCTTCCTGGAATTCCATGATTTGTTTTAGCTTTTTATCATCCATTTTAATATTTTTTACCAATGCAAAGCTGATGTAAGGGCGTATAAGGGCTAATTCTTCATCAACAAATACTTTCATTCCAGAAAATTCTGTATTGTAATGAGGCATTCCTTTTTCCATACCTAAAAATCCTTTAAGACTTCTGGCTACTCCTTCTATCGAGAGCTGATCTGGACGGTTGGGAAAGAACTCTACTTTAACGCTTTCTTCGTCAAAATCCTCAATATCGCTCCCCATCATGGGCAAAACTTCTATGAGCTTTTCTTTACTAATATCTACGCCTAATTCCTGTAAATCCTGATAATCGAAGGTTATAACTGGCATTACATCCTCTCCATATGAAATTTAAATTAAATTCTTATTTTTAGTAATAAATCACTTAAGTTGTTTGAAATAGTTATTTCGAATTTATCATTGAAATCATTAATAATTCTAAATATATTAGAATAAGATGTATGAATATTGATTTTTGGAATTATTAAAGACTGTTATAATATAATTTATTATTAAAGACTGTTGTAACATAATTTATTTAATAAAATTTATTTAATCCCTGCAAAAACCATTATGAAGAAAACTGACTCAACAGTAAAGTGCAGTGCCCTATGGTAAAGCCATCCATAGTCTGTACCGGCTATTTCATGGTAAATATCAATCACCATGTGAATCAGGGCCCCTAAAATACCAATTTCCAATGAAAAAAATACTATGGAAAGTACACAGAAATGGAAAACGGCTTCCATGCCCTCGTGAACCAGCCATAACTGGATATTGGAAGCGACGGTTTTTCTTATAAGTCCGGCAAGAAGAACGTAAAAATCAAAAAATACGCCCCAAAGGACCTTGCTGTGAATTTCATCACTAATTGCCAGGACTACGGCCACATAAAACCACATTAATTCCATTAAAATTCACCATGAGATATCATTAAAACAAGATTAAATCTTTTTGGGATGTTCCCTGATTATAAATTTTCCATCTTTTCTCGTATTTTGAGTCTATTTCAACTAGATACTAATGATTATTGATTACTATTAAACTATATTATAATCTTTCATTTAAGTAATTAATTTTTAATCAAGTAACTATATCAATTACTAATATAAAACCCATATATTACTTTAACTATACTTATACTAAAATTATTTAAATTGAAGTAAAAAATTAAAATATAAAATACTTCTTAATAATATAAAATACTTAAATAATTAACTTAAATTATAACTAATTGATAAGTAAATTAATTTAATCATACTTAAAATTGAATTTAGATGTTTATTATTGTCCAAATAGCTTTTTTTGGTTTTAATCAAGATAATAACAACAAGGGCAAAAATAAGGGCTAAATAAGTACATGTAATAAATAAGTACTGTAATAAATTTTAATAATTTGATTAATTAATCATTTAACTTGTGGAGATAAGCGTATGACACTTGATGACATTCCAAAGGACTATGACCATAAAAAAGAGGCCGAATGGCAGGAAAAATGGCGAAAAAATCAACTTCACAAATTTATTGGCGACGGCACTAAACCTCGTTATATAATTGATACTCCTCCTCCATATCCTACTGGTTCTATTCACATGGGACACGTTTTAAACTGGGCTTATATTGACATGGTTGCACGATTTAAACGAATGAAAGGATTTGATGTGTTATTCCCTCAAGGTTGGGACTGTCACGGTCTTCCCACTGAAGTTAAGGTGGAAGAGACCCACAGCATTAAAAAAAATGATGTGCCCCGGGAAAAATTCAGGGAGATGTGCATAGATCTCACCAGGGAAAACATCAGTATGATGAAAGCCCAGATGCAGGCCATGGGATTCAGTCAGGACTGGAGCAGAGAATTTGTAACCATGACTCCGGAGTACATGTACAAGACTCAGCTTTCATTTTTAAAGATGCATGAACAGGGCCTTATTTATCAGGGAATACATCCAGTTAACTGGTGCCCTCGATGTGAAACTGCCATTGCTTTTGCTGAGGTAGAATACTCGGAAAATGAGACTTATCTTAATTATTTAGAGTTTCCTGCAGAAGCAGCAGATGATGCTGAAACAGGCAATGGGAAAAATAGTGGAAAAGGAGTAATGATTGCCACTACGCGTCCAGAACTTCTTTCAGCTTGTGTGGCTGTTGTGGTCCACCCTGAAGATGAACGATACCAGGAACTGGCTGGTAAAAAGGTCCAGGTCCCAATTTTTGGTCAAAAAGTGGAGATTATAACAGATAAAGATGTGGATCCTGAATTTGGTACTGGTGCAGTCATGATCTGTACTTTTGGGGATAAAACAGATGTTTCATGGGTAAATCGTTATGGTCTGGATATTATCGAAGCCATTGATGAGAAAGGGATGATGACTGGGGCTGCAGGAAGATATGAAGGCCTTCCTTTATCTGTTTGTAAGGAAAGAACTATAGAAGACCTGGAAAATGAAGGAATTCTAATTAAAAAGGAAAAGGTAGGGCAGAATGTAGGCCAGTGCTGGAGATGTAAAACCCCGATCGAAATTCTGGTTAAAAAACAATGGTTTGTAGCAGTTAAGGATCTTGTTGGTCAGGTAAAAGAGGCCACTGATGCAATGGATTGGATCCCAGAACATATGAAAACCAGATTATTGAACTGGACAGGGGCCATGGATTGGGACTGGTGCATATCCCGACAAAGAATTTTTGCCACCCCTATTCCAGTATGGTACTGTAAAGACTGTGGGAAAGTGCATGTTGCATCAGAAGACATGATACCTATTGATCCTACTCAAACTGGTCCTGAGGAAAACTGTGGATGTGGTAGTAGCAGTTTTATACCCGAAGAAGATGTGCTGGACACCTGGATGGATAGTTCTATATCTCCTTTATCAATTGCAGGATGGCCAGATCCCCAGTTTGAAAAATATTTCCCTTCCGATTTAAGGCCGCAGGGACACGATATCATACGTACCTGGGCATTTTACACTACTTTGCGATGTAAAGCCCTTACGGGCCAGGAACCATTTTACCAGGTGGTATTTAATGGTATGGTATTTGGAGAAGACGGCCACAAAATGAGTAAATCTCGAGGCAATGTTATTGCTCCTGAAGTAGTACTGGATGATTATGGTGCTGATGCACTTCGTTTGTGGGCTTCTAATAGTATTCCAGGATCAGATGTTCCATTTGCCTGGAAAGATGTCAAATACGGTTATAAATTCTTAAGAAAATTCTGGAATGCCTTTAGATTTATCAGCATGCACATTTTTGAATTTGATGCCGATGATAAAGTAAAATCTAATTTAAATCCCATGGATCAATGGATACTGTCTAAATTAAACCTGCTGGTGGAAGAAGTTACAGATTCCATAGAAAACTACAACTTTGCTCGCTGTGTTAATCGGATTCAGACTTTCATCTGGCACGATTTCTGTGATGAATATATTGAATCAGTAAAATACAGATTGTATGGTAATCAGGACAGTCTGGAATCTAAACAAGCTGCCCAATACACTCTTAAAACTGTGGTTGAAACTTCCCTCAAGTTGTTATCTCCAATAACTCCTCATTTTACTGATGAAGTTTACCAGCACATGGGGGATGGGATGAGTATTCACCAGACAGTATGGCCTGAAGTTCAAGCTGATTTAATTAATCTGGAAATGGAAAAACATGGCGATATTGCAGTGGAAGTTATAGGCGAGCTTCGAAGATTTAAATCAGCGTCAAAAATGCCACTAAATGCAGCTTTAAAGGAAGTTATAATTTATACTACAAATCCTGATGTAATGTCTCAAGTAACACCGTTTTTAAGTGATATTAAAGGCACACTCAAAATTTTGGATTTGAATATAGAATCTGGAAAACCAGATATCCAGGAGAAAGTTGTGGAAATAACTCCACTTATGAATAAAATTGGTCCGGAATTTAAGGGAGATGCCCCTAAAATACTGGCGTATCTGCAGTCAGATGATCCCCAGGAAATAGTGGAAACTCTTCAAAAGGATGGTGAAATTGTAATTGAGGGCCATCATATCACAGAAGATTATATGGCTATGAAAAAAGTAGCTGTAGGTAAAAGTGGCGAAAAGGTGGAGGTTATACATCCTGAAAAATTGGATTTAGTGCTGGAGATAGTTATTTGATTAAATTATCTCTTTAAATCTTCTTTTTAAGCATTGCTTATTAAGTTATTATGATACAAATCATTCAATTAATTTAGAGCAAATTATTTGTAATTTTTATTTGAATTTATTTAAAAAATTAATTTCAGAAAAATTCTCAAAATATTCAAAATATTCAAAATAGTATACTATTTTAAAATATTTTTAATTAAATTATTATTAATTAAAAAATTAAATTATTATCATTATTAAAAGAAATAAAAAGAATTAGGGGCTTGGTTTGAAATGGAACTCATAGTGCAAAAATCCAGGGGAATATCTGGTGTAGTTAAAGCACCTCCTTCCAAAAGTTATACTCATAGGGCAGTGATAATTGCTTCTTTAGCTAATGGAAAGTCAGTATTGACTGATCCTTTAAATTCTGAAGATACTTTATCCTCTTTAAAAGCATGTAGGGAATTTGGGGCTAATATTGGGAAGTTTAAAGATTACTGGTTGGTGGAAGGTAATGGGGGAAAATTAAAAACACCTCACGATGTGCTGGATGTTAAAAATTCGGGAACCACTTTGCGCATTATGACTTCTGTAGCAGGGTTAGCTCCGGAATATTCTGTTTTTACTGGTGATATTTCTCTGAAAACCAGACCCATGCAACACATTTTAGATGCCCTGAAACCACTGGGAGTAGAAGCAATTTCTAGTAGGGGCGATGGTAAACCCCCAATTATAGTAAAAGGTGGGTTTAAAGGCGGAAAATCATCTATTCCTGGAAATGTTAGTTCTCAATTTATATCTTCCATTTTAATTGCAGGCGCTCTGGCTCCGGAACCATTGGAACTGGAAGTTACTGGTGAATTCATTTCCCGACCTTATGTGGATATGACTCTTGATGTAATGGGGAAATTTGGGGTTAATGTGGTTTATGATTCTGATAAGAAAATTTTCAAGGTTAATCCTCAAACTTACCAGGCTGTGGATTATACCATAGAAGGAGATTATTCTTCGGCATCCTATTTGGTGGGAGCTGCTGCAGTTATGGGTGGTGAAATTACCATAAAAAATCTTTTTAAAGATTCTAAACAGGGAGATAAAATTATACTGGATATTGTATCTCAAATGGGGGCCCGTATTGAAATTAAAGATGATGAAGTCATGGTAACAAGTGATGGGAACTTAAAGGGTATTGATATTGATTTACATAATGCTCCTGATCTCCTCCCCACGGTTTCTGCACTGGGCGCATTAGCTGAGGGAACTACTGAGATAAGTGGAGTAGAACACGCAAGATTTAAAGAAACAGATAGAATTAGTACTTGTGCGCAGGAATTAGCCAAATTAGGAGTCAATGTAAAAGAAAAACCAGATGGAATGGCTATTTTGGGCGGAGTAAAATCCGGAATAGTCCAATCTCATGGAGATCATCGTCTGGTTATGGCTTTAAGTCTGGTGGGTCTTAAGGTAGGTGTAAAAATTCAAAATGCAGGAGTATATGATGTTTCATTTCCTAATTTCCCTGAAGTAATGAATAGTTTAGGTTGTAGAATGGAGTTAAAAAAATAATCAAACTGGTGTAATGTGTAGTTCAGGGCATCATGATGTTAAAAAAATAGTCATAAATTCATTAATCAGTAAAAAAGTTTATTATCCTTTAAATCCATTTTATAAGTAGTTAATAATAATTAATAAAAATTCATTTCATTCCTCACAAAACCTGAAGGATGGGAATATGAACGGTAAAAAGAAAGAGACTAAAATAGTCATTTTTGGAGCTTATGACTCTGGAAAAACCACTACCTTAGAAAACCTTTGTGAAAAGAAAACTAAGGTGGAGTACAATGGAACAACTGTTTCATTGGATTATGGAAACACATTTGTTGATGGTGAAAAGATACATCTTTTCGCGACTCCTGGACAGGAAAGGTTTCATTTTATGAGAGAAATACTTGCTCATGGTTTAGATGGGGCAATTGTTGTTATAGACAATACAAAGGGTATAACTGATATGGAGATGAGTATCATGTCCAAATTAGAATCAAAAAGTGTCCCTTATATCGTTTTTGCCAATAAGCAAGACATGGTCAGTGATGAGCTTCAATTAAGTTCAGAAGCTGTTATTATCCCCACTATTGCTACCCAGGGGGAGGGTTTAAGGCAGGGTCTGGAAATACTTCTGGAAAGCTGTAAATAATTAAATTTTATTAATTAAATTTTATTAATTTATTTTTCCTATTTTAATTTGTAATAGCTTGCTAATATTTTAGCTAAAATAATTCTAAAATAGAGTTAATGGTGGTGTAAAAATACCAGATAGGATTCTTGCAATAATGGATAATTTACGAAAGATGTACAAACTACGTATATTTGAAAAAGGAGATCCTTACAGGGTATTGATTCGCACCATTCTTTCCCAGCGTACACGGGACGAAAATACGGACCAGGCCACTGCTGAGTTATTTGCAGTATATCCTGAAATAGATGACGTGGCCACAGCTTCTGAAGATGAACTGCAAAAACTGGTAAAAAAAGCAGGTTTTTATCGGGTAAAATCAAAGCGAATTAAAGACGTTTCTTTAATATTGCTGGATGAATATGGGGGAATTGTCCCGGATACATTAGAAGAACTGCTTAAACTTCCAGGGGTAGGTCGTAAGACTGCCAACTGTGTACTGGTTTATGCCTTTGGAAAACCCGCTATTCCCGTAGATACTCATGTGCATCGTATATCTAACCGTATAGGTCTAGTACATACTAAAAATCCAGATGAAACGGAATTTGCACTGGAAAAAATAGTACCCGAAGAATACTGGATTGAATTAAATGATTTAATGGTCCAGTTTGGCCAGGATATTTGTCGCCCTATAAGTTCTAAGCATGAGGAATGTCCTATTGCTGAATATTGTGATTATTATCAGGCTATTTTGGATCAGAAAGAATAAAAAAAGTTTAGGCTCTGTGATTATTATCAGCTATTTTAGATCAAAGTAGAAGAAAAAAAAGTAAATGATTATCTTTCAGAAATTTTCTTTAATAATTCCTTAATTTCCACCAGTTCAGTCAAAATACGATTTTGAACATCATCAGAGACTTTTTCGGGACTTTCATCAAAGGACTGAACCGCAACTGGTTTTCTTCCTTTTATTTTATCTATTATAATGTGTCTAAGTTCCTCAAATTCCTCCACACCATCGATGGTTATTTCAGAAGAAGTACCCCACCCTTGATTAGGATTGGAATAACCAGCAGTTTGAATTTTAAGAGACCCGATTTTTAATATCCGGGATATAGGTCCCTGGGCAATATCTACATTGGTAATTCTATTATAAGGAATAATGCCCGTATTTTTAAACCATACTCCTCTTCTCCATTCCATTTCATCTTCATCCAGTTTGTAAATTATGGTACTGTAAAATTTAGGGATCCAGTACAGTGTAAAGAGCAGTATTCCCAAAACAGGAATGCCAATGGCCAGAGAAATGAATAAGGGCGTAAAGACTGCCAGGGAAACAAACCATATCAAAACGGCAAATACGATGGTAATTCCAAAATAAATATAATAAAGACTTTTTAGTTGTGGGGCAGGGTTGAATTCATTTACTATTTTCCAGTTTACCATAAAATCACTTCTAATAATTATTAAAGTTATTTTAGATTTTTAGAATTTATTTTTTGTCATGTTAATGTTTTAAAAATTTGATATAAATGATTATTATATTTTAATTCTAAAAAAAGATACTTAACTAAAATATTTTAACTAAAAAAGAAATTTTAAATCTTGTTTTAGTTTTATCTGCATATCCTTTTTTAGGTTATTAATTAGTTTATTAATTAGCTTATTACATCCGCATATAAAATTAATACATTATTAATAATATATTATTAATAATATTTCATATATTGGGGTTGTAAAGTTTGTGGG
>NPIE01000363.1_pt1 | contig 36442 bp, 32 predicted proteins | sample 8637661 | NCBI WGS metagenome assembly NPIE01 (sample SAMN07420842, study PRJNA396082) | bioreactor metagenome | isolation source: sample BA12 brine-fed electro-methanogenic bioreactor BA | place: Japan: Kochi | collected 2016-12-09 | reverse complement strand
TGGAAACTCTTAATTTGTTATACTTAACTAAAATCCGTAATAACTCCATTGCCATTTTTCCTTTGCGCCTTTCCGTACTTGGCGGTTAGTTTTTTACAGCCGAAAATTCATCCAGCCAGCCGGCAGTTTTACTGAGTTTTCTGGCAAATATTCTACCCTGATCACGCTGTTCCTGAGCCTGATGATATTTGAAGATCATCTTGTCGTTTATTGGTCCCAATATCTCGATCTTGCCGGTCTTATGCGACATCACATAGCGGAAGCGTTTACTGTGTCCATTCAGTTTTGTATTTGCTTTTTCGATGATCCGATACCCTTCATATACCGGAATTTGAAAATGTTTTTTTACACGCTTCACAGGACGGCACTGGAAAACATAATAGGGATTGATACCGATGGATGTTATCTGATTCTGTAATTTTGCCATCACTTCAGGATCATCGTTTACACTCTTTAGCAGAACAGTTTGATTATTGATTATAATGCCGATTTTTTTCAAACACTGAACAGCTTCGATCAATTCTGGTGAAATCTCTCTGGGATGATCTATCTGCAGCACGAAATAGATCTGCTTTTTGCGATTAAAATGTTCTAACATCTCCAATAATTCCTCATCCCGGGCAATTCGCTCCGGATGATAAACCGGTACTTTTGTACCGAATCTGATAAAATCAAGTTGGGGTAACGAAGAAAATTTTTCCAGAAAATTCCTTAAAACGCGATTGGAAAGAACCAGTGGATCGCCTCCGGAAATCAATATATTATTAACTTCAGGATGTTCTTTGATATAATTAACAGCTCTATCCAAATTGTTGAAAATCTCTTTTTTAGATATTCCAACCAGTCTCTTACGAAAACAAAATCGGCAATAGCTGGCACATTGTTGAGTGGAAAGGATCAAAACCGTTTGCGGATACTTATGCTGGAATCCTAAGAATTTTGTATTATGCTTTTCACCGCTTGTGTCATAGGAACCCAGAATATTCATTTCATATTTGGAAGGCACAACTATTTTCCTGAGTGAATCATCTGGATCAGCAGAATCGATCAGTGACAAATAATGTCTGGAAATGCTCATCGGATGACGCTTGATGATTCTTTTCAGAGTTTTCACATCTTTCCTGTCAAAAGAAATGAATTTATCTAATTCTTCAATAGTCGTTATATTTTTCTTTAAATTCTTTTTCCAATACATCTCAATCCTCCTTTCCGCAAATTTCTATAATTATACTTTAAGTCTGCTTCCTCCTTTTGCCAATATCTTTTCGATAGAACATATCCTTAAAAAAGAATTCATTAACTTTTTCATAAGCTTTCTGGATAGCTTCATTTAGACTTTCACCCTGCGTTACCACATTCAGCACACGTCCGCCTGAAGTAACGATTTTCTTTCCTTCCTTTTTCGTGCCGGCATGGAAGATCAGATCGTCTTTGATTTTCAGACCACAAATGGGAAAACCTTTAGTGTAGGATTGCGGATAGCCGCCCGAAACAAGCACCACATCCACGAAAAAACCGGAATTGAATTCCATTTTATAATCTTTCAAAGTTCCGTCAAAACAGGAAAGAACAAGTTTCAGCAGATCGCTTTTCATGGCCGGCAGCACAACTTCCGTTTCGGGATCGCCCAATCGAACATTGTATTCCAGAACTTTGGGACCGTTTTCAGTGATCATCAAGCCAAAATAGACGATTCCTCTGTAATTAAAACCTTCTGCTTGGATGCCTTTCATGGTGGGAATGATGATTTCCTTTTCGACCCGTTTTTCCAATTCTTCACTGTAAAACGGAACCGGACAGAACGCTCCCATACCGCCGGTATTTGGACCTTTATCTCCATCCAGAAGCTGTTTATGATCCTGTGAGGGCAACAGAAGCTGATAATTTTCTCCATCGGTAAATGCAAGAATGGAAAGCTCATCACCGCTCAGTTTTTCTTCGATCAGGTAAGATGCATCTTCCCCATACTTGGAATGTATTTCATTAAGCGCAGATTCAGCTTCCTCCAGATTGGAGCAGACAAAAACGCCCTTTCCGGCTGCCAATCCGTCGTATTTGATCACACAGTGTCCATTGAGATTACGGACAATTTCCTTAGCATTTTTTTGTGCAATTTCATGGCAATTTCCAAACTCCCAGAAATCTGCTGTAGCCACACCGTATTTCTGCATGAATTTTTTGGCAAATATCTTCGATCCTTCCAATTGTGCTCCGGCTTTATCCGGTCCAAAAACCTTGACCGGCGTATCGGCAAAATAATCTACAATGCCGTTTGCCAGGGGATCTTCCGGTCCCACAAAAACCAGCTCGATCAATTTTTGAACGCAAAATTCCTTGATCGCTGCAAAATCTTCCACATCGATCGGTACATTGTTATGCGTGCCGCCGTTTCCGGGCAAAACATATACCTTATCGGCTAATTTGCTTTGCTGTAGTTTCCAGGCGATGGCATGTTCTCTGCCGCCTGAACCGATAACTGCAATATTCATTTTTTCCTCTTTTTTTTCACCACGGAGTTCACAGAGACTTGTCCTTTGCTTGTGTCATCCTGAGCCTGTCGAAGGACAAAGGACAAATCAGTTTTTTACACACCCCACGGCTAAAGCCGCACCCCTCTCAAGAGGGGAATTACACAATTAATTTCTTATCTCCGCATCAGCTTCGAGCAAGCCTTGTTTCACATCGGCAATTTCTTTTCTGAACACTTCCTTCAATCTTTGCAGGTTCAAGCTTCTCAGTGCTGCCAATGCAGCCGAGCTCACGTCGATCACGGTGGAAGCAGGCGTTTTGGAAGGCATTACCAGCGAAGAATTGATGTTCACCATCATATCCACTTTATCTTTGAAGGGCGGACAATTGATGAGAGGAATAGCCAGATTGGCTGCCAGCGATCCACCCAGCCCATTTGACCTGCCAGCCACGGCGATCACGCAGCCCGGTTCGATGGAGTTGTTGTACATCTCTGTAATCTCTGGTAATCTTTCACCGTTTTTGTGAGCGGATGTAACTCTCAAATCCACGTAAATATCATATTTTTCCAGATGCGATTTTATCTTTTTGCAATGTTCCAGATCGGCAGGAGAACCCATCACAATGATCACATAACCATCTTTGATGAGACCCGCACCCAGCAGGCGATTATAGATTCTGGTATTCAATGGAAGTTTGCACTCGACGAATTTTTCTCCCAGAATTCTCTCGTAAATATCGATGTATTTTCGGGAAGCAGTTTCGATCACATTTTCTGGCAGCATATCTGAGACTTTACCGTCGATTTTGTTATTCAAAAGCCACTGGCGAATGTACTCCTTATCCATGGAATCAACTTTGGCAGGGTCTTTGTCATAAGCAGCTTTATCCCAGAAACGTGATGAATCGGGTGTGTGAATTTCGTCGATCAGAATAATTTCGCCATCCACAATTCCGAATTCATATTTTGTATCCACCAGAATTATGCCTTTTTCAGTCAGTTCCTTAGTTCCAAGATCAAACAGTTTCATAGAAATCTCTGCCATTTTGTCGTAGATTTCTTTGGTCGTCCAACCTTCTTTCACGATGTCTTCCGGAGTAATTTCACGGTCGTGTTCTTCTTTGGTCGTTGGCGTTAAGATCGGAGTCGGGAACTTCTGATTCTGGGAAAGTCCGTCATCAGCTTTCACGCCGGAAAAATCTCTCTTCCCTTTTTGATAGCCGCGCCACATCGAGCCGGTCAGATAGCCGCGCACGATCATTTCCACTTTAATCGGCTCTGCTTCTTTCACCAGACTGATGTTAGGATCGACCACTTTGATAAGATGATTGTCCACGACATTTCTGGTTTTATTGAACCAGTAATTCGTGATCGCATTCAGGACCGCACCTTTATTAGGGATCAGGTTGTTCAATACACTATCAAAACTGCTCACTCGATCGGAAACAACGATCAAACGTGTCTTCTCATCGATTCTAAAACTCTCCCGAACCTTTCCGCTGTGGATCTTTTTGATCTGCGGAGTGTAGAGTTTGTCCAAACATTTCATTTTTTTCTCTCCTTTTTTTTCACCACGGAGCTCACGGAGAACACCGAGTTTTCATAAATATTTTCAAACTTCATTCTTGTATATCCAATCATCATTAGTCAAATTTTCTAAATATTCACAAATTAAGTCCAAAGCATTCTCAGATTCAGCATAATGGATATGTGCGTATAATCTTTCTTTTTTCTCAAAGTCATTTGTTTCCCACCAAGCAGCAAGAATCAGAGGCAATGGCGGATTCCATCTACCTTCAATTCTTTGTTTATTTGGTAATAAATCCCATAATTCCTGCCATTTTTGAGGTTTTGGGCAAATTTTATCATTCTCGTTTACAAATTCTAATATTTTTTTTAATTTAGTTTCACTCACAAATTCCTCCGTGTCCTCAGTGTCCTCCGTGCTCTCTGTGGTAAACTAATGCTTGAAATGCCGTATTCCTGTAAAGATCATGGCAATATCCAGCTCATTACAGGCTTTGATAACTTGTTTATCCCGCATCGAGCCGCCCGGCTGGACGATAGTTTTGATGCCGACTTGCGAGGCAATGACTACATTATCCGGGAAGGGGAAGAATGCATCGGAAACCAGGATTGCTTTGCCGAACTGTTCATCGTAGTATGAGATCACATCTTGTTCTCCATATTCAAATGTTAAATTCTCGGTCGCTTTTTCGATTGCCAGTTTGGTGGAGATCAGGCGATTGGGCTGTCCGGCTCCCATACCCAGAAGTTGGAAAGCTCCCTCTTTCTCCCTGACGATCACGATGGAATTTGATTTTATCTGGCGCATCGTTTTGATGCCGAATTCAATCAATTTCCGCTGTTTCTTCACATCGATTTTTCTGTTCGTGACTACTTCCATTTTTTCATGCAGGATCGTGTCCGTATCCTGCACCAGCAGCGAATTATAGAGAAATTTCAGATCTGTTTTGCTGCGGGATTTATCTGGATCGAATTGGACGATCCTGAGATTTTTGTGAAATTCCAGATATTTTAAAGCTTCTGTGCTGAAATAGGGAGCAACAACCACTTCCACGAATTTTCGTTTGGATTTATCTTCATTATTCAGTTCAAAAAACTCTACTGTTTCCAAATCTACAGGTTTATTGAAAGCGATGATGCTGCCAAAAGCCGAAACCGGATCGCCCTGCCAGGCCAGCTGCATCGCGGTTAGTTGATCATCGGCTTCCGCCAGTCCGCAGGGATTGCTGTGTTTGATCACGGCGACGGCAAATCTGCTTGAATCTTTCACCGAATCGATCGCACCTTGAATGTCGTTGAGATTGTTGTAGGAAATTTCCTTTCCATGCAGAACCTGCATATCATAGAGTGAGGTTTTCTTTCCTGCTTCCCGATAGAAAAAACCTTCCTGATGAGAATTTTCGCCGTAACGAAGTTTTTTTCCACCTGTAAAATGAAGACGAATGCTTTTCTCATCTGCCTGCTCATCCATTGTCGTGGCAATTAAAGCATCGTAATCCGTCGTGTGATCAAAAGCTTTTCTCATTAATTTAAAGCGGGAATCATAGCTGAGTGCGCCAGCATTATCTTTTAGTTCGTTGATGATGAGCTGATAATCGTTAACATCCGTCACAACTGCCACATATTTAAAGTTTTTGGCAGCAGCGCGCAGCATGGTCGGTCCGCCGATGTCGATATTTTCGATGAGTATATCAAAATCAGCTCCCGATTCCTTGACTTTGGAAAATGGATATAGATTACACACCACCAGATCGATTGACTGGATGCCCAGTTTTTCTGCTTCCGCTGCATCTTTCTCCCGATCAAACAAAATCGCTGACTCAATATTGAATGAGATCGTTTTCATTCTGCCGCCGAAAGCTTCCGGATTGCCGGTTACAGTTTGAATATCCGTAACTTTGATACCGGCTTCTTCCAAAACTTTTCGGGTACCGCCGGTGGAGATGATCTCGCAGCTGAAACCCGTCAAAACCTTCGCCAGCTCCACAATGCCTGTTTTATCGGAAACGCTGATCAAAGCTCTATTTATTGGAACATCACACATACTTCTTCCCTTCCTGTTTTGTATAATTAATGATATTTTTAACGGAGAAAAAAATTAATTCTTCCAGTTCAGGTTCAAACTGAATTTGCTCAAAATCATTCGGCAGATTCTCTGCCATTTCTATAGCTGAATGCAGATTTTGATCATAGATTTTTTTGATGTCTTTCTGCTCTATTTGTTTGAACTTCTTTGTCCGGAAAACTATCTCAATATCGAGTTCGATCGGATTTTTATCATCACCGGCAGCCATGTGTTTCCAGTCTCCGTTTTTAATATCGAAAACATATTGTGGAATAAAGCGATGAGCATATTTGATGGCAAATTTGAGAGCTCTGATGATGTAATCAACTTCTTCTTCGGATAACGCATAGTGCAGATTAAATCGTACCCAGCCTGGTTTTATTCCGGAATAACCAACATTTCTGATCATGCAGCGATAATAATTGGAGGTCTGCATTTCGATGTGCATCAATTTGTGTCCGTAAGGACCGGCACAAGCACATCCGGCTCGAGTTTGAATGCCAAAAAGATCATTAAGCAATCTGGTTACAAATTTGGGATGCAAGATCCTATCTTGATGAACAATATTAAATGGAACTATCGGAATTTTTTTCTCTGTTCTCTGCGGTCCGTAAAAAACAATCTTATCTTCACCTTCAAAAGCTTTTTTGAATTTAGTATAATAATGATTTTCTATTTTTTCTATTGTTTCGAGGCTTACTTTTTCTTTTACTTGGAAAGCCAGAGAAGTTTTGATCGCCTGTAAAATCCCCGGAGTTCCTGGTTTTTCACGCGTTTCAATATCGTGAATATACTCTTCTTTTTCAGAAGAAACAAAATCTACAGTTCCGCCGGCAGCAACGGTTGGAGGAAGCTGCTTGGGATAAATGTTTTCGTTGAAGATAAGAATTCCCGAACTGCCCGGACCACCCAGAAATTTGTGAGGAGAAAGATAGATGGCGTCAAAATAACTTTCGGCATCTCGGTTCATATCTATCTCAATATATGGTGCGCAGGCGGCAAAATCGAAACAGGCGATCGCTCCGTTCCGATGCAGGATTCTTGCTACTTCATAAACCGGCGTCTTGAGCCCGGAAACATTGGAAGCAGCGGAGAAAGAACCGATTTTGGGACGATGATCATATTTAGGATCAGACACCATTTCTTCCAGAGCTTCCAGATCGATCTCTTCCTGTTCATTCATCGGCACTTCCACCACATCGCAGAGCGTCTGCCGCCACATGATCTCGTTTGAATGATGCTCATACGGTCCCACAAACACGATCGGCTTGTGATTCTGGATAAAATCCCTGAGCTGTCTGTTGCATTCGGTTCGGGAAGGATCGCGCTCCAGACAGCTTCCCAGAAAGAGATTGATCCTTTCCCGCGTGGCTGGAGGCCAGTAAACTCCCAGAATCTGCTGCAAACGGGTAATTCCACCAGTCGTGCCGGATTCTGTGAAGATGATCTTGCCGTGCCTGCCGGCATTCACAGCTTTTTTGATGATCCTCTCTGCTTCATGCAGAAGTTCGGTCATGGTTTTGCCGGTGAAATCGTCTTCGGTGTGAGTGTTGGCATAATACTGCATGATGTGCATCAGATAATTCTCGATGGAATAAAGGCATCTACCGCTGGCTGTGTAATCCGCATAGACCAGCGGTTTTTCTCCGAAGGGCGTCTTGAACAACTTATTACGCCCGATGATGTCGCTTCTCAGCCATTCCAGGTTTTCGATCAGTTCCTTTGGTTTCATTGATCTCCTCAATTTCTTTCAGATCGCAAATTTTCGACTTGGATTCTTGCCACCTTTAGATTACGCAATTTTACGCAACGCAATTTTGCGTAATTAGCAACATCAATTTACATTTTCACCGCTATCGCTTCGATTTCCACTTTGGCTCCCAATGGCAGTTTCACCACCTGAAAGGCAGCTCTGGCAGGAAAATCACCGGCAAAAAAGGATGCGTAAACTTCGTTCATAGCAGCGAAGTCGTTCATATCTGTTAGATAAACCGTGGCTTTGACGATGTTTTCATAGCCCAGTCCGGCTTCTTTCAGAATTGCACCAAGGTTTTCAAAGACCTGTTTTGTCTGCTCTTTCACGTCGTCCGACACAAATTTTCCAGTTTGGGGATCTACTGGCAGCTGCCCGGAAACAAAGAGCAGATCATTTACCCAGACAGCCTGGGAGTATGGTCCCACAGCCTGCGGGGCGTTTTGGGTTGAGATTGTTTTTTTCATTTTTACCTCTTATTTTTCTATTCTTGAAAATGTTTATCTGCCTTTGGCAGGCTTCTTCCACATTCTCTTCTCGTATTGCACTTTCAAGGCTGCTTTCAGCTCTGAAAGTCTCAACTGTAAGAATCTGCGGGAGAGAGCTTTTCAGAGTTTTTTTCCCAAAAGATTCCTCCAGCCGTCGCATAGATATGGCTTGGCAGGCAGAAAGGCGTTCATTTTTTTTCAATCTCTGTGTTCTCCGTGCACTCAGTGGTTATGAACTCCACAATATTCCTGAAAATTTTCAAGCCTTCCCCATCTTCGCTGATCTCGGGATTCTGCCGTTTCAGCTGTCCCCAGTTGGGATGGTTGTACAAACTCAGGAAAGCTTCGGGATGCGGCATCAGACCAAAAACCTGTCCGCTTTCATTGGTCAATCCGGCGCAATTCAGATCGGCTCCGTTGGGATTGAGCGGATATTCGTCGGTTATATTTCCATCTGCATCGCAGTAACTCAGACAGTTCAAACCTTTTTCTAAGATTGCTTTTTCGATTTTCTCATCTTTAATGATCAGTTTGCCCTCACCGTGCCGCACCGGAACAGGAAGAATATCGATTCCTTTCAAAAAAGGAGTTTTGCTTTGGGGATTGACTTTGCACCAGACCCAGCGATCTTCAAATTTAGCTGAGTTATTTCTGGTAAGCGTAACTTCCTGCTGCCAGTTGCCGTTAACATCGGGAAGCAAACCCATTTTAACCAGAAACTGGAATCCATTACAAACACCCAGAATGAATTTCCCTTCATCCAGGAACTTTTTGATCTCATCCATGAATTGACGCCCATCAGCAATTTTTTTGAATTTCATTTTATTGGAAAGAACTTTTCCCGACCCCAGATCGTCGCCGAAAGCGAACCCGCCCGGGAAATTCAAAACATCAAAATCTTGAATGCTGATCTTTCCGGCAAACACATCATTCAGATGACAAATAACTGCTTCTGCACCAGCCAGTGTGTAAGCTGCCGCCATTTCTTCTTCACAATTTATACCGAAGCCTGTAACTACTAATGCTTTTATTTTTTTCATAGCTTCCTTTCTTTATTTTAGCAACCAACCCGTCTCCACGGAGTGCCGCCGTGGCAGGCAAAACGCACAATTTCCGTCATTCTGACGTATCTAGCACGTTGTTCAGCCAAAGGTTTATCCGCCTATGGCGGGTTGATAAATCTTTGGAAGAATCTCTGCATCCGCGAGAAGTAAAGCTAAAAGAAATATCACGAGATTCTTCGTATGTAAAGCTATAAGAGACCTCAGAAAGACGGATACTATTAAATTCGCTTTTCTTAGTTTTTTTCGCTGTAAACATTTACTTCTCCAATCCTCTTTCCCAAGCTGACTTCAATTTATCCATTTCCCTATTTATCACTTCTTTATCTTTGAATTTCATGCTCAATATTTGTTTGGAAGTCACATTGCCCAGAAGGACAGCATCATCATCAAAAATATTTTCAAATTTAACTTGATTTTCCGGTCTGATGCTGCAGACAAAGCGGGAATGCGATTCAGAGAACAGTATAGAGTTAAGGTCAAGGTTAAGGTCGAGAAAATTCAGTTTATCTAAGTTGATGTCAGCTCCAAATCTGCCGCCAAAGGCTGATTCCGTGAGCGCAACAGCCAATCCGCCATCCGAGATGTCATGGTTAGATTCGATCAGGTTTTGCTCGTTTGCCAGCATCACTTTTTCATAAATTCGTTTGGCATTTTCTTTCCGAACTTTCGGCACATTCGCTCCCAATTCGTCGAACAATTTGTAAAACTCGGAAGCTCCGAGTTCGTTGTATGTTTGCCCGATTTGATAGATCAGATCTCCCTCCGCTTTGAAATCGCTGGTCACGGTTTGGCGCACATCATCGATTTTTGCCACCATCGAATAGAGAATTGTGGGCGGTACGGAAATCTTGATCTTGCCGGCTTTGAAATCATTTTTCATGCTGTCTTTGCCGGAGGTCATCGGAATATTATAGAAGATGGACATCTCAAATAAAGCCTGGTTCATCTGCACCAGTTTTGCCAGTTTAAGTTTGCCATCAGGATTTGTAACCGGATCGTAAGCAGAATCGGGAACGCAGAAGTTATCGTTTACCGTCCAGAAACGATTGGTTTTATCTTCCGGATCGGGCAGCTTGCCGCCAACGGCAATTATCTGTCGGATCGCTTCATCAAAAGCTCCGGCGCTCATCTGGTAAGCATCGATATCGCTATATCGCGGAATGATGCCGTTGGCTATGGCGATCCCGGCATAACCGGAAAAATCGATGCGCATCACAGCAGCATCCTGTGGAGCTTTTCCTTCCGGTCCCATCAGAGGTTTGATAGTTGTTTTTCCTTTCACTTCATGATCGTATTGCCGGATCACATTTTCCCGGGAACAGATGTTCACGCTGCCCAGCAGTTTTTCCAGGATTTCGTTGTAATCAAGGTTTTGGGGAAGTTGCGGTTCGTGCAGATCAGGCTTTTCCCAAACTGCTTCCATGAATTTCTTAGGAACGCCGTCATGCAGGAATTCCATATTCAGATAAGCCACGGAAATGCCGTTAAAGCGAACATCTATAAAGCCGTTATCGGTGAAAATGCCAATTTCGGAAAGCTCAACTTCCCGCTCTCCGGCAAACTTATAAAGCGCTTCTTTTTTATCTTCCGTAACTACAAAAGTCATGCGTTCCTGGGATTCGGAAATGAAGATCTCCCAGGGTTTGAGGTTGGCATATTTAAGCGGAACTTTCTCCAGATACACCACAGCTCCACCGGAAATCGTGGCGAGTTCGCCAACCGAAGAAGAAAGTCCGCCGGCACCATTATCTGTGGAACATTTTATCAACCCCTGCTGCACGGCTTCCTGCATGAAATCGCTTACCAGCTTTTGAGTGATGGGACTGCCGATCTGAACGGCTGATTGCGGCGAATGTTCATCGATCTCGGCAGAAGAAAAGGTAGCGCCATGAATTCCGTCTTTGCCTACACGTCCGCCAGCCATGATTATCAGATCACCGGCAGCGATCGGTTTAAGCCAGGAATTCATGCCATTAAGTTGATAGGGCATCACACCGCCGGTGCCGCAATAGACCAGCGGCTTGCCGCTGTAGCGATCATCAAAGATGATCGAGCCGTTCACCGTGGGAATGCCGGATTTATTACCGCCATCCTCGATGCCGTGCCGCACGCCTTCCATGATGCGTTGCGGATGCAATTGACCGGGAAGCAATTCCTTGTCGTAAAACGGTGACCCAAAGCAGAGCACGTTTGTATTGAAAAGCAGTTTTCCGCCGCCGATGCCTGTTCCCAGCGGATCGCGATTATTGCCCAGAATTCCAGTGATCGCTCCGCCGTAGGGATCGATGGCGGAAGGTGAATTGTGAGTTTCCACTTTCCACACAAAGACCTTTTCATCATCGATCTTCACCACGCCGGCATTATCGGTGAAAATCTTCAGAAGCCAGTTATTGCCTGCTTTTTCCAGCCTGTCCCGAATGATCTCGGTGGAGCGGCGGATGTAAGTTTTAAAGAGTGAATCGATGACTTTTTCTTCACCGGTTTCTTTGTTCAGATAGTTGATCGTGGCAGAAAATTCCTTGTGCTTGCAGTGTTCGCTCCAGGTCTGAGCCAGCACTTCCAGTTCGCAGTCGGTGGGATTTTCCGGCAGTTTTTTTTCTTTGCGATAAGCTTTTACTTCACTATCTGCAAAATGTGCCCTGATTGCTTTCATTTCCTCTAGGTTCAGAGACAGCAGCATATCTTTGGAAAGCCTGAGCAAATCTTCATCTGCAACATTCAGGTCGATGATCTTCACTTCTTTATCGGAAGAGATTTTCACTTCCGGTACGTAATCGATGCGACCGGTGAATCTGCCGTATTCGAAGTGATGGATCAGCTTATTTCCCAGCATTTTTTCTGCCAGGTCTTTCAGTTCACTCCCGTTCAATTCGTTTTCAAAGAGATAAATATCTTCCGTGTAAATATGCTGTGTGTTCACGTCCAGATCAAGATCGAGAATATCGTTCAGGGTTTTCTGAGCGGAAACACCTTCATCATCCGTAACGCCCGGAAGCTTGGCAACCAGCACGAAAGTTTTAAACTGAGAGTTTTGATAAAAAGAATTGATGTAAACATCGTGAATGATCCCATCTTTTAAACCCAGATTGGCAAACTTTTCGATCTCGATTTGGGAAAGATCATACATCACGTTGAAGATCTTGCCGGTTTTCACTTTGCCGGTGTCGATGTTCAGAAAGTTCAGCGCTTCCTGCCTGACCTTTTCTCCCTGCACATCTCTGATATTATCTTTAAGAACATGCTGAATTTGATTTTTCATTTTTTCCTTTTTATTTAGCAACTTACAAAACGAACAAAAGATTTAACGGTTCTGCTTTGGGAGAAGGATTTGACTGGATCAAACGTAAAAGAGTTTCGGTATCGGCGACGTCTGTAAGCCTTAATTTACCGTCAGGGGCTACCATTTTCAAGTGTTCGATTTTTTCGGATAGTTCACTTCCTTCCAGTTGCAACTTTGTTTTCAGATCATTCCAATACCTGCGTGGTCTGGAATTGTCAGTTAAAATTTCCACAACATCGATGATGGAAAAATACCACAATTCTTTATCTTCATCCCAATGTCGGCGAACCTTTTTGTGCTTAAATCCAGCTATTCTTTTCTTTTCGTTCATACCTTCTCCAAAAGATCAGATTGGATAACTCAACTTTTGAGGAAACGCTCCGCAGGAAGCTATCTCTATCATCTTTTCACTAATTATTTCACCGACGACTTGAGCTTCGAGTTTTAACATATCAAGTGTTTTTTCCGCATCTTCCGGAGACACCACCAGCATCATGCCGTTGCCCATGTTCCAAGTTTTGTAAGCCTCCTCTTCTGCTACATCTCCCATTTTCTGGATGGTTTTCACTATTTCGGAAGGCGGCATCAAATTATCAAATCTGGCTCCCAGACCGGTAGCTTTCAGAATGCGATTGAAATTGCCGGGAATGCCGCCGCCGGTGATATGAGCGATTCCTTTGATGTTGATTTTTCGTTCTTGTCCAAAGCGACCGAGGATATTTAATATAGCTGCGGAATAGATCGTGGATGGTTCCAGCAGTGCTTCTCCCCAACTCTTTCCAAACGGAGATTCCTGCCGATAACCGTCTTTGCCAAGTATATGTTCGATGATGAAGCGAACTAATGAAAAACCATTGGAACGAAAGCCTTTTTCCTTGAGAGCTATTATCTTGTCACCAACCTTGATTTCCTTGCCGGTTATCACTTTATCTTTTTCCACAATTCCCACTGCGGTTGCATTCCAAACATTGCCATTCACCGACTTTCCTACTTCAGCAATTTCACCGCCAGGAATTACAACTTTCTGTTGCCGGCAAGCTTCTGCCAAGCCTTTCATCAATTCTTCCACTACTTTTGCATCAACTTTGCTCGTATCGAGAGTATTGGTGACGGAGATCGTTTCAGCTCCGAGACAGACAGCATCGTCGGCTACCATCGCCAGCAGATCGAACCCCAGAGTATCGAATTTACTAATTTTTTCGGCAATCTCGATTTTGGTTCCCACTCCGTCATCACCCTGCACCAGATAGAAATCACCCATATCGATGAGTCCGGCAAAAGAACCGTCTTCCACGACCGGTTCACCGATCATTCCCCGGCGTGAATTGAAAGTAGATTTAGCTAATTCGTAGGCGATTCGGGAAGCTGCATCTCCGGCTTTGATATCAACTCCGGCTTTTTTGTAGCTAATCATAAATCTCCAATCCGCCAAAGGCGGACGAGTCTAAAATCTTCAATTTTCAATCTTAACATCTTCTCCAGCTTCGTTTGATTCTGCACTTAAATAAATATCATGCGCTTTGCCTTCTCGAATGGAGAGAGCAGAAACCAGTTCCAGTTCGGCTGTTTTATGAAATTCCTCTAAGTTTGATGCACCGCAGGTGCTCATGGAAGATTTTATCTTGGCCAGAGTCTCATCTAGATTATCGCGGATATGTCCGGCATATTCCACCAGACCTTCCACACCTTCAACGAATTTCGACTGATTATAGCGTTTATTGATCCATTCTCTGGCTCGGTTCGATCCTTCTCCCCAGTAAGGTTTCATCACGCGGTTGTTGACTACGATCTTTTCGGTGGGAGATTCTTCCATGCGGGCAAAATAGCGTCCCATCATCACATAATCTGCTCCTAAAGCCAGAGCAATTGTTATGTCTTTTGTGCTGGTCACACCGCCGTCCGCTGCCACCGGAATGTATTTTCCGGTTTCTTTGAAATACTCGTCCCGAGATTTCACAATATCGAATATAGTTGTAGCCAGACCGCGTCCAGTGCCTTTCTGTTCCTGAGTAATGCAGATCGAGCCACCACCCATTCCCACCTTCACAGCAGCCGCTCCGGCTTCTACCAGATAGCGAAAACCTTCTTGAGTAATAATATTTCCGGCAATAATCGGGATTTCGGGAAAGTTATCTTTTATCCATTCGATCGTCTCCTTCTGGTAAACGGTGAAGCCATCGGAAGAGTCGATCGCAATAACATCAACTTCAGCTTTAATCAATTCATGAACACGTTCTTGATAATCATGGGTATTGATCGAAGCTACTGCCAGCAGTCGTTTCTTTTCATCATGGACTTCCAGAGGATTGTTCAGGTGATCGTTGATATCTTTGCGGAAAACCAGATAGAGTAATTTTCCTGTTTCATCTAATATCGGCAGAACAGATTTATGACTTTCCAGCAAAATATTATTCGCTTCTTTCAAGTCGGAAATATTGACGCCAACTTCGATATTTTCTTTGGAAATCATACGATCTTTTACCTTAAACTTTCCATGCAGCGAAATATCATAATCCCATTTGGAGATCAAGCCCAGAAAAATATTTTCATCATTTACAACGGGAAATGTGGAATGTCCGGTTTCTTTGCGAATTCTGTACATTTCGGCAATTGTCATATTCAGTTTCACAGCTTTCGGTTTCACGAATCCGGCCTTATGATTTTTAATTTTTCGAATCATATCTGCCTGTGATTCAATTGTTTGAGAACTATAGATGAAAGCAGCTCCACCCAGTTTTGCCAGCTCAATTCCCATTTTGGCACCCGAAACAGACTGCATGGCTGCCGAAACCAACGGAATGTTCAGATAGTATTTTTTTTCCTGTTTGGCAGAATAAACCAGCGGAGTTCGTAAAGATATATTTTCCGGTGCTGTTTGCATAGTGCTCAATCCCGGCAGCAGCCGGTATTCCATCAAAGTTCGAGATGGCTCGTTAATAATCTTTTTTGCCATTCACTCTCCTAATTTTACTTTTTAATCTTCACTTCTTCAATCAAATATTTCTTTTCACAATATACACATCTAACTCGAGTCGGTTCACCTTTTGTCAACCTGAATTTGGAAATTATACCTTCGAGATTTGTAATACATTTGGGATTGGGACAATCTATGATATCTTCAAGATATTCCGGAATTCTTAATTTAGACTTTTTTACAACCTCAAAATCTTTGATAATGATCAAAGTAGCTTCCGGAGCGATAAGAGCGATACTGTTCACTTCATTTTCGGAAAGCTCCTTATTTTCAATTTTTATGATATCTTTTCTGACGATTTTATTGCTGGAAAGATTCATGCCGATCATCACAATATCTGTTCCATCCAGATGTAAAATATCCAGAACCTTGCGAACTTTTCCGGCTGTGATATGATCGATCACTGTTCCGTTTTTGATGGCATTTACTTTGATCTGTTTCATTTCACCCCTCCCAGAAGTATGGAAATGATAGCCTGACGCATGAAAACACCATTCTTTGCCTGAGGAAAATAATAGGCGTATTCGGTATCATCAACTTCGGTAGAAATCTCATCTACTCTGGGCAGAGGATGCATTACTTTCAGATTTTTCTTCACGTTTGAAAGCATTGATTTCTGCAAAATATATGAACCTTTTACTTTTTCATAATCCTCTATATCAGCAAAGCGTTCTTTCTGAATTCTGGTAACATAGAGAATGTCCAGATCATCGATATTTTCATTCATTTCCGGTAATTCTTCGAATTTGATGTTCTTCTCATTAAGATCATCTTTGATATAATCCGGCATTCTGAGGAAGGAAGGAGAGAAAAATTTGAAAGTTGGATTGAAATCGCTCATCGCCTGAACCAGCGAGTGAACAGTTCTGCCGAATTTCAAATCGCCAGCCACCCCGATCCGTAGATTTTCCAGAGAACCTTGTGATTTTATGATAGAATAAAGGTCTAACAGCGCCTGAGTGGGATGCTGATTTGCTCCGTCTCCGGCATTGACAACTGGAATGTTTACAACCTCGGAAGCATAACGTGCCGAACCTTCAATAGGGTTGCGCATTACTATCAGATCGGCATATTGCGCAATAGTCTGCAATGTGTCGGCAAAAGTTTCGCCTTTGGTGGCAGAAGTGCTGCCTGTTCCCCGCATCGTGATCGTCTGCCCGCCGATCTTTTTCATGGCTGTGGCAAAAGAAAAATGTGTCCGCGTAGAAGGTTCAAAGAACAGCAAGGCTGCCAATTTGCCTCCCATGTCGGGTTTCAATTCTCCCTTCTCAATCTTTTCGGCGACTTCCATAAAATACAAAATTTCCTCTCTGCTCAAATCTCTCATTGAGATCAGGTTTTTCATAGCTTCTCCTTATTTACTCTGGCAACGAACAAAACTAACAAATACCAACATTTTTTTCATGAGTTCGTTTTGTTAGTTTTGTTAGTTGCGATTTCTTCTTTCATATACTTTCCAAGCTCGCTGGCGATATAATCTGGCTTCTGCTTTGGGATCATCTGCCTGCAGGATGCCGCGACCAACGATGATGCAATCGGCTCCGCCCTCAACAGCCTGCTCGATGGTGATGTACTGCTGTCCCATCGCATCTGATCCGGCTTCCTTTTTCACACCCGGCATCAGCAGAACTTCGCTGCCCGGGAACTTGGCTTTGAATCGTTTAATATCTTCTACGCTGGTTCCGTGCCCGATGAAACCTGCTACCCACTGCGGGTTATTTTTAGCTGCTTCGAAGCATCTGCGCGTGTAGGTTTCGTTCAGGAGATTTCCCTTCGAACTCATTCGTGCCAGCACAAAGCCGGCTCTTGCCTCGATTCCTTCAAAAAGTCCTTTCAGGATCAGCTCGCCGGCGACCAGGTGCACCGTCACATACTCCGCCCAATCAGCGATTTTGTAAACTCCGTTGCGGAATTGATGACGAACCGTGTTGCCGATGTCAGCAAATTTTCGGTCTTCAAAGATCAGGAAGTTCTGGCGGGAAGCATATTCCTGCAGTTTGGGAACGAAACTTTCATCGAAATCATCGATGATATCGACGTGCGTTTTCAGCATCACGATCTCTTCGCCAACTTCATCCAGCATCTCGAAGAATTCTGCTTGAGTAGTTACATCCAATGAAAGAACCAGGTTGGATCTTTTATCCTGCATTTTATCAAGAAGCTTTTGAGTGAGCGGATTGATGTATTTTTCTATGGAAGAAGGCTTTGCCAAAGATGCTGTGAATTCTTTCACTTCCATCACTTTTTCATTGGAAATCAGTTTTTTGCTTTGCAGCAGTTTTACAATTTCATCCAATGAGATCAAGCTGTGAAGATCGTAACCCTGTTTTTTCAATTCTTCGGTTCCATTGGCGCTGCGATCGATCACAACCACGAAATCTTTAACTACGATGCCTTCTTTTTCATAACCCTCTGCGGTTTCGATCTTACTGGCTCCGGTGGTGATCAAGTCATCGATGACCAGACATTTGGCACCTTTCTTAAATCTACCGATCACGTTGTTGGCGGTTCCATAAGCTTTTTCTTCTTTGCGCATATAGATGAGCGGTTTGTTCAATTTTGCAGCGACAAGAGATGCGATCGGAAGCGCTGTATATGGAATTCCCGTGATCACATCAAAATCCATAGCTTTGATCTTTTCCACCAGCAGATCAGCCACACCATCCAGAATTTCCGGATAGCTGATCATATCTCTCAAATCGAAATAAAAAGGAGAAAACAGTCCGCTCTTCAGGGTGAAACTGCCGAACTTGATCGCCCCGATCTTTTCCAGTTCCAGAACAAATTGCTCTTTGGTCATTTTTTTTTATCTCCATTTTTTTTTGCAACTAACGAAACAAACAAAGACGAACTTATTTTTGATTTATCTTCTGATATGATTTCAGTCCCCCTTCGTAAGGGTGAACTAAAGAGGGTTTTCTCTTTCAATTCAAAATTCTTCATTAGTCTATCAAAACCCCTCTGTCCGGCAGTTTCCGGACATCTCCCCTTCCAAATGGGAGCAGGTTTTTCCCTTCTACAAAACACATCTTAATCTCACAATTTGCCATCATTCCCTCAAAGGGTGAATACTTCGCTTTTGTCTGGAATTTCTCAGCTTCAATTATCCATTCTTGTTGGGGATCGATCACGATCAAATCGGCAAAATTACCGTCTTTGATCTCCCCTCTTTTTTCTATATTAAAGATTCTGGCAGCTTTTCCGCTGATCAACTGAGAATATCTTTCCAAAGAAACATGCCGCTCTTTCACAAGCCGAAAAGTCATCGGAATGGCAGTTTCCAAGCCGGGAAAGCCGGAAGGAGCTTGAGAATATTCTTGTTTTTTTTCTTTAATCGAATGCGGAGCGTGATCGCTACCAATGCAGTCGATCGTACCGTCCTTGATCGCTGTAAGTAAAGCTTCGTTGTCTTCTTTCGTTCTGAGCGGTGGATTGACTTTCCCAAAATTACCAGCCTGCTTCAAAATCGTTTCATTCAAAATTAGGTGATGTGGAGTTACCTCGCAAAAAATGTTATCGTTTGATTGCTTTGCTTTGCGGATCAAATTGATTTCTTCCTGAGTGGAAATATGGCAGATGTAGAGCTTATTGCCGATTTCTTCAGCAAGATGCAGAACCAGTTTCGTCCCTTCGATGGCTGCTTCCCGATTGCGAAGACTGTTATGATTCTGAATTGTTTTTTCAGTAATTCGATCATGCCATTTATCCAAAATAGACTGCATCTCGGAATGAACTAAAATGACTTTATCATATTCTTTTGCCAATCGGAAAATCTCGGCAAGTGTTTGAGGGTTTTCCACAACTTCATTGGAACTGGAACCTGCCAGAAAAACTTTAATACCAGCAACATCAGCAGGATTATCCCGCAAGATTTCCCGCAATTCAGGCAGACTATTTTCAGTTGCGCCCAGATGGATTTTGAAATTCACTAAAGATTTTTCTGCTGCTCTTCGTTTTGTTTCTAATCCGGATAAGTTATATGTTTCCGGCTTGGTATTCGGCATATCCAAGAAGGTTGTGATTCCGCCGTTAATAGCTGCTTTGGAGGCGGTCTCCCAGGTTTCCTTGTAAGCCATTTCCAGGTCTCGCACGTGCACATGCGGATCGATCATGCCGGGCAGAACTATTTTGCCACTGCAATCTAATCTCGCATCACTTTCCGGAAAATCAATGCCAATATACATGATGTATTGATCTTCGATCAGAATGTTCTTGATTCCTTCTTGTGTCTGGCAGTTGGATAAAAGAGTTTTCATATTCGCAATTTTATCCTTCGACTCCGCTCAGGATGACAACAATTTTTCTAGTTCCTGAACACAGTTTGGGAACACCATTCCCAACCATTGCGAAGGTCAAGATTAGCAAGAAGTTCGACAACCATTCGCAAGGTCTCAAAATTCTATCCTCTTGCCGGTTGCATCACGATGATATTTACCAAATTCGGTGAGTTGTTCCACTAATTTCCTGGAAAGAACCGGTCCTTCCACGCAGAGACGTATGCCCAGCGGATCGACTGTGCAGTTGCCGCAAATTCCAATCGCACATTTCATATACCGTTCAAATAGAAATTCATATTCCAACTCCTGCAATTGCGGCTGCAAAGACTTCATCATCATTTCCGGTCCGGCAGCATAAACGAAATCAAATTTCTGATTTTCCAGCGCTTCTTTCGCCAGATCGACGGAAGTGCCTTCCCTGCCTAAACAACCAAGTTGGGTAATATTTTCGTATTGAACTTCCAACTTGCGGAATTTGTCGCAAAACACCAGATCACCTTTTGATTTAGCTCCGTTCACAACCAGAATCCGAGCACGTTTATTTAGCAGCTCTTTTGCCAGAAAATACAGCGGCGGTGTGCCATAGCCGCCTCCCACTAAAAGAACATTTCCGGCTGAGAGTGTGAAAGATGAACCAAATGGACCTCTGACAGATAAATAATTTCCAATCTCTTTTTGAAAAATCCGGGTTGTGAAATCTCCGATCCGCTTGATTGTGACTGCGATATAATTTTCTGTGCAATCGGCTATGGAAAACGGTTTTTCGCCTCCCTCGAAATCGGTGAGCATGATGAATTGACCGGGTTTTGCCTGTAAATCGTGATGGAAGATGAATGTTTTGATATCTTTCGCTTCTTCAATGATTTCTGCGATTTTCAAAGTAATTCTGTCAGTCATTCAACTTCTCCAATTTTGGAATGGCTTCAATCGATTCATAGCCGTTCTCATCCATGAACTGAATGATTTCCTGATTGATCTTATCAAAAACTTCGATGCCGCGATAATAAACTGCCGTACCCACTCCGACAAGCTGCGCTCCCGCCAGCAGCATTTCCACCGCATCGATGCCATAAGTTACGCCTCCCATGCCGATTATCGGAATATCGACCGCTGAATAGGTTTGGTAAATCAGTTTTAGAGCGATCGGTTTGATGCAGGGACCGGAAAGTCCGCCGAATTTATTGAACAGAACCGGCTTCACCATTTTGGCATCGATCGCCATTCCCGGACCAACTGTGTTGATCAGGCAGAGCGCATCCGCACCGGCTTTCTGTGCAGCAAGAGCAATTTCAACGATATTATAAACATTGGGTGAAAGTTTGGCTATGACCGGGAGTTTAGAGAATTCTTTAACAGCTTTCACGATTCTATAAACTTCTTCTCCGGAAGCTGCCAGAGGAATGCCATATTCATCGAAAACATTGGGGCAGGATAGATTTAGTTCCAGAAAATCACCCTGGCAATTGTTCACTTCTTTTGCGAGTGTAATAAAATCTTCCGTATTTGTAGCAAAAACGCTCACGATAACAGGAATGCGTGAGCGTTCTTTAAACTGATTAACCTCGATCAGTCCGTCCGAAATACCGGGATTACACAATCCCATACAGTTCAGGAGTCCACCTTCAAACTCGGCAACAACCGGACCTTGGTGACCTGTTCGGGGTTGGAGAGTTAAAGATTTGCTGGTAACGATTCCGGCACCGTTGATCTGAGAGATGTGCATTCCGGAAAAAGACATTCCCATCACTCCCGCCGGCAAGACCAGCGGAGATTCTATTTCCACACCTAAAAACTTTGTTTTCAATCTATTATGCATTCGCCCATTCCTGGTTTAGTTTTTTTTCGATTTTTCACATATTTTTTTAGGTCGAGATAATTTCTCTTTCAAATTTTCTGATTCACTTACCCCTGACTTGCTATACCAAGAAAAATTGTAAGGTTGATCGGTCAATCAAAATAGAAGATATTTTAAATATTATTAAATAATATGTTTAATTTAATCAATCAGAACCAGCATCAGATCGTTAACATTCGTGCCGCTGGGTCCGGTTTTTATTAATGCCTTTATTTTTGATAGTACGAAATAGGAATTGCAGTTTTTGATTTCTTGTTCGGGATCAATTTGCTTTTTATAGATTTCAGGAAGGGAATATCCAGTCACAATTCCACCGGCAGCATCGGTTGGACCATCAGTTCCATCGGACGCTATCGACAAAAAAGTAACGCCTTTTATTCCTGCAATTTTTTTTGCCATCAAAAGTGCTAAATGCTGATTACGTCCGCCCTTGCCATTCCCTGAAACATTGATCACCGGCTCGCCGCCAGAGATCAGGATTACAGGTTTGGAACGCATTATCGATTTCTTCGTCTCGGTTTTAATTACCTGCCAGATCAATTCCGAAACTTCTACCACATCTTCTTGCAAATCTGTTTTTACCATCTTTGCTTGAAATCCTTTTCGAAGCGCAATCTCAGCAGCTTTTCGGCATAATAACTCAACATTGCCGATGATCTTATGATCAGCGTTTTTGATGACCTTCGGAGTTTCTTCTTGGATGGCTTTTCGCGCCTTCTCTGAAATCCTGATTCTATATTTTGTAATTATTCCCAAAGCTTGCTCTGAAGTGGTGGGATCGGCAGATGCAGGTCCGGAGGCGATCAGGCTGACATCATCTCCGATCACATCCGACAAAATGAATGTATGGATTCTTGCAGGTTTGATTTTATCGGCAAAACGTCCGCCTTTAACTTCTGAAAGGTGCTTGCGAACTGTGTTTATCTCGTTGATCGTTGCTCCGGAATTGATCAGTTGTCGATTGATTTCTATTAAATCTTTTAAACTAATTTCAGGAAGCGGCTTTTCAAAAAGAGCCGATCCGCCGCCGGAAATCAGGAACAGTACTTCCTTCTCCGGTGTAAAATGTTCCACTTCTTTTAGAACGTATTCTGTTGCTTTTAGAGAATTTTCATCCGGAAGTGGATGACCCGCTTCGAAGATTTGGCAGTTTAGAATATCACCTTGCGAATGATCATATTTGGTAATGACAATTCCTTTTTCGATCTTGCTTCCAAGTATATCCACAGCAGTTTCTGCCATTTGCCAGGCTGCTTTGCCGATGGAAATCAGAAATAGCTTTTTATCAGATTGGAAATTCTGTATTTTTTTTTGCAACAGTTTACCAGCATTCATTTCGGAAATTGCACTCCCGGCAATTTCCAGCAGAAGTTCCTTATCTGTCATCAGTTATTTGAGCAGCAACATCTTCCGTGTTTGAATAACATTTCCACTTTGGAATTTACAAAAATAAATTCCTGAAGCAACAGGTTTATTGTTCTCATCTTTTCCGTTCCAAACAATTTGTTGATTTGGTGATTGTGTGATTCCACTCGTTCCCAAACTCCCGTTTGGGAACGCAAAAGTTTTAATCTTCTGCCCTTTCAGATTGTAGATTTCAATGGTCGCAAAGTCGGAGTTTTGCGGTACATTAAAACTAATTTTTGTGGCCGGATTAAAAGGATTGGGATAGATTGAAGTGATGCCTTGTTTAACAATTTCAACAATTTTTTCAGCTTCAACTCCTATGTAATTTAGAACAAAATCAATATTAGATATAACTGATCCTGCAACTACTTCTACATTTTCAATAGTTACAGATTCGTAGTCTTCTAATGAAGCAGTTATATCCCAGATTCCTTCTGGTAATTTGAAGCTGTAATTATCCTCATCGGATAAATATGTAATAAATAAACCGCTGGAAAGTTTTACTTTCCAAAGATGTCCATTCCCACCATTCAGGGTTACATTTCCTTCCACATAACCAGATTCTTCTGTATAATAAGGAATCAACAAAATATCATCGATAAACCAGTTATTCAAATCCCATGAATCGCCATCAAATGCCCAGGCAACTTGAAAATTTTCGGAACCGACATCTTCGTTACAAATTATCAGCTCTTCATTGATAGCTGTATTTTCAATTTGATCTAAACATAAGGCAATATGCCAATCTGTTCCATTACTTGTTGTATGAATATAACGTTCATAATTTGGATTAGTTGCATAGGGATCAAGATAATGTAAAAAGGTTAAATACAAGAAATCATAATTCGTTGTATCAATTGGATAAGAAATTAGATCATGTACTCCGGTTACAGATGGAGACCAGTAAAGATCGGCTTCTGGGACAGTTCCTCCAGCGAAGTTAGTATTGCTCAAAATCCAATTCGTAGAGTTATTTGTTGTCCAGCCGTCAGGAGGAAAGTTTCCACTGCTAAAATCCTCTAAGATCAAAATAGCAGGCCAGGGCCAGAAGGTGGTTTCGGCAATTCCGCCATCTCCGACAATATTGTAAGTTTGTACTGTATAAGAATAATAGCCCGGGTATGGAATCGTATAATCAATCCATTCAGTATGAATACCTGTTAATTCAAAATATACTCCGTCATTCCGAATAATGTGATACCCCAAAATCGGTTCATTGAAAGCACCGCCATGTAAACCTGTTGTCGGATTCACCCAGTTTAGAATACCAACTAAATTTGGAGGATTCGTTGTTAAAGTCAATTCTTCCACGGCTGCCGGGACATCTTCGCCAACCCACACAGATTCTGTGTAGGGGAGTCCTTCTCCCCAACTGTTGTAACCGATAATTCTATATTCAAACATTCCATTATCAGGAACGGTATTATCAAGATAATTTCCCGGTCCACCGATAACGGGATCAAAATCTGTATAAATTAATTCGTTATTTCGATAAACACGCATTTCTAAAAGTTCCGTTAATGGTTCTCCGTTAACATCAACTTCCGGACAAATCCAATTTATTTCAGCTTGTAAGAAACCGGTTAAATCTGGAAATATTTCAACATTCTGAGGTTCACCCGGACAGCTTGGTGGATAAATAATGTAACCGACTTCTAAAACAATTATGTAATCTGGAGAACCTTGCAACAATAAACCTAAAGTTACGTAAGGCATACAACAATCGGTCATTACGCAGGCACCACCAGCGATAGCTCCTGCAGCTCCATAACTTGTAGCATCGAAAATATCGAGTTGTTCTAAATTATTGTTCGGATTGAGTTGATAAACTACACAACCAGGATCCTGGCTGTGAGCATAAAGATAAGGTCCAATCAGACTTTCATCAAAAGCCAAGCCATACAAAGAACCAATCCACGGATACGATTCCAATATCGTTCCGTTCCTATCCCAATTTACGATATTATCACTCCAGTTTCCGCTCCAGAATGTATCTGTTACTTCATCATAAGCAAGCGCCCGAACTGATTGTCCAGCAACGTTGATAAAATTAGCTGTAACTGCATTTCCGGTTTCAGATTCCCAGCAAGAAACCTGGCTGGAAGCCGGAGATCCGTACATGTAACTTCCATCGAAAGCCATATCTCTGCAGCCCACAAGCGGAACTGTGATCGGCTCGATGAAATTGCCGTCTGCATCAAATTTAAAAAGCTGATCGCTATCGCTCCATTTGGAAGCATAAAAATATGTTCCGTCCCATTCCATGCCAGCAAGTCCGGTTTGTCCGGTTGGCGTATCCACATCGAATTGCAGCAGCAGATCCCACATAGCGTCATTTTCAGAAATATCTGCTTTTGTGATAATTGGCGAGATTTCCTGATTTGAGAATAGATTTATAAAGAAGAAAACACAGAATAAAATTATCGTAAATCGTTTCATAATACCCTCCTTTCTCAGGACATTACCCATGAAATATTTACGATTCGAGAAATGGATTACTTCAGATTTATGTCAATAGAAAATAGGGCAGAATCAAATCTGCCCAAAAATTGTAACGATAATCATTCTTTTGCAGCTTCCTGCAGTTTATCTATCATATCTGTCTTTTCCCAGGTAAATTCCGGCAGTTCCCTGCCGAAATGTCCGTAAGCCGCAGTTTTACGATAAATAGGTCGTTTCAAATCGAGGTAATTTATAATACCTTTTGGAGTTAAGGGAAAATGTTGTCGGACGATTTCATTCAATTTTCCATCTTCCAGCTTACCTGTATTAAAAGTACGAATTAAAACCGAGACAGGATGAGCAACTCCAATGGCATAAGACAATTGGACTTCACATTCTTCTGCCAGTCCAGCAGCTACGATATTTTTGGCAATATAGCGAGCCATATAGGATGCGCTGCGATCGACTTTGGAAGGATCTTTACCGCTGAAAGCACCGCCGCCATGACTGCCTTTGCCGCCGTATGTATCAACGATTATCTTCCTGCCGGTCAGTCCGGTATCGGCATGAGGACCGCCTTGCACAAAGCGTCCGGTGGGATTAACAAAGATTTTTGTGTCAGCATCGATCAGCCCGGCGGGAATAACAGGTTTGATAACGTGTTCCATCACATCCTTCCTGATCTGTTCCTGCGCAGCATCCGGATCGTGCTGAGTGGAAACAACTATCGCTTCAACGCGGACCGGCTTTTTATCAAAATATTCGATAGTGACCTGAGTTTTTCCGTCCGGACGCAAATAGTCAATCATCTTCTGCTTTCTTACCAGTGCCAGTCGGGCAGCCAGTTTATGCGCCAGAATGGTTGTCATCGGCATCAATTCAGCGGTTTCAAGGCAGGCATAGCCGAACATCATGCCCTGATCGCCAGCGCCCTGTTCGTGATTTTCGCATTCATCCACGCCCAAAGCAATATCTTCAGCTTGTTTATCGATGCTGGTAAGCACCGCGCAAGTGTGATGATCAATGCCATAATCAGCATTATCATAACCAATTTCCCTGATCGTTTTTCTCACTATTTCGGGAATTTCCACATAACATTCGGTCGTGATCTCACCAGCCACGAAAGCCATACCGGTGGTCAGAAAAGTTTCGCAGGCTACTCTGGCGTCCGGGTCACATTTTAAAATTTCATCTAATATTGCATCCGAGATCTGATCTGCCATTTTATCGGGATGACCCTCGGTGACAGATTCGGAAGTAAAAAAATATTTTCCTGTCAGCATAATAATCCTTTTTTTTATATGTTTTCTTTTAAGTGATTTATAAAATCTATTCGAGTTGGATCTACTCCCTGTAATATCGCCAGATAATAGCTGATCATATCACCCAGATAGATGAGTGAGAATATTTTTTCGATCAGCGAATCGCCTTCCACGAAAAATTCCAGATACTCCATATTCTGTTTGCCGAATAATTTTTTCATCACGCTTTTGCGCTTCTGCAACTGCTCCTTTTCCTGCATGCTGCCCAGAATTATCGGCAGCAGATTCTTATTGATGTCATCGCTTTCCCAGCCCTCGATCTCATTATGATTCATTTCCGGGAAAGTGTGGCAGAAAGCAGGATATTTGGCATTTTCATTGATTTGACATTTCCAGCGGTAAGCCAGAGGAAGAAGCTGTGGTTCACTGCTGTAAATAATGGGAATATTTCCCTGAATGCGCAGAGCGGCATCTTTGGCAATACTCTCTTCCGCCGGAACGCTGTTTGCCAGTGCTCCCGCTTTCTTGATCAAATGTGCCACGACAGTTTTCACATCGGCAGATTGCTCCGGGATCAGCTGGAAAGTTTCCAGCAGTTTGAGAAGCGAAAAAAACAACCTGGCAATGGCAGCCCTGGGCGGGAAACCAGGCTCGACAGCCACCCAGGGAAATTTTCCTTCTACAAGCTCTTTCATTTTACCGCCGGAAGTGATCGCCGCTATAAATCCAGTTCGGGAAATTGCCTGCTCCAAACAGCTCAAAGTTTCCTCTGTATTGCCGGAATAACTGATCGTGATGACAAGCGTATTCTGATCAATAAAAGGCAGATCATAGAATTTCACAACTTCGATGGGAATCAAATGCTGAAAAGCCGCTCCGGCAATATCAGCCGAAATGGCAGAACCGCCCATGCCGCAGATAACTATTCTTTTTACCTGCCGAAAATCTACAACCTCTGCCGGAAAAATGACTTCAGCATTGTTATAGCTATTATGAATTTGTTCGGGCAGGTGGATGATCTTATGATACATATCAGCTTGATCCAACTGCTGCATTTTATTTAAATTATCTAAAATGTTCATTAATTAATCCTCTTCATCTAAATTTAGTATTTTATCGATACTATGACTGGAATCTTGTTGCAAAGCTTTTTCTGCCAATTTTTCAGCCTCTTTCATATCGATTTTTAGAATCTCATTTTTCACTCGCAATAATCTACCCGGGCTAACGCTGAGTTCATCCACTTTTAAACCCAAAAGCAATTTGATGAACCTGAGCTCAGAAGCCATTTCTCCGCAGACAGCCACTGGAATATTGTATTTATGACCATTTTCCACTGTCATTTTGATGGAACGCAGTACGCTGGGATGAGTAGCTTTATAATACCTGGAAACCGATTCATTATCCCTGTCCACAGCCAATAGATACTGGATCAGATCATTGGTTCCGATACTAAGGAAATCGCATTCTCTGGCAATGGCATCGGAGGTTATGACCGCAGATGGTACTTCTATCATTGCGCCAAATTTTATGTCCTGGCAGCAGGAAATGTTTTTCTTCATCAGTTCACGGCGGCATTGTTTCAAGATCTTTTTTGCTTTGATCACTTCGGCAACATCGGAGATCATCGGGAACATGATCTTGATATTGCCATGAATATTTGCCCGCAGAATAGCTCGAATCTGGATTTTGAAAACTTCTATATTTTCGAAAGAAATTCTGATTCCGCGGCAGCCCAGATTGGGATTTTCTTCTTTCGTCAAATTGAGAATGCTGGATAATTTATCGCCGCCCACGTCGATCGTTCGAATTATAAGTGTTTCCGGTTTGATCTTTGCGGCGATGCTTTTATAAATCTTATATTGTTCATCCTCGCTGGGAAGTTTATCCTGATCTATAAACAGAAATTCTGTTCTGAACAATCCGATACCCTGGCTTTTGAAATGGATAACCTGTTTCACTTCATCAGGAATTTCGATGTTACTCATCAGTTTGATCTTTTTACCGTCTTTTGTCCGGGCTTCCACTTCGATGAGCTGATCTAATTTTTTGCGGTAATTCTGCTCATCCTGAAAAAGTCTCTGATATCTTTTCAGTTCGTCGGAGCTGGGGTCTATAATGATCATTCCTTCCGAACCATCCAGAATCAATTTATCGCCTTCTTTTACCTGATCAAACAAATCCGCAACTCCCACCACCATTGGCAACTGCATCGAACGGGCGATGATACTGCTGTGAGAATTCCGGCTGCCGCGTGATGTAGCAAGTCCTGCAATATTTTTTTCGAAGACACGTGTTACAAAAGACGGTGTGATATTTTCCATCAGCAGGATCGAATTTTGATCCAAATCTGTTATGTGATGTCGAGGCTGATCTAAAGAGCGGCTGAGCAGTCGATGGGCGACGTCTTCAAAGTCGGAAGCACGTTGAGCATAGAATTCATTATCCATTTCATTGAAAATGCTGGTAACTTCTGAAAAATAGTTGCTGACGGCATGTTCCACGCTGTAGAGTTTTTCTTTTATCTGCCTGCCGACTCTTTCGATGAATTCGGGATCTTTCAGGATCATTTTCTGGGTAGTGAGAATATCTTTGTGTTCCTGATTGTGACTGTAATTTTCGATCAGGTTATCGATTTCCTGAATAACATTTTCCACATCATCATCAAATTTTGCCAGTTCATTTTCGATTTCCTGCTCTTCAATTTTTTTTCTTTCGATCTTGAACATTTCCTGATGGATGAAATGAGCAGTACCGATGGCAATACCTTCGGAGGCGGCAAGACCCTGGATCTTTTTCATATGATTAAGCCTCTGTCACACTGAGTAGTAACCGGCAACTACCGGATACGTATCGAAGTGTCATGCTAAATGCTCTGCTCATCCTTCGATACTCGACTAAAGTCGAACTCAGGATGACATCTTTCAATTTAATCATGCTCTTGTGTGTTTATTCTTAAACGTGGTTGTTTCATTTCACTTTACTCTTCTCCAAATTTGGAGGAAAATAATTCGGAAATTTCTTTGATGAGATATTCTTCGTCGGGACCATCGGCAACCAATTCCAATTCGGAACCGTATTCCGCTGCCAGAGTCATCACACCCATGATGCTTTTCCCGTTTATCTGCATGTCATCTTTGATGATACTGAACTCAGAACGAAATCTGGTAGCCGTTTTCACGATCAGGGTAGCCGGTCTGGCATGCATACCCAGTTTATTTTCTATCTTTATTTTTTTTCTTATCATGATCCCGCTTATTCCCTGTCCATTTTTTCACTTTTCAGTGTTGCTTTACGTTTCAGATCGTCCTGCAATCTCAAGGTATATTCTTTGGCAGCATCATAACCGTAGCGTTTCAAGATATAATTCAATGCCACCACTTCTATCACGACTGAAACATTTTTTCCCGGTGAAACAGGCAGGTAAATAATCGGAATGCGCACACCCAGAATTTCCACAAAATTATCGGTGAGCCCGATCCTTTCGTAATCGAGATTATCCTTCCACGGCATCAATTCTATCTGCACATCGATACGCTTGGTCTTACGGGCAGCCTGAATCCCGAACATCTTTGCCACATCGATCAAACCGACGCCCCGCACTTCCATATAATAGCCATAATCGTTGGTAGAGCTGCCGATCAGCACCTCGTTCAAAACCATGATCTTGACCACGTCATCCGTTACCAGTCGCTGACCGCGTTCCACCAGATCCAGGGCACATTCGCTTTTACCGATGCCGCTTTTCCCGGTGAGCAGCACACCCACACCGTAAACATCCACCAGCGTACCATGAATTGTTTTGGTGTCGGCAAAAAGTTCGTTCAGGTAATTCCTGAGACTATTAAAAAGTTTATCCGTATTCAGCCTGGAGACAAGAATGGGAATGTTCATTTCATTTGCCAGAAATTCCATTTGAGAAGGCACGGAAAGACCTTTGGTTACGATAATACAAGGTATGTCGTATACGAAAACTTCTTTTACGATATTATACAGATTTTCATCGCTGAGTGATTGCAGGTAGGTGATCTCAGTTTCACCTAGAACTTGTATTCGCTGATAACTGAAGCGTTCAAAATACCCCGTGAAGGCAAGTCCGGGTCTGTTCAAAAATTCGCTGATGATCTCTTTGTTCAAAGTTTTGTCCTGAGTGATCAGGGAGAGAGAATAATCTTTTTTCTTTTCCTGAAAGAAATCTCTAACTGATTTTGTTTTCATAATATTTTACCTTGTTATTCATATACTAAAATGCTCCCCCACTTCAAAATAAAATGAGGGAGCATCGCTAATCAGGGTTCGATCAACTTATAGTGATTTTCGTCTTTTTTTACCAGCACATTAACGCGATCCGTTTCCAGATTCTTGAAGATAAAGTATGGATCATCTATTTCATCGAATCTGTTCAGGGCATCATCTACCGTCAGATCTTCCGCCAGCATTCGTTTTATTTTTACAGTTTTTCTGTCGTTACCTTTCTCGATGAGATTGGCATACACAAAAAGGGAGCTGTCTTTCAGGCTCTTTTTTTGATAATGATCAGTCCATTTTCCCTTAATTTTTTTAATCTGCTGTTCCATTTTATCCACAGCATTGTCGATTGCCAGATACATATCTTTCTCTGAAGTTTCACTTATCAGGTTGTGTTTGGGAATGTGCATGATCAATTCAACTTTATTCTGATTATTTTCGAAAGCCAGAATAAAATGTGCATTGATGATATTATCGAAATACTTCTCCAATTTGCTCACAGAGTTATAGACATGATCTCTGATCGCATTGGTCAAATGGAAATGACGTGCAGTGATTGTGACTTGCATACTAACCCCTTTCTTACTTAATTTTTTTTTGATCTTCTATTCAAGATCTGCCCATCAATTTTCTGGCGTTTTCTGCCTGGAACGAGCTGCGAACCAAAGGTGCAGATTCCACGATCTTAAAACCCATCTTCATTCCTTCCTGTTTATAGAATTTGAATATATCGGGGTGAACATATTCCAGCACTGGATGATGATGGCGGGAAGGAGCCATGTATTGACCGATCGTGATGATATCTACATCTATTTCACGCAGTTGTTCCATCAGAGAAACGATCTCCTTTGACGATTCACCCAATCCGACCATGAAGCCGCTCTTTGTCAGCAGGGCAGGAACGGTTTTTTTTACCCATTTCAAAACAGACAGCGAACGCTGAAAAACTGCCTTTGGCCGCACTTGCGGATACAAACGGGGAATCGTTTCGACATTGTGATTATAAACATCCGGCGCAGCTTGAACTACTTTGTCCACCTGAGCCAGATCACCTTTGAAATCCGACGTTAACACTTCAATAGATACATTTTTTTTACAAATTCTGCGAATTTCTATTATAGTTCTAACAAACTGTTCGGCGCCTCCATCTGTTAGATCGTCTCTGGTTACAGTAGTTATTACAACATGTTTTAGATCAAGTTCCCGACAAACCTGAGCGATGGCAGCAGGTTCTTTTTCATCAACGGGAAGTAGTTTTTCAACATCTTTGGAAACGGCGCAAAATGTGCAGTTTCTGGTGCAGGTATCTCCCAGAATCATGAAGGTAGCTGTACCCCGTTCAAAGCACTCGCCTTGATTTGGACATCTGGCACTTTCGCAGACAGTGTGCAGATTGTGTTTGCGCAGTGAATGTATAATTTCCTGCGTTTTTCCGGCTCCCAGTTTATGCGATTTGAGCCAGGCAGGTTTTCTTAAATCTTTCATATTATTATTCTAACTTCTATTTAACTTTCTGCAACTTTTCTTTATCAATAATTTTATCATATTTTATGGATCGCCAGCTTTTCCAGGTCTTCGATCGATTCCATTACTGATTCGGACAATGTGGGATGAGCGTAAACTATTTGTTTCACATCTTCCAGACTGGCTTTTGTGCCGATCAGAATGCCGCCCAGAGCAATGAGTTCGGTAGCCTGCGGTCCAATGATATGCATTCCCAACAGACGCTGACCTTCTTTGGCAGCGATGGTTTTTACAAAGCCGAATGTATTGCCGATGCCCAGCGCTTTGCCATTTGCCGTGAAGGGAAATTTCCCGATCAGTATCTCGCCATATTTTTCTTTTGCCTGCTGCTCGCTAAGCCCCGCAGATGCGATTTCCGGATTGGTGAATGTGCAGGCCGGGATCGCTTGATAATCAAGTTCTAAAATTTCCTTATCTTGTTTATTTATAGCGTTGTTCAAAATATCTGCAACGATGAGCCCCTGCTTGCTTGCAGTGTGAGCCAGCATCAGTTTTCCGGTAACATCGCCGATGGCAAAGACATTCTTTAGATTAGTTTGAAAGCGTTCATCAATCTCTATAAATCCGTCTTTTTTGGTCAGTTCACAATTCTCAAATTCTATATCACAAAGCGGCGCTCTTCCTACACTCAGCAGCACTTTTTCTGTTTCGATCTCTTTTCCGTTGGAAAGCTTTAAGACAAGCTTGCCATCCTTTTTTTCATAAGCCTCGACGGCTGTTTTAAGATGAAGTTTGATGCCGGCTTTTTTGAACGCCATCGCCAGTCTTCTGGAAATTTCCAGGTCTTCCAGAGCAATCAGATTCGGCAGGAATTCCACGATTTCCACTTCCACGCCAAATTGATTGAAAATAGAAGCAAATTCACAACCGATAACGCCTCCCCCCACGACGACCAGCTTCTGGGGTAACGACTGCCAGGAAAGAATATCTCTTGAAGAAAGTATGTTTTCACCATCGAACTTCAGGAAAGGCAGCTCTTTGGGTCTGGAACCGGTTGCCAGGATTATCCGATCTGCTTCAAAACTGTCCTGATCGGTAAAAATCAGATAACCTTTCTCAACTTTTTTTATCTTTTTTACTTCCTGTTTTTTTATCTGGATGCGGCGCTTCTGAAAGATGAATTCGATGCCGGAAACCAGTTGTTCCACAATTTTATTCTTACGCTGCCAGACTTTGGCAAAATCTACTTTTGCATCTGTCAATTCCAGTCCGAAATTTTCCGCTTCCTTCATTTCGCTGAAAAGCTCTGCCACCTTCACATAAGATTTGGTAGGAATGCAGCCCCAGTTCAGGCAAACGCCCCCCAATCTTGATTTTTCAAAAACGATGGATTCGATACCGTATTGCTGCAGGCGAATTGCCGTGACGTATCCGCCCGGTCCGCCGCCGATGATCGCTGTTCTGCACATATTTATATCACTCCTGAGTTTATTCTTTTCTGCGAAGATGACTATTCAAAATTCCTTTTGCTTTGCGGTATTTTGCCACTACGCGGCGAGAAACGTTGGCGCCTTCCTCTTTCAGTTTATCGGCAATATCCTGATCGCTGAGAGGATTTTGCGGATCTTCGGCATCGATCATTTTTTTGATCTGCACTTCCACGTTGTGACGCGAGATTGAATTGTACTTGTCGTCTTTACCGGCTTTGCTGGTAAAAAAATCTTTCAGGCACATGATGCCAAACGGTGTGTCGGCAAATTTTTCCCGCACCACGCGGGAAATGGTCGATTCATTTACATGCAGCTCTTCCGCAATGACAGAATAAGTGAGCGGATTCAGCACTCCTGTGTCTTCATAAAAGAATCCGATCTGATTATTTATGATCGCCCGCATGACGCGTTCCAGCGTCCGGCTGCGCAGATAGATGGATTTGATCAGAAATTTGGCAGAATTGATCTTGCCGCGCACATATTCTACAGCTTCCCTGTTATTTTTAACATTTGCCAGAATGCTTTTATAACGTCTGCTCATGCGGATTTTAGGAAAATAATAATCATTGATAATGATCTCATATTCGTTGCCGATCTTCTTTAAAATCAGATCCGGAACCACATATTTATCATTGTTGTTCTGAATTCGCAAACCCGGTTTGGGATCGAGTTTGGCGATAACATCCCGCCAGGCGAAAACAGTTTTCAAATTCACACCGGAAGCAGCGGCAATTTTCTTGTATCGTTTATGAATGAGATCTTCAAAATGGTTTTTGATCAACTTGATGATAGAAGCATTTTCCTGAACATCTTCAAGTTGTGCCAGCAGGCATTCCTGAATATTGCGCGAGGTGATGCCGGCTGGTGAAAGATGCAGTATCATCTGATGGATTTTTAGAGACCGCTCGATATCCAGTCCGTATTCATCTCCCAGACTTTCCACTACAAACCCTTTGGGCAGATAACCGTAAGCATTGGAACTTTCCACCAGTTCATAGGCAAATTCATATTCCTTCCGGCTCAGACCGAGCTTTTCCAGTTGTTCCAGGAAAGTGTTGATCTTGTCTTCGGTGGTTTTCAACATCTGCTCAAAATCGGCTCCTTCCGACGAGGCGACCTTACCGCTGCCGGAGCTTTCGTAGTAGTATTCATTGAAGCTGTCCAGAATTTCGCTCAATTCTTTGGTGTCTTCCAGGGTTTCCTGCAATTCGGGATCATCGGAAAGCTCATCGAGATCAGTATCTTTTTCCCGGCTTTCTTCGTTTTCTTCCGGATCTTCATCTTCCTGTCTGTTATCCAGAAGCTCCAGCATGGGATTGGTGATCATTTCCTGTTTGAGATGAGTTTCCAGCTGCATCAGAGGCATCGCCAGCATTTCCAGCGACTGCAGCATCTTCGGCTTTAAAAGCAGATTCTGCGTTTGCTTTTGATAGAGTGACTGTTTCATTCTACTCATCTTTTTCTTTCCCGATAATTAAATTCATTCCTGATGAAAAGGATTTTGAAACCTTTCTCCCAGATACACTTCACGCGCTCGTTCATCCTGCACCAACTGGCGGGAAGTACCGGAAAATAAGATCTCACCATTGAACACGATATAAGCCCGATCGGTTATCTTGAGGGTTTCCTGCACGTTGTGGTCGGTTATCAGAACTCCGATCTTCTTCTCTTTCAACTTGGCGATGATGTCTTGAATATCGGCAACCGCCAGAGGATCGACACCGGCAAAGGGCTCGTCCATCAGCATGAAGGACGGAGATGTGACCAGAGAACGGGTTATTTCCAGTTTGCGTCTTTCTCCGCCGGAAAGCGTGTAAGCTTTTTGTCTGGCGAGCTTGGTCAGCCCCAGTTCTTCCAGATGTTCCTGCAGCCTTCTTTTGCGTTCGGCTTTCGAAATTTTCAAAGTTTCCAGAATTGCCATGATGTTTTGTTCCACAGTCAGTTTATGAAAGATAGACGGTTCCTGCGCCAGATAGCCGATACCCAGTTCAGCCCGTTTATACATGGGCAGTTTGGTAATATCTTTAGTATCGAAAAAAACTTTGCCGCTATTGGCTTTGATCAGACCCAGAATCATGTAGAATGTAGTGGATTTACCGGCACCATTGGGACCCAGAATGCCCACCACCTCAGCTTGATGAATGTTGATGCTGACATTATTTACTACTTTGCGTTTACCGTAAATTTTTACCAGATTCTTAGTTTCGATCCTATTCATATCACCCTGATCTTCACAATTTTCTTTTCATAATTCTGGTTTTATTTTTCAGAAAAGTTATGTTTGTGTCAAGCTATTGTTACCACAATCTTCGGCAGTTGGCATAAATAATGCTTGTAAGCCGGCAATTTTATGAGATTTGAATTGCCACGAGATTT
>NPIE01000058.1_pt2 | contig 36512 bp, 33 predicted proteins | sample 8637661 | NCBI WGS metagenome assembly NPIE01 (sample SAMN07420842, study PRJNA396082) | bioreactor metagenome | isolation source: sample BA12 brine-fed electro-methanogenic bioreactor BA | place: Japan: Kochi | collected 2016-12-09 | reverse complement strand
GTGGGCTTAACCGATGACCAATGACGACTTTTCTTAAAGTGGGATCTTAGATCTGAGAAGAAGATTAAGACTGATATGAATTTGCCGAATCTCCAAAGAAAGAAGAGGGGCGAGATCGCCTGCCTGCAAATCGACTAAACTCTCGAATCGCAAAAAAATAATATCCGGTCAGGGATAGGCTCTAAACTATGAACTATGACGTTGTCGCCGCCGTGCGAAGAGACCTGGAGGAGAAAGCCGACGAGAAGACGAGGAAGAGCGGCCAGCGCTTCTTCAAAGAGGGGGTGCTGCTCCACGGCGTGAAGGCCACCGTGGTGAGGGAGATCGCGAAGAGGCGCTTTAAGGAGATCAAGTCCCTGGGAAAGGAGGAGATCTTTTCGATATGCGAAGAGCTTTTGAGGTCGGACTATTTCGAGGAGGCGGCCATCGCCTTCGAGTGGGCCTATTCCACGAGGAAGAGGTATGAGCCCGCGGACTTCTTCCTCTTCGAGAGGTGGATCACCCAATACGTCAACAACTGGGCCAAGTGCGACACCCTCGCTAACCACGCCCTCAGCTCCTTCGTCGAGATGTACCCGGAGTTCGTCTCGAACCTCAAGGGCTGGACGGGGTCTGAGAACAGGTGGCTCCGGCGGGCGGCGGCGGTGACTTTGATCTTGCCGGCCCGGAAGGGCGACTTTCTCGAAGACGTCTTCGAGATGGCCGACCTACTCCTCTCGGACGATGACGACCTCGTCCAGAAGGGGTACGGCTGGATGCTGAAGGAGGCGAGCAAAAAGCATCAGCAAGAGGTCTTCGATTACGTGATGAGGAATAAGGCCTCGATGCCCCGGACCGCCCTCCGGTACGCCATCGAGAAGATGCCCGAGGACCTCCGGCTCCGGGCGATGGAGAGGTGAGATCTCGCCAAAGCCGTAGGCTTATCGCCCGCCCGCCGCCTGTCGGCGGAGCGCATCGTTTTTATGGCCCGCCATTTCAGCTTCTACCATGAAACCCAGCACCTTCGACGTAACAGAGCGGCGGGCGAAGATCACCGTCTTTCGGGTCGGCAGGATCTGGACCTTCAAGCACTTCTTCGGGGACAAGGAGACCTTCAGGGAGCTGGCCGACCATTACAGCCGCGAAAACTATCGGTTCGAGTTTCTCACCGAGCACGAGAGGGACGAGGCCTTCAGAAGGCTTGCGGTCCGGGGCTTCGACTGCTCCGTCGTCGGTGACCTGGCCGGGTACGTCGTCAGCCTCGACAAGTCGAGCAAGTACGCCCCCGTCCTGAAAAACTCCATCGAATATGCAGAGACCCAGAACGAGCGGGTATTTCTGATGAAGGACAAGGTCTCGGTGGAGGAGGCCCTGGAGTTCGGGGCCGATATCTACGACGGGATTATCCCCTTCTGACCCTCCCGCCTGAAACCGGGGCAGAAGATTGAGGCCGGAGGCTGAGTATTAAAGAGGGTGGCCGGGGGGTTCCGGCCAGGCCGAAGCCGGGGCAACTTATATACAATATTTCGACCAATTGGATTATCATGAAAGAGATATTTCTGGTGGCCGTCCTCGCCCTCTCGGCGCTGATCAGCGGGGCCTTGGCCATGGGGCCTTCCGATCGGGGCGCCCTTCTGGACGAGAACGGCGCCACCTTCTTTGACGTCGTCTCCATCCGAGATGCCGTCGCAGCGATGCCGGAGGCCGACCTCAACGAGAGCGAGACCGAAGGCCTCCTCTACATGAGATAGGAAGAGAAGCTGGCAAGAGACGCCTACTGGACCTTCGATGACCAGTACGGCCTGCCCGTCTTCGAGAACATCGCCGAGGCCGAGGAGACCCACATGGACTCGGTGGCTGTCCTCATGGACAAGTACGGACTTTCTGACCCCATCCTCGAAGCCGGGAACTTCTCAAACCCTGACCTTCAGGCCCTCTACGACGACCTGGTGGCCCAGGGCAGCTCGTCGGAGGAGGAGGCCCTCCGGGTCGGCGCGGTCATCGAGGAGACTGACATCCAGGACCTGAAAGACCAGCTCGAAAAGACCGATAACGAAGATATCACGATGGTCTACGAGTCTCTGATGAAGCGGTCGAGAAACCACCTACGTGCCTTCGCAAACAACCTGGAGCGGCGCGGGATCGACTACACACCCCAGGTCCTGAGCCAGGAGGAGTATGACCAGATCATCGCCGGATCGATCGAGAGAGCGCCCTACCAGTCTTAGGACCCTCGTCCTTTTCGAGAGGGCTTACCATCTCCGGTATAAGTCCCGAAACCTCTTTTTGAACTCCCAGATCTCCCGCTCCGAGACGTTCATCCTCCACCCCAGGTCGTAGTAATCCTTCTCCCGCTCCGTCCCGGTCAGAATCGGCCGGAGGAAGCACTCGCACTGCCTCCCGTCGAGGCCGCGCTCGTTGCACCTCCAGCCGTCCCCGTCCTTGAGGTGGTTTGATAGAAGGTGGCCGCAGACGCAGCATATTCCGCTCCGGTAGTCGGGGCGGAGCGCCTCATGCCGCCCTTTGCTAAAGGATCTCTCCTCCATCGTCAACACCCATCGGCCCTCTTTTTCCCATTCGGCACCATCCCTCTCATTTGTTCCTCCCCCGGAGGAAGGCACCTTTGGTGATCCCGCCCAGGGAGATCTCCCTCGCCTCTCCTTTTAGGCGGTCGAGGTCGTCGCCTTCCAGGGCCTGGCCGTAGATCTCTGCCATCAGCCGGGCGTACCCGGCAGTCCTGCCTCGACCGTCGATGGCGATGGACTCAAACCCCAGATCGGCGATCTTCGGCACCTCGTCGATCAGGGAGAGCTCGACGGCGTTGTAGACGTGGGTCCTGCAATCGCCGTCCATCCGAACGGGAAAGATGCGGCCCGTCTCGTCCTCGATCCCCCAGAAAACCTCCCCGGCCCCCGCGACGACATCGCATCTCAGGGCCGATGATAAAAGGCAGTTTTCGGCCACCATCGCCTCGACGTTCCCCTGGACCAAAACCTCCAGATCCGGGCGGTTCGGGAGAGCCGCCAAAAGCTCCGCCATCTCCCGGAACGAGAGCTCCGGCGAGAGGGTCAGCCTCTGAAATGAGGGCGCCAGCGCCTCGACGGCGAGGCTGTTCCAGACGTTCAGGCCCACGGACCCCGAGACCTTCATCTCCGGGACCTCGGTCTTCACCATTTCGGCGAGCCCCACCCCATCCACCATCACCTCCTTTACGTCGACCCTCTTCAAAAGCAGACCTGCAAAGTCGAGAAACTGGCGCCTTGCGATCCTCGGCCACTTCCATACCAGCTCGGCGTCGCACCCCTCGCAGATCTCTTTTGCTCGGCGGAGCGTCTCCAGGAGCTCGCCGGGATCGGTCTTTCCTGGTCGGCACCTTCTGCCGTCGGCGATCCCGACGACCGGCTCGAAGTAGACCCGGTGGCATCCTCCCTCCGCCGCCCCGGTGACCGCCTCCAGGGTGCTGGCGTAGATCGAGACCGACGGCTTTGACTTGGAAGAAGCCGGTCTTCTGGACGCATTCCTTCTCCTCTCAAAAAGCCCCTCCTGCCTCTTACTCGCCTCTTTCACCTCTTCATCGGCTGGCCTGAAGGAGGCTGCGATCTCTTTTTCGGCCACCTCCAGAAACTCCCGCCTCAGCCTGTTGATCTCTCCCAGGGGGGCGAAGAGGCCGCCTGGATAGTCCATCTCGATATTTCTGATGAAGAAAGACGTGCCTCCGGTCTTCCTGAGCTGGGCCTTGATCTGGCCCTCGGAGAGGGGCCGCTTGATGGCAGGCTCCATCGAAAAGTCGGCCTTCAAGCTGGCTCTTACCACTTTTCCGCCGTGGAGGAAGACTCTCCCATCCAGGATGGGGCTTCCCTCTTCCCATCGAACCAAGAGGTCGATGGGGATCTCCGGATCAGCCCGAGCTCCGACCCTTTCGCCCAGCCCCGCCCTCCGGGTGAGAAAGACCTCGGATCCCACTTCCGCAGCCTCGGGAAGAGAGAGTCGGACCAGACCGTCTCCGGCCTTGAGGGGCGATCTGACCACAAACCCCAGCTCTTTATTCCCCGAGAATATTACCAGGCCGTCCCCCTGCTCCGGAACGAGGTCGCCGTCAATTCTGACGGAGGCCTCCCTCCGGCGCCCGTCCCAGGAAACGACCCTACCCACCTGGAGGCCCCGGTTGTCGGGCCGGTCGGCGCTCACCAGGTCTCCCCGTCCGGCGCCGCAGATGCAGCCTGTCGTGAACCCCCGGTTGAAGGCGAGGGCCAGGTCTCTTTCGTCCTCAGCGGACGACGCCCAATCGCCCCTGGATATGGCGTCAAGAGCCCTCCTGTAGATGGAGACGACGACCCTCACGTACTCCGGAGACCTCATCCTCCCCTCGATCTTCAGAGCCTCGATGGGGGCTCTCACCAGCTCCGCCAGATTCGGGTAGACTGCGAGGTCTCTTGTAGAGAGGAGGTACCTCCCCTTCGATGAAACCTCCTCCAGCTTGGTGGGCCTTCCGTAGACATCCTGCTCCCGGCTCAGGAGGAGGCGGTAAGGCTTTCTGCAGGGCTGGGCGCAAAGACCTCTGTTTCCGCTTCTGCCCCCGATTACCGAGGAGAGGAGACACTGGCCGGAGTAGGAGTAGCAGAGGGCTCCGTGGACGAAGACCTCCACGCCAAGGGGAGAGTTCTTTGCTATATCCTCCACCTCGGTTGGGGATAATTCTCGGGCGAGAACCGCCCTTTTCAGACCCACGTCGGCAGCCCACCGGGCCCCTTCGATGCTGCATATCGTCATCTGGGTGGAGGCGTGAATCTCCAGGTCGGGGACCAGATCTCTGGACAGACGCACGATGCCGGGGTCCTGGACCAGGACGGCGTCCGCCCCGATCTCGTGGAGCCAGACGAGACGGCGAGCCGCGTCTTCGGCCTCCACCTCGGGTATGAGGGTGTTGACGGCGACGTATACTTTGACCCCCTGGAGATGGGCGCGCTCGATCGCCTTTTCGAGCTCAGAGTCGTCGAAGTTTTTGGCCCCTTGCCTTGCTCCAAACCTTTTTCCTGCGAGGTAGACGGCGTCGGCTCCCGACTCTATCGCCGCCTCCAACGCCTCCCAGGACCCGGCGGGGGCGAGGAGTTCAGGCAGGCCACCAGATCGTCTCACAGTCAACTACCTGAAAGGCCGGAATATATATTTATCCGATCGTATCAAATCACCTCTTGTGGAACTCGTCTACATCATAGCCCTCATGATCGCGGGAACCGCCGCCGGCTTCGCCTCCGGGATGCTGGGGGTCGGAGGCTGCTTCATCATGGTCCCGGTCCAGTTCTGGGTCCTCACCTCCATTGGGGTTGAGCCCACTCTGGCCACCCGAATATCCTTTGGGACGGCCCTCGCCGTGGCTCTTCCCACCTCCATCAACTCCGCCTATTGTCACCGTCGGAGGGGCGCAGTCGCTCTCAGGGTCGCCCTCCTCCTCGGCATATCGGGCCTCTTCGGCGCCCTCTTCGGGGGCGCGGTGGCGGCTCACGCCCCCGGAGACCTCCTTCGGGTCGCATTCGGCCTCGTCGTAATCGCGGCTGCGGTCAGGATGGTGATGGGCCCGGTTGCCGAAACTGGTGGATATATAGGTGGCGGAGGATGCGCAGAGGGCGGAGTTGTTGAAGAGGGCGAGGGACGAGACGGGCCTGTGGCGAGGAGCGATTCATGCTATCTTCTTTTGGGCCTGCCCCTCGGCTTTCTGTGCGGCCTCGTAGGGATTGGGGGCGGGGTGGTGATGGTCCCGGTCCTCTCCACAGCCATGGGCTTTGGGATGCACAGAGCCGTGGGGACCTCCACCGCTGCCATCATCCTGACCTCGTCGGGAGGGGTCCTCTCCTACGTATATAGTGGCCTCTGCGTCTCGGGCCTTCCCCTTCACAGCCTTGGATACGTAAACCTGTTCCAGTGGGGGCTCCTCGCCGGGATCAGCATACCTGCGACCTGGGTTGGGGTCAGGGCAGCCCACCGGTTCCCCGCCGACCGGCTGAGGGCGGTCTTCACCCTTCTGATGATCTACGTGGCCCTGAAGATGATGGGTGTATTCGAGCTGCTGGGCCTTCCGATATGAATTTGCTCTAGCGGATCCAACATAATTTTATTTTTATCGAATACCCCGCAGCTTGCTGCAGGGTGCGCCGCCGCCAGTTTGCCCTTAAAAAATATGGACTAAATTATGGGGATTCGATAAAACACACCGGTCTAGGTTTAATATCTGTAGGACTTACGCAGTTGGCAGAGAATTTTTATACTATTCGAGTCATCCAACTATAGACATGAATGTATTCGGCTTCTCGTGGAGACAGTCCGGGCCTCCGGGAAGCTCGCATCCTTCGAGCCGACAGCGTCGAGGTGGGTGTAGGAAAGGATAGCATAAACCTTCGAGCCGTTCTCGGCCATAAGCCCTTGACGTGGATGGCGACGTCCTCGGCCTTGATACGTTCGACGATCGTGACCCCGAGGCCGCCGCAAAAGCGCCGCGTCTATTCTTCCCTTGTTCTTGGCTCTCAGTATCGATGGGTGGGTGGGTGGACGGCGATGTAGTGAGAATATTCTGAGCTTGAATATGCAGATGGATCCCGCCCTGGCTGAGCTGGATCTCGCTTACGCTGTCTTTGAAAAGGGCGAGATACCTCAGATCTTCGGCATCGGCGAAATTTCGGATGGTTCCGATCTCTTCAATCATGAAAATCGATACGGGTTTCAACAGATAAATAGCAACTCGTCGAAGAGACACCATGATCCATGATATAACATATATCGGAGCAGGATTATAACTTTGCACCTCAAAAGAGGGGGCGGCGATGATCTCGAAAAAATGGTCGCAAGGTGATGATCGCATCGAAGCTGAGGTCCAGGATCAAGGCGAGAGGGAGCGATGGGAAGCCCTAGCCAAGAAGGTCGAGAAGCTTCGCTGCCTCCACGGCGACGCGATATGCGACGCCAATAAGTGCAGGGATTTCAACCGGAAGATGTCGGACCTTTTGATGAGGCTCGAGGAGATGGAGGAGTTTCGTCTCGCCGATCGGGTGATGGACGCCCTCTCCGTCTGTAACCCCAAGACCGGCTCCCACTGCGACAACTCCGAGAGGATGAAGGAGATGCTGGAGAGGCTGAACGAAAGGGTGAACGAGAAGCTGAACAAGAAGTGAAAGTGAAGAAGGAAGGAGGGCTTCTTGACGGACTCCCGCCGCCCTCATGCCCCCTCTGACCCTGCCTAGATGTCCCTCAGATCCACGATCTTCTTTGACTTCCCCTCGGTCCGGGGGAGGCTTCCCTTCTCCACCAGCTCGATCCTTGATCTGATCTTCATCACAGACTTCAATTCGCCCTCCACCTTCTTCTGAAGACGTGCCAGATCGCTCAGCTCGCCGGTGAAGGCCGCATCGCTCATCTCGACCTTTATCGCGATCTCGTCGAGGCCGTGCCTCTTTCTGTCGACGATCACCTGGAAGTAGTCGCCGATCTCAGGCATCTTGAGGAGGACGTCCTCGATCTGGCTGGGAAAGACGTTGATCCCTCTTACCACCAGCATGTCGTCGGCCCTCCCCAGGAACCGGTGGAGCTTGACGCTCGTCCTGCCGCAGGGGCAGTCCTCCTCCATCATGTAGGTGACGTCTCCCGTATGGTACCTGATGAGGGGCATCGCCTCTTTGGTGAGGGATGTGAGGACCAGCTCGCCCCGCTCGCCCGGAGCGCAAAGCTCCCCCTCAGGATCAACGATCTCCACCAGGAAGTGGTCCTCCCAGATGTGAAGGCCGTTCTGCTCCTGGCACTCGAAGGCGACCCCCGGCCCGAACATCTCCGAGAGGCCGTAGGAGTCATAGGCCTTGATGTTGAGCATCTCCTCCAGCTCCGAGCGAGCCCTGTCAGACCAGGGCTCGGCCCCGAAGCAGCCGATCTTGAGGGAGAGGTCGCCCTCGACCCCCATATCCATCACCGTCTCGGCGAGGTAGAGGGCGTAAGAGGGGGTGCAGTGAAGGGCCGTGACTCCGAAGTCGATCATGATCTCGATCTGGCGTTTGGTGCTCCCGGTGCCGCTTGGGACCGCCATCGCCCCCATCCTTTCGATCCCATAATGGATGCCGAGGCCCCCGGTGAAAAAACCGTAGTTGACGGCGTTCTGGAAGATGTCCTCTTTTGTGCAGCCGACCATCACCAGGTCTCGGGCCACCATGTCAGACCAGGTCTCGATGTCTTTCGCGGTGTAGCCGACGACCGTCGGCTTTCCCGTCGTCCCCGAAGATGCGTGAACCCTCACTATCTCGCTCTTGGGGACGGCGAAGAGGCCGAAGGGGTAGTTGTCCCGGAGATCTCCCTTCCTCGTCTCCGGAAGGGCTCTTGCGTCTCCGAGGCTCGTCACGTCGCCGGGCGTCACCCCGAGGTCTTTCATCTTCTGATGGTAGAAGGGCACGTTGTCGTAGGCCCTCTTCACCGCGTCCTTCAGGCGTCTTTGCTGCAGATCCTGAAGATCTGACTTTTTCATCGTCTCGATCTTGGGTTGCCAGAAGTTCATGGGAATCTCTATCCTGAAATTTTAGTTGGCCGAAACCGATATGCTACACTCTACCGTGAGAGAACTCGTCAGGGTATATCAATCATTCCCCATAGGAGGGTGGAAACGGCACAAAATCGGTTATTACAACCAACATCGCCAATAGATCGGTCTAATCGAAAAAATTCCACCCCTTGATGATGTGAAGCTTTAGATCGACTAGTGTAACAGTTCCAAATTAACATATCAACACTCCACAATCGTTATCAACGATAATTCCGCCCGCCATTTTATCCATTTTGTACTTCCACTTAAATATTGTTGGAGTTTCATTCATACCTTCAATATATTGGCTTATCCGTTCTTTCAACTCCTCCTTGGATGACACACGAATTCCCCTCAGCATTCTTCGAGTCATTTTGCTGAACAGGCTCTCGATTATATATCATACAATTATAATAGTTTATTTTTCACTCCTGCGCTTCGTCACCACAAGTTACAGCATGCATTCTCGTCCTCGCCGGAAGTGTTCCCACCAGAGATGCGCCTCAGCCCCGCATCCCACCCGATCCCCGCCGCCCTCGCTTCGGCGGTCGGAGAGCGTCGGCTCGGGAATCGCCCCGCTTATGGAGCTTTGCCATCCGAAAAGAACCAAAACGAGATCCCACAAGCACTCCTCTCCTCTCGCCCCTCGACCAGGGTCCCGCCGCAGAGCGAACGGCCTCGTTATCCTGGCCCCATCCTTCCAGAACGATCATAAAGCCGCCAGCCATCGACGACACCTCGTCCGAGCCGAGGCCAATGAGACGAATACGAAACACCACAATTTTGATCCAGCCGCTTCTGGCGATGGAGCTTTTGAGGCGGAGAAAACCTTCGGCCACCAGATCGGGAGAAAACTATATTTGACATAAAGTCGATAGCCGGCGTGTCAAAAAGGCGATGATAATCTGATAGAAACGGCCCCATTGCACTTGCGAGGCCGCGTCAGATCAAAAGGGATGGAGTCCAGGGAGAGCATACCGGCTTAAATACATAGATTGGGGGTTAGATCGAATGGCTGATAACAAAGGGTTGTGGCTTCTTTTTGCGCTGTTGTTGGTGAACTCATATTTCATCTACGACCTGAACGAACAGATCTCCGAGCTGAATAGAGAGATCTCCAGACCGCAGGATGCGCCCGTTTTCGACCGGAAAGGGCAGCAGAATTTCAGCTTCGCCATCGCCGAGAGGAGCATACCGATAGTCGCCGTCGCCGGCGACGATCGAGGCGTGGTGGGCGAGCTGAACCTGAGGCTGATCCCGGGCAATAACGACATCCTGATAAACGCCAACCCCTTCCTGGAGCCCGACGTCCAATACGCTATAAAGAAGGCGGTGACGTACGCCGAATCTCGTGACCCGGACTACAAATTCGATAAGGACTTCGTCTTCAACTTCAACTTCTCCTCCCCCAGGGCAGACCTCATCGGGGGAGAGAGCGCAGGGGCCGCCGCGGCTATCTTGACCATCGCCGCCCTGGAGGTTAAAGACCTCAAAGATGACGCCGTCATAACGGGAACCATAGACGAAGACGGCTCTGTGGGCAGGGTGGGGGGCGTGCTGGAGAAGACCAAAGCGGTATCTGCTTTTGGCTACAAGAACTTCCTCATTCCGACCGGCCAATCGAATATCACCTATTACGAGAGGCAGGTCCAACGTCGACCTATAGATTCGGGGGTCGATATCCTGATATCCGAGTATGTGCCCAAGACCCTGGACCTCTCCCAGGCGGCCAACGATAAGCTAGGACTCAATATCATAGAGGTCTTGGATCTTGAAGAGGCTCTCCCCTACTTCATCGAGGATTGAAGTTGCGAGATCAGATCGCAGGCGAAGGGGAATACGTCGATTCGCAGTATGAACCCTTACCGAGAACAAAGATAGAGGGGGTCAACTGCGATCCCTCTATTTGAGGAATTGCGACCCAGGCGATCCGTGGAGGGCTGATTTTTTGTCAAACTCCGGGGACCTAGGCCCCCCTCATCTTTCTCAAGATCCTCCCATTTAAGGGCACCCCTCTGAAAAGAGCCAGACCGAGATCCTACAAGTCCCTCTCACCTCTCGCCCCTCGGCCAGAGCCCGCCGCAGAGCAAAGATCTGACGCTAGCAAAAACTTCGGCTCAGCCTCCCGGATGGGATTGGCCAGCTCCGGCCCTTCTCCGGAGAAGCTGGCCGAGACCGAGCCGCAGAATCTGTTGGTCAACAAGCATCTCCACACTGCCCTCGAATTTATATATTTATAAAAATTAGAAAAGTATTTAGCAGATCAAATCTCTAGAATACTCATATGATACGGGAGATGGATTATGAATAAATCCAGAAAATTTAATGGGCTCATATTGCTCATAATTTCGATCTCATGCTTATTGGCCAATCTGGAATCCGGGCTGGCCACATCCCTGGAGCAGTGCGAGGAGGGAACTTCTTCAACTGAGCAGGGGTGGACAACATCGGATGGCGAACTCGTCGGAACGGGTCATAGCTGGGCCGGATACGAGAAGTCCTGTGGAGAGGGGCCCCTTGCCCTCAGGTTCAATATCAAAAGCCTCGTCGGTGGGATGCACGCCAACATAAACGTCAACGGCCCGGATCGATATGCAGTGGGCCTCAACAACACGGGTGATGGTTTGCTCATTCCATACCTGTTCAAGCAAGAAGGTGAAGCCGTTCCACCATCCGCAGAACGACTCCCTGGCGAACCCGTGGCCTATAACCAGACTCAAGATTACCGGGTCGATATCCGATCAAATGACGGACACATCCAGGTCTTCGTCTATGAGGCGGACCAGGAAGGCAGATCGCAGATGCCAGTGATCGATTATCTCGATCCCGACCCCCTTCCCTCCGGCAGAATAGACTTCGAGGCCCTGAATGAATCGTTCGTCCACCTATCCAACGTCTTGGCCATCTGTCCTTCATCAGGCGAGATCGAGCCAGATGAGGTGGAAGAGACCCCCAACCTCGGAGACATCTATTTCGAGAGACCTGATGTGGGATCTTTAGTCCAATCCGAATGAGGAGGAAGATTCCGGCGATTAAATGGCTCGCACTCAAATATGACCACTGAGGCTGAGGCCTTCGATGGCGACGGCAATACCGACCGATAGACCGCATTTGCGACCTCACAGATGGAACCCCGCACAAAATGTAGAGAGAATGACAAGGATAGATGCTTATGGTGGCGGATGAGCTGCTCAACAGGACCGTCTTACTTATGATCCTGTGCCTATGTGTGGTGGCCAATCTGGAATGCGGTCAGGCCCAGGTTTGGAAAAATCCCAGAACCGAAGTGAGAACTGACGGCTGGGTGAAGGACGGCGGGCACTTCTACGGCATGGGCGCCAGCTGGGCAGGATATGAGGAGTCCTGCGGAGAAGATGACTTCAACCTCACCTTCAAGCTCAAACGCCTCAGCGATGAACTGAGGGTCAACATCAACATCAACGGCCCGGACCGCTACGCCATATGCTTTGACAACGTCTCGTCCCTCGGATCCGGTTATCTGCTTTCTTGTTATATATTAAAATACGTTGGAGAGGGGGAATTCGTTGCAAAATTTATTGGCAATAAAACGTACGTTGACCCGACGCAAGAGTATCAGGTATCTATAATCTCCAGGGACGGGCAGATACAGGTATATATTGAACGGATCGAACCGGCCAGCCTATTTTCTGCGGCTGCGGTAATAAAGCAATTCGCGATAGAATCGCCGCTGGTGATCGATTATCTCGATCCCGATCCACTTTCCCCCGGCGAGATCGACTTCGAAACTCTTGAGGGGGGATATGCCGAACTTTACGATGTCGTATTAACGTGTTTATCAACAGCCAAAAACCAACCTCCTACGGTTGCGTCTTTGATCCCTGACCCCGATACCCCTGCAGTAAACCAGCCGGTCAGATGGAGGGCGTCAGCTTACGATCCTGAAAAAGACCCCATATACTACAGCTTCTGGCTCACAGGCCCTTCGACCGGCGGGCTCTGGGAACTCCAGCAGAACTGGTCCACATCGAACCAGTGGGACTGGTATCCCTCTCAGCAGGGGATCTACTGGATCGGGGCATACGCGACCGACGGCAGACACACGGCAGAGGAAATTTTGTATGGAGAGGTGAGCTGGATAAACGAGGTCGTATATGCGGAGGAACGACCCGACCTGGGAGAAGTCACATTTATTCGAGCCGATCCAGCCCGCCTGGTGAGTGGAACCCATCTGGATAGTTACTGGGGATCAGTCCCGGCAAATCAAACGTTGATTGTGGTAAACGACACTTTAACCATCGAGGATGCGAGATTGATAGCAGATATGCTGGCAGATGATCTAAATGGCACCGTGGTGGGCTGGTTCGATTTCATGAAGATGTACCAGATTGAAACCGACAGCAAAAATTTTACAGATCTGGAAGAAGACATCGTCTATGCCAGAGACTACCCCTTTATCGACCTCGCTTTTCCAAACCAGCAGATGTATCGCGAATCCTCTGATTCTCCTTTGGAGGATGCCGTTTATGGAGGCGAAAAATGCAAAGGCTACGAGATCGTCGGCGTCCAGGAGGCGTGGGAGATCATCGCCAATTATGGTGATCCTCTTCATCAGGTATGTGTCGGCGTCACCGACGATGGGCTTTATAGATGGAAGAAATCTAGAGAGTTCGATAATATCAGCATAAATACATCATTGAGCACGTACCCCTTCGACCCCGTTGAGCTTTCTTTTCCTCTTAATAAATTTCAGATAGCCGGCAGCCATGGTACAGGTGTGATGAACATTCTGTCTGCAGATCCCTATAATGGTGGATTGGTGGGCATAGCATCCAAACCCCTTGGGGATAAGTTAGATATTATTTTAATAAATATATTTTGGACTGTTAACGGGACGATTCCTGAGGAACTGGATTTTACTACTGAAAGCTTAAAGGCCCTCGTCTACGAGATAAATAACGGCGCTACCATTATCAGCTGCTCCTGGGGGACCGGCCAGCCAGACACCCACATGACCAAGATGTATAACCAACTCCTCAAAAAGATCCGCTACCAGACCAATTGCTCCCGGATACTTTTCGTCTGCAGTGCAGGAAATAATGGAACAGATTATCTGAATAAAGAAATAACTCATATTCCCGGCGGCATGGCTCTGGACAATATGATCACCGTCGGCAACATCGATAATGATGGGAGCAAGGCTCTCGACAGCAACTATGACGGTGATGAGTTCGAGGTGACTCTTTTTGCACCCGGTGAACAAGCCGTCTGGGGAAGAGATGATAATAACAATATAACAAATATAAGAGGCGGGACCAGCATGGCGACGCCCCACGTTACCGCTGCCGCCGCCATAATCAGATCCATTGATCCCACATTGAAAGCTAAAGATATAAAGAACGAACTAAAAGAAACTGCAGATGTGGTTGTCTCGGATAGGAAGAGCTTATATGTCCTTAGGATCGATAGTGCCGTAGAATCGGTGATCGAAAATCCGTCAGAAGAATTATCGAAGTGGCAATATCCTCCCACGCCCTCAGTTTCGACGGAAGATTTAGATGTACCCATCGTTAATGGTGGAAGGTCGCAAATGAACTTGGATACTGAAACGACTTCCGAAGTCGACTTTTGGTACTTGAACTTGAATTTGCTGGATGATGCCAGCAGCAAAAATAGATCTGCAGATCTGGATCTAACCCGGATTGGCAAGGTCGTCTTCGGCCAGGGGCGTATAGCTGCAGATTATCAAAATGTACCCACCTCTCCATCTTCACTGCCAAGACCTACCCACGATGAAGGGATCGATTCCATGAAGAGGTGGCTCGACCAGGATGTTTCCCAGCCGGTTTCACAAACCAGGTACCTGGTGGGGGCCAGCGGATCGGTTGCTGGGAGGGCTTTGAACCTGAATCTGGTCTCTCCGGACCAGAACTTACTGTACAAGCTGAACATCAGATTCGATGGCTACGGATCAATCTCAGGAAGCTACGAGTCGTACAATGCGATTGAAAAGATCGGTTCTGGAAGCTGTACCGGGAGCTACACCTCCAATCGGGGCCAAACGACCACGGCCTCGAAGTCCGAAGACGGTATCACGACGATAGGCAGCATGGAATCTAAATATTCAATTGATTTCTAAAAAGGGATGATATATATTGAGCATCAATAATTTCATCATATTGATGGCCCTGATAGTTCTGTTGGGATCGGCTCAAGGGAAGACCTGGGCCGTAACTGAAGGCGGAAGCATTCAGGCGACGATCGACTCTGCGAGCCCCGGTGACGCGATCATGGTGGAGAGGGGAACGTATGAAAAAGTGAACGTGACCAAGACCCTTACCCTGCGAGGAGATGGGTACCCAGTTGTAGATGGTGCTGGAAACGGGAGCGCTGTAACTCTTTACGCGGACGGGATTCTCCTTGAGGGCTTCATAGCGACGAACTACAGCAAGTCGGCCAGAGAATTCGCCGGGATCAAAGTATTGTCAAATAATAATATAATAAAGAATAATAACATATACAATGGCGATGCAGGGACGGGAATACTGCTAAACGGTTCCAATGACAACACCATAGCAGCGAACAACATCACCGATAACGAATTTGGAATCTATATATCGAGCAGCAATGGCAACAACATCACAGAGAACATTGCCACAAAAAACGATTATGGAATTCTCCTCTCGAATTCCAGGAATAACACAGTTCTGGGGAACAACGCAAGCTTCAACACCGGAAAAGGGATCGGCTTGGAGGGGTCCACAAACAACATGCTGAAGAGGAATTCAATGTCGGGCAACGGCTACAACTTCGATGTTGGCGGAGAAAATGATATCGATACCAGCAACCTTGTAGATGGGAAGGCTGTCTACTATCTGGTCAGTGCGGCCGACATAACCATCGATTCATCTTCATCACCGGCTGGCATCGTTTGCTGCCTCAACTCCAGCAACATCACAATAAAAGACCAGAACTTCGATGAGAGCGGTTCTGGGATTCAGTTCTATAACACAACCGATTCCAGGATAGAGAATAATACATTTAAGAATATGAATGGGATCGAATTTTTTAGCTCCAAAAATAACACCATCATGGAAAATAACTTCAGCGATGGAATTGAGGCCATCGTTCTCATCGAAGCTTATTGGAACACGATTGCAGATAATACCATCAAGAACGACAAAAATGGAGTTAGATTGCAGGATTCCGGCTACAATGAGATCACGAGGAATCGCATCAGCAACGACGGAGATTATGGCATCCAACTCAGCAGATCTCGCAATAATACGGTCATTGACAACAACATTAGCTTAGGATCTAGAAACGATGGGATCTCCCTTCTTGATGCTGATTGGAACACGATATCGGGCAATTCGATCAACGTAAGCTTCGGATTTGGAAACGATGGGATCTCCCTTCTGGATGCTGATCGGAACAGATTATCGGGCAATTCGATCAGAGGCTGCTTTAATGGGATTCATCTCGAGGAGTCGTACAACAATACGCTCATCGAGAACAACGCCACCGAGAATATTGATCATGGCATCTTCATCACCGACAATTCAGAAGGTAACATCATCAAAACCAACAACGTCTACAACAACGGTAAAAACGGCATCTTCATCGACGACTCCAATATTAATATTATATCAGACAACAATGCCGATCACAACGATTGGCACGGAATCAACATAGAAAAATCCGATGATAACATTATTGCGAACAACACCATCAGAGACAACAGAGGATCCGGAGTAAAAATTTTGGATGGATCTTCTGGAAACGAGATCAAAGCCAACAACGCCAGCTATAACAAACACGGCTTCATAATCGAAGACTCCATCGAGAGTATCGTCACCAACAACAGCGCCAGCTACAACGGAGAGGCTGGCATAAAGCTGGGAGAGGGTTCTTCTGGAAACATCATTAGCGATAATAACGCCAGCTATAACAAACACGGCTTCTTAATTGAAAATTCCATTGAAAATATCGTCGACAACAACAGCGCCACCAACAACGACTGGGGCATGATCTTAGCCAATTCCAGAACGATGACCATCTCGAACAACAGCCTCCACGATAACCGGGCAAACGGCCTATCCCTTGAGGATAGCAACAACAATACATTGGCAGATAACTCTGCCAGCAAAAACAAGGGGTGCGGTTTCACACTTTTAAATTCAGAAAACAACAGCCTGACAAATAATAGCGCCTATAATAATTCTGGCGGAATCGCCTTCATGGGCTCATCTTACAACGAAATCTCAAGCAACATGGCCAGCAACAACCGGATAGGAATATACTTGAGCGAATCGGATAAAAATGAGTTGAAAGATAACTACGTCGTTGATAACGAAGTTGGCCTAGCGATAAATTCATCAGAAAATAATACAATGAAGTATAATCTGAGTGGGACTGTTGATTACGGAATGGTAATTAATAATGATACAATTATTGATCGTAATGTATGGGATGAAAAAGTACTTCCAGTAGATGTAGAAGGATATCTTCAATCCTATGAAGAGGCGGTAATGGTAGCGCTGCCCGGGACAGAAAGCACATTTGTCGGAACATCTGGTGAGACAGAAGGATCTCGTGAGACAGGAAAATCAAAACCAACGGGGCATGGGGTCCATGGCGTGCCGTATGTCCCACCTTCTGACGAAGCAGCGATCCAGCCAACCACCGAGGAATTTCAGCAACTTGCTGAGGAAGCGGCAGGACGGATCGTCTGGAACCCAGCCCAAAATATGACGAAAGGGGAAGGATACTGGATTGAAGTGCGCATAGCTGCAGAAAACACGACGAAGCTTGTTCAAGACCTGATAGGAAAGGGAGAAATTCAATTTAGAGAGATTGACGTCGCTGTTGGAATATCTTATGAGGTGACTTTGTCGGGTGACCAATTTAACATCTCATCGAAAACGCCTGATACCCAGCGGTTGGGTGAAGATCCTGCAGAATGGCTCTGGTATGTAACCCCACTGGAGGAAGGAGACCACATCCTAATACTTTATGTATTTGTCAAGGTGGGAGATGCAGAGCGTAAAGAGAAGCTGGTCTGGCCTGTTGAAGTAAATGTCATAGAACCTCCATTCCACGAAAAAGCAAAAAATATTTTTATAGATCGCCTGGAGTTCATAATAGGAACGCTGATACTCGGCTCGGGGTTGATGGGGTGGATCATCAGCAAGATCCGATCGAGGAAAAAACCGTCTTAAAAAATGGCATACATGATGCCCTCTCAAGAGCCGAGAACCGGTAGTTTCCAAATTATTGCCAGATTTACCTTCAGCTAAAACTCCGATATTTTCATAAGTTAAGCAGGCCCGATTTCAGCCACATGACGGTTCCCCCACGGTGGCTGAGCTTCAACCTGCCGCATTGCCACAGGCGAGAAAAGCTCGGGTCTAACAGGGATGTTCCCGGAGGGGGCGCGCTTCGGGGTCTGTGGTCGGGTCGGATCCCACCACTACTGAGCTTTCCCCTCCGGTAAGAACCGAGATCTCACAGGCTCCCCACCCCTCTCACCCTCCGACCAGGAACCCGCCGCAGAGGAAGATCGATCGCTGCTTTTGACGGTCCTGACGGCGATCTTCTCCGCTCTCGCGGCCGCGAGCCTTCCCAGGACGTCTATGTATGACCAGGTCGGAAAAACGCTCATCGTCGATCAAAACCAGTGGGAGATATTCGTCATCACGAAGACGAGATCTGCACTCTCGGCAAGATTCACGTGCCGAAAATCCGGGGCCGAAGCACCGGAGAATCGAAACACTTTTTATCTATGTCGACAGTATTTGACGATAAGTCGACCAGGTCAATAGCTCGCCATCGCAGAAAATGACGAGGCCCGATCTGGCGATAGAATCGTCAAAATCGATCTAGATTTAGAGGAGGGTTGAGGATAGTGAGAGGACGCAGAACGGCCCTGATGGCCCTGGTCATCGCATTGCTGGCATCAACGGCAACCGCACGGTTCGATGGGGTCAGATCCCCTGGGATGACGTATGGCGGCGCTGTGGGCGGCGAGAGGTTCGATTCCATCGACGGGCCAACGATGAGATATGACGGCTATCTCGGAGGCCACGCTTACTCCAGCAGCCTCGATCGATGGGTCTCCATCGGCTGGGAGGCAGGAACCGAGATCAATATCAGGGAGATCGTAACGGCCCATCAGGAGCGTTTCAACCTGGCCAGAAGCGTATTCGACTTCAGAGCTTAACGGTGGCGGATGGGGAAGGTGGCCGAAATGATCATGAGAGACGGCCACCCCCAAACCTTTCCGGATCTTCCCTGAGCTTATCGAGATTGTGCAAACCCGGTATAAACTGAGACTCGCGCAGCTGAGGTCAGCCGCGCGAGTCCTCTGAGCTCTTCAGACAGTTCCGGAACGGAAAATTTATGATTCGAGGATGTACTTCTTCAGCCAGCCGATCTCCTCGTTCACTTTACGGACCTGGTCGGGATATTTCTTAAGATGGTGAGGCTCCCCCTCAAAGAGGATCATCTTCACCTCCGCGCCGCTCGCCTCCCTATACGCCCGGTATGTCGAGATGGCGCTCGCCGGAACGACGGAGTTGTCCTCCAATCCGTTCAGCATCAGGAGCGGGGTGGAGACGTTCTCGGCATGGAACGCGCCCATGATGGGAATGTACGCTTCCGGATCCTGGAACGGGGTCTCGTCAAAGTACATCTTCGTCATCACCGCCCCGTTGGTGTTCGAGAACTGGGAGTTCTGGTCGGCCGTCCCCGCACCGGCAACGGCGGCTTTGAGGCCGTCGTAGGTGGTTATCCACGCCAGGGTCAGGATGCCGCCGTTCGACCATCCGGTCGTCCCCATCCCGTCCTCGTCGATGATCCCTCTATCAGCCAGATATTCGATGCCCCTCTCGAAGTCATCGATAGGGAGATCGTAATAATGCCCACCCTCGATCGACTCCGCGAACTCAAAACCGTAGTTGCTGCTTCCATGGTAGTTTGCAGAGAGGGTGACAAAGCCCGCGTTCGTTATCAGATGGTAGGGGAACTCCCAGGTATCACGCCAGCCGTCGAAGTCGGTGTAGGTGGGCCCTCCGTGGATGACGAAGACGAGCGGATATCGGGAGCCTGGCTCGTAATCGGCCGGATATCTGATCACACCCTCGACCGTCTCGTTCTGGGCGCCCGTCCACTCGACGACCTCAGATGATCCGAGAGGTTTTCTGAGGAGGTACTCGTTGAGGCTCGTGATCTGCTCGGTGCTGCTGATATTCTGGCCCAAGACCTCAGCCTCATAGATCTGGGGCGGAACCGACGCCGTATTGTAATTGTAGCAGAGGACGGAGCCGTCTTCTGTGCTCTCGAGGGCGAATATGTTCCCCTGGTGCTCGCCTGAAAGGAGCGCCATCTCCCAGCCATCGCCGGTCCGGGTGTACTTTGCAACCTTCGGGTTGGTCCCGTCCGCTAGAAGGGCGTAAACCCCGCCGCGGAAGGGCTCCATCTCGACGTCGTCGTTGAAGAGGTCTTTTAGCAGCTTTCGATCCCAGTTCATCGGTACCTCTTCCAAGACCTTTGTGGCCGGGCAAAAGGCCACGATATCGGACGTGTACCGGACCGGATAATGGAGGCCGCCGTTCTGCATCCTCTCGACATACACCACGGAGCTGTCAGGAGACCACGCAAACTCGTTTTCGTCCTGATACCCTTCCACCAGCGCCATGAACTCGTCCTCCGTCCCGGTGGCCGTATCTAGGATGACGTACCTGAAGGTGGGTGCCTCAAGCCAGGCCTCGGGATATGGAGCCGCCTTAAATACGATGTACTTGCCGTCGGGGGATGGGTGATACGCATATATGACATCGACGTTTGCCGTCAGGGGCGTCACATCTCCATCCTGAACCGAGTACGATTTGAGGATCACGGGGTCTGGTATCGCATCCATGACGATGACGTCACCCGGAAGCTCTTCGACCGGAACCCCATCCGGTGTGCCGGTGAAGGCGAGACGGTCCGTTCCAAGCCATTCAAACCCAGCCAGAAGCTCTTTTGGAACGTCGTCTATTTTCTCCTTCGCCATCGTCGAAAGATCCTGAATCGTCAGGACGATTGCGTCTCCATCCCTGGGCATCGACAGATACGCTACCCTGGACCCGTCCGGCGAAACCGACCAGATCGATACCGATTCATTGGGGCTAGAGAGGACGACCTCGCTCCTTGTCTCCAGATCGATCATCCTGAGGGTTCCATTGTCTTCTGGGGGGAGAAGATCGGACCCTTCGGTGGTCAGGTAGACGAGCTTCGTCCCGTCGGCTGCGAGGTGGAAGTGGTGGAGGATCTCCATCTTCAGTATATCGTCGTTTGTCAGCGTTTCCGTGCTTTCTGCACAGGCTGTCTGAAACGCAAGGCTGCCCGCCATGATGACAGCTGCGATCATAAATCCGATCATCTTTACCGAATATCGCATGGGATCACGCCTCTTCTTTTTCATGAGGGCCCTTCTTCGAAGGGGGCGTTTACGCCGTCCCCAGAAGTCCCCATTATCTTATAAAATTTTCATCCTTTTAATACTATCGGATTTTTTGGTATAAAAACACATCTTGATCTCCTGCCCTCCGCCCCATCACCGGCAAAAAGTTAATTATAATCGAAGAGGACAATAGATATGATGTAAACGATTTTGGGAGGATCGGCTATGAACAGGACATTTTGGATCTTGACGATGGCAGCCCTTCTCGGCACCACGGCGCAGGCGTTTGATCTGACGGGAGACTGGGACTCTGACGGCGCCTGCTTCTACCTCCGCCAGGTCGACGACACCCTCTGGTGGTACGCTGAGAACTCGGCCGAGAACCCGGCCTGGACGAGCGTAGCCCGTGGCACCATTGAGGGCGACACCGTGAGCGTCACCTGGGTCGATGTGCCCAAGGGCAACGCGACCATAATGGGAACCGCGGTGTTCAACGTCGTCTCGGAGGATGAGCTTCAGCTCGTGGACCAGACCGGCGGCTTCGGAGGCGAGAACTGGGAAGATCTCGTGCTTTTGAGGATCAAAGGCGGGTTCTGAATTCCCACGCTGGGACTCCCTAGGGGTGCCCGCCCATTTTTTGTCGTCAAGAGATTTGGAGCTCTACGGTTATGCCCCCCTCTTGACAAGAGGAGGACCTATGGCCGCCAAACAGTTCTCAGCGTCCTTAAAAAGCTGGGTCCGGGGCCTTTAAGCAGAATCTTCTCGGCGGGACAGAGTTTAATAGATGCGGATCGATAATAGGAGCCGATGATAGACGTCTTCCTCAAAGGTCGCCGAAACCCCCATTTCACCGGTCGAAGCTCGATCCTGAAAGATCTAGAAGACGCCCTGAATAAGGGCGGCCCCGTCGACCTCACCGGCGCCGACGGCATGGGAAAGAGCATCATAGCCGAAGAGCACGGCCGAATCCATGTCGCCGATTACGACTTCAGGTTCTGGGTCAGGGCCTGGGATGGGACCGTCCTCGCCTCCGACTACGCAGCCCTGGCTGGACCCCTCGGCATCCCTCATCAGGAGGACTCGGACCTCGGGGACCTCGCCGGGTCCGTTCGGACCTGGCTTGAGGAGAACAGGCGCTGGCTGGTCGTCTTCGACGACGCCCCCTCACCGGAGGTCCTGGAACGGTACCTCCCAAAGGCCGTAACTGGAGGAGGCGACGTGATCATCACCTCCAGGAGCTCAGGCTGGGATGAGGGGTTCGCCAGGATCGAGGTGGTACCTCTCGAAACGGCTGAGGCGGCGGCATTTCTTTCGAGCCGGACCGGCCAGGATGAACGGGGACCCGCAGAGGATCTGGCCGAACTCCTGAAAGAGAGTCCCCTCGCCCTGGAGCTGGCAGGAGCTTACATAAAATGGACGGGGATCTCTCCATCCCGGTACATCGATCTTTACAGAAAAAGGCTGGGCGAGCTCTCAGGCCGACGGGCTCCGTTTTTTCACGAATCACTGGCCACCGTTTGGGAGATCACGACCGAGCAGGTGGGGGCCGTCTCCCAGGAGGGGATCGACCTATTGAGCCTCTCCGCCTTTCTCGCCCCCGAGGATCTGCCCGTCGACCTCCTCGTAAAGGCCGCTGCCCTTCTGCCCGAGTCGGTGGATCCGGGCCTATTGGCCCTCGACCGGAGGGGGCTTGTGAGAAGAGATGGAGATGCCCTCTCGGTCCACCCCCTGATCCAGGCCCTCGCCTACAGCCGCCTCGACGACGAGAAAAAAAAGATCTGGGCCGACGAGACGGTGAGGGCCGTTGGAGCCGCCTTCAGCACTCACCTGGAGGATCTATCCACCTGGCCGGAGTGCGCCCGCCTCCTCCCCCACGCCCTCGCCTCAACAAAGAAGGTCGAGGAGCTGGGGATCGGCTCTGAGCCCGCCTCCCTCCTCTTAAACCAGGTGGGGCTCTACCTCCACCGGAGGGGCGACATCGAAGGGGCGCGAAATGTGCTCGAGAGGCTTATCGTCCTCGACGAGAGGTTTTACGGCCCCGACCACCCGGAGGTCGCCACCGACCTCAACAACCTGGGGTCGGCCCTCCGGGTCCTCGGCGACCTTGCTGGCGCGAAGAGGTGTTTCGAGCAGGCCCTCGCCATCGAGGAGGGGCAGGAGACCCCAGACCGGCTGAAGATCGCCATCAGGGCGAACAACCTCGGCACGGTCCTGCGATCTCTCGGCGACCTTGAAGGGGCCCTCGAGCAGTTCGAGAGATCTCTTGCCATCGACATGGACGCCTACGGTCCCAACCACTTCAAGACCGCCATCCGAATGAACAACCGAGGAGAGGTCCTCCAGGAGATGGGCGAGATCGAAGGCGCGAGGGTGAGCTATCAGCGGGCCTACCAGATCTTCCAGCAGTTCCTGGGGCCAGGCCACCACTACACCCAGAGGGCGCGGGAGAACCTGGATTCTCTATCGCAACAAGGATCGGACTGAAAGAAAAGATGGAGGGAAATCGGCGGCGCCAGCGCCGATCCTTTTTTCTGACGTTGCATTTATCGGCTGAAGGACGGGTCCCACCCTCTCGGATCGAACTCGTTGTCCTGGAAGTCCTTCACCTCAGCATAACCTGAAGTCACAAGCATGCTGTTGAAGTTGACCCAGGAGCCGGTCTCGGGATCTTCGACGTAGGCGACGCAGACCCACCGACCGTATCTGTCTTTGCCGCCGAGGTCGTCGACGTCGAGGTGGACCGTCTCGCCGAGGAGCATCGTCTCGGCGAAGAACTTGGCGGCCTTCCCCGCGGGGGTGTCGATCTCGGGGCTGTCGACGTCGGCGAGCCTCACCCTCCCGAACCCCTCGACGTCGAAGGTGTCGCCGTCGACGACGTTCGTCACGACGCCCGAGACCTCCATCACCGGTGCTTCCGCCCGCCCCCTCGAGCCGCCTATTTGAGGCTCGTCGCCTCCCTGCGGCCCCCGCTCAAGACATCCGGCCCCGGCCAGAAGGGCGGCCAGAACCAGAGAGATCACCAATGCTGATCGGATCTTCATGCAGATCAGGGCCACCCGTAACGCCACTTGGGGACGTCCTCGTCGGTCAAAAACCAGACCTGACCATCGTTGTCGTCGTCGCTGAGGGGCAGGGTTATGCACACCTCCAGGCCTGTATCCGTCTTCAGGACGATCGACTCATCGGAGTTGTCGAGCCATCGGCACTCCCTGGTCACAAGACGGCTCTCCCCCGGCTCGATGACCGTCCCATCGGAGATGGTCAGAGTGACGCGATCCCCGAGGGTGGTGGTGAGGGTCCAGCCGCCGACGTCCACAGCCTCGTCGCCCCGGTTGAAGATCTTCACCCACTCGCCGCCGGGCTCGTTGTCGTCACCGGCGGGGTTCAGCTCCACCTCGCCGATGACCACCCGACGGAAAGAGGGCCACCAGTCCAGGGGATCGAACTCGTTGTCCCTGTAATCGGTCACCACCCCAAACCCATCGTCCACCAGCATCCGGTTGAAGTTCTCGCCGACCTCGCCCGATGGGCTTTCCAGGCGGACGACACAGATCCATCGGCCGTACTGGTCGGTCCCCTTCAGATCGTCGACGTCCAGATAGACCGTTTTTCCCTGAAGATGGAGCTGGGTGTAGAGTTTTGCGGCCTTGCCTTCGGGCGTTTCGATCTCCGGCGAGTCGACATCCGCCAGCCTGACTCTGCCGAAGTCGGTGACGTTGAAGGTGTCTCCGTCCACGACGTTGTAAACCATCCCGGTGATGTACGTCTCGGGCTGATCTGATTCGATTTCGAGCTTTTCAGACTCGTCTGAGAAGTCCCTCTCGCAGAGGGAGCCGGTCGCGGAGGCGAATAGCAAAAGAACGATGAAGATCGCTGATCTATTCATCTCACTATCTCCAAAAAATCAACACGATCCCAAGGAAAAGATGCGAGCGGGACTTCGAGCCCGACAAACTCGGGCGGCTCAGAGGTCCCATGCCCCATCTACTCTCTCAGCTCCTCGATGATCTCCTCTACCTCTACATACCCCTTCTCGTACTTCTCCTCCTCGTCGGGGGCCAGCTCCTTGAGGAGCCTCAGAAACTCCCCGGCGTGAACCCTCTCCTCGTCGGCGATGTCCACCAGGACCGCCCTGGCCAGCTCGTCGTCCGTCGACTCAGCCAGCTGCATGTAGAGCTGGACCGCCTCGTACTCGGCGGCGATCATGTACCTTATGGCCCGGATCAGCTCCTCACGGGTTAACTTCCGATCGCTGGCCATACCTGCAAAGGGGTTTGCAAACTCTGGCATAACTTCTTCCTCCAAGAACGTTCCAACTTCGCTTTTACTTTATCAGGTCTGTTCTGGCGATATATGTTTCGGTCTTCCTCATATTCCAAAGCCTGAGATATTGAAGCAAGACGAAAAATAAAACCGCTTGAGAGCCCAGGAGGGCTCCGACTCATCTCGCCCTTCGGGCCGCCGCCACCGCCAGGTACATGAAGGGCGTGTCCAGGGCCGCTATCAAAAGCTTGATGGCGTACTGGCCCACCATCATCTGGAACAGGATGGAGTTTGGGAGGACGGCGTAAAAGGCGAGGCTGATGAAGATGACGGTGTCGATCGCCTGGGAGACCATCGTCGAGGCATTGTTCCGAAGCCAAAGATGCCTTCCATCGGTCTTCTCTCTCCAGAAACCGTAAGCCCAGACGTCGTGATGCTGGCTCACCAGATACGCGACCATGGAGGCCGCTATCACCCGGGGGGCGAAGCCGAATATCGCATCAAAGGAGGCTGCAAGTTCCGGGTCCATCACCGGCGACGCCGACCACCGGACGGCGATCAGAATCGAGATGAGCATCACGATGTTCGCTACGAATCCCGTCCAGACCGCAAGCCTCGCCTTCTCCTTTCCGAAGAGCTCGCTCAGGATATCGGTCATGAGGAAGGTGGAGGCGTAGACGAGGACCGCCGCCGGCGCTATGAAGGGGCCGAAGGCGATCGTCTTGGCGGCGATGAGGTTTGCGAGAACCGTCAGGGCTGCAAAGACACCGATCGCGATCTCCACCCCGTATCTCGTCGCCAGGACGGCGCAGACGGTCACGATGGCGAGGGTTGCAGCCGCCCAGAATAAGGGGATGAAATCCATGAATAATTTACCTCACTTTCCTTCCGACCCGGCGAGGGCGAAGTAGGCGAGGAGCGCCTCCAGCTGTATCCGCTCGTTAGCCCCTTCCGTCATCCGAAAATCGATCTCTCCGATCCTGTCCATCAGCCGCACCACGGTGATGGCGGATAGGTCGTCGGAGTCCATCAAGCTCAGCATCTGACGGTGGATCTGGATTATGACGTCCTCGCCCGAGAGCCCCTGGACCAGAAGAAGCTCGTCGAGGAGGCTTCGGGCCGCGGTGAACTTGCCGGAGATGGCGGCCTCGATCAGCTCTTTGATCTGCTCGGGCCTTGCGGTGGCGGTGATCTGGTAGATCGTCTCCTCGGTCACCTGCTCCTCCATCAAAGACGCCGCCTGGAGGGCGTTGATCGCCTTTCTCATGTCGCCCCGAGCGACGTAGGTTATGGCATCCATCCCCTCTTTCGTCACCTTGACCCCCTCGTCTTTGGCGATCTTTTCCATCCTCTCAGCGACGGCATCGTCGGATAATGACCGGAACCGATAGACTGCGCACCTCGACTGGATCGGCTCGATGATCTTGGACGAGTAGTTGCAGGAGAGGACGAACCTGCAGATGGAGCTGTACCGCTCCATCGTCCTTCTGAGGGCGCTCTGGGCGTCGTTGGTGAGGGCGTCGGCCTCGTCGAGGAAGATCACCTTGAACTCTGCGTCGCCGAGGGGCGCGGTCCTGGCGAAGTCCTTCACCTTGTGCCTAACGACGTCGATCCCCCGCTCGTCGCTGGCGTTCAGCTCGATGAAGTTCGCCCGCCAGTCGTCGCCATAGAGCTCTCTAACCATGCTGATGGCCGCCGCGGTCTTTCCCACCCCCGGCGGTCCCGAGAAGAGGAGGTGGGGGACGTTCCTGCTCCTGACGTAGGACTTGAGCCGCCTCACTATCTCCTCCTGGCCCACCACGTCGTCCAGGCTCGTCGGCCTGTACTTCTCGATCCAGATCTCCTCTTTAATTCCTGACCCCTCCTCACGAACGACCTGACTCTATCCGTATATCAAATTTCCCTCGATACCTGAGAGACTATTACAGAAGCTGTCAGAGTAGCCGATCCGAAAGATGCAGACGAAGGCGATCTATAAAGATTTGAGCTGCTTCCAATCAACATCTAAAAATTATTATACAAAACCGCCCTCATTATGCAGAGAGGCGAATTTGATGAACGGATCGAAAATCGCGTTTCTGGCGCTGGCCCTCCTGGCGGTGCCGGCGGCGATGGGGGTGCCAAACCCCTCCGCGGTCTACTGCGATGCCCTGGGGTACGAGATCGAGACGAGAAACAACGACGGATGCTGCGTCTTCCCCGACGGGTCGGCCTGCGAGCTGTGGTCCTTCTACCGGGGCGAGTGCGGCCAGAAATTCACCTACTGCGAACAGCAGGGCTACAGGATCGAGAACCGGGTGGAGGATATTGGAACCTTCACCGTCGAGTATGCGGTCTGCATCTTTGACGACGGCTCCGAATGCAGCGAGCAGAGCTATCTCAAGGGCGAGTGCGGCCCCTCCAACTGCACACGATGGACTATGAGGTACGGGTGCAAGTCCCCCATCGAGTTTGCGGGACTGATCTCGAAGACCGCCCGGATCAACAACTCCGCGGGCCAGTCAGCGGAGGACGTCCTCGGATGGGACGTGATCCGGAAGGGCGAGGACGGAAAGTGCCTCAGCTATTACGCAGCCCAGCCCCCTCTTGAAGGCATGACCGAGCCGGTGGAGGTGGACTGTCCCGACGGGGTGAGGGCCTTTGACAGCTTCATGTTGGACTTTGAGGACGCCATCGCCGCCATGAAGTCGATGCGCTGCGGCAGCACCTTCGTCGAGCTGAGCCTTTTCTGGCCGACAGATTCGTAGGCCGAGGAGCCGGAGTGGCACATCACGACAGACATCGGAAACGAGATCATCATCGGAGCCAACAGCGGAAGTTCCTGGTGCTGAATGGCCCAGGGAGCGGGGCGAATCACCGACCACCCATCCTCTTTTTCGTTTGCTTTTTTGCAGGCTTAAAAGAAAAGCGTCAGGCCCGCCCAGATTGAGGTGTCTTGCCGACCCGGATATATTCTGATCGGCCGGAGCAGGTCAGATTCGCGGCCATATTTAAATATTTGAACAAAATATAATCAGATATGAAATGGGCTTCTGTAGTGGTCTTGGGGCTAGCGATGATATCGGCCGCGTCAGTCTCGGCTCAAGACGAAACGTCAGAGGGGGTGCTGGAACTTATGTCCGAAAACGCGACAATTCAAATGGCAAACGTAAACGAGATCGAGATGGCGTACAAGGTCTTCGGCGAGGGCGAGCCGCTGGTGATGATCATGGGTTACGGGTCCTCCATGGACCTCTGGCCGCCGAAGTTCCTGGACAAGCTATCCCGGAGCTACAAGATCGTCGTCTTCGACAACAGGGGCATGGGATACTCGACGGCACCGGCCGGAAACTTCTCCATAGAGGAGATGGCCGACGACGTCGCCGGGCTTTTAGACGCCCTTGAGATTGAAGAAGCCCACGTCCTGGGCTGGTCGATGGGAAGTCTTGTGGCCCAGGAGGTGGCCTTGCGCCACCCTGAGAAGGTGAACAAACTCGTCCTCTATGCGTCAAACTGCGGCGGCGCCGAAGCCTTCCAGCCGGCCCCGCAGGTTTTGGAGGAGCTGACCAACACCTCAGGAACCCCGGAAGAGGTCGGGATGCGGCTCTTCGGCCTCCTATTCCCGCCCGAGTTTTTGAGGGAGAACCCGGAGTTCTACAGGGAGTTTCCGACGCCGATGGAGCCGTCACACCCCGAGAACATGGGACGCCAGGCGGAGGCGGTCGGCTCCTGGAACGGCTCATGCGATCGCCTCTACCAGATAGAGTGCCCGGCCCTCCTGGTGGCGGGAACCGAAGACGTCATAACCCCGCCGGATAACTCTCTGATCATGGCCGAGAGGATTCCAGGCTCCTGGCTGGTCAGGTTCGATGGAGGTGGCCACGGCCTGATGTACCAGTACCCGGAGAGGCTTGCAAGCCTGATCTCGGCGTTCCTCGAGCCGTGAACGTCGCATGTGGGCGGTTTCTGGGAGAGCCGCCCACCTCTCGTCCTGCCCAAGACAGCAGTTTTATCTCGTCGCACGACCATACCGCCAGGAGAGGTAGAGAGATGAGGACCGCGATTGATGTCACCCTTTTCTGGGCCGCCCTTTTGGCGGCGATCTCGGTGACGGGGTCGGGCTTCGAGATGAGGGGCCCTGTCGCCGAGGTCGTCGACGGCGAGAGCTACAGCTGGTCGGCTCAGGAGTTCGCCGGGTTCCGCTACGACCTGGACGACGACGCTGGCGGCGAGCATCTGAGCCTTTCGATCTCCGATGGGGCGGTCGAGGCTTCCGGGGCGGTTTACGCCACCCGGGCCCAGGAGGAGCCGATGGAGTTCTCGGCCTGGGGAAGCCGCTGGACCATCGGCTTTCTGGGCGAGGCTCGTTTCGCAGGCTACTCTTCCGGCCACCTATCTGACGAGTCCGGGGGCGAGCTCCTACTCAGGGACGAGCGGATCGGAAAGGTCCTCATCGACGACGACGAGGAGAGGACGATCGAGAAGGACGTTCCTTTGAAGCTCGAAGAGGGGTACAGGCTCGCGGTCGGGGAGGTCGATCCCGAGGGGGGGAAGGTCTCCCTGGAGCTTTTAAAGGACGGAGCGAGGGTCGACTCGGCGGTCGTCGAACTGTCTAGTGAGAACGGCTCGTCCCCCGGTGGGACCTACCTTTACAAGCGGCCAGTCGGAGGAGAGGACGTGGTCTTTATCGCGGTCCACTTCAAAAACGCCTTCTCCAGCGGCGGCAACTTCCTTGTGGCCGTCGACGGCCTCTGGCAGGTCTCCGATGAGACGGTACGGATCAGAGAGGGGGACAAGGAGGGCGAGATGACCGTCTCGAACCTGGACCCCGACGAGATGACGATCATCATGACGAACGAAGACCGGAAGATCGGCTTTTCAAGGGGCAGATCGAAGCTCCTCCTGGGCGAGATTGGGATAAAAACCGCCGATCAGGACGACGTCGAGGATGGCGTCGAGGACGCCGTCAACGCCTCCATCAACGCCTCCACAGGACGGCCCGAAAACCCCCTGCGGTTCTGGATCTATAGAGAGGTCAACGAGCCGGGCAGCTACGAGGTGAGAGGCCGTCCCGGAGAGGTCGTCGACGGCTCGACCTGGACCTGGAACTCCACCGGCTTCGGGGGCTTTTTTTACGATCTGGACGAGGGGCTGGGGGACGAGTCCATCACCCTGAAGATCGCCGATGGCAAGCTGGAGGAGGAGACTGGCGCCGTTTACGTCGCTCGGGCCGAGAGGAAGGGGATGGAGTTTGCGGGTTGGGGCGACTTCTGGACCATCGCCTTTCTCGGTGAGGCCCAGTTCGCAGGGTACGCGGGCGGCCTCCTCTCGGACGAGTCTGAAGAGCCGAACCTGCTCTCCGAGGAAGAGCTCGTCAGGGTCCTCATCGACGACGACCGGCGAGAGACCTTCGACACCGACAGCCCCCTGGGCCTCGCTGACGGCTACAAGCTGGCCCTCGAGTCCGTCAACGAGGGAGGGGATAAGGTCTCTCTCGCCCTATTCAAGGAGGGGGTTTTGATGGACTCCACGGTCATCGAGCCATCGAGGTCCGGGGCCGATCTTTTGGACGAGACCTACCTCTACAAGAGGCGCGTCGGCGGTGCCGACGACCTGGTCGTCATAGCCGTCCACTTTCGGAGCGCTTTTTCTTCCGGCGACGACGGCTTTGCTGAGGTAGACGCCATCTGGCAGATCTCCGACGAGGCAGTGTCAGTCGAGGAGGGGGACGAGTGCGGAGAGATGGCCGTTCAGGAGGTCGATCCAAAAGAGATGACGATCAGATTGGCGAACGAGAAGGAGATGGCCCTCAGGCCCGACGACGACCTGCCTCTCCTCGGGGATATAAGGATCAGAACGGCAGACCAGTTCGTCAACAATTCGATCAACGCATCAACGGGCCTGCCCGAAAACCCCCTCAGGTTCATCGTCTACAGGAAAGTCGTCATCAAAAGCTGACCAGAGGCGATAGGCGCGACGATCGCAGCCTTTCCGGCTCTGCCTCACTTTTTCCTCACTTTCCTTGGCCGCATCCCATCGTATTTTTTCCAGAACAAGAATTATAAGGGATGATTGCCACTTATTTATAAAGATATTTTAACAACCTGGACGGTGTTTCGCGATGACCGAAGCCATGTTTTACAAAAAGCTGGAAGGAGGGGACGTTAGGTGCGGGCTTTGCAACCATTTCTGCCGGATAAAGCCCGAAAAGAGGGGGATCTGCGGCGTCAGAGAGAACAGGGACGGGACCCTGGAGACTCTGGTCTATGGAAAGCTGATCGCCATGCACGTCGACCCGATAGAGAAGAAGCCCCTCTACCACTTCATCCCCGGCCATCTCAGCTACTCCATCGCCACCGTCGGCTGCAACTTCAGGTGCCTCCACTGCCAGAACGCCGATATATCCCAGATGCCCGCCGAGAGGGGCATTATATCGGGAGAGGTGGTGAAGCCCGAGAGGGTGGTGGCCGAGGCCCTAGCAGCGGGGTGCAAGTCGGTAGCCTACACCTACACCGAGCCGACGATCTTCTTCGAGTACGCCCTCTACGTCTCAAAGCTCGCGGCGGAAAGGGGGCTCAAGAACGTCTTCGTAAGCAACGGGTACATGAGCGAGGAGGCGACGAGGACGATCGAGCCGTACCTCGACGCCATCAACGTCGACCTCAAGGGCGACGACGACTTTTACAAGAAGGTCTGCGGCGCGAGGCTCGACCCCGTCAAGAGGACGATCGAGCTTTTGGCGAGCCTCGGGATATGGGTGGAGGTGACGACCCTGCTCATACCGGGCTACAATGACTCGGACCAACAGCTCCGAGATATAGCCGAGTTTCTGGTGGGGGTCAGCCCCGATATCCCCTGGCACGTCACGGCCTTCTACCCGACCTACAAGCTGAAGGACGCCCCGCCCACCCCCACCAGGACGATCCGGCGGGCGGCCGAGATCGGGGAGGATGCGGGCCTCTCGTACGTCTACGGAGGGAACATCCCCGGCGAGGACGAGAACACGAATTGCGCCAGCTGTGGGGAGACGCTGGTGGAGCGGTTCGCCTTCAGGGTGGCGAGGAACGGGGTTGTCGAGGGGAAGTGCCCGAAATGCGGCGAAGAGGTGGCCGGGGTCTGGTGATCCCCTGCCGGACTCGTCGAGCCCTCTCTTCAGACCTTTTTCATCTACTCTTCTTCAGAGCGATCCTCACGAAGAAGGCGAGTCCTCCGTAGAGCACCCCAAACCCGAAGACCGCCATCAAGGTGCTTTCTATCGACAGCAATCTTAATCCACCTCTCTTCTCGTCATTGTCAGCAAAAATGAGAGGGCCAACCCAGCCGCCATAAAGGCCAGACCGAGATAGATAGCGGTCTCAGGATAGCCGCCGTATGGAGATTTCAGGTCCGAGATAGTCTCGCTGGCGATCAGGGCGACGAGGATTACGGGAGCTATCAGCTTGACGCTCACGTCCCACCAGGCTCCGGCTCTTACGTCGGACCTGGCGTTGACCCACTCTCTGATCCCGTATCCACCGAGCAACGAGCCTATGGCGATGACCTCTAGAGCTCCCACTGCGAGGAGGCCGTAGACGTTGATCAGGTGGTCGACTATGTCGAGCCAGTAGAGGCCGCCCCTGGTGGCGTAAAGGAGGCTTCCAAGAAGGCTAAAGCCGATGGTAATGTTCACAGCCGTCGTTCTTCCGACATCGAACTTGTCCATCAGGGCAGCGGCGAAGCCCTCCACCATGGATATCAGGGTGGAGAGTCCCGCCACCACGAGGCATGTGAAAAAGACGACGGCTGTGAGGACCTTCAGTTCTGGAAGGAGGCCGAGGGCCTCGGGGAAGACGACGAACGCAAGGCCTATCCCCGAGGCTACGATGTCTTCCACCCCCTGGCCGGTGGTTGCTGCCATGTATCCAAGGGTCCCGAAGACCGCAAACCCCATAAGAAAGCTGAAGGCGCAGTTGGCGAAGCTGACGATGAAGGCGTTGTTGACTATGTCGCTCTCCTTGGGTAGATAGCTAGAGTAAGCGATCATGCTCCCCGATGCCAGGCTAAGGCTGAAGAAGATCTGGCCGTAGGCGGCGAGCCAGACGTTGTGATCGAAGAGCCTATCAAAGTCGGGTTTGAGGTACCAGTCTATCCCGGTGAAGGCTCCCTCGAGGGTCAGGGCTCTTGCCACCAGCACCACTGCCAGAATCCAGAGGAGGGGCATAAAGATCTTGTTCGCCCTCTCGATCCCGGATTGAACGCCCTTGACCTCTACGATCCATATCATGATCCAGATGGCGACGAGGCTCGCCAGAATCGCGGTCGGAAAGCCGCCAAGATTCCAGACAGATCCCGATGTCTGGAGGACCGTCCCGAAGAAATAGACGTTGGTGTCCTCCCCCCACTTGAGGGTGAAGGCCTTGCCGAGGTAGACGAGGGCCCAGCTGGCGACCACTGAGTAGTAGGTGGCTATGATGACCCCTGTGAGAGCCGACCACCATCCAATCCACTCGAATTTCTTCCTGACTCGTCTGAGGGCGAGGGGTGCAGCTCCTCTGAACCTGCTTCCCAGGCCGAACTCGAGGATCATGAGGGGTATCCCCACAGTGAAGAGGGCTACGAAGTAGGGAATCAGGAACGCTCCGCCGCCGTTCTCGTACGTGACATAGCTGAACCTCCAGATGTTTCCCAGCCCCACGGCAGATCCCACAGCCGCGAAGATGAAACCGGTTCGGCTGCTCCAAATCTCTCGCGTCATAAAACCGTTGATATGCAAAAAGCTTTGACCATTTAGCTGTTGTGTTGAATTTCTTCAATTATCCGCAATCTGAGGGGCTTTTGAGCGTTGGTCGGGCTTAACCGTCCTGGGTTCTGGAGCCCGCGTGAGAGCGCCCCAGGATGATGGGGCGATCACGCGGAGCTTTTTCCACCATCGAGCCTCAGAGGACGGCACCCTTGAACTTCTCAAAGCTGATCTCGTCGATGAACTCGCCGAGCCTCTTCTTCTCGGAGTTGGCCTTGTAGTAGCCGATCACCCGCTCGACCAGGGCCAAGGCCTCGTCGTCGGATAAAGCTTCAGCCAGGACGGTGCCGAGCCTCGGCTTTCGAGCGGCGTTTCCTCCCACGAGAACCGTCCAGCCTTTGGCGGTGCCCATCAGCCCCAGATCCTTGACCGCGGGCTCGGCGCAGGAGTTGGGACAGCCCGAGACCCCGATCTTGAACTTGGAGGGCATCTCCATCCCGTGGTACTTCTCGTCGAGCTTCAGGCCGACGCCGACGGAGTCCTGGAGCCCACGCTTGCAGAAGGTCGTCCCAGGACAGATCTTGACGCTTCTTACGCAGAGGCCGATGGCCGCTCCCGGCTTCATCCCCAGGTCCGCCCAGGCTCCGTCCAGATCCTCAGGCTTCAACCCCACGATCGCTATCCTCTGGGCCGAGGTTATCTTCAGAGCCGCTGCCTTGTACTTCTCCGCAACTTCTGCGATCTTCTTCAGGCTCGCCGGGTCGATGATCCCGCCCGCGATGTGGGGGGCTATGGCGTAGGTCTCCTTATCTCTCTGGAGGATCGCTCCTTTTTCCATCAGGTCTTTTGCCATCTTCTTCACTCCTCTTTTTTGTTTTACTCGATTGTTCTTCTCTTTGTTTCTACTTGATCTTAATCTATATCAAACTACAAAAATATGTGATCTTCGGGCCGTCATCCCTGGATACGCGGCCTTCCAGCGCCCGAGAAGGTCCCAGAATCCTTCGGCTCCGCTCTCTCAGCCCTCTCGATGGCGTCCTCTGTCGCCTCTCTTATGATGTAGCCCGCCTTGTGGAGGATGGTGTCTTTCAATTCTGGGTCCTGGTCCATGCTGGCGGTGCAGGGGTAGGCGTGGTGGGCCTCGGAGATCCTCTCCCGGAGGTCCGGCTGATCGGTCTCAAGGCCGGTCATCCTCTTCGCGACGTACCAGGTGGAGCCGCAGGGGGCGGACCTGACGACGTTGGCGGCGAGGATCGTATCCTTTCCTCCCCGGCTCTTCTGGGTGAAGATCTCGATCCTCGGCTCGCCGAAGTGGGCCTTCTCCATGAAGGCCGCCAAGTTCGGCATCGCCGGATCTGGCCGGAGGGCGCAGAAGGGCTTGGCGAAGGCGGCTTCAAGGCCGAGCTTTTTGGCCTCCTCCGAAAGCTGGGTCCGGAGGCCCAGGGGAAGCTCCTGCGGCCGTTCGGACCCGCCGATGATCCCCTTGTACCCTTTATCCTTCAGGACCGGGAGGAGGCCGAAGATTATGTCAGGGTGGACGTTGACGACGATGGCGATATCGGCCTCAGGTATCGGTGGGATGTAGGGGTCGACGTCGTCGATGAAGTCGTCGAGGGCGTCAGGGTCGGGCATCTCGATGACAGAGACGAGATCCTCGGCCATGCTGTACTTTCCTGACTTGCAGAGGGTGCAGGCGTCGCCGCAGGACATGCAGAACCCTGAGAAGTTGATCAGGTTTCCGATGAGGGTTTTTCCGAACTCGCCGTTGTAGAGGACCACGACCTTCATAATTTTGCTCCCGGGCAGGCAGATCAGGCCAGGGTCGGCCAGTCCAGATCGGGCCAGATTGAGCCGGACTGGCTCCACGCGCCCGCCCATGGTATACTTAAGATACCAACGTATATAGACCAGAAGGTTTCTACAAGGATACCATGAAGGAAGGATGCACCGTCAACAGGACGGTGAAGTACATCGCCCGGAAGTGGACCCTTCTGATACTCCTGGAGCTTTACAAGGGCGAGGGGCACCAAAGGCGCTTCTCCGAGCTGAAGAACTGCCTCGACCCGATCACCCCCAAAGTTCTATCCGCCCGGCTGAAGGAGCTGGAGGAGGAGGGGCTCGTCGAGAAGAGCTTCGATGGCAGCTCTTTTCCCGTGCGAAGCGAGTACTCCCTGACGGAGAGCGGCCTTGAGATCGTGGAGATCGTCAAGGAGATGAAGCGGTGGGCCCTGAAGTGGAAGATCACCAACATCGAGTGCAGCTGCCAGGACTGCTCCGAGTGCGTGCTTTAAGTGGCAAGAGAATCTCCAAAACTAACTCGGGAAAGAAAATCATGCATTCTAGGCGATGGCATGAACAAGGGTGAGGTGGGAGAGATCCTCAATCCTGGTGGTATGACGATCCCCTCCCATACCTCGCGGTTTTAGGGAGGCACGCAACAATAGAAGAAATATTTTGAGTGCTATCTCATACTCATTATTGATAATTTAAGTTATCATTTCTTAAATACGATCTTACCTCCGCCATATTTCCTTACGATCATAATCCCTAAGAACAGCAAGGTGGTGATATATCCGGCACAATCTACTTTTCCAGTG
>NPIE01001724.1_pt2 | contig 36545 bp, 24 predicted proteins | sample 8637661 | NCBI WGS metagenome assembly NPIE01 (sample SAMN07420842, study PRJNA396082) | bioreactor metagenome | isolation source: sample BA12 brine-fed electro-methanogenic bioreactor BA | place: Japan: Kochi | collected 2016-12-09 | reverse complement strand
CTTCTTTTCTAATTTACCGGGAGATCCGGTAATTGTCAAAAAGTATGAAAAGACAATCGGACCTATCGAAGATAAAATTATTTCTATGTATGCAAAAGGAATGGCTACTCGGGATATCCAAGCTCACATTACTGAACTATACGGCTTAGATATCAGTCCAACTTTAGTCTCAAACATCACAAACAAAATAGTAGATCTTGCTCAAGAGTGGCAGAACAGACCATTAGTGAAAATATATCCTATAGTTTTCTTCGATGCTATACATTACAAAATCCGTGATGAATCAAGGAAAGTAACTTCAAAAGCGGCTTATACGTGTTTAGCCGTCGATATTGAAGGGCATAAGGACTTACTTGGTCTATGGATCGGGGAAGCCGAAGGAGCAAACTTCCGGCTTAATGTATTAACCGAACTAAAGAATAGTGGAGTTGAAGATATCTTCATTGCTTCAATAGATGGATTAAAGGGTTTCCCCGAAGCAATTAATTCTGTTATCCCAAAGACCGAAATCCAGCTTTGCGTTATTCATCAAATTATAAATACCCTTAAATACGTTGCTTCAAAAGATCAGAAACAGTTTATGAAAGAACTCAAAGAAGTCTACAAAGCTCCAACCGAAGAAGCAGCGTTAATAAATCTAGATAGACTTGAAGAAGCTTGGGGCAAAAAATATTCTTTAGCTATTAAATCGTGGAGAAACAACTGGTCTAATTTGGCAACCTTTTTCAAATATCCCGAAGAAATCAGAACAGTTATTTATACAACAAATGCAGTAGAAGCATTGCATCGTCAGTTCAGAAAAGTCACAAAATCCAGATCGCTTTTTCCAAATGACGATGCTCTCAAAAAAATGTTATACTTAGCTTACAGAGATTTATCGAAAAACTGGACTATGCCTATTAGAAATTGGGCCCTTGTTCTTTCAAACCTGCCTGCCGGCAAAGGCAGGTTTTTCAATCTATTTTAAGGATAGATTTGATGAGTTTACTTAACCAAAAAATCCATTTACACAAACTATTTTACAGACTCAAAATCGATTTAAGAAAGGGCAGCCCCCTGTTTGTAAGCTTGATTAATCCACCGTTCAAATCTTTTTAGGCACAGTACTCTGTGATGAATTGGTTTACGCATATCTTCAATTTCACTATCGGAGATAATATCAAGAACAATGGGAATAAGTTAAGTTTGTTCAATCGATTTGATTTATTGTTTACTTAACCCTTCCTTGCTAAACCCCCCTTTATTTGATAATTTTCAGTTTCTTTTAAATAAACATATGGATTTTATGCGTTATCCCTTTAAAGAAACCGAAGCTAAATGGCAAAAATTTTGGGAAGAGAAAGGTGTTTATAAAACCGACCTTTCCGACACCGAAAAGAAACTTTACACTCTCGTGATGTTTATTTATCCCTCGGGTTCTAAACTTCATATCGGGCATTGGTATAATTATGGTCCGACAGACTCCTGGGCAAGATTCAAAAAATTACAAGGTTACAATGTTTTTGAACCTATGGGCTATGATGCGTTCGGACTGCCGGCGGAAAATTATGCAATCAAAACCGGTGTTCACCCTTACGATTCTACAATGGAAAATATCGACGATATCCGCAAGCAGTTGAAAGAAATGGGTTGTATGTATGATTGGAGTGCCGAACTTATGACATGCGACCCTGAGTATTACAAGTGGAATCAATGGTTATTTTTACAGCTCTACAAAAAGAAATTAGCTTATCGAAAAAATGCACCTGTAAACTGGTGCCCCTCTTGTAATACTGTTTTAGCAAATGAGCAGGTACAGGCAGACGGAACCTGCGAAAGATGCAGTACCCAGGTTATACGTAAAAACCTTACTCAATGGTTCTTTAAAATTACCGAGTATGCCGAAGAACTTTTGAGCGGGTTGAATAAAATCGATTGGCCTGAAAAAACAAAATTGATGCAGACTAACTGGATCGGAAAAAGTACCGGGACGGAAGTCGAATTTAAGATTGACGGGCACGAAGAAACAATAAAGGTTTTCACAACTCGTCCTGATACGCTGTTCGGTGTAACATATGTTGTACTTGCACCGGAAAGTGAGCTTGTTGATAAACTTACGACCGAAGAAAATAAATCGAAAGTTGAAGAGTATATTAAATCGGTTCAAAGTCTCTCCGAGATTGAACGAACATCAACAGTTAAAGAAAAAACCGGTGTTCCTACCGGCGCATACGCAATTAATCCTGTGAACGATGAAAAAATTCCGATTTGGGTTGCCGATTATGTGTTGGCAAGTTACGGTACTGGCTGTGTAATGGCTGTTCCGGGACACGATGAGCGGGATTTTGAATTTGCTAAAAAATTCAATCTTCCCATTCGAAAAGTAATTCTAAAAGCCGGTACCAATGAAGAAGATGAATTAACCGAAGCTTACACTGAACCCGGAATGATGATTAATTCGGGTAAATATACCGGTAGAAATTCTATTGACGGGAAGAAACAGATAACAGAAGATTTAGAGAGGGAAGAATTAGGTAGAGCAAAAACAAATTATAAATTGCGCGATTGGCTTATTTCCCGGCAGCGTTATTGGGGAACACCCATTCCAATTGTTTATTGTGATAATTGCGGTGAAGTTCCTATACCGGAAGATAAGTTGCCTGTTGAATTACCGTACGATGTGGAATTTAAACCGGACGGCGGATCACCGCTTGCTAAAAATCAAGAGTTTGTAAATACAACATGCCCAAAATGCGGCGGACCTGCGAAACGCGATGTTGATACTATGGATACTTTTGTTGATTCATCCTGGTATTACTTACGTTATCTCAATCCGAAATTCAGTGACGGAATGTTTGATTCCGAACTCGCCAAAAAGTGGGAACCGGTTGATATGTACGTCGGTGGTGCGGAACATTCTACTATGCACCTGTTGTATGCACGATTTATTCATAAATTTTTACGCGATATAAAATTAGTTAACACCGATGAACCTTTTGCAAAACTTCGTCATCAAGGCACAATTACAAATGAAGGCACAAAGATGTCTAAGTCGAAGGGGAATGTCGTTAATCCTAATTTGTTCATCGATGAGTACGGTTCCGATGTGTTTAGAATGTATTTAATGTTTATGGGTCCCTATGACCTTGGAGGCGATTGGAGTGACAAAGGAATTGTGGGTGTTGATAGATTTGTTCAGAAAGTTTATCAACTTGTTTCCGATCGTAAAGATTTTTCGAAATCTCATCCTTCAAAAGATAAGTATGTTTTAAGTAATTTGAATGACAAAGAAAAATCGGTTTATCAAAAAGTTAATCAATCGATAAACAAATATTCCGAAGAAGTTGAACACCTTCGCTTCAATACAGCCGTTGCTGTTTTGATGGAACTTGCCAACGAGTTAAGTAAAAATTTGGCGAGCTGCTCAAATGATCTTCAGACTTATGCTTTGGAAAGACTCTCGGTTATGCTTTCTCCACTTGCACCTCATCTTGGAGAGGAATGCTGGCAATTGCTCGGTAATGAGAGATCAATATTTGAAGGCAATGTTTGGTTTGAAGTTGACCCGGATGCGCTTGTTGTTGATAAAGTAACAATCGCTGTTCAAGTTAATGGTAAACTTCGAGCTGCTGTTGATGTTCCACTTGACAGTGAAGAATCGGTTGTCAAAGAAGCCGCTTATTCGGATGATAAAGTAACAAAGCATACCGAAGGCAAAACAGTAGTGAAAGAAATTTACGTCAAAAATAAAATTTTTAATATAGTTGTTAAGTAATAAGAGCAATGGAACACAGATGACACAGAAACAGTGGATTAACACGGGTCAAATCTGCGGCGATCTGTCGCATCAGCGTTATCTGTGTTCTATTGTGATTTATAATTAGGAGAAAGTAAAGAATGCTGGACATTAAGTTTATCAGGGAAAATCCTGAAATAGTTAAAAAGGGTATCAAGAATAAAAACGAAAAAGATACGGTCGATCAAATTCTTGAATTCGATGAAAAGAGAAGATCACTTATTTCCGAAGTTGAAGATTTGAAAGCACAGAGAAATACTGTATCCCAGCAAATCGGACAAGTTAAAAAATCCGGTGGAGATGCAACCGAACAGATAAACGAAATGAAACGAGTTGGTGATCTGATTGCCGATCTCGACACACAGCTTGGGGAAGTTGAAGAAAAACTGCATCAACTCCTAATTTGGGTACCCAACTTACCTCACGAATCTGTCCCAATCGGAAAATCTGCCGAGGATAATGTTGAAGTACGGCAATGGCTGCCGGAAGGTTTCTCTTTTGAAACAGAAGAAAAAATTTTTGACCACATTGAACTCGGGAAAAAATTAAACATACTCGATTTCGAACGAGGCGCAAAAATTACCGGCTCGGGTTTCCCGGTTTATGTTGGCAAAGGTGCGCAGCTTGAGAGGGCACTTATCAATTTTATGCTCGATTTTCACATCAACGATCACGGCTATACAGAAGTTATGCCTCCGCTCTTGGTTAACAGAGAATCAATGTTCGGTACCGGTCAGCTTCCCAAATTGGAAGACGATATGTACTTAGCCGAGAGAGATGATTTATTCACTATTCCGACTGCAGAAGTGCCGATTACCAACTTGCACAGAAACGAAATTATTGATGAAGATAAGCTGCCGATAAATTACGTCGGTTACACTGCATGTTTCAGAAGAGAAGCCGGATCATACGGTAAAGAATCAAAAGGATTCTTAAGAGTTCATCAATTCAATAAAGTGGAAATGGTAAAACTTGTTAAACCGGAAACTTCTTATGATGAACTTGAAAAAATAACGAACGATGCCGAAGATATTTTGAAAGCTTTGAAAATACCATATAGAATTTTAATGCTGTGTTCCGGTGATTTAAGTTTTGCCGCAGCAAAATGTTACGATATTGAAACTTGGTCGCCGGCAGAAAACAAGTGGCTTGAAGCTTCTTCGTGCAGCAACTTCGAAAATTTTCAGGCAAGAAGGGCAAACATTAGGTATAGAAAATCGGAAAATAAAAAGTTGGATTTTCTTCACACATTAAACGGTTCGGGTTTAGCAACAAGCCGTTTAATGGTTTCGATTCTCGAGAATTATCAAACTCCTGAAGGAAAAATAATAGTTCCGGAAGTACTTCAAAAATATACCGGTTTTAAAATTATTGATTAACAAATGAATGGAAGATACGTTAGTTTCCTGACTTCAATTTATGGATAGTTTATCTTATTTAAATAAATATTTCCTTCGTTACAAAAAGAAACTCGCACTTGGAGTTGTCTTTATCCTTATCTCAAATACTGCTCAAGTATTTATTCCAATTTTTCTAAGAGAAGGGATTGACGGCATTCAAGAAAATGTGAGTTATACAAGACTTTTTGAGTACGGACTATTGATAGTTGCCGCTGCACTAATTGCAGGTGTTTTCAGATTTCTCATTCGTCAAACCATCATTGTTGTATCAAGAGAAATTGAATACGATCTACGTCAGGATTTTTGGGCGCATATTCAAAAATTGCCGTACAGGTATTTCCAAAATAATTCAACCGGTAACATTATGGCACACGCAACAAATGATATTAGTGCCGTACGGATGTACGTGGGTCCGGCTGTAATGTACTCGGTGGATACTATTTCTAAATTTCTTATAATAATTGCAATTATTGTTTCTATTAGTCCGTTGTTAACTCTATATACTCTACTCCCTCTTCCATTTCTTTCATACTTTGTTTACAAATTGAGTAAAAAGATTCACAAAAAGTTTACGCTAATTCAAGAAAGTTTTTCAGATTTAACAACCAAAGCGCAGGAAAATTATTCCGGAATTCGTGTTATCAAATCATATGTACGCGAAGACGGTGAGATTGAATCATTTACCAAGCAGAGTGAAGATTATTTAAACAAGACAATGGACAAGGTGAAAGTCCAAGCCTTGTTCCAGCCTATTCTCTATACCATAGCGGGACTTTCGGTAATTATTGTTGTGTGGGCAGGTGGTGCGATGATTATCAATAATACTCTTACTCTCGGGGATATTTCTGCATTTGTTATTTATCTCGGTATGTTAATATGGCCGATGATTGCATTTGGTTGGATACTCAATATTATTCAGCAAGCATCCGCGAGCATGAAACGTTTGATTAAAATTTTCAACGAAGAATTGGAAATACAAGATTCATCCTCAACTCGTTACTCAATCAACTCAATAAAAGGTAAAATAGAATTCCAAAATGTTTCATTTAAGTATAGGGAAAATCTTCCTAATGTTTTGGAGAATATAAACTTTACTATCGAACCGGGAGAAACCGCCGCTATTATAGGAAGAACAGGTACGGGTAAAACAACATTAATTAATTTGATCCCTCGTCTGTTTGATCCGACCGAAGGTAAAGTTTTAATTGACGGATACCCTGTAAATGAAATTCCGCTGAAGGTTTTAAGAAGTAATATCGGCTTAGTACCTCAGGAAACATTTTTATTCTCCGATACTTTGAAAAACAATATTCTTTACGGCGCAAGAAGTAAAACTGACGAACTAATTAAACTGGTTTCGGAAATATCTCAATTACATAAAGATGTTGAAAGTTTTCCGAAAGGATTTGAAACAATGCTGGGTGAAAGAGGCATAACATTATCCGGCGGTCAAAAGCAGCGATCGTGCCTTGCGCGTGCACTGGCAATTGATCCCAAAATTTTGATTCTTGATGATTCTTTTTCCGCTGTGGATACGAACACAGAAGAAGAAATTCTAAAACGATTGAAAGAGTTTATGAAAGAACGAACTAGTATAATTATCAGTCACAGAATTTCTACAGTTAAAGACGCCGATAAAATTTTTGTATTGGACGATGGAAAGATAGTTGAACAAGGCAAGCACGAAGAACTTGTTGCTAAAGCTGGTATTTATGCCGACTTGCACTACAAACAATTACTTGAAGAAGAACTTAAGGAATTATCTTAAAAGATGATTGACCAAGGCGACGAAATATTAGGCAAAGCGTACGATTCAAAATTAATGAAACGATTGCTCGGGTATGTTAAGCCATACAAAAAATATGTTGTGTTGGCAATATTGATGAATATAGTAGTCGCCGCACTCGGTCCGCTGCGTCCTTATTTAACGAAGGTTGCAATTGATGACTACATAGCCCTTAACGATTACGACGGACTCTTTCTTATTTCGGGAGTTTTACTGGCTACCCTGTTGTTTCAGTCGGTGATTCAGTATTATCTTACTTATTACACTCAGTTAATGGGACAAAAAATTATTTACGATCTTCGTGTAAGTATTTTTTCCCACGTACAAAGATTAGCATTAAGATTTTTTGATAAAACTCCGATCGGCAGACTTGTAACAAGAACCACCAACGATGTTGAAGCTTTAAATGAGCTTTTTTCTTCGGGTATCGTGATGGTGTTCAGCGATGTATTTCAAATATTTTGGATACTCGTCTTTATGTTCTTTATGTCTTGGGATCTTTCACTAGTCACTCTTTCGGTATTACCCATTCTTATTTATGCAACTTTTTTGTTTAGAAGAAAAGTCCGTGAAGCATACCGCGATGTTCGTTTCCATCTTGCGAGATTGAATTCCTACATGCAGGAACACGTTACGGGAATGAATGTTGTTCAAATATTTTCAAAAGAAAAAGACGAACTTATTAAATTTTCCGGTATAAATGCAGATCATCGCAAAGCTAATATAGATTCAATTTTTTATTACGCCGTATTCTATCCTATTGTAGAGCTTTTAAGTTCACTTGCTATTGCATTGATTATTTGGTACGGAGGTGGGGAGGTTGTTCAAAATGCGTTGACCATCGGTGTACTTTTCGCATTTATACAATTTACCGAAATGTTTTTCAGACCGATTAGAGATCTCTCGGAAAAATATAATATTATGCAAACGGCAATGGCATCGTCGGAAAGAATTTTCAAACTACTCGACAACAAAACGTTTATAAAAAATCCCGATAAACCTAAAGATCTAAAACGAGTAAAAGGTGAAATTGAATTCAAAGACGTTTGGTTTGCATATAATCCCGGTGAATATGTTTTAAAAAACATTTCGTTAAAAATTAATCCCGGAGAAACAATTGCTTTGGTTGGTCACACCGGTGCGGGCAAGACAAGCATCATAAATATTCTAACAAGATTTTACGATATTCAAAAAGGCAAAATATTAATTGACGGTGTGGACATTTCTGAAATTGATAAGCGTGAATTGAGAAAGTACATTTCAATTGTATTACAGGATGTTTATTTATTTTCGGGAACAATCAAATCAAATATAAGCTTGGGATCACCGGAAATTTCAGATGAACGGGTAATTGAAGCAGCAAAGATAGTTGGCGCAGATAAATTTATAGAAAAACTTCCCAACAAATACGATGAAGAAGTGAAGGAGAAAGGCGCTACTTTAAGTGTTGGTCAGAAACAATTGATTTCCTTTGCAAGAGCATTGGCTTACAATCCGCAAATTCTTATTTTAGATGAAGCAACTTCAAGCGTTGATACGGAAACCGAAATATTAATTCAACAGGCGATTGAAAAATTATTGGTCGGAAGAACATCGATAGTTGTTGCACATCGGCTTTCAACAATACAAAATGCGGATAAAATAGTTGTAATGCACAAAGGCGAAATCAGAGAAATCGGAACCCACCAAGATTTGCTTGCTAAGCAGGGTATTTACTATAAACTTTACCAGCTTCAATACAAAGACCAGGAGGTTGCTAAAACCTCGTAATTCAGGGAGGAGGAAATGGCAAAAACACGTTTTATGACTTTACCCCGTCACATCGATGAAGGTGAAAAACTTCATCCGGCGGCTACCGGAGAACTCTCCGCAATTCTTAATCAAATCGGTTTAGCCGCAAAAGTAATTTCACTCGAAGTTAATAAAGCCGGACTCGCAGATATTCTCGGTTTTACCGGTGATGAAAATGTTCACGGCGAACAAGTTAAAAAATTAGATATGTTTGCACACAACACTTTGATACGAGCACTCGATCATACAGGGCATTTTTGCGTTATGGCATCCGAGGAAGAAGAAGATATTATTCACATTCCCGAGAAACACAAAATCGGTAAGTATGTTTTATTATTCGACCCACTTGACGGCTCATCAAATATTGATGCAAATGTAAGTATCGGAACGATCTTTTCAATTTATAAGAGAATCACACCAGATAATGGCAATCCGGGAACAATGGAAGATTGTCTGCAACCTGGCGTTAATCAAGTTGCGGCGGGTTATATTGTTTACGGCTCAAGTACAATTTTCGTTTACACCGCAGGCCACGGCGTTCACGGTTTTACGCTCGATCCTGCTTTCGGTGAATTTCTACTCTCTCATGAAAATATTAAAATTCCACCTCGCGGAAACATCTATAGTTTGAATGAAGGTAATTACAAATATTGGCTGCCGGGATTGAAAAAATACATCAAACATCTGCAGGCACAAGACAACCACGAGAAACCTTACAAAGCCCGTTATATAGGTTCGATGGTAGCCGATATTCACCGCAATTTATTGTACGGTGGAATTTTTGTTTATCCGGCTGATAAAAGAAACCCGAACGGAAAACTACGGTTGGTTTATGAATGCAACCCGATGGCGTTTATTGTTGAATCGGCCGGGGGTAAAGCAACTAATGGAAAGGGAACACGGATCCTTGAATTAAAACCAGATGAACTTCATCAGCGCACACCGATTTACATTGGCAGTAAAGAAGATGTTGAATTGGTTGAGAAGTTTATAGCTGAAGAAGGAGATTGATAAGAAAGAGCAGAGAGATTCCATCCGTTAGCTAACGGATGGAATCTCTTGACTAAAAGAGAAATTAAATCTGTTTCAAATCCTCGGAAATTTTAGCTGCTAATTCTTCTTCGGAAATACCTTCCACTTTAAGTTTGGCAGTCTTAACACAAATCTCTGGCGGATCACCTTCACCGGTCATAAATCTATAGAGATTAAAACCGAGTCTGTTTCTGTCGTTTGGAATTGGAATGTTTTCAGAATACTTTTCAACAATATTATAAACTTTCTTTTCAAGTGAATCTTCCGGGAATTTTTTTGTTGATGGAGGAGGAAGTGTAGTCATTTTTTACCTATTGTTTTTTCTTGTGGTAAAAATACTGAAGATGACTCTGTTCTACAAGTCTTAACTTATATGCTTTTATATAATTGTTGGGAAACCGTTAAAACAGTTAGAACATTTCTGAGTTTTTAAACCCACCGATTAAGAGTGCGTTGCACAACAGTTCAAGTAATTTTGTAATAATAATGTCGCCTCTATGAGGCTTGTGACATTGACAGGATTAAACTTTTTATTACCATAATATCGCTTCTAACGAAGGTGATTTAGTCTTTGGCCTCTTTTAGCTACATAGTCGCGATTTAATGGTAAAAACGTAATAAAGAGAACTATGAAAGTGTCGTAGGCACGATATTGTTAGTTCTGCAACACACTCTGAAGCGAACGGCAATTGAATTACTAAACAATTTGAGAACAGTATTAATATCACTAAATTTGTGATGAATAAAGCAGTAGCCGTTTGATAGATTATAAAAAAATATTAATTATCCGATTAAGTTCTCTGGGCGATGTTTTGCTTACAACACCTGTTGTGAAAGAATTAGCCGAGAAATTTCCTGAAACGGAAATCGACTTCTTAGTCAAGCCTCAATTTGCCGATGCTGTAAAATCAAATAAGCATCTTCGCAAAGTTTATGAATTGGACAAATCGAAAAATTTTAATGCGATTCTCGGTTCGCTCATTAAAAACAAGTATAACTTGGTAATTGATTTACAAAATAATTTTAGAAGCCGGGCAATTACATCAAAACTCGGCGTTAAAGTTTACCGTTTTAAGAAACCCACCATCAAAAAATTCTTACTCGTTAATTTTAAGTGGAACAGATACAAAGAAATAAAAACAATCCCGCAAATGTATGCAGAATCGATTCCGGAATTGGAATTCAATCATTCATTACCTGAGCTTTATATAACCGATGAAATTATAACAAGTGTAAAAAGCGGTATAAAGTTCGTTGGGTTTGCGCCCGGATCAAAACACTTTACGAAAATGTGGCCGGAAGAGTTTTACATTGACTTGGGTAAAAGATTAAGTGAAGATGGTTTTACTATTCTGCTCTTCGGTGGCAAGGACGATAAAGAATTGTGTAAAAATCTACACGATGAAATACCGAATTCAATTAATCTTGCGACGGAAGATAACTTGCTGCAGATTGCAAGAGATATGAAAGAATGTTCCTTTATAGTTTGTAATGATTCCGGTTTAATGCATACCGCAGTTTCTGTAGGTACGCCGGTCGTTGCTATTTTCGGTTCAACAGTTCGTGAGTTTGGTTTTTATCCATATTCTAATAATTCCATTATAATTGAAAACACAGATTTAAGCTGCAGACCATGTTCACATATCGGCAAAGATCATTGTCCCAAAAAACATTTTAAGTGTATGTTAGAATTAACCCCTAATTTAGTTTACGAAGAACTCAAGAGATTCCAAGAAACGACATGAATTCATTATTAATGTTTGTATATAACTATATTTTCATCCCCATTTTATTTACGGTTCTGTATACTGCATCATTGTTCAATGAGAAAATTAGGAGGGGGATAAGGGATAGAAAAAGATTACAAAACGAAATTAAATCCAAGCTCAATACTTTAGATAAATCCAAGCGAAGAATTTGGTTTCATTCTTCATCGATGGGAGAATTTGAACAAGCAAAACCGATAATTGAAAAGATCAAACAAACTCAGGGTGTATATTTAATTGTTACCTTCTTTTCTCCCTCGGGTTACGATAACTCAAAAAATTATCCTTACGCAGATATTGTTGCATACATCCCGCTTGATACAAAAAAGCGCTGTAGAAAATTTCTTGATGAAATTGATCCAGATACAGCGGTTTTTATGCGATACGATATTTGGCCGAATATGATTATTGAACTAAGCAAACGAAAAATACCGTCCCTCTTGGTAGATGCAACAATGCGTTACAACTCACCCCGCAAGTTTGGTTTAGCTAAAACTTTCCACTCTTTTATTTTTAATAAAATTAATAAAATATTGACCGTTACGGATGAAGACCGCAAAAACTTTCTTGAATTTGGACTGGATGAAGAGAAAGTAATTAAGGTTGGCGACACCCGTTATGACCGTGTATTTCAAAAAAGTTTAGTTGCAAAGGATAAGAAATTATTTAAAGAAGGATTTTTCTCGGGGAAGAAAGTTTTTGTTATGGGAAGTTCTTGGGATAGTGATGAAGAAGTGCTTTTGCCCTCGGTTATTAAATTAATGAAGCATCATCCTGAAGTAGTGTTAATTATAGCCCCGCATGAACCGACAATACAGCATTTGGAAAAATTAGAAGAACAATTTTCACGAAAGATAACGACTATTCGCTTCTCATCTAAAAACGCTTATGCAAATGAACGGGTAATTATAATTGACTCGATTGGAATATTATTGAGTCTCTATTATTATGCAGATTTTGTATTCGTCGGGGGTGGTTTTAAGCAAAATGTGCACAATGTTTTAGAGCCCGCAGTTTACGGGTTACCTGTATTATTCGGACCTAAAATTCAAAACAGTCAAGAGGCATTATCTTTAATTGAGGAAGGCAGCGCCACAATAATCTACAATAAAAAGGATGCTTACCGCGTTATTAAAAAGTTAATTACAGATGACAAACACAGGAAAAAACTCGGGAATATTTCAGCAGAGTTTGTTAGGAATAATATTGGTGCTACAGGGAAGATATTGGAGGAGATTAATAAATTTGTAGTAAATAGGTAAAAAAATCCCGGGACTTACAAAATCCCGGGATTCAATAATTATTTCATAAGTATCATTTTCTTCATATTAATAAATTCTTTGCTATTATCAGTTGCTGCGGCTTCAATTCTCAGTAAATAAATACCCGAAGCTAAATTTCCGGCATTCCAATTTATTTCGTGAACACCAGGTTGAATTAATCCATTATTTAATAAAGCAACTTCTTCCCCCATAATATTATATACTTTTATTTTAACATTACTTTGAGTAGGAATGCTGAATCTTATTTTTGTTGCCGGGTTAAATGGGTTAGGATAGTTTTGATCAAGTGCAAAATCAGTCGGGATTTCCTCTTCGACACTTAAAATCGGAGAAACTTCGAGCATACCAGAAACATTATCAATGCCATCCCAAAAACCGCCGCCTCCTTCATTATACCCACCGTAAGAATATGGTCCGCCTTCCAACTGAAAACGGCTCGCATAATAATATATTCCTGCTGGTAGATTTGACCCAATATCCAGCCAAAACTCATCATTATTTCCGGCGTCAACATTAAAGTCGGCAGATAGCCAAGCATTTTCAGGCCACTCAGCAGGATTTGAATTTTCGGAGTTAATTCCAATCCATGCAGAAAGACCCGGTGTAGCACCCTCAAGATTTGTAACATCTGCAATCCATGCTTGTGCATAAACTATAAATTCGTCACCCTCGTGAATTGTTCCATCTGGCGGCCATTGAAGATTACACCAATCAACTGCTGGACCGGCATTGCCTATAGTAAGAATTCCGGAAACATTATCGATGCCATCCCAAAAACCACCACCGCCGGGATTATAACCACCATAAAATGATTTTATTCCACCTGCAACAAATTTACTTGCGTAATAATATGTTCCTTGATTCAAATCAGCTCCAATTTCAGACATATATTCATCGTTGTTGCCCACATCGGTATTATATGTTGCAGGGTACCAAGCAGAATCCGGCCATGATTTTGGATTTGTGTTTTCGTTATTAACACCGATATAGACATCGAAACCACTTGCAGGGCCTGGAGCGTTTGTTAATCCATTAACCCAAAATTGTGCATAAACAGTTCCTGACTGTCCTGGATCAAGCGTCATTGTGGGAGGCCATTGCAGGTTACACCATCCAATGCTTGAAAAGGAATTAAATTCAAATGTACCTTTGCCATTAACATTATTAACGCCGTCCCACGCTCCGCCTTGAAATCCACCATAATAAAAATCACCGCCGTTTAAACGATACCTGGCTGCATAATAAAAATTTGGGGGTAAAGGCAAGTCAATTCCTCTGCTAAAAATTTGGACTAAATTTAGTTGAGCCATATATTCGTCATTATTTCCTACGTCTACATTATACGAAGCTCCAACCCAATTCGAATCTGACCAAGTTGATGGATCAGTGTTTTCTAAATTAAGACCAAACCAGGCTTCAATACCTGCTCCTTTACCGGAATCATCTGTTACTCCGGATTCGTAAATTTGTCCGTATACGGTAAACTGAAATTCATTTATTAAATTTACTTGTGGGGGCCACTGCAGGTTTGCCCAATCAATAACCGTATCGGGGACGGAAGAAACAGTCAGCACGCCTGAAACATTATTTGTACCATCCCAAGCACCACCTTGAAAACCACCGTAATAATAATTAGCTGCCCCAGTTATCTTTCCGCCATCTTTAAAACTTGATGGGGTTTGATATAAAAATCTGCTTGCATAGTAATATGTTCCTTCGGTAAGGTTGCTTCCAATAGCTGCAGTATACTCATCGTTGTTTCCAACGTCGGCATTAAATACAGCTGGCTTCCAAGCTTCGTTTGGCCAGGAAGCAGGATCGGTATTTTCATTATGAACTCCAATCCAAGCAGAAATTCCGGCACCAGGGCTGCCACCGTCAGTTACACCATCCATCCAAACCTGAGCATAAACATCAACTGAGTCTCCTTCAAGAATGGCTGCGTTAGGCGGCCACTGCAAATTTGCCCAGCCGATAGCTGGTTCGGCATTAACGGTTAAAACACCTGAAACGTTGTTTGTCCCGTCCCACGGTCCTCCTGAATAACCTCCATACCAGTAAGAAACTGAGATTTTATCTCCTTCTTTTGCAGTGGTCGGTGCTTGATATAAAAATCTACTCGCATAATAATATGTTCCGGCAGAAAGATCACTACCGATTGCCGCAACGTATTCATCATTAGCCCCGTTGTCTCCATTATATATAGCAGGTTTCCATACACTATCAGGCCATGTTGCTGGGTCTGTATCGCTTGAAGAGGCTCCAATCCAAGCTAAAATACCTGCTCCTTGTCCCGCCGGGGTTGTTACTCCATCTACCCAAATTTGAGCATAAACATTTACTGACTCTCCTTCGGTAATTGTTGCGTTTGGTGGCCATTGAAGATTATACCATTGAGCCGATACAATTCCGGATAAAACAAAAATTAAAACCAGTAAAGATTTTTTCATTGTAGTACCTCCCTTAAATCAGATATTAACTTTAAGCTTACTAAAAATACTTAAATGACCGAATAAAATCATTAATTATTGTAATTCAAGTTATTTGGTTAAGACTCCCCTTTTGGTTAATTTTTATCCCCAAAAAAATGAGGATTTATGAAGACAAAAGAGCAATTAATTTATGAATTGAAAAATATTGGTATCAAAAATATAGAAGAAGTTTTCTACAATTTATCATACGAGGAACTTTTTGAACATGAAACAGATCCCAATTTAAAAGGTTATGAAAAAGGCTTTGTTACTTCAACCGGTGCTGTTGCTGTTGATACGGGAATTTTTACAGGCCGCTCTCCTAAGGATAAGTATATTGTTAAAGAATCCGAAAACGAACATAATATTTGGTGGGCTGATCCGGCAAGAAAAGGTTCAGACAACAAACCAATCTCCGAAGAAGTTTGGAATGATTTGCTTCAAACATCACTAAACCAACTGGACGGGAAAAAACTTTATGTAACCGATGCTTATTGCGGGGCAAATGAAAATACTAGAATAAAAGTAAGGGTTGTTACGGAAGTAGCTTGGATGGCGCACTTCGTAAAGAATATGTTTATTCGTCCCGCCGATGAAGAGTTAAAAGATTTTAAACCGGATTTCGTGATGTTCAATGCATGCAAAACAACTAATACTAAATGGAAGGAACATGGTTTAAATAGTGAAGTTTATGCGGCATTCAACTTAAAAGAAAAATTAGCTGTTATAGGGGGAACTTGGTACGGCGGAGAAATGAAAAAAGGGTTTTTCTCTATTATGAATTATTACCTTCCCCTTAAAGGAATTGCTTCTATGCATTGTTCTGCAAATATGGGTAAAGAAGGAGATACTGCAATTTTCTTTGGGCTCTCCGGTACCGGTAAAACTACACTTTCAACTGACCCGGACAGAGCGCTAATAGGAGATGATGAACACGGCTGGGATGATGAAGGTGTTTTTAATTTTGAGGGCGGATGCTATGCAAAAACAATAAACCTGAACAAAGAAAATGAACCGGAAATTTATAACGCAATAAAACGCGATGCACTTTTGGAAAATGTAGTTTATGACGAACAGACAGGTGAAGTTGATTTTAATGATAATTCCAAAACTGAAAACACACGCGTCTCATATCCGATTTATCACATCGAAAATATTGTAAAGCCGGTATCAAAAGGAACTCACCCCAAAAACGTAATCTTTTTAACAGCAGATGCATTTGGTGTGTTACCACCTGTAGCCAAGCTCAACAGAGAACAAACAATGTATTATTTCTTGAGTGGTTATACTGCGAAAGTTGCCGGTACCGAAAGAGGAATAAAAGAACCAAAGCCTACATTCTCTGCAGCTTTTGGGGCGGCTTTTCTTTTACTTCATCCGACTGTTTACGCAAAAGAACTTATCAAAAAAATGGATGAACATAACTCTACTGCTTGGCTTGTTAATACAGGCTGGATCGGCGGTCCCTATGGAATTGGAAAACGAATTGATATTAAACCAACCAGAGCTATAATCAATGCAATACTAAATGATTCATTGTTGGAAACGGAATTTGATTTACTTCCGGTGTTTGGTTTAAATATTCCTAGAGAAGTTCAAGGAGTTGACCGCAGCATATTAAATCCTAGAAATTTGTGGAAAGATAAAGACGCATACGATAAACAAGCCAGAACCCTTGCACAAAAATTTATTGATAATTTTGTTACTTATACCGATACCGAAGAAGGTAAAAGATTAGTACAAGCCGGACCTAAATTATAAAATGATTTTAAGCGGGAATGAGAATATGTTCCCGCTTTGTTTTAAATCCAGCCAATATTTAATAAGTTTCACATATTTCCTATATTCATTTTGTTATTTCAACCAAGTCTAATTAATGAAAACCGAAGACCAAATTTTAATTCAAAGCATTTTAGATTATGCCCCAATCGGTATAATTATTTTTGATGATCAGTACAATATTACCTACGTCAACGAAAGTTTTTTTGCTTTTAATATCACATCAGTTTTTACAAAAGAAGAATTGCTCGGCAAATCTATTTTAAAAGAACGAAAAATTGGTTTTACTTCACTTTCACAACAGATTAATGAACTTGGAAAAGGAGAAAGCTTTGAAAATGAATTAAAAAAAATTCAATCTACCGGCGGGCACGAACTGCAAATAATTGTTAAAGGAACTCCCGTTGTTGACGGTGAAAAATTTAAAGCAGGTATTTTGGTAATTGAAGACATAAAATCAATTAACCCCGAGAGTAAAAGTAATTTTAATCAACAAAGCCTCATAAACACTCTTTCTCCTATTGCAGATTTAGTTTTTGTCTCTGACTTGGAAGGCAAAATTATAGTGTCTTCCGAATCAAAAAACCTTAATCTAAAGAAACCGATAAAAAACATAAAAGAAATATTCGGCAGCGAATCCGAAGCAGCATTGCAAAAACAATTAGCAGCAATTAAAGAAGGAAAAGTTAAATCCGCAGAAATGACAATTCCGCTAAGTCATTTTTATGAAGATTTATTAGTAAATGTAAAAATTATTCTCTTAGGAGAAGAAACAAGTTCTGTTCTAATTATTATTAAAGATGTAACACAAGAACTCGAAGAAAAAATAGCATTTGAAAACGAACTTAATGAACTGAGACGATATCAAGCAATTACTTCATCGATTGTTGATGCTGTAATCGGTATAAATTTTAGAGGACAAATTAGATTTTGGAATGAATCTGCTGAAAAAGTATTTGGGTATACACGCAGTCAGGTTTACGGAAAATTTATTAGTATAATCTTTCAGTCTCTCAATGAAGATTATTTTCAAATTCTTAGAGAAGAACTTATTGAAAAAAAGCATTGGGAAGGAGAGCTAAAATTTGAAAGAGGAGAGGGACAAGAGGAATATTTTGATGTTAGGATTGGAGTTATAGGGGAAGGACAAAATCAATCTTTTGTAATTCTTTGTTCAAGCATTACAGAGCGTACAATTTTTGAGAAAGAACTTCGTCAATCCGAAGAGCGTTTTAGAAACATCGTAACTAATACCCATGAGTATATCTGCACACTAAATTTGGATGGCAGAATAGATTATGTCAATCCTCATTTTGCAAATTCATTTGATTATAACGAAGAAGAATTTACAAATAAACATTTCTCAGAATTAATTGATCCTGAGTTTTTGGAAGATAACTATTTTGAGATCAACCCCAAAAATTTAACATCTATTCAAGCATCGGAAATTCCACTTGTCAAAAAAAACGGGGAAATTGTTTATGTACTTGCAAGCTTTGCTTCCGTACAAGATTTAAATAACACACCCAAATATTATATAGCTGTTTTAACAGACATAACCGAAAAGAAACAAGCTGAAAAAGATCTTCTGCTTATTAAAACCGTTTTTGAAGCATCGCAAGACGGAATAGCAGTTACTGTCGGTGGAACGATTATACTTGTCAATAACTCGCTTGTTAAAATGCTCGGTTTTCAATCGGAATCGGAGATAGTTGGCGGAAGCATTTATTCTTTAATCGCCGAAAATGATTCGCAGAGAGTTAAAACTACTTTTACTTCTTTAGAAAAAGGGGAAACCGACGAAAACAGAATTGAGTTTGATATAATTAAAAGTGACGGCGCTTTTCTTTCGGTAGCAGATTCAATTGCCAAGTATGATGTTGATGATAATCTTTTTCTGGTCTCCGTACTCCGCGATATAACTATTGAAAAAAAGAATCGCGAAGCACTGCGGGAAAGTGAAGAACGATATAGAAGCATAACTGAAAATATCGAAGAAAGTTTATGGACTGCCGAACAAAAAGATGGTAAACTTAAAGTAGTACTTTATACGCCGGTAATAAAAGACATTACCGGTTTTACTGCTAAACAGTTTTTGGATGATGATAAATTATGGATGAAAATTATTCATCCGGATGATGCCGAAACCGTTTTAACAAAAATGAAAAGATTGTATTCCGATCCCGGCAGAAACTCGGATACTTTTGAATATAGAATAATTAACGATGCCGGAAATATTGTTTGGATTCAAAACAAAATTAATATTATTCGCGATACTAACGGTGTGATTCAAAAAATTTACGGGTTGGTTAGCGATATATCTTATAACAAAAAAGCAGAAGAAGAGCTTAAAAATTCGGCTGAAAATTTTAAGAAGTTAAATGAAACTAAAGATAGATTTTTATCAATTGTATCTCATGATCTTCGTACACCTTTCAGCTCAATTATCGGGTTTACGGATTATCTGCTTAGTGAGCAAAATGTTGAACCAGAAAAACAACGACAGTATATAAAGTTGATTCAAGAATCCTCCAAAAGTATGCTCTCGCTAGTTAATGCTTTGTTAGATTGGACGCGTCTTCAAACCGGAAGAATAAAGTTTGAGCCTGAACGCATTGATGCTCAGGCAATTATTGAAAGAGCAATTAATATGCTTTCGGGAACAGCTCTTCAAAAGAAAATAAGTTTGAAATCCAATTTGGAAGGGAAAGTTTTTGTTCATGCCGACAAAACTCTTTTGCTGCAAGTGTTTAACAATTTATTATCCAACGCAATTAAATTTACCAATCCGGGAGGTGAAATTAAGATAAGCGCAAATCCGATAGTGGCAAAACGGGCATTTGAGTTTAGAGTTAAAGACAACGGCATTGGAATTAAAGAAGAAGATAAACATAAACTCTTTAACGTAGATTCAAAGTTTACCACCCTAGGAACATCGGGCGAAAAGGGAAGCGGTCTCGGTTTGTCTTTGGTTCAGGAAATTATCGAAAAGCACGGCGGAGAGATTACCGTTGAAAGTGAATACGGTAAAGGAACCGAATTTATTTTTACTATTCCCGTATCATCTATGAATATTCTACTCGTTGATGATTCAAAAACTGATCGTATTCTTTATTCGAAACTTATTAAAAACTTTTTACCGAATTATAACATTATTGAGGCTTCCGATGGTGAAGAGGCACTTAAGATAATTAAGACTTCTCCGCCTGCGATTGTAATTACGGATCATTATATGCCGGGTATGAGCGGTTATGATCTGGTTAGGCAAATCAAAATGATTGATTCAAGATTCAAACCGCCGGTTATTATCCTAAGCAGTGATCTTACGATGGAAATTTCGGAGGAATACGCAGAGCAGGGTATTGAATTTGCTTTCCAAAAACCGGTAAATCTAAAATCATTTAAAGAAGCTTTGGAAAGATCACTTAAAAAGGCTATCTATTCTTAAAATATATTTTTAATACGGATAGTAAAAGAAAACTTCCGCAATTTCAAAAATTGCATAGGTTTCTATTCTAATTTACTTTTCTTAAAACCGCACCAGTGCTTGTGTTTAATTTATAGCTTCCTTTTACAACACCAAGATTTTCGATTCCGGCATTATTTTCATCAACTAAAACTTCCCATTCACCTTCGGGAAGTATAAATTCCGTTTTGATGTTTCTATACGCGTTAAACAGAACAAAAAATCTTTCGTCTTCGTAGCCAAGGGAATACGCAAATGAAAATTTCGATTTATTATTTTTTACGAAGACGATATTTTCATAATCTGCGTATTTAAATGCATCGTATTTATTTCTTAGGTCAATCAATCCTTTGTAATAGTCGAATAAATCTTTATTCAAATCGGCATGATGATAATTAATATAGTTTGTTTCATTGTCTTTGTTATAAGAATTGTGATCAATTTGACCTTTGTGATTATCCGGCACTTTGATATTTGACGGAATGACTTTTGAACGGGCAAATTCTTGTCCCGCGTGAATCATTGTTATGCCCTGTGATGTAAGCAAGAATAATGCACCGAGCTTGTTTAATTTCAATTGTAGCGGGGTAAGTTTTGCATTTTTATCAATGTCACTAATTACTTGGTTGGGTTTAACAGATTTCAAACCGATACGAATAAAGTCACCGAGAGTGTAACCATCGTGAGATTCAAGATAATTGACTGAATGTTCTTTCTTCTGAAACAACCCAAGTGAATCACGAATTAATGTACCGTTGACATAACTTTTAATTCTCTGCGGAGAATTGTTTCCGTACCATTGCCCGAAAATCCAGCCTAATCCGTCAATTGGATTTTCACCTTTAATACCGTTTCTAATTTGGTCGTTCCAAGCGCCCCATCCTCGCATCGAAAATCCTTGCGGGTCATAACCTCCGCCCCACGGCTCGCATATAAATACTACATCGGGATTAATTTTTCTTGCTTCGTGTATTATGTCTTCAATCGTTTGCCAATCTATTAGCTTTCCCAAATCAAAACGAAATCCGTCAATATGATATTCTTTCATCCAATATAAAATTGAATCGATAATTAATCTTCTTACCATCGGGCGTTCTGTTTTCAAATCATTGCCGCAGTAACTTTCGGCGATGTAGTTTCCTTTTTCATCTAAACGAAAATAGTATTCTTTATCAATTTCTTTTAGATTGCCGAGTTCGTATTCGGATAAATGGTTATAAACAACATCCATCATTACAGCAATGCCCTCATTATGGAAAGCTTTTACCATATCTTTAAATGCTTTAACTTGACTTCCGTCTTTGCCCATCCACGTGTTCCAATTTAACTCACTCCAATTTTGAGCATAATAAGCTTCAGGTGCAAAATAAGCAGCAGTCATGTATCCCCAGTGATTTCTCTCGTATGGATTCCAAGTATTGAATTTACCGTTGAGCGTATCTTTAAAAGGAATTTCAATGTTCCCAAATTCCTGTGCCGGAAGAAGTTCAACAGTATTGATTCCCAAATCTTTAATATATTCAAGTCCACCTCGGATTCCTTTTTCGGTTAAGCCCATATAAGTGCCGGGCTGCTTTGCACCGGATGAACTATGTGCCGTCATATCGCGAACGTGCATTTCATAAATAATTAATTCTCGCCAATCTCTTTGAATCCATTCATCACCTTTCCAATCGTATGTCTCATCAAATACAATTGACTTGCGGGGATTCATATAAGTGTTATATGTTGCAACAGCTTTTGCATATGGGTCAATGCACAAAACTTGATTAGGGTTTCCTATTTCATCCCCTTCGTGATAAACTTTATAACCGTAAAATATATTGCGCAGTTCTCCGTCAAGAACTGTCTCCCAAACTGCATTTTCGTCACGATTCATTTTGTGAACTTCACCTTCGGCGTCTTCCACATTTTTGAAGGTAATAAGTTCAACTTCGATTGCGTTTGGCGTGAACAGTCTGAAAAATGTTTTACCGTCTTTGATAAATGAACCGAGCTGTTTCCCGGAATAGTAAGAGTTGAGTTCGGCATCACGTTTTTTTATAGCATCTTCATTAAAATTTGATTTCTCTTGGACAAACAAATTATCACCCATCAAGTTTGTTGTTAATATAATTGATAATATGAAAGCAGCTAATTTTTTCATCTTAGTTTGCTTCTATTGATTTAAGAATTGTGCAACTTAATAAAAAATGTTTATTGAGTGAAGAGAAAAGGGAAAGAAATAAATTATCGGATTTACGGATTAAGTGAATTTTGCAAATTTGAATTGATTATTGGAAATCCTCGAATTTTGTTTGGTGTAAAGCGACGACTCTTCGTCGCTTATGGCAATGCAATAACCTACTTAAGAATAAAGCGAGCAAGGATGCTCGCTTTACAATAATTATTTTAATAAAATAGCTTTTTTAACTGAGTTAAAATTACCGGCATTCAATCTGATAAAATAAACGCCGCTAGGTTGGTTTGAAGCATTCCATTGAATTTTGTGAACTCCGCTTGCATACTTTTCATTTACAATTTCATCAACTTTTTCACCGATAACATTATAAATAGAAACATTGACAACTCTGCTTTCGGGTAACGAAAATTGAATATTTGTACTCGGATTAAATGGATTTGGATAAATATCATCAACAGTAAAATCATTTGGCAATTTATCTATATCTTCAACACTTGTTGCTGGCTCATTTAGATAATTATTCAAAATAATTTGAATGTTTTGTGAGAGCTCAGAATAATTAAAGTACTCCGGTCTGCCTGCGAGCAGAACTATCTTTCCGTTTTCGCCTCCAATTACACCTGTCCCAACAATTCCACCGGTTTCAATATTTGATTGATATAATAATTGCGATGATGTATTTGTGAGCTCTGTTTTAAATGCAACTACCATTTCCTGAGGGGTATTAAATCCTATATTTGTAAGTTCCTGCGAAGTACTCACATAATCGGTAAGATTAAACCGAAGTCCGTCACTCCATTCAATACCGAGATACTCTAACATATCCTGGTCAAAATAGTAAGTTCCGTTCTGTGAGATTAACAACAAATTGCCACCAAGTTCAAGGTATTGCTTGATGATATCTTTTTCAAATTTGTTAATATCGTTTCTACCGGAAACCCAAAGCAGTGTTGAGTATCTATTATAAGCTGACAAGGGTAAATCCCCATTGCCTAATACTTCGGGAAGAGAGTCGGGATAGCCTTCGGAAGGAGCGCTGGCTATGTCCCAAAAATCTATATCGGTATTTCCCCAAAAAGCTTTGTTTTGGAATGCGTTGAAAATGTCATCACTCCAAAGGTTTCCGTTAATAAGCATAACACCTTTATCAAGCGATGCATTTTTAAATTTGTATGAGACATCTTTAAGAATCCAGTTATCCGGATCAAATTCAACGTTAAAAGGGTCTTTATTTACATTTAACGTATATTCTGCAGTTTCAGTCGAATCCCAAATTATAAATGTTTCATCTGAACCGTCATAAAAAGTAACTTTAATTTGTATTGGCATTGTAAAGAGTTGTTCGCTTTGTGTTTGTGTAATTGAAAGCGGGATTGAATATCCACCGTTACCTTTTTCAACACTCCACGAAAAATTATATTTTGGATAACCGCTGCCGTAAATCCACTGCTGAAAGAACCAATCCAAGTCCATTCCCGAAACGGTTTCGACAACTCGTTGAAAATCTTCTGTTACAGCGGATGCAAACCTAACTTCGGGATCGTGTGCGTATTGATAAAGAGTCTGGAAAAAAACTTCATCCCCCAATACTCCTCTAAGCATATGCAAAACAATAGCTCCTTTTGCATATGATCTTGCTGAGCTGAAAATTTGATCAACGTTGGTAATATCCTGAACGTAAATTGAGCCTACGGCATTTTTAGCCGCAAGCATGTTGTTATTAACATCATTCATGAAGCTATCATGACCATATTTTTTCTCAAAGTATAATGATTCAGAATAAGTAGCAAACCCTTCGTTCAACCAAATATTTTCCCAGTTTGCGCAGGTAATCATATCACCGAACCATTGATGTGCAAGTTCGTGCGCAATTATAGAAGAGCCGTAAAAACCTATTGAAGTAAGTGTCTGGTGCTCCATTGCACCGCCCCAAACAAATTCAGCATGTCCGTATTTCTCTTTTATGAATGGGTACTCTCCGTATATTTCGGAAAATATTTCGAGCATATTAACTGTTTCACTTAATACATTAATCCTATTTTGATTATGATTTTGAGGATAATTAAAATGAATAACCTGCATTGAATCAGTTGGAGAATAATGATAATACTGCTCGTAAGTTTTATAGGGGGCAATTGCCATTGATATTAAGTAATGAGCAATGGGATAAGATTCGTGCCATTTGTATGTATGAGTTCCGTCCCCGTTATTGACAATATTTTCTAACGTTCCGTTTGATGTTGGAATAAGAGTGGTGTCGGTTGTCAACCAAATATCGGCAGAATCCGGTTTGTCAGCCGGACTGTCTTTACAAACCCACCAGTCGCTTGCACCGTAGGGCTCGCTCAACGTCCAAATTGCATCGTAATAGGTATCGTAACCAAAACTACCCAACCCGGATGAACCGGGCACACCTTCATAGCTAATCACGGTTGTAAATTCTTCACCGCTACTTACGGGTGAATTCAAGGTAATATTAACGATTTTATTGCTGTGGGTGTAAGCTGCTTCGGTGTCATTGACCTTCAATTCTTTAATTGTCATGTTGTTTCGCAAATCAAAGAATACAGAGTTCAAATTTGATAGGGCTTTTGCTGTAATAGTTACTGTGCCTGTTAAATAGACAACAGGGTTACTACCTTTATCGTAATTTACACCGATATCAATTTTGTAATACGTAACATCAATGTTGCTGTCTCCGGGATATTGAATCTTATCTATTTCCTTAGAGAATTCTAACGAAGCTTTTTTACTTTTAGCACAAAAATGTTCAAATTCATTTTGACCGAAAGAGGTAGTAAGTAAAACAATACTGAATAGAGTAATAAGTAAACGCATTAGTTCCCCTATGATTTTTTGTAAAGTGTAAAGATAAAATTTATTGTTGAAAAAACTCAGGTAATAAAAAAGTATTACAACATTTGCATAAGAAAACTTAACAATATACCAGCCGCAACAGCAGAGCCAATAACACCGGAAACATTAGGCGCCATAGCGTGCATCAAAAGATAATTTGTTTTGTCTTCCTTTAATCCTAAGTGCTGAACAACTCTTGCGCTATCCGGAACCGCAGAAACTCCGGCAGCGCCAATCATTGGATTAAGTTTGTTTTCTCCCTTAAGGAATAAGTTCATAACTTTTGCAAATAACACACCGCCCGCTGTTGCAATCATAAACGAGATTGCTCCAAGCACAAATATTAAAATAGATTGGGGAGTTAAAAATGTTGTTGCTTGTGTAGATGCGCCGACTGTTAAACCAAGCAGTATGGTTACAATATCAATTAATGGGCGCGAAGCTGTTTCGGCTAGTCTTTTAGTAACTCCAGATTCTTTTAATAAATTTCCGAAGAATAACATCCCAAGTAATGGTAACCCGCCAGGGGATATAAAAGTAGTTAGTAAAAGCGCTACAATAGGAAAGAGTACTCTTTCGGTTTTGCCGACCGAACGTGGCGGTTTCATTTTAATTCTTCTTTCTTCCTTTGTGGTAAGAAGTTTTATTATTGGAGGTTGTATTACAGGAACCAATGCCATGTATGAATAAGCTGCTATTGCAATTGCTCCAATAAGTTCAGGTGCTAATTTTGATGAAAGAAATATTGCAGTAGGACCATCGGCACCACCGATAATACCGATTGATGCTGCTTGCTGGGGAGAAAATCCGAGAGCCAATGCTGCAAGAAATGTTAAAAATATACCTACCTGAGCTGCTGCTCCAAGCAGCATTAATTTGGGATTGGAGAGTAATGTGGAAAAATCGGTCATCGCACCTATACCCAAAAAGATAAGCGGGGGATATATTCCTTTTAAGACTCCGTAATAAAGATAGTTTAAAACACTTCCTTCTTCATAAATACCGAGAGCTAAACCGGCACTTTCTAAATAGGGTATATTGCCGACTAAAATACCAAAACCAATTGGAACGAGAAGCAAAGGTTCGTATTCTTTGGCGATTCCTAAATAGACAAAGAAACTACCTACAATTATCATTAATAAATGACCAATTGTAAGATTGGCAAATCCTGTATAAGTAATAAAGATATTGAAACCGTCAATAAATTCTTGAATAACTTCCATTATCAACTCCCAATCTCAACTAAAACATCACCTTCAAGAACAGCATCGCCTTGCTTAACTTTAACGGCGGTAACTTTACCTTCTGTATCTGCGGTGATATTGTTTTCCATTTTCATTGCTTCCATAATTAAAAGTTTGTCACCGCTTTTAACTAAGTCACCTTCTTTTACAAATACTTGCAATATTGTACCGGGCAGCGGAGCTTTAACTAGTCCCGCACCTTTTCTTTCTGTTGGTTTGCTTGTTTTAGCACGGTCGCTTTCGGAGGAAGGAACAACTTTTGGTCTCACAAGTTTGGGAGTCTTGGTTGTTTTAACTTCCTGTTCAATCTCAACTTCATACTTAGAACCGTTTACATCAATTTCGGCAATATTGTCTTCGATATTGAGCAGTTCAACATCGTACTTGTTTCCTCGTATCGTGAACTTAAATTTTTTCATTTTATTTCCTGTTGGTCTTAATTTCAGGGTATTGTCTTAAGCCGTAAATTTTAGAACTCCACGGTGAGTAAGGTTTTTGAACTTTTTTAATCGTTATAACGGTACTTTCAAAATCATGTACTTCTCTGAAGTGTAGCATTAAAGCAGTTGATATTGCCGCAACTACTTCACCGGATATGCTTTCTATATATTCTTCTTCGGATAATTTGCCGCTGGATTTTAATTTTCTTTTAATAGAATAATTAATGAGTTTCGCTAAATTCATAAACGTTATGAATAAAAACAGAAGCGACATAAAAACAATTGTATAGCCGAGAACCGTCAAAATTAAACTATCTCCTGAAATATTACTGATATTGAAGTGAAGTTCAGGAAGTTCAGTATTATTTTGAACAGCCGAAGTTACCGTGTCTTTAATAGATTGTAATGTATCCGATTGTTGTATCATTTCATTCATCATTTACTCACTTACTATAATGGCATATTGGAATGTTTCTTTGGCGGGTTCTGGTCTTTCTTTGTACTCAACATTTGTAAAGCTCTAATTACTCTAAAGCGTGTGTTTCTCGGTTCAATAACATCATCAATATAACCGTATTTTGCTGCAACATAAGGGGTTGCGAACTTACGTCTATATTCTTCTTCTTTTTCAGCAATAAACTTTACTCTTTCTTCTTCACTTTCAATTTCTTTTAATTCTTTAGCGTGAAGAACTTCAATTGCACCTTTTGGCCCCATAACTGCAATCTCAGCCATAGGCCAAGCATAATTAATATCACCTCTTAAGTGTTTTGAACTCATAACATCATAAGCTCCGCCGTACGCTTTTCTTAAGATGATAGTTACTTTCGGCACAGTTGCTTCGCCGTAGGCAAAAAGTAATTTTGCACCGTGAAGTATAATGCCGCCGTACTCCTGAGCCGTACCCGGTAAAAATCCCGGTACATCTACAAAAGTTACAATCGGTATATTAAATGAATCGCAGAAACGAACAAAGCGAGCTGCTTTACGAGAAGCATTTATATCTAAAACACCGGCAAGATAAATCGGCTGGTTAGCCACAATACCAACGGGTTGCCCATTAAACCTTGCAAACCCGGTAACAATATTGGGGGCGTAGTTTCTCTGTACTTCTAAAAATTCGTTATAATCTACAACCGAATGAATTACATCTTTAACATCGTATGGTTTATTCGGATTCTCGGGCACTATTTCATTTAACGCATCGTCAAGTCTATCTATTGGATCATCACATGGGGAAAGTGGCGGTTCTTCCAAATTATTCTGTGGTAAATAACTAATAAGTTTTCTTAAAAGAAGAATTCCTTCGTTTTCATCTTCGGCTACAAAATGTGCAACCCCGGATTTTGTTCCGTGCACACTGGCTCCACCAAGTTCTTCATCGCTTACAACTTCACCGGTAACCGTTTTAACAACCTTTGGACCGGTAACAAACATATAACTTGTACCTTTCGACATAATTGTGAAGTCGGTTAAAGCAGGTGAATAGACAGCACCTCCGGCACAAGGACCGAAGATTGCCGAAATTTGTGGGATAACTCCCGAAGCCAAAATATTACGCTGAAAGATATCTGCATAACCGCCAAGACTTTTAACACCTTCTTGAATTCGTGCCCCTCCGCTATCGTTAATTCCGATAACAGGTGCTCCAACCTTCATAGCTTTGTCCATAACTTTACAAATCTTCTGTGCATACATTTCCGAAAGAGAACCGCCGAAGACTGTAAAATCTTGCGAGAACACATAAACCAATCTGCCGTCAATTGTTCCGTATCCTGTTACAACGCCGTCGGATAAATAGCTTTGTTTATCTAAACCGAAATCAACAGTACGATGTGAAACAAACATATCAAATTCTTCAAAGCTCCCTTCGTCAAGTAAAAGGTCAATTCTTTCACGGGCAGTGTATTTACCTTTTTTATGTTGTGATTCTATTCGTTTTTCACCGCCGCCAAGACGTGCTTTCGCACGCATATCCATCAACTCTTGAATCCTATCTTGAATAGCCATTTTATCTCCGTTAAAATTTTCTTCTATTTATTTTTTGCTTCTTCGCAAAATTCAGTTAAAACACCGAAGGTAGATTTTGGGTGAAGAAAAGCTATGTTCATACCTTCCGCACCTTTTCTTGGTTCTTTGTCAATTAACTGAATTCCATTTTCGTCAATTTCTTTGAGAGCGTCTTCCAAACCAGGTACATTAAATGCAATGTGGTGAACACCTTCACCTCGCTTTTCTATAAATTTCCCGATAGGTCCTTCGGGGTCGGTTGATTCTAAAAGTTCTATTTTTGTTTGCCCGACTTTGAAGAAAGCCGTTTTAACCTTTTGATCTGCTACTTCTTCAATTGCGTAGCATTCCAAACCAAGAACATTTTCGTAATAGTTAATTGCAGTATCTAAATCTTTGACGGCAATACCTATGTGCTCAATGTGAGTTATATTCATTTTTATACCTCAAATGAAATTAATGGAATATATCTTCAATTAGTGTGCCTATGGTAAAAAATAAAATTAGTATAAGAATAATCAGTTCTAAGAGTTAAAATCGCCATTTAATCTCTAATGTCAAAGTGGTTGATTTATAAATAAGGAAATATTTCTCAATATTTAGAAAGTATTTTACAATCTGAAAAGGAAATACAATTTTTTTGATAAATCTTGACAAAAATTGAATTTAAGTATATTTTTAACGCTCGATTAATTCCGCGTTAGCTCAATGGTAGAGCATTCGGCTGTTAACCGAAGGGTTGTAGGTTCGAGTCCTACACGCGGAGCGAAGGGGAATACCCTTTTAGTAGAACTTGAGCAATGCAGTAGTAAAAATTTGCAGTTTGATTTTTAGATGTAGGCGCTCTGTTCGAAGCATTAATTAATTGTTTTAGTAACAAAAAGCGGGATGTTAAATGGCAGAGCGCGAAAAAGGTACCGTAAAATGGTTCAACAACTCTAAGGGTTACGGCTTTATCACTCGTGAAAACGGTGAAGATGTATTCGTACATTTTCAGTCTATTCAAGGTGACGGCTATAAATCTTTAGACGAAGGTCAAAAAGTTGAATTTACGGTTACCCAAGGCCAAAAAGGTTTGCAAGCTCAAGACGTAACTAAAGCTTAAGTTTAGCAAAGTCTTTCGAAAAGCCCCGATTTTTAATCGGGGTTTTTTGTTTTAAATAAAAACCAATCTATAATTGGGAATAAATTAAATACACATTAATGTGATTCTTTTGCTTGATTTATTTGTAAACCCTATTCTTTTACAGTAGTAGTGTTGCCTTTATTTAAAATTTTAAGAGGGGCACTTTTGTGCCCCGGCAAGTTTATTTTAATAAAATCATTTTACGAGCCTTCGAAAAATGATCCACGGTTAAACGGTAATAATAAATTCCACTCGGCAAGTCCGTTGCATCAAACTGAACTTCGTAATTACCTGGAGCAAGTTTTCTTTTAATGAGTGTTTTTACCTCTCTTCCTAATACATCAAAAACTTGTAAATTAACTGTGCCTCTAGTATTCGATGGAACAGAATATGATATTGTGGTAACAGGATTAAACGGATTAGGATAATTCTGAGATAGTGAAAACGTATTGATCATTTCGTCATCATCAACATCTAAAACTTCTTCTGTGGTAAAATAAAATACTTCTGAAAATGGGCTATCGTATTCGGCTGTTTGACTTGCAACATGCCAGCAATAAACTTGATTCGGAGTCAAACCTTCAACTTGTAATTGAGTAGCTGTGATTCCTGCGGTATCAACTATTAATCGTTGCTCGGCAAAATTCGGGAAGTTACGTACAAGTTGAACTCTATAAGAAACCGCCCCTTCAGCGGGCAGCCATTTGAGGAGTGGGTTGATGGAAACTCCTGTTGAAGAATCTGAAGGTGCAGACAATACAGGAGGTGTTATTGATGTAGTAAAACTTCTTATTTCTGAGTACTCACTGAACTTTGCTCCGTTGTTGCTTCTTACCCGCCAATAAAATTTCTTTTCTCCTAACTCGATATTCTCAATCTTCGCCCAAATATTTCCTTCTCTTACTTTAAATGAATCAGCAATTGCTATATTGGTGAAGTTCGAATCTCGGGCTATTTCAACAAAGTATAATACAGCATCTTCAACCGGCGACCACACCAAAGCAGAATCACCGGTAAATGCCGTAACTTTATTTGCGGGGCTGATTAATATAGGGGCTTCAGGAACGCTTTCATTAACCCCTATTTTTGTTATAAACATTTCAATTTTTTCGATTGGATTGTCGTTCGCATCGCGTGGAGATGACTCTATATCATAAACCACATCCATTCCTTCAACAACAATTCCATAAGCAGTATAGCTGCCGTCTAAACCGGTATTGTCGAACGTGTTTATATAAAATTGAGAAGTTGCACTGTTTATGTCTTCATCTCTTGCAGCGCCAATAATTCCGGTTAAGTGTGAAACTTTGCTGAATTCAGCAGGGACGGTTGCTTGCGTTGAATCTCCATATCCCCAAGTATCCCTTGGCCCATGTTTTGAGTTCGGGTCACCACCTTGAATTACAAAATCCGGCACTACTCTATGCCAAGCTGTGCTGTCGTAAAAGGAAATCGCTACAAGACTATCGAAGTTTGCAACGTGCAGAGGAGCAACATAAGGAAACAATTCGATTATTATATCACCAATAAATTCTCCTGCCCGCTCGTTTCTTATTTTGTACTGCGGTCTTCCTTCCTGAGCAAAAGATATGCTTGAAGTGATTAAGATAAATATTGCTAATAGTAATATGGCTTTTTTCATAATAATCCTCTGATGTTTTTTTGAAACTTACAGGAATTTTAAATTATATACTCCGATTTATGGAAATTTTACGGAAAATTCTTTCCCGGAAAAAAGGGAAATACATTTCTTGATGAAGCAAATTAAAGTATGTGAAAAATTGTTTTGTTTATATTTACCTCCAGATTATTTTGAATTCGGTTGTCCTTTCTGTTACCTTAAATAATACAATTGTCAATTCAAAGGGTTAATCTTGCGAGGATAATTGGACAAAAGGACGATTTTTAGTTATTATTAATAAAATAAATTCCATTTGTAAATTTTTATCTAATGAACAAACTCACAAAGTTAATTTTCATAATTATTTTCCCTATCTCTATTTTTGCGCAAGATTTCGCCGAAATAGATTTCCTTAATTCCTCGCAGGGGTTGTTAATTTTTGCCGACAAGGTGTCAAAAAAATCCACACTGTATCTTACCACCAACGGCGGCGATAGCTGGGATTCAATTCTTGAAGGGAGATCTCTAAAATCAATTTATCAGTTTAATTCAGATAAAATTTTTGTCGGTTATGAAACAAAAGGAATCGCATACACAACAGACGGCGGGTCAAGTTGGGAGTATGAAGATTTTGGGAAGGAAGAGGCTGTAGTAAGAAAGATTGATTTTGCAAACAGCAATTATGGTTGGGTCTGTACAAATCGTGCGGTTTATATAACAACGGATGGCGGTACAACATGGGCTGAAACCGGGCTTGAAATTGGTTGGACTGATGCATTATCCATTCATTTAGCAGCAGAAGATAAAGGGTGGCTTCTCAAAGAAGACGGGGAAGTATATAAGTACAATAAGAATTCAGCTCCACACTATTGGGAATACTTAGGTGATTTAGGGGGAGTTTGTTATGGACCTAATGCCGGAATTACATTTTTGGATTCGCTAAACGGTTACGCAGTAGGGTTAAAAAAATCCTACAAAACAATCGATGGAGGCAAAACTTGGAGTGTGCTTCCGAAAGTTATCAATCTGGATATAAACGATTTTTACTTTTTTAACAAGGATAATTTTTTTCTTTCCGGTGAAAGAGGAATTTATTTTTCGGATGACGGTGGTGAAAATATCATAAAATCTTTTGATAACGGGATCGGAGTTCTTTCAATCGATTTTGTGAGTTCTTCAACAGGTTGGGCGGTTAATAAAGGGAAAATAATTCTCAAAACTACTGACGGCGGGCAGACTTGGGCGGGCGACACTGTTACCAGCGCTAGTGCACCGAGTATAATTTCTGTTTCCGATAGACCTGATGATAACGGTGGTTTCGTAATAATAAAATTTGAGCGAAGTAATCTTGATGGGTTAATTAATTCCGAACGATTATTGAGTTATGAAATTTATTCTGTCGAGAAGAATTGGCTTAACTACAAAACTAATGTTGTCCCCAATCAACAATTATTTTACGAAATTGAAATCAGAACGCAAAAAGATTCAATTGCAGAGAATAAGAACGAGCAATTTTTTCAAGTTGTGGCAGTTACATCTTCAAACCGATATGAATCTAATGTTATGAGTGGATATTCTGTTGATAATTTGCCTCCGGAGTCGCCCCTAATTTTGGAGGGGACTTATGTAAATGGCGAAGTAAAGCTTCTATGGAGAAAAAGTAATTCCGAAGATTTTTTGAAGTACGAAATTTTTAGATCTGAGAACGAATTGTTTCAAATAGATTCTTTGGATGTTTATGCTGAATTGACTGACACAATTTTTATTGATACGTCAATACCCTCCGAGAATATTTCATTCTTATATTACAAAGTTTTTGCTGTGGATAGTTCCGGACTTAGATCGGAAGAAAGTAGTGAGTACCCGGTTAATTTACAGATAACGAATGTAAATACTTCAATAAAATCATATGACTTGTCACTCGTGCAAAATTATCCAAACCCGTTTAATCCGACCACCAAAATTAAGTTTACAGTTCCATCAGCATTAGCAACAGCTCAATCCGTTTCAACAAAATTAGTTCTATATAATCTTCTCGGTCAAGAAGTACAAACTTTGTTAAATAAGAAACTTTTACCGGGAAACTATGAAGTAGAATTCGACGGATCTAATCTGCCGAGTGGAATTTATCTCTACAAATTAACATGCGGGAATAATTCACTCACAAAAAAAATGATGCTCCTTAAATAGTTTCCATCTTTTCTATCATCTTCAAAAAATAATTCCAAAATAGATATTAGCAGTAGAATTATGGATTTTTGTAAAAAACATTACCGGAAATAATATGGAATTGAATATGATTACTTCTAAGACTATCAACCTGCCCAAATGGATAAATGATGAAATAGATGAAAAAATTTTGTTGGTAAGTAATGAAGATAAAATGAAATTTGTATTGGAATTAGCGAATAAAAACGTTTTAAAAAAATCCGGCGGACCGTTTGCAGCAGCCGTATTTAATGGGCAGACAAATGAATTAGTGGCGGTTGGATTGAATTGTGTTGTCGATAACAATTCTTCAATTGCTCATGCTGAAGTTGTTGCTCTTACATTGGCTCAGGAAAAATTAAAAACTTTTCGTTTAGCTGATGAGTTAATATTAGTTTCAAGTGCTCAGCCTTGTGTAATGTGTACCGGTGCGGTACTTTGGTCGGGAGTTAAAACTTTGATTTACGGCGCAACCAAAGAAGACGTGGAAGAAGTTGTCGGTTTCGACGAGGGACCGCTTCATCCAAACTGGGTTGAAGAATTTAAACAACGAGGAATTAATGTGATTGGGAAAATATTAAATAAAGAATCCCGCCAAGCGTTGCAGCTTTATAAAGATAATGAAGGAATACTTTATTGAGACCACAGTAGGATTATTTTAAACTGTAGCACAGACATTCGTGTCTGTGCCTTATAGTTTTTAATTCAACTAAATTTGACAGAAAGAAATGCCCAACATACGTCAATCATAAATTTATCAAAGGTATCTCATTAGTGTTTATTCCATAACAAAAATTCTGTTGTACACTAAATCGAATGAGAACGATTTTTTTTCTGTTTTGCGTTCGAGATACTCGGCGACTTTTTCCAAGCGGGTGGGAATTTGCATAATTTTATCCTGTGCTTTTCTTCCTGCATCATTTAATCCTTCCAATACCTCAATATTCCAAAACGAAATTGCCTCTTCAACTATTTTTTTATAATTGCGTGGACCGTATATTTTCGCTCTCCTTATAACATCAGCCATCTCTCTGAAATTAGGTGCTGAGATACCGGGCATATCAATTGCCGGTAAAATTTTTAATGCGGATTGTAAAGCTCTGTTTGGATCGATTTTAAGAATTTCTTTGAAAACATTCCTGTAAAATGTGTAATGTTTAGCTTCGTCTGCTGCAATGTTATTTAGAATCCCATTTATTAACGGTTCATCTTCCCCAATATAACTGCCGGTATTTTTATGAGAAAACTGAGTTGCTCTTTCTTGTAATGTTGTATATACAAATACGCGGTAGGGATCTTTATCCCATTCCGGTTCAAAACCTCTTTCTTGGTAAACGTATTGCATCTGTTCAAGTCTCGAGAAATTAAAAAGTCTGCTGTCCCTCGCATAATCTCTCAAAATACATCCGTGTCTATCCTCTTCGGCAGTCCACATATTATTCCACTTAGCCCAAAAGCTGTCATCGCCCAAATATTTCGAAAGTAAACGATGGAAATGGGGGAGACCTTCTTCGGTAATTAGATTTAAACCGATAGCAACACGTGCAGAGTCTTTTATTCCTCGCACTCTATCTCTCAATTTTTGAATAATGTTCTCATCATCATCGCTGTTTTTTTCGTCGGCGGGGAGAAAATCACTTGAGAACCATAATTTTCTTTTTGCAAGATGAGCTTCCATCCAAACTTTCACATTTTCTTCCAGAGCAGCTAATACTTCAGCTTTTCCCTCTGTTTCGGTTTTTTCATTTGGATGTGGATTAATTATTGTCATGATGCCCTTATTTCCCATTTTATAAGTGGACAAGATAACCGGTTATGTAGTAAATTCCTATTGAAGAGTTTACTTTATTTTGAATTTTACATTAGTTTTACAAATTGCTTATCAACCTAAAACGGTAAAGAGCAAAGCGAAGAAAAATGAAAAATTTGGGAAGTTTCCATACTTAATTGAGCCAGAGTTGACGAATGTCAAATACAGAACTGGAAACCAAACCAAACAAATCGAATTTTATAAAATTTCTTAATAAAATTAAAAATGATAAACGCAGAGAAAATGCATTTGTAATTTTTGAGTTGATGAAAAAAATCACAAAAGAAGAACCTAAAATGTGGGGCGAAAGTATTGTGGAATTCGGGTCATACCATTATAAATATGAAAGCGGGAGAGAAGGTGATTGGTTTATAAGCGAGTTTTCTCTTAGGAAATCAAGCTTGAAGATGTTGATATGAAGGTTTTAACAGAGTTAATAACTCTTTCGGTTAAGAAAATAAAGTTAACCAAATAACCATACCTGTCCAAAATGTTTTTT
>NPIE01009379.1_pt2 | contig 36557 bp, 26 predicted proteins | sample 8637661 | NCBI WGS metagenome assembly NPIE01 (sample SAMN07420842, study PRJNA396082) | bioreactor metagenome | isolation source: sample BA12 brine-fed electro-methanogenic bioreactor BA | place: Japan: Kochi | collected 2016-12-09 | reverse complement strand
TACCCCGGCGAGCCGCCCGCGAACGCGCTGGGCCGCCAGGATTCCTTGCGGTCCCAGGCGGTCAAATCACTGTTGTACGGATCGACGATTGTCAGCGAAAAACCCGCTCCATCGGTGGTGGGGTGCCAGCCATCCTTATAGGTAAAGTCCTGGATGACCGCCCCCAGGGCGTCGACCAGGCGGATCCGCTCCCCGGCGTTGTCCAGACGGCCTTCGTAAGTCCCGGCCAGAGTGCCGGCAAAGTCCGGGTACCGCAGATCAAAACTCGACGCATCGCAGACAACAACGACGGGTTCGCCGGGCGCGAGCTCGAGCGGGTCGAAGACAAAGCGGATACCCCGATCGAATTGGACCCGGGCCAGGTTGATGGGCTCAGCGCCGATGTTGACCAGCTCGACGAACTCGGCGTTCGGGTCGGTCGGGTGGTACATGAGCTCGGTGATCCGCAGGCTCTCGGCGACGGGCCCGACGGCGAAGGTGGCCTCGGCCAGCGCGCTCCAGGTCCCGGCGGCGGTCCGGGCCCGGGCCTTGATGTGAGCACTGGCCTGCAAGTCCAGCGGATGGGCCGGATTGTATGGCAGGGCCGTGGGCGACACGTCGGCGGGACGGTCCTCCTGGGCGGTCAGTTGCGCCGAGATCACAAAGTCGCTGCTGCCGGCGCTGCTGTTGGCGCCGTGCAGGGCCAGGATGTTGGCGCCGACGACGAGGGCGTCGGCGTGGTCGCTGACGTCGAAAAACTCCATCCCCTGGTTCTCATGGCTGGCGCCGGTGGAGTTCCAGGCGGGGGTGCCGGAGACGCCGACCCGGTGGATTTCCTCGCCGTTGAGATAGGCCACAAAGCCGTCATCGTAGCGGACACCGAGGGTCAGGGTCGTGAACCGGTCCTTCTGGTCTTGGGTCAGGACAAACGGCACGCGGACATAGGCACTGGTGTAGTGGCCATACATGGCGTCTCTGACATCATAAGTGATGTAGGGCACGTTCGAGGTTGATTCGCCGGGGTTGTTTTCGTAGCCCACGCCGCCAGTGCCGCCGTCGAGAACGACGGCATCATTCCACGCCGAATCGTCGTAGGGTTCGTTGCCGCCCGTCCAGTCGAAGCTGATGTCACCGGTGGGAATGAGGACGGACTTGGCGGCGTTTTCCGGGACCAGCGTGATCGCGCTGGACGTGCCCGCGCCGCGCGGGTCCGTGCCGTCCTGGGTATACCAAATAGGATGGGCGGCCGTCATCGACAGAACGTCACCGGTCGCGGCGTAGCCCCCGTACTGACCCGCCCCGTTCACGAGAAACACCGGCGGATCGAGAGCCGGGTACAGGTTGGCCGCGCGGAGCACGTTGATAAGGGCGTAGGAATTGGCCGTGTCGTGGATGGCCGGGATGTAGTTCTCAATAACGTTGTCGCGCTCCACCACCCAGGATTGCTCCCGCGTGAAGTAATAGTCGGGGCCGTTGGGCGCCGGCGGGTACAGGTAGTGATTCACGTCGTCCAGCGGGCTGGGCTGCTGGATCGTGTTGCCGTAGGGCGTGCTCATCTGCACGTCGCCCCAGCGGGCCGATTCGGCGACAATGGCCTTGTCGATGGCATCGGCGATGCGTCGGTACCGTTCCTGCGAGGCCGTGATGCTCAAAGCGCCGTTGTTGAAACAGTGCTTGTAGACGCGATCGCCGAAGAGCACGCGGAACTCTTCGTTGGTGCGCATCTTCTGAAAGAGACCGCCCACGCCACCGGTGCTGTTGATGCGGCTTGCGCCCCGGCCATGCCAGTCCAGGACGATCTCCTGATCCCATACGAAGAAGCGGAACCGGCCATCACCGCTGACGGCGTTGACCGCCGCGTAGCCGTTGTGATGCGGCCAGTCCTCGGCATCGGCGTAGAAATGCAACAGCATGTAATCGGCCAGATTGACTACGTCCACGTAGTCCTGGATCATCCGGTAGCCGACGGGGGTACTGGGGTCGATAGCCATCATAGCCTGCCAGCGGGACCCGGGCGTGGAGAAATCCGCATTGATCTCCCAATCCTCGGGTCGGCCGCCCAGGCGATCCGCGAAGAAGTCGTCGGCCAGTCGCTCCGTGAGGTCGTGGAGCCCGAAGTAAAGGCCGTTGACGTACAGGTGCACGAAGCGGCCGCGGCTCGACGGCTGGCCCATCTCCCGGAGGCTGGTTTTCATCCAGACATCGCGGATGTACTGCGAGTCGTTGGGACGATAGCGGGTCGGATCCCACGAGACCAGGCCCCACGAATCGGTAAAGCAGGCTCGCAGCACGAGCTGGTTGAACTCCTGGACCTCCGATTCCGAAAAGAGGGGGTACACCAGTTTCGGCGGACCGTAGAGGCTGGTGAAGGTCACCCGCAGTGAGTGTTTTTGCATGCGATAGGGCCGCCGGCTGGAATTGCCGTGAACCTCGATCTTGCAGTCATGCTGAAAGCCCGTCTCGCCCGTCGGCAGGATGTACTCCATGGAGCATTTTCGCTCCCATCGGCTCAGCGAATTGGCGTAGATCCCGGTGGCGTCGCTGATGAAGTCATCCGGCTCCATCGCGATGGACACCGTCGGAACGTCCAGCAGGGCCTCGCGGATGGAGTGCCCGGGCAGCGTATTGTCCACCACGCGCGGGTCCATCTCGTAATCCGATGGGACGATAGCTTTACATTCGCTGTCGTAACCCCAGTCACTGGGCCAGCCCGCCGGATCGGCGGGTTGCCGGGCGACGTCATCGACGAAGAGGTAGCTGTGCGTGGACACACTCCCCGGCCGATAGCCGGGCTTCAGCGCGACCGAGCGCGCCGTCGTCGTCGTGTCGATCATCAGCGGCGCATCAGGGTCGTACAGGTGTCCGTGTTGCTCGGTCGGTTCGGACCCATCCAGGGTGTATCGAATGACGGCCTCAGGCGTGGCGCAGGTGATATGCAAGGCAAAGGGAGCGTCGTAAAAGCCGCGGGCATGGCTGTGCGTGGTCCGTTCGGTAAAGCCCAGGAACTGATCCCGATTCTCCGAACCCGGAGTCGGCGCGGCGAAGTAGCGAAACAGCGTATGCCACAGACCGTAGGAGAGGTCCACCTCCTGCGGCGGAAAGGCGGGGGCGTACTCATGCACGATCCGGCCGCCGGGGCCGACCAGCGCCAGATACTCCCCTTCCTTGTCTATGGCGAAGTTCGTATGCAAGTACCCCTTCGGGTCGACGTAGTCGTCTGTTGGTTGTGCGGATGCGAACAGAACCAGGTAGCCCCCGGCGGACAATATGGCGTGCGGCGGAAACGGCCACCGGGTCAGATTTTCCCTGTCGTCGGTCAGATACCAACCATCCAGCGACACCGGCTTTGTGTCCGGGTTGTATAGCTCGATCCAGTCAGACGCCTGGCCGTCGCCGTCCAGGAGGCTCAGGCGGTTTGAGGCGACGAACTCGCTGATCACCACAGGGGAGGCCTCGCGCAGCCAGTTGGCCGCCAGAAGACTCGCGTCTTCGGCCCTCACTTGCCCGTCACCGCTAAGGTCCACGTCATACGCGCCGGTGAAAGGCGGTGGCGTGAGCCAGTGGTCCGCGAGAATCCGCAGGTCGGCCAGATCGACAATCCCGTCGCCGTCCAGGTCGCCGATCAGCGGCCTGACCGCCTCGACCGTCATCCGAAAGCGGGTTCGCTTGCCGCCCTCCGGCGCCCCTGTCACGGGTCCATCCGTGACCTCCAGCAGCAATTCGTACGTGCCCGCCAAGGGGAAGATCACCGTTGGATCCTCGACATCGGCCAAGACCGGCTCGAACCCCACCGGCGCCGGACCGCTTACCTGCGACCATTGAAACGTCAGCCCACACGGTGTCCCGACATCCGGCTGGTCCGGGTCGCAGCCCTCGACGTAGGGTTTGCCATCGTCGCTGGCGTCAACGTCGAGGCGGACCGGCTCCTCCGGCCGAACGACCATCGTAGCGGGGCCTTCGACAAGCGGCGGTACGTTGAAACAAGGATCGCTGGATTCGATGGAAAAGCTGTTCATGCCCCAAATCTGCCGGTGCACGTCGATGCCTGCATAGGGCGCAAAACGCATCATCACGTCATCCGTGCCGTTGGCCGTGAATGTCGTGCGGTACGTCGAGGGAAGTGCGTACGGATCAGGGCCGCTTTCCGTCGCGCCGGAGTCGGGACTGCCGCCGGGGGTTCCATCGGTCATGAGTCCATCGGCCAGTGGCGTATACGTAGCGCCGCCGTCGGTTGAGACCCACACGGCGAACGGACCATGGCAGTTTTCAGTGTCGTGGTGAAACGAGGTCCACGCGTAAGCCCCGGCACTGAGACCGCCGATGGCCAGCTCGAAGTAGGTGGGTGTGCCCGTGGCGCCGTCCCAGTCACCGTTGCCTCCGTTCGCGGTCCGTGTATCGGTGCCGATCCAGTCGGTCACGAGGTTGAGGTATCCGGCGGAATCATCCCACGTGGCGTCATTCGTGGCACTTCGGTCGATCGACTGCCGAACGCGGTTATCCGTGGTGTTCGGCCAATACGGGGTCACGGTGATCCCATCGTAGTGGGCCGTGGTGAACTCGGCCGCCACTTCATGATTCGCGTGGTACGACGACCAGCCGGCTTGATTGTGGTTGGCCGCCGAGAGGCTGGGATCGCCGGCAGCGGCCGAATCGCCGCCCCCATCCTGATTGGAGTTGAAATCAACCTGCAAGACCGTGGCGGCTGATGCAGCGCAGGCGCTCAACAGAATGAGGCATACGATGACGCCGCAGATCGTCCACGCAATCCGAGTGACACCGCCCGGGCGAATGAAAGTTGTCATACCTAAGAGGATTGCTCTGGTTGTCATATAGTCCGATCGTTGTCTTGAGGGCATTGGCGACGTCCGCTCAAGGAGTTGATACACAAAGAACCGAAGAACGACGGATCGCCGGTTCCCGTCAATCCCTTCACGCGATTGTATGCGGTTCTGCTCACGTGGCGTACGACCACGGCTTCTCTGAACATCGGTCAAGGCACCCGACACATTCAGAGAAAAAGGACGCGCCTTCGCGTACGCCCCTCCCCCTGCGACTCGTTCGGCCACCGCCGGGAAGGCAAGACAGGCCGCTCTTGCCTTCCCGACCGCATGACCGCGGTATGCAAAGCCTTCGCTACGGCGTTGTGATCTGGTCGACCAGATTCCTGTCGTCCAGCCACTCGGCGGCAAAGGCCGCAAAATCCTCGAGATCCACGTCGCAGTCTTGATCGACGTCATGGACGTTGAAGTCGGGCCAATCCAGCGCCAACTGGGCCGCGGCACAGGTATTCTCTGCCACGGCGATCTCCAACGCATCCGACGTGACGTTGTTCTCGGCGTCGGTCGCGGTCAACTGCACGGTGTAGGTCCCCGGATAATTAGTCATGAGCTCGGCGGTGGGCGCATACAGGTCTGCGTTAGTTGCCGTCAGGCTCGCGTCGATCCATCCCGCCGCATTCGGCCCCCACGCCACGCTGATCGTGACCGTGGCGCCGAAGGCGCTGAAGCTCTGCGGCGTAAACGTGTTCAGGACTTCATGCGTAGCCGTGTAGGCCTGATACCCCGCCTTCACCGGTGACGCGGGCTGCCCGAAGTCGATCTTCAGCGGATCACCCGTACCCTCCAACTCAAAGCCGTTCATCAAAAAGAACGAGGCGGAGTTGTTGGTGCCATAGGGCTGCTTGTCAAACACGAACACCACGTCGGAGCCGTCGGATACGATCGTGGTCGTAAATCGGGTGAAGCTGTTTGGGTCGGATATATTCCCGTTGCTGATGTCTACATCCTCCGTGATGGTCGTACCAGAAGCATCCCGAATCACCACGTCGAACAGACCCGTCTGATCGTTTCGATCATGGTGTGTCGAGGTCCAGGTGTACGTGCCGGCCGGAAGCCCGCTGAGCGTCAGAACGAACGGATCGCCCACCGCCGGCGGACGGGTGTCCGTCCCGATCCAGTCCCGCACCAAATCGGGATCGGCCAAACCGTCAGCTACGCCGCGGTCAATCATCTGCGCGACATCGGGGTTCGGGTCACCCGGATATCCCGTGATCTCCCATTCGATGCCGACCACATCGTTCGTCGCGTCCGTCACCGTCCCCGCCAGTCTCGCAGGAAGCAAAGGCAATCCCGTGATCAGATCGCTGCCGGCATCCACAATCGGTCCGGCGCCGATGGCCCGGAAGCTCCACGGCGGAGAAACCTGGGCCGTAACCACGTTCGGATCCATCTCGTAGGTCACGTCCACCACCCAGTAGTACGTTTCGAACCAATTGAGGTCCACGGCCGGATCATATTGCGTCACGTCACCGGCCAGGCCCGTCTCCGCAATCCAACAGCCGGGATCGCGAGCGATCACCTTGGCCTCATTGGGATCCACGTAGAGATCATAGCCCAGAATTTCCGTGATATCCGGATTGCTCGGCGCCAGCCAGGACAAGTAACCGGGGATCAGGCGATCGGACAGATCCCGCGCCACGCCGGTTTCGCCCACCTGAGGATCTGGAACATTTGCATGACTCGCATAATCGAGTTCAAAGCCGTTCATGCCCCAAATCCGTCGATGTGTATTGACACCGGAGTAGGGCGCAAAACGCATGACGACATCATCCGTGCCGTTGGCATAAAACGACGTCCTGTACGTCGACGGCAGAGCGTAGGGATCGGGGCCATGCTCCCGCGCGGGCGACTCGGGGCTTCCGCCGTCGGTTCCATCGGTCATGACGCCATCACGCAGTTGCTTATACGTGGCGCCGCCATCGGTGGACACCCAGACGGCGAACGGACCGTGCACGTTTTCGGTGTCGTGATGAAACGATATCCACTCATAGCTGCCCGCCGTCAGGCCACCGATCCTCAGGTCCATGTACGTGGGTGTGCCCGTCGTGCCATCCCAGTCGCCGTTGCCGCCCTCCGTCGTACGTGTATCGGTGCCGATGAAGTCGGTCACGAGATTGAGGTAACCCAGCGCGTTGTCCCACGTGGCATCATTGGCACTCGCTCGGTCGATCGACTGCCGAACAGTGTTAGCCGTGGTATTGGGCCAACTGGGCGTTACTGTGATCCCGCCGTAATTGGCCGTGGTGAATTCGGCTATCACCTCGTGATTGGCATGATACGACGACCAGCCCGCCTGATTGTGGTTGGCCGTCGAGAGACTGGGGTCCCCGGCCGTGCTTGAATCGCCGCCTCCATCCTGGTTGGAATTAAAATCCACCTGCAGGAGGGCCCCCTGCGCAGTAGACAGTCCGATGAGTAAACACATCGCCATTGCCAACATCATCACCTTGTTCATGGTACCACCTCCGACTGTTCAAAAACCCTTCATCCGTTACATCGTCCAATTCTTGGTCGAAAAGACATCACCGCAGACGTCGCGCGCCGGCGGCCCTTCACGTGCCCACCTCCTTTCCTCCGTCCTCAACCTGTTCGGCGGCTTGCCGACAATCTCATTCGGGCCGCCGATCTCCGGTTGACGACCCGTGTGCGCCTATCTCATTTCTTAACATTATCATTATACTGATTTATCCTCGGTGCTTCAAGAGCCGTGTCCTGCTTTACAACCCGCCGAGCCGGTTCTTATCGGCCAATCTTGTGCCGATAAGGCCAGCCGGCGGCCATGTATTCAATATCCGCCTGTTGATCGTCCGGGGGATAGTCGACGCCGTAGTCGTCCACGCCCAGGGCAATGAGCTTCTCGACCCGCTCCCGTGTGAACGGGTCCCGCCATTTGCGAATCTCCGCATGTCCGTCGCAGAACCCCAGGATGCTGCTGTCCCCGTGGTTCACCGCCATCGGCCCCCACCAGCCCCACTTGGACTGGCCCGTGTACTCCGGGGATCCCAGGGCGAAGTGATGGCTCGAGTTCCAGTTCCGGGTCTCGGCGGACTCGACAAACAGGTACCGGTCCGACGGCGACGTGATCTCCCCGTGACGCTTGATCTGCATGTTGTACATACTGTGCCCAGGGTCTGTGTACTCATAAAGACACATGGGAATCCCGTAACTGACGTACACCAGTGTGCCGTCATACTTGCTTCGGCGCACCGTGTCGGCCGGACAATGGTAGACCTTCGGACCCTTCAGGTAAGGATACAGGACCCCGACCTCGATGCCGCGGATCTCATCCTCATGCGTCACCGCCGGGCTTATCTGGACGATACTCTGCAGGTTCCCTTGCGCATCCCGGGGAATACCGATCCACCCGACGAACCGGCCGTCGGGCTCGGTGGCCGTATCGCGGCAGCTCATGATCCGGCCATCGTTTTCATCCTGGTAGATGTACCAGCCCATGGAGAGGTTCTTGGTATTGACCAGGCACACGGCCGTGGCGGCCTTGCGCTTGACCAGGGTCAGCGACGGCAAGAGAATGGCCAGCAGCATGGCGATCACCGCGATCACCACCAACAGCTCGATCAGTGTAAAGGCCCGTTTCGCCCTCATATCGGCGCTCCTTGCTCAGGCTGCTTGACCCATCCCGTACCGCCCCCAGGCACGCCCGAACAGTGCCTCCCGGTATCCCCCGGCGGTATGCTCCCCCCACCAGCCAGCCCATGAGGCGCGCTCGCCGCGGTAGTCAGGCACTGAAGTACAGAAGCGGCCGAAACACCGAACCGGCCGGCACGACGGCGGCTACGGCTCACGAAGACCACCGCAGAAGGGCGAAGCTCCCTCCTTTGAACCACCTGCCTCAGCATGTCCCACTTCGAGGGTCTCACTCATCGTACCTCGCCCCCCTTGCATTCCGCTCCAAGAATATAGTATAATGCCTGTGAACCCGGACAAAAATGCACAATGTTGCATACTTATTGCACGATCGTGTCATATGTACCGATATATCCGGACACAGTCCGATCCGCCTGGTGCACAGGCCATGATGATCTGCCATGAGGCTCGGGTCTTCGTCCCCATCTTCCAGCACACGGCCATCGATCAGGACCACCCCGTCGGCGAGCGCGACACGTTCCGCGAGCACGCCCACGATCTCTATCATTTCGTGTTGTACACCCGGTCCACCGGTCGCTACGTTCGCAATGGTCGCTGGCAACCGGTCGCGCCCGGTACGTTTGTAATCATTTCGCCCGGCGAGCCCCACGACTTCGTCACCGGACAGGGGTCCAGTGTCTATTCGGAGGTCACGTTCTCGCTCGAGACCGATCGTGGGGAGGTCTTGACCCTGCCTTTCGAGACGGTCCTGAGGTTGTACACGGGCACGGCGCTGGCGCTTCGGTCGGAGGAGCGTCTCCCGGCGGACGTGGCCGACGAGGTCGTGATCCTCATGGTTCAGGTCACCGATTATCTTCAGAGCCACACGCCTTTGGGCGGGTACTACGCCGGCCGGACCCTCGCGCGGCTGTTCGACATCGTCATCGGGCATTGCTGCCTCACGGGGCCCGGCCCCGAACACGCCCTCGTCGATCAGCGTATCGCCGAGGTCCGCCAGCATATCGACGCCCAGTACGCCGCGCCCCTGCAAGTCGAGCATCTTGCCGCCCGGGCCCACATGTCCAAGCGCCAGCTTTTCCGGGCGTTCGCGCAGGCGTACCACACGTCGCCCGTCGCCTACCAGCAGACGCTTCGGCTTGAAGCCGCCTGCACCCTGCTGCGATCCACCCATCTGCGGTGCAACGAGGTCGCCCGGCGCGTCGGTTACGCCAATGCCTACTACTTCCATCGGGTCTTCAAGAAGAACGTGGGTATGACGCCCGGCCAGTACCGCGCCCGGACCACCGGCCGGCCGGCGCGCGCCACCTGACGTGGAGGGCGACGACAACCTGGAGGCTCACGAAGGCTGGCATGCAAGAACGGGGAACCGGTCAGTCCCCTTTGCCTTTTCTTGAAGGACTGAGGTTAACGTCATGCTTTTCACCAAGACGGTATCGCGGTAGGATGAATGCTCAGGATGCACTACAACGGGCGCTACAAGCTGTTCGATCCGCAGCGGATCGCCATGTACCCTCTGGCGGGCCGACGGAACAAGGTTACGCTGAGCGACCTTCTTGACCCGGCGTCGCTGCCGACCCCGCCGCCCGCCGAGGTGGATGGGGTGATCGATGCCCTTGCCCGGGCGATTGTCGAGGCCCGGCGGGCGGATCGACCCGTGGTGCTGTTCACCGGCGCCCACGCCATCAAGAATGGCTTGGGACCGTTGCTGATCGACCTGGTCCGGCGACAAGCGATCACGCTGGTCGCGGGCAACGGCGCGACGGCCATTCACGATTTCGAGTTGGCCATGATCGGCCAGACCAGTGAAGACGTGCCTCGCGCCCTGCAAAAGGGGCGATTCGGCATGGCCCGCGAATTCGCCTGCTTCAACGCCGCCATCCTGGAGGCCGACCGCGACGGCCTGGCCCTGGGCGAAGGGCTGGGCCGGATGATCTGCGAATCAACCTTCCGCCACGCCGCCGCGGTCCATCTGCCCGAGGGCCTGGGCTGCACGGAGTTCCACTGTCCGGAGGTCAGCGTCCTGGCCGCCTGTTATCGAGCCGGGGTTCCGTTCACGGTGCACGTGGGCATCGGTACGGACGTGGTCGACCAGCATCCCTCATTCAACGGCGGGGCGAAGGGGGCCACCAGCGGACGGGACTTCCTGATCTTCGTCGAGCATATCGCACACATGCAGCAGGGTGGGGTCGTGCTGAACCTGGGCAGCGCGGTCACCGGGCCGGAGGTCTTGCTCAAGGCCGTCAGCATGGCCGCCAACGTGGGTCGCGGCCCGCAGGGGATTATCACCGCCGATTTTGACCTGCGGTCGCACGATCCGGCCCAGATGAACGACGAGGGCGCACCCGGCTATTACTATCGCGACCAGAAGTCGATCGTCACGCGGATCCCGGCGGCCTTCGGCGGTCGGGGCCTGTATGTCCACGGCAACCAGAAGGATACGGTCGTGCGGCTGTACCAGCGACTCGTGGCCACCCTGCGAAGGAGCCCCTGTGGATCTGACCCGGATTAAGGCGATTCTGCAGGCCGTCGGCCGCGTGCGGGTCGCGGTGTACGGCGATTTCTGTCTGGATGCCTACTGGCTTCTCGATCCGGCCGGCTCGGAGATCTCCGTGGAGACCGGCATCCCAGCCCAAGCGGTCGGGCGGCACTACTACTCGCCCGGCGGCGCGTCGAATATCGTCAACAACCTCGCCGCACTCAAGCCCGCGGCGATTCACGCCATCGGCGTCGTCGGCGACGACGTGTTCGGCCGTGAGCTGAGCCGCCAACTGGATCGATTGGGCGTGAATACAGACGACGTTGTCGTTCAGGAGGATTCGTTTCAGACGTACACCTTCGTCAAGCGTTACCTCGGCGACGTCGAACAACAACGGATTGACTTCGGCGTCCGCAACGCCCGCTCGGCCCGGTCGGAGGATCATCTGCTCGATGCGATCAGACGGGCCCTGAGCACGTGCGACGTGGTGATCTTCAATCAGCAGGTGCCCGGCAGTTGCGAGAGGCCCGGTTTCATCGAACGGGCCGACGCCCTGTTTGAGAAGTTCGCCGAGCGAATCGTGTTGCTTGATTCGCGGCACTACGGTGAGCGTTTCCGGCACGTGTGGCGCAAGGTCAACGCGGTCGAGGCCGCCTGCCTATGCGGTGTGCCGGCCGAACCCGGTGATACCTTCCCCCTCGAGGACCTGCACACCTATGGCCGGCGGCTGTTCGAGCAGTCGGGCCGGCCTGTCTTCATCACCCGCGGGGATCGGGGGATTCTGACGTTCGATGCGGCAGGGGTGCACGAGGCGCCCGGCATCCACCTGTTGCCGCCGCTCGATCCGGTGGGGGCCGGAGACACGACGCTCAGTGCCCTGGCCCTGAGCCTGGCTGCCGGCTGCGAGCCGGCCGAAGCCGCCCGGTTCGCCAATCTCGCCGCCGCCGTCACCGTACAGAAGCTCTTTCAGACCGGCACCGCCTCGGCCGACGAGATCCTGGCGTTGGCCGACCGGGCCGACTATGTGTACCAGCCCGAACTGGCCGAGGACATCAGCCGGGCGCGATACCTGCCGGGCACCCGGATCGAGGTGTGCTGTCCTGATGCGGAGCGTCCCGCCGGACAGATCCGGCACGCCCTGTTCGATCACGATGGCACGATCAGCACGCTCCGCCAGGGCTGGGAGCAAATCATGGAGCCGGTGATGATCCGGGCCATTCTGGGCGGGCAGCACGCGGACGCGGCACTTCGGGAGAAGGTTCGCCGTCACGTGGCTGAGTACATCGACCGCTCCACCGGCGAACAGACCATCGTTCAGATGCAGGCCCTGGTGGAGATGGTCCGACGGTTCGGCTGCGTACTGGCCGAGCAGATTCTGGACGCCCCGGGCTACAAGCGGATATATGATGCGGCCCTGATGGAGATGGTTAACCACCGGGTGGATGACTTGCGTGGCGGTCGGCGGCTGGTGTCGGATTTCACGATTGAGGGGGCCGTTGCGTTTCTGGAGGCCCTCCGCGCCCGCGGCGTGCGGCTGTACCTGGCCAGCGGCACCGACGAGGAGGATGTCCGCCGCGAGGCCGAGCTGCTCGGCTATGCCGGTCTCTTCGAGGGGCGAATCTATGGCTCCGTGGGGGACGTGAAACGCTACTCCAAGCGCCGGGTCATCGAGGCCATTATCCGCGAGAATCACCTGGGTGGCGGCGAGCTGGCCGTGTTCGGCGACGGCCCCGTGGAGATGCGCCAGGCCCGCCGCACCGGCGGCCTGGCCGTCGGCATTGCCAGCGACGAGGTCCACCGATCCGGCCTGAACCCCGAAAAACGCACCCGACTGATCCGCGCCGGCGCCCACCTGCTTTTGCCCGACTTCGCCGACCCCGACCCCCTGCTCGGCCTTATGTCCCCCACGTTCGGTTGAAAGCAGACTCTGGCCCTATTCACGACTTTCGCGACCCCCAAGCGGCGGCACAAGTGCAGATCGTCCAATCCACTCCACGGCAGCTCGGTGGCCAGTCTCAGCCCGGAAAGACGTCTCCTCGCCGGGCTTTCGATATAAGACGCCAGGTCTTGAAAAAAACGAAGGTTCTCGGGACGGGACACAAGTTATTTCCAAGAAACGGTTTATGGAAAACAGGTAGAATTCTATTCTGCGACGAGACGGCATTTCTTGTGATTTTTTTCACATAGATGCTTGACGCAGGTGCCTGTTTGTTGAATACTGTGTAAGATGTACGAACAAGATGAGACAAAACGGGATGTGTTGTCGTGTCTTGTTCAGGTTGTGACGCGAGATTTGTGGAGCTTGGGATGGTTGCCAACAGGGCCTGTATTGTCAGGCTGTCAACCTACAAGAACGCGCTGCTTCGGCTGCAATCGCTGGGCTTCAAGAAGGTGTTCAGCGACAACCTGGCCGACGCCGCCGGCGTGACGGCCGCGCAGGTCCGTAAAGACTTCTCCATGTTCGGCATCACCGGCAATCGGCGGGCCGGCTATCAGGTCGAGGGGCTGATCGAGCAGATTCGGGAGGTCCTGGGCAAGAACAAGATTCACAAGGTGATCGTCGTCGGGGCCGGGCGGATCGGCGAGGCGCTCATCCGGTACCGCGGCTTCGAGGCCGGGGGTATCCAGGTCGCCGCGGCGTTCGACATCGACCCGGCCAAGTTCGACGCCGACGGGGCGGTTCCGGTCCTGCCGTTGGAGCAGTTGACGGGTTTTGTGGCCGAGCAGGGTGTGGAACTGGCTATACTCGCCGTGCCGGATATCGCCGCCCAGCAGGTGGCTCAGATACTGGCCTCGGCGGGGATTCGGGGCATTCTCAATTTCGCCCCGATCCAGTTGCGGCTGGGGCCCGACGTGGTTGTTGGAAATATTAATCTCGAGCTGGAACTTGAGAACCTGATTTACTTCATTAGCGCAGGACGCAAGGCGAGGACTCCGTGAAGGCCCGAACGCTACGAAGTCGATTGTTCGCAAGCAGCGCCCTCGTGGTGACGGTGCTGGGGCTCAGCATCTTCCTTTTGGGCTATTCGGTGATCCGGCGGGACATCCTGGATCGGGTCCAGAAGGAGGTCGACGTGGCCCTGCGCGGCGCCCGAGTGGTCTACAGGAGTCAGATCGACCAGATCGGCCGCGCGTTTTCGTTGGTCTCATTCACTCCCGATGCCGACGTCGAGGCGTTGCGGACGCGGATGAATCTCGACTACCTGGTGATCGTCCCGACCGATCAGGTGACGGATTGTCCCAGCGGATTAGCACGGCAGGCACTCACGGAGCGGCGGGGTCTGGGGGGAACCCGCCTGCTCTCGCCCGAGGAAGTAGAGACGCTGCCTGCGGCGATCCAGACCCGGACGCGGATCGCCATCCAGGATACGCCTCGCGCCCGACCCACGCAGCGGAAGGTCCTCGACCAGGCCATGGTCAAGGAATGGGCCCTGCCGTTGCCGGATGAGGCGGGCCAGATTCGGGCCGTCGCCTATGGCGGCCGGGTGGTCAACCAGGATGAATCCCTCGTGGACCGTATTCGGGACCTCGTCTTCGGGCGGGAGATGGTCGACGGCAAGCCCATCGGCACGGTGACGATCTTCCAGGACGACGTGCGTATCGCCACGAACGTGTTGACCGATGCGGGCCGCCGCGCCATCGGCACGCGGGTCTCCGAGGCGGTGTATCGTCACGTCGTCGAGCAGGGACGCATGTGGCACGACCGGGCGTTTGTCGTGAACGACTGGTACAAGACGGCCTATGAGCCCATCCGGGACCCGCAGGACCGGGTCATCGGCATTCTGTACGTGGGGATCCTGGAGAAGCCCTTCCGCGACAAGGCGCGGGCGATCATCGCGGCGTTCGTGGCGATCGTTCTGGTGGGGATCCTGCTGGCGCTGGTGCTGTCCTATGTGCTGGAAGGGGCGATTCTGCGACCGCTGACGCAGATGCTGCGGGCCACGGAGCAGATGTCCCGCGGCGAGGGGCGCGGCCAGGCCGTACAGGGCGGGCGGATCGTGGAGCTGGAGCAGTTGGCGGCGGCGTTCAACGAGATGAGCGCCCGGCTGGAGGAGCGCGAAACGCGGCTGCGGGTCAGCAACGAGAAACTGGCCGAGTCGAACCGCAGCTACGTCGAGCTGATCGGCTTCGTCGCGCATGAGCTCAAGGGGCTGCTGGCCTCGGCCATTATGAACGCCTACAGCATCCGCGACGGCTTTCTGGGGATGATTAACTTCAAGCAGAAACGCGCGATCGACTCGATCTGCCGTAACCTGGATTATCTGACCGCGACGGTGCAGAAGTTCCTGAACCTCAGCCGCATCGAGCGGGGCAACCTGGAGATCAACGCCGTTGCGGTGCGGCTCAAGACCGACGTGTTCGACCCGGCGCTGGAGACGTTCGCCAAGCTGATTGCGGACAAACAGATGCAGGTGGATAACGCAATGGATGAAGAAATCGTGGTGCGGGCCGACACGGACCTGCTGCGGATCGTGGCCAACAACCTGGTCAACAACGCGGCCAAGTACGGCACGCCGGGCGGGCGGATCGCGCTGGCCGGCCGCGTCGAGGGATCGACCGTGACGGTGGAGGTGTACAACGACGGTCGACCCATCGGACCGGAGGATCGAGAGAAGCTGTTCAAGAAGTTCAGCCGTCTGGATGTGCCGGAAAAGAAGAAGGTCAAGGGGACGGGCCTGGGCCTGTACATCACGCGGCAGATCATCGAGGCCCACGGCGGTCATATCGACGTCGAGCCGCGGGACGCGGGCAACGCATTCATCTTCACACTGGAAAGGGGCAAGTGACGTGGTGACGCCATTGGAGCTCATCAAAAAGAAACGTGCCGAGGCCGTGGCGCGGATCATCGGCCGGGGGTATCTCTCGACCAAGCGGGTGTACGTGGGGATGGCCACCTGTGAGATCGCCGCCGGCTCGAAGGACGTCATGGAGGTCTTTCGCGATGCGATCGCCAACGGCCTGCCGGATGTGTACCTCAGCCAGAAGGGCTGCGCGGGGCGCTGCAACCTCGAGCCCACGGTCGAGGTCGTCGAGGAAGGCAAGATCCCCGTCAAGTACGGCCGCGTCACGCCGGACCGGGCGCGGCAGATCATCGAACGTCACCTCAAGCAGGGCCAGGTGATCGAGGAATGGGTCATCTGAACGGAAAGGAGCGCGCGGTGCGAGCGAAGTCAGTTTTCACGGTCTGCGAGGGTTCCGGTTGCCTCCAGCGGCAGGCGCGGGCGGTTCGCGGGGCCATCGAGGCGGCCCTGGCCCAGCACGGCCTGACCGAGGACGTCGCGATCCACGTCTCCGGGTGCCTGGGCATGTGCACCAAGGGACCGATCATGATCGTCAATCCGGGGTACACTATTTACGGACAGGTGACCGAGGCGGACGCGGCCGAGATCGTCTCCGAACACCTGGTGAACCGGCGGCCGGTGGCGCGGCTGGTGATCCAGGAGGACCACCTGTACAACCGGTTCTTCCGTATTTTCGGCGATGCGGACTTCTTCGGCAAGCAGATGCGAATCACGCTGCGCAACTGCGGCATCATCGACCCGGAGAAGATCGACGATTACCTGTCGGTCCGCGGGTACGAGGCCTTGGCCAAGGTGCTCACGGACATGACGCCCGAGCAGGTTATCGAGGAGGTCAAGGCCGCGGGGCTTCGCGGTCGCGGCGGGGCGGGCTTTCCGACGGGTCTGAAGTGGCAGTTCACCGCCCAGGCCCAGGGCCGGGAGAAGTACGTGATCTGCAACGCCGACGAGGGCGACCCCGGAGCGTTCATGGACCGTAGCGCCATCGAGGGCGATCCGCACACCGTGCTGGAAGGCATGGCCATCGGTGGCTACGCCGTGGGGGCACGACAGGGCATCATCTACATCCGAGCCGAGTACCCCTTGGCGATCAAGCGATTGGAAAAGGCCATCGACGCCGCCCGCGAGCAGGGCCTGCTGGGCACGAAGATCCTGGGGTCCAATTTCGACTTTGATATCGAGATCCGCCTGGGCGCCGGGGCGTTTGTCTGCGGCGAGGAAACGGCGCTGATCCACTCCATCGAAGGCCGCCGCGGCATGCCCACGCCGCGACCGCCGTATCCGTCGGTGCGGGGGCTGTTCGGGCAACCGACGCTGATCAACAACGTCGAGACCTGGGCGAACATCCCCGTGGTGGTCCTGGAAGGGGCCGCCTGGTTCGCGACGGTCGGCACCGAGAAGAGCAAGGGCACCAAGGTCTTCGCCCTGGCCGGCAAGGTGCACAACACCGGCCTGATCGAGGTGCCGATGGGCACCACGCTGCGCGAGATCATCTACGACATCGGCGGCGGCATCCCCAACGGCAAGCAATTCAAGGCCGTCCAGACCGGCGGCCCCAGCGGGGGCTGCCTGCCCGAGGCGTATCTGGACACGCAGATCGACTACGAATCCCTGGCCGCGGCCGGCTCGATCATGGGATCGGGCGGCATGATCGTGATCGACGAGGATTCGTGCATGGTGCACCTGGCGCGGTTCTTCCTGGAGTTCACCCAGGATGAGTCCTGCGGCAAGTGCACCCCCTGTCGCGAGGGCACCAAGCGGATGCTGGAGATTCTCACGCGGATCACCGAGGGCCAGGGCCGCCCCGGCGATCTGGAGAAGCTCGAGCGACTGGGCCACATGATCCAGAAGGCCTCGCTGTGCGGTCTGGGGCAGTCGGCCCCGAACCCGGTGCTCAGCACGTTGAAGAACTTCCGAGAGGAATACGAGGAGCACGTGCATGAGAAACGCTGCCGCGCACGGGTGTGCACGGCGCTGGTGCGGTATACGATCACCGACGCGTGCGTGGGCTGCGGAGCCTGTCGCCGCGTGTGCCCCGTCGGCGCGATCACGGGTAAGCGGCAGGCGCAACACACGATCAACCAGGACACGTGCATTCACTGCGGGCAATGCGTGACGGCGTGCCGGTTTGACGCCATCACCCGAACATGAGGACGACCATGGCCGATACGATCACTATCCATATCAACGACAAGCCCTATCGCGTCCAGCCGGGCCAGACGATCATGCAGGCGGCGGACACCCTGGGGTTCCACATCCCGCGGCTGTGCTATCATCCGAAGCTCAGCATCGAGAGCGCCTGCCGCGTGTGCATCGTTGAGGTCGAGGGCATGAAGAATTACGTGGCCTCGTGCGCCTTTCCGGTGTCGGACGGGATGAAGATCCACACCAACACCGCGGCCCTGCGACGGGCGCGGCGCGACATCGTGGAGCTGATCCTGGACAACCACCCGTTGGATTGCCACACGTGCGACCGCAACGGGACCTGCGAGCTGCAGCGGCTCAGCTACAGCATGGGCATCAAGGCCCGACACTTCGAAGGTGAGAAGAAGCACTACGACGAGGATCTGTCCAGCGCGGCGGTGATTCGTGATCCGAACAAGTGCATCCTGTGCGGCCGCTGTGTGCGGATTTGCAGCGAGATTCAGCAGGTGCACAACCTGCGCCAGGCGCACCGGGGTTTTCGCACGGTCGTGATGCCGGCGTACAACCTGCCGATGAGCGAGACCGTGTGCACGACCTGCGGGCAGTGCATCAACGTCTGCCCCACGGCGGCGTTTTTGGAAAAGAACTACACGCAGGAGCTGTTCGAGAAGCTCAACGACCCGTCCCTGGTCAAGGTGGTGCAATTCGCCCCCTCGGTCCGGGCGGCCATCGGCGAGGCGTTCGGGCTCGAGCCGGGTCGCAATATGGAAGGACAACTCGTTGCGGCCCTGCGCAAGTTGGGCTTCGACCACGTGTTCGATACGCAGTTCGGCGCCGACCTGACGATCATGGAAGAGGCCACCGAGTTTCTCGAGCGGCTGCAGAACAAGGGCAAGCTACCCATGATCACCTCGTGCTCCAGCGCGTGGATGAAGGGCCTGGAGCAGTTCTACCCGGACCTGCTGGACAACGTCAGCACGTGCAAGAGCCCCATGAGCATGACCGGGGCGCTGGTCCGTACGTACTTCGCCGAGAAACTGGGCGTTGAGCCCGGTCGCATTTGCAGCGCCGCGGTGATGTGCTGCACGGCCAAGAAGTACGAGGCGGCACGGCCGGAGCTGCGGATTGACGGCCTGCCGGGCGTGGACCTGGTGGTGACCACCCGCGAGGTGGCCTGGATGATCAAGTCGGCCGGCATCGACTTCTTGGGCATCGAGGCGGAGAAGGCGGATGCCCCCCTGGGGCTCAGCTCCGGGGCCGGGGCCATCTTCGGGGCCACCGGCGGCGTGATGGAGGCGGCGATCCGCACGGCCTATGAGCTGTGCACGGGCGAAACCCTGGTCGACATCGAGGTCCAGAGCATTCGCGGGCTCAAGGGCGTCAAGGAAGGAACATTGGAAATGGAGGGCCGCGAGATTCGCGTGGCGGTCGCGCACGGCCTGGGCAATGCGTTCGAATTGCTCAGCCGCGTCCGTGAGGACCCCAAGCGGTACCACTTCATCGAGATCATGGGCTGCCCCGGCGGGTGCGTGGGCGGCGGCGGCCAGCCGTATGCCGGGGCGAATTCGGTGCCGTTGGATGAAGAGGCCCTGCGCAAGCGGGCCCAGGCGCTGTACGACCTGGACCGGGCCAAGACCATCCGCCGCAGTCACGATAACCCGGACGTGCAGAAGCTGTACCGGGAGTTTTTGCAGCGGCCGGGCGGTCCGGTCGCGCACAAGCTGCTGCACACGCATTACCAGGCCAAGACCCCCCGGGGCATCATCCCGGCGCGGGTGGACTATTGAACGAGCGGGAGTACACGATGGCGCAATTGACCGCACAGCAGCGTCAGGAACTGGACGCGTATATCGCCGAGGTCCGCGGGCGGGAGCACCCCGAGTCGTACCTGATCGCCGTGTTGCATCGCGTGCAGGGGATGCTGGGGTATCTGCCGCAGGAGGTCATGGACCTGGTGGCCGAGCGGATGAACATTCCCACCGCGCACGTGTGGGGCGTGGCGACGTTTTACCATTATTTCAACCTGCAGCCCATCGGACGGCACGTCGTCAGCGTGTGCATGGGCACGGCCTGCTACGTCAAGGGGGCGCAGGATGTGCTGGAGGCGCTCAAGGCCGAGTTGGGCGTCGGCGTCGGCCAGACCACCGAGGACGGGCTGTTCACCCTGCAGGAGGCCCGTTGCCTGGGGGCCTGCGGGATCGCCCCGGTGATCATGATTGACGACAAGATTTACGGCGAACTGACCCGTAAGAACGTGGTGGAGTTGATCGGGCGGTACCGCAAGGCGGCCCGCCGCGAGGAAAAGGCCGAGCAGGGCGATGGTGTATCCCCGCCGCGGTAAGGGCCGCGGTCGGATGGGATGGGCGGATGGGCGCCGCCTCAAGAGAGACACACAAGGGAGAACATGACATGGCGAACAAGGTGCTGATTGTGGACGACGATATGGACCTGGTGGAGTCCATGGCCAACCTGCTGGAGGCCAAGGGCTACGTGGTGTTCACCGCGTCAAATGGTGAGGAAGGCGTGGACATGGCCAAGGCCGAGCGGCCCGACCTGATCCTGCTGGACGTGATGATGACCACAAAGGATGAAGGGTTCAACGTGGCCCGCCGACTCAGGGAGGTCAAAGAGCTTCGCGGCACGCCTGTGGTGATGGTCAGCGGCGTCCGCAAGGAGATGAATCTGCCGTTTGGATTCGAGCCGGACGATACGTGGCTGCCGGTCAAGCAGTTCCTGGAGAAACCCGTCAAGCCCGAGGTTCTGCTCAAGGCCGTCGCCGAGCACATCCGTAAGGACTGACGAATAGAGTGCATTCTCCTCCTTCCCTTTTGAAGGTCGGCATGTCAGCGATGTCGTCCGACAGGGCCGGGGCACGGCCTCGGTTCTGTCGGATGCCGACCCGGCCGAGTCGGCGGACGCAACGGATGGACCGGGAGTGCGGGTTTTAGGAAATAGGGGATACCGTGACGACACAGGCACAAATGCCGGCTATCGACGAAGCCGCGATCGGGCAAGTGCTGGCCGCGAGTAAGGCGGCCTCGGCCTCGCAGGTGCGAGAGGTGCTGGCCAAGGCCCAGGCGCTGCGTGGTCTCGATGCAGAGGACGTGGCGGTGCTCGCCTCGGTGAGCGACCCGGCGCTGCTGGCCGAGCTGTTCGACGCCGCGCGGACGGTCAAAGAGGCGATCTATGGCCGCCGGCTGGTGCTGTTCGCGCCGCTGTACGTCTCTAATCTGTGCGGCAATGAATGCCTGTACTGCGCGTTCCGGGTGACGAACCGGGCCATCGTGCGCCGCTCCCTGAACCAGGATGAGGTCGCCCACGAGGTCCGGGCTCTTGTCGAGCAGGGGCACAAGCGCGTTTTGCTCGTGGCCGGCGAGGCCTACCCCCGCGAGGGGTTCGATTACGTCCTGCGGTGCATCGAGACGATCTATGCGACGCGGGTGGGCCACGGCGAGATTCGACGGGTGAACGTCAACGTCGCGCCGTTGACGGTCGAACAGTTCGCCCGGCTCAAGGCCGCGGGTATCGGCACCTACCAGCTCTTCCAGGAAACGTATCATCGGGCCACCTATGAGGCCGTCCACGTCGCCGGGCCCAAGAGCGACTTTGACTGGCGGATCGGGGCCATGGATCGCGCGATGGAGGCGGGCATCGACGACGTCGGCATCGGCGTGCTCTTCGGCCTGTTCGACTGGCGGTTCGAGATTCTCGCCCTGATGCAGCACATCCGGCACCTGGAGCAGCGCTTCGGCGTCGGGCCGCATACGATCAGCGTGCCACGGCTGGAGCCGGCCGCCGGTTCGGACCTGGCCTCGCAGCCGCCGCATCCCGTGGATGATGTGGCGTTTCGCAAGATCGTGGCGATCCTGCGCCTGGCCGTTCCCTACACGGGCATCATCATGTCCACCCGCGAAACGCCGAAGATGCGGCAGGAGACGTTCGCCCTGGGCGTCTCGCAGATCTCCGCGGGCAGCCGAACCAACCCCGGCGGGTACGCCGAGGGCAAGGACGTGGAAAACGAGGCCCAGTTCTCGCTGGGCGATCACCGTCCGCTGGATGAGGTCATCGCCGACGTCGCCTCGATGGGCTATATCCCCTCGTTCTGTACCGCGTGTTACCGCTTGGGACGCACCGGTCAGGACTTCATGGACCTGGCCAAGCCGGGACTCATCAAGGAGCACTGCGACCCGAACGCCCTGTCCACGTTCCTGGAATACCTGATGGATTACGCGTCGCCCAGGACGAAGGCGGCGGGCCTGACCTTGATCAACCGAGTGATTGAGGGGATGCAGCCCGAGCCGCGCCGGCGCAGTGAAAAGATGTTGGAGGCCGTCCGCTCCGGTCGGCGGGATGTCTTTTGCTGACCGGGCCGGCGCAACCCGTGGTTGAGGAATCCGTCCGATGAAGCAGGCCACACCCAAGGGGATGCGACTACATATCGGGTTGTTTGGCCGACGCAACGTGGGTAAGAGCAGTCTGCTCAATGCCGTCACCCGCCAGGAGGTCTCGATCGTTTCGCCGCAGGCCGGCACCACCACGGACCCCGTCGAAAAGCCCATGGAGCTGCTTCCACTAGGTCCCGTGGTGTTCATCGACACGGCGGGCGTGGACGACATCGGCGCGCTCGGCGCCGAGCGGATCGCCCGCACGCACAAGGTCCTCGAGCGGACGGACGTGGGGGTGATCGTGACCGATGGGCCGTGGGGGCCCTTCGAGCGGGCCCTGCATACGCAGTTGGACAAGGGCGACATTCCAGTCATCGTGGTCTTCAATAAGGCCGACCGGCAAACGGCCGACCGCGCCGCGGCGGAGCGGCTGGCCGAGCAAGGTGTGCCCGTGATCCACGCCTGCGCGCCGCGGCGCGAGGGCGCCGAGGCGTTCCGCGAGGCGCTGCTGGCCGTGGCGCCGGCGGACTTTCTCGATGCGCCGCGGATCGTTTCCGACCTGGTTGGTTCGGGCGGGACCGCCATCCTGGTGGTGCCCATCGACAAGGAGGCCCCGAAGGGCCGGCTCATCCTGCCGCAGGTGCAGTCCATCCGCGACCTTTTGGATGCCGACGCCTCGTGCGTGGTCGTCACCGAACACCACTTGCACGATGCGCTGGAAAACCTGCGCACGCCGCCGCGCCTGGTCGTGACCGATTCGCAGGCCTTCGAACAAGTCGCGGCCCAGACGCCGCCCGACGTCCCGCTGACGGGCTTTTCGATTCTGTACGCGCGATTCAAGGGTGACTTGGTTACGCAAACGCTGGGCACGATGGCCGTGGACGATCTGCGGCCCGGCGACCGCGTACTGGTGGCCGAGGCGTGCACGCATCATCCGATCGGCGAGGACATCGGCCGCGTGAAGATCCCGCGCTGGCTGCAAAAGCGTATCGGCGGCGAGCTTCGCTTCACGACCGTCCAGGGGCGCGACTTCCCCGATGACCTGTCCCCGTTCAAGCTGGTCATTCATTGCGGGGCGTGTATGTGGAACCGCCGCCAGATGCTCAGCCGCATTCTGCAGTGCCGGCGGGCGGGCGCGCCTATCACCAACTACGGCCTGGTCATCGCCTACAGCCTGGGGATCTTCGAGCGGGCCCTGCAACCCTTCCCGGAGGCGATGGCGGCCTGGCGACGGGCCCGACAGGGGGATTTGCATGTCCGATCCTGAACCGAGCCTGAGTGTGTCCCGGATCGAGCAATGGCTGCGCACCTCGGAGCCGCAGGCACTCGATGCACTGTGGCGTCGCGCCGATGTCGTTCGTGCCGCGACCGTGGGCAATGCGGTTCACCTGCGCGGGCTCGTGGAGATCGGCAACTGCTGCGCTCGCCGCTGCACGTATTGTGGTCTCAACGCGGCCCATGCGGCCCTGGAACGCTATCGCATGAATCGGGAGGAGATTCTGGATGTTGCTCTGCAGATCGCCGATCGCGGCTACGGCACAATCGTCATTCAGGGCGGCGAGGACCCCGGCATCGAGTCCGAATGGCTGGCGGGGATCATCGCCGAGATCAAGCAGCGAACGCCCCTGGCTGTCACGCTGAGCCTGGGCGAGCGGGCCGAGACCGAGCTGGCCTGCTGGCGGCGAGCCGGGGCCGACCGTTATCTGCTGCGATGGGAAACCTCCGATGCGGACCTGTACCGGGCGATCCATCCGCCGGGCCCTTCGTGGGCGGGCACGCGGATCGAATTGCTGGCCGTGCTGCGTCGGCTGGGCTACGAGATCGGCGGTGGCGTGATGGTGGGCCTGCCCGGCCAGACCTGGGCGAGTCTGGCGCGGGATATCGCCCTGTTCGCCGAGCTTGACCTGGACATGATCGGCCTGGGCCCCTACATCCCACATCCCGATACGCCTCTGGGTCGCGGCCAGGTGAATCTGCCGCCCATCGACCCGGCAAACCAGGTGCCCCGCACGGACGCCATGACGTACAAGGCCCTGGCCCTGGCGCGGATTGTCTGCCCGGAGGCCAATATCCCGGCGACGACGGCCCTGGCGACGGTGGACCCGAACCATGGCCGGGCCCTGGCCCTGCAACGCGGGGCCAACGTCATCATGCCCGATTTCACCCCTGAGCCCTATCGCAGCCAGTATCAAATCTACCCGGGCAAGTCCTCCACAGCCAAGGCCGACGCGGGCCAAGGGATCGAGCGACTCATCCGCCAACTGGGCCGCACGATCGGCATCGGTCCCGGCGGACGCCAACGTCGCTGACACGGGCGCAAAATGCCTGAGTGGGACTACTTCTGCCAAGGATAAAGGTCGCTCTCCTGAAGGACGGAAGTATAAAACTGGACTTCATCGCGACTTAAGGGGTACCATTCATTGTATGCATACCTGTGGAAGAAGAAGCTCAGTCGCTCCCGAAAATGCTCGTACGCAACTGCGTTCAGACGGGCTTTTCGGAAATGCCGCATGTTTTCAAGGTCGTCTCTCGAAACACTGATTGTACTTCCAAAGTCAACACCCATCCGGTTGAGGATACCTGCTTGCTTATCCGGAGGGAGGTAAAACCACCAATGGCTCTTGCGCAACTGCGTTTGGAGTTCCTCGACTTTAGTCTTGAGGGTGGTCTTTCTCTCTATTGAAGGGTGTATATTCTCCATGTCTTTTATCTCGCAGAGCATGACAGCGTTTTTTCTCTGGGCATCGCAGTCCTGGGAGGCCACTATTGCCATGACCGGCATTACTCCAACCGTTGCTGTCACCTCCCGCTCCTCAGTCACGACTTCATTCCAAGGAACAGCCTCCAATTCCTCGTTCTCCCTGACCACCGCCAGCGAAGACAGGGACAGTGTGATCCTGGGCATATTCAGGAAGATATCCCCCTGTCTGATGTTAGCATCTGGGGGAGGATACTCGTAAATCACTGTGCCAGCCCTCCATCAATCCTCCCTGGATATGCCCTCCGCCAAAGCAACCCGGTCGCTTTCTTTGGCCTGCCGGAGAGCTCTCAGGGCTATAAGTCGTGCTTGCCCAAGCGTAATCTTGTAGCGTTGAGCAATGGTCCCACGCTCAATAGCGGTGCTGGTTGCAGGAAGATCGATTGCATCAGGCTTAGACGTACCCCCTTCTTGCTCGGTCATGGCACTCGAAACGTACGGATACACCCTCTGTTTCAGAGTCAGAGGCCCACCAACGGGGCAGGGGCTTCCATATCCGTCAATCACGAGCTCGTCTGCGGTACTGATAGAGCCAGCTTCGTCGCCCACGGACTCCGTCGATTCAACCTTGGACATTGTTGAATTCCCTCTCCAGTTCTCCCTCAATAATGCTCCGAAACCAGCCTTCGATCACGGTGTGGGCCGCATTAACCCAATTCTCAAACCCCTCCGGCATATCGGGGACCTCTACATCTGTTGTCCTGAACGTCTGCTCCCAAATGATTGCTGGCTGGCCTTTCTTCTTTCCCGTTGAAACACTCAGTGTTGCCATCCCCGGTGGTTCGGTACATCGAAAAGTAGTCTGCAGTACGAGACTTTTGGGCTGCGGCTCGAATCGCTTGTCTTCGGCTACAAAGGCCGGAATGTTGAGGGGGATGTGCATTTTCTCAAGAAGCTCGCAGACATTATTCTTCCCGTAGTCGAAGGTCACTCCGTCAATGTAGCGGAGAACAAGACTGACTATCCTCATCGGTTCAGGATAGACATCGTGCAGCACATTTACCGCCTCGCAGGCCAATGGTTGGAACTGCCGGAACGTCTCGTAGTCTTCCGTCACGTTTACAGACAGAATACCGGGGCCGATTTGGACCAAGGGCCATCCGTCACGTTCCTTGCGGAATCTGTGCTTTACCATCGCAGGCGTCAGCTCATCAGGAACTGACGCAATAGGCAGGGCCTCGTGATGGGGATACGTGTCCTTGATTCTCTCGTAGAAACTCCCCAGTAAGAGCTGGTAGTGCGGATCTATGCGCTGTGGCCCGACTCTTCTCAGGTCCCACTTGACTTCCACAAGTGCCTCAATTATGGGTGGATGCCTCAATTGCAGTGATTCCATAACCCCACCTCAGCCTAAGGACTCTGAGTCGCGTACATACGTATTCTAGCCAAAAGAACTGAGCCCGGCAAGACCAAATACCTCAGAAATTCGGGGCGAACTCGAACCCGTCCCTTGGCAACTCGGTCGCACGGTCGGCACCGGCCCCGGCGGCCGCCAACGTCGCCCACAAGCACGGGTCCAACGGCATCCCGTCGAGTAACCAGGCTTCGCTCTTGTGAGTCAGTGGTCCGCGCGGACCAGGCCGCGGTCGACGGCGTATTGACGCAGGGCCGCCACGGTGCGGCGCGCCACGGGGGCCAGCAATTCCGGGTATTCGGCGGCGCGGTGGCATGGCCGGTACTGGGCCATCACGTTGATTGCGCAAGCCGGCGCGGCAGCGGCCACGAGATCGATCACCTCGCGGCTGCGGGCCAGGTCGCCCGGCATGACCAGGTGCCGCACAAGCACGCCGCGCACGACCACCCCGCGGGCATCGGTGATCAGCGGACCGACCTGGCGATACATCTCCCGCAGCGCCGCCGCCGCGACGGCCGGGTAATCGGACACGCCCGAATACCGTCGGCCGGCGTCGGCATCCGCCCACTTGAAATCCGGCATGTAGACCTCGATCAGACCCTCCAGTCGGTGCAGGGTTTCAACGGAATCGTACCCGCCGCAGTTGTACACGATCGGCACCCGCAGGCCCTCTTGACGGGCGATGGCGACGGCCTCGGCCACGGCGTGGGCCACGTGCGTCGGCGAGACGAAGTTGATGTTCTCGCAGCCGCGAGCCTTCAGCCCCAGGGCCAGCGCGGCGATCTGCTCTGGTTCGATCTCGCGCCCGGCCGCTCGCACGCTGGGCGGATGACTGATGTCGCAGTTCTGGCAAAACACGCAGTCCAGGTTGCACCCGGCCAGGAAGATCGTCCCGCTGCCACCGGTCCCCACCAGGCACCGTTCCTCCCCAAAGTGCGGCCCGGCCGAGGCGACGACGGCCCGCGCGCCGCAACGGCACGCGCCAAGCTGTCCGGCCATCCGGTCTACGTGACAGGCCCGCGGGCAGAGTACGCAATCGCGAATGAGATCGGCCCATTGCTGCGGCTCACCCGGTTTGTGCACACGACTGCTCATAGATGGACCGCCTCTGTGGAGAATCGCGATATATATGCCGATGGCCGCTTGCGCTGGGGCCACCGTCCCGGCGGCATCAATCGACGGTGAAGACGGATGCATCCATCACGCAGCCGCAGTAAAGACACGCGGCATGCCGGGCGGAGACCGTGCGGCCGCACTGCGGACACGGGGCGGGCTTGCGCTGATTCTTGCCATCGAGCTGCCCGTCGCGCATGTCGATCTCGTAGAGCTTCTTGTGCAGGTCCTCGAGCCGTAAGCCGTGCTGGTCGCGGATGATCTCCCACAGGGCCTCGTTGATCAGCAGGGCCTTGGCCAAGTTCGCCTCCAGCCGACGAAGTTGCGTCTCCACGCGTTGGGCGCGGCTTTCGGCGCGGGCGGCGGCCCCTTCGGCGGCCGCTGACCGCCCCCGCTCGATATCCGCCCCCGCCGCCATGCCGTAAAGATGGAATAAGCTCATCATGCGCTCCTTTCCCGCCATTGTGATTGCCCGACCGCGACTCATTGTAGTCTCGCAGTCCGCACCGTTCAAGACCGGTCGGGCCCGGTGTCGCGGTCTTGCCGCACGCGGCCCGGCCGCCTACAATGGAAGCACGCCGATCTTGGGCCACCGTGGGGGAAGGTATCCGGAAGAAAGGGTAGACGATGAAACGGCAGATAGTTTGGGGACTGGTGGGACTGCTGCTATTCACCTCGGTATTGCAGGCGGCTGAGCTGACCTACGTGGACCTCGTCCAGCGATTGTACGACCTGCGCGCCCTGGCGCGGCTGCCCGAGCCGGGCGAGGCCTGTGCGCAGTGGTCCAGCTATGACCGGGCCAGCGTTTATGACCCGGAGCAGGGCTACGTGAAGTGGTGGGCCAACGGCGACGGCAACGGGTTCATTCGCAAGGAAGGCGACACCCTGGTGCTGGCCGAGATGGAGGGCCCCGGCGTGATCTGGCGGATCTGGTCGGCCATGCCGCAGGAGGGCCACGTGCGGTTCTACCTGGACGGCGCCGAGACGCCCGCGATCGACCTGCCCTTCATCGGCCTGTTCGACCGCAAGCATCCACCGTTTGACCGGCCCGCACTGGTGTACATGGCCGCGCGGGGACAGAACTGCTACGTGCCCATCCCGTATCAGAAATCCTGCAAGATCGTTGCCACGGAGGGCTGGGGGCGGTACTTCCACTTCACGTACACGACGTTTCCCAAGGGCACCCGCGTGCCCACGTTCCGCATGGAGCTTTCCGACAAGGAGAAGGCGGCGCTGGACGAGGCCAATGCCGTTCTGAGCGCCGGCGGCCTTTGGTCGCGGGACCTGGCCCCCGGAACTCTCAGGCCCGAAGAGACGGTGACGATTCAGCCGGGCGACCGGTTCGTCGCCGAAATGGAGGGTTCCTGGGCGGTCGTCGGCTTCGGTGTGAAAATGCCGTTCGAGGACCGCGAGGACCAGATTCAGGCCCTGCGGCAGATCGTGCTGCAAGTCACCTGGGATGATGAACCGCGGCCGGCCATCTGGTCGCCCTTGGGCGACTTCTTCGGCACCGCACCGGGCGTGAATCCGTATCGGTCGCTGCCTTTGGGAATGACGGAGGACGGCTTCTACTGCAATTGGTACATGCCGTTTTCCACGCGGACCCGGTGGGAGTTCATCAACGAGGGCCCCAAGCCCCGCACCCTGGAGCTGACGTCGGTCATCGAGCCGCTGAGCGAGTCACCCGACCGACTCGGGCGATTCCACGCCAAGTGGCACCGCGGGGCGTTCCTGCCGGCCGACAAGGCCCGCTGGCCCGATTGGACGATCCTGAAGACGACCGGCCGCGGGCGGTTCTGCGGCGTGGGGCTGCACGTCTGGAATCCTCGCGGCGGCCAGTGCCCGGAAGTGGCCTGGTGCCACGGGCACTACTGGTGGGGCGAGGGGGATGAGAAGTTCTTCGTGGACGGCGAGACGTTCCCCTCCACGTTCGGCACGGGCACGGAGGACTACTTCGGCTATGCCTGGGGCAGCCCGGATCGATTCGAGAACGCCTTTCATAACCAACCCCTGAACACGGGCAATAAGGGGCACATCTCCAACAACCGCTTCCACGTCGCCGACAACATCCCGTTCCAGACGTCGTTCGAAGGGGCCATCGAGAAGTACTTCCCCGACCACTGGCCCACGATCTACGATGCGATCGTCTGGTGGTATCAGGCGCCCGGGCAGACCGACCCCTACGAGCCGGTGCCCGTTGAAGAGCGGCTGGGGTACTGGCCCGAGATCCCCGTCTATCGCGTCAAGGGCGCGATCGAAGGTGAGTCGCTGACGGTCCTGAGCAAAACCGCCGGTAACGTAACGACGCAGGACATGGGCGGCTTTGGCCCCGACTGGAGCGGCCAGGCCCAGCTCTGGTGGACCGGGGCCAAGCCGGAGGATACGCTGGATTTGGGGTTTGACGTGGCCCGGGCCGGGCGGTACGACCTGCGGGTGCTGCTGACCAAGGCGGTGGACTACGGGATCGTGCGGTTCTCCCTGGATGGCCGGCCCGCCGGCGGGCCCATCGACGCGTACAACGCCGGCGTGGTGCATACGCCTGAGCTGGCGCTGGGCGCGTTTGACCTGGACAAGGGCCGCCACGTGCTGCGGGTCACGATCCTCGGCCGCAACGACAAGGCCGTGCCGGGCTACATGTTCGGCCTGGATTACCTCAAGCTCGTGCCGGTGGAGTGAATGCCCTGGCCGGACCCCATGGGCGGTGCGGCGCGGAATCGCAGACAACACAGAACCCATCCTGCGGCCCTGCGGATTTTTCCGCGCCGTCGACAAAGGGGGCCGTTGCTGTCGGGTCGCGCAGCGGTCCGACGGATGTGGCTAAAACAGCCGGAGGGACAGGCCTTACCCCGTCCCTCCGGATACACGCCTTGCCGCACCACATCAGGACCGCGAAAGTCGAGCGGTACGATCCGTGCCGTCCTGCCGCCTGTTCCCTACCGACGCCGACGTATCAGACACAACCCCGCGCCCAGGAGCAGCATCGTCGCCGGCTCGGGAACCAAGGCCATGACCTCCGCCGGGCTCAAGGCATTATCGTAAATCCGCACGTCGTCAATCGCGCCATAGAACGAACCTCGCAGTTCGCCTTTCACTTCTTCTCGCCCAATATACAACGTGTCAAGCTCAGTGTAGAAATCCCCGGTGAAGCTGTTACCGGTCCGTCCCACCTCGATCCCATCGATGTAGAAGATGACAAATTCGGGGCCAACGGTCATAGCATAGTGATGCCACTCGTTGAACGGCATGGCGGGTCCGTGTACTGACTCGAAGTTATTGTCGCTGTCCCGCACGACCGCCGCAGAATACGGTACTGGTTGTGTGGCCCTGGACCAAGTCGCCAGCGTGATCGCACTGCCGGACGTCTGGTTTCTTCTCTGTGAGAAGATGACGTTTACGTTGTCATAGCCGCCGCCCGGTCCATAGTGGTTGGCCCACGCGGCGATCGTGAACTCGGTTGTTCGGACAAGCCTCTCGAAGCGGAAGTCGATGTGATCGTCGACGCCGTCGAAGACGGCCGCACCGCCGAGGATCCCCGGTCCATAGACGGCCCCGTAGGTATAGCCGTGCTTGTAAACCGTCGCGCCCACGCTGTCATCGGCGTTGGCGTCGAGGGTGTAGTGGTGGATCAGCGCCGCCCGGGCCGCGGGAACCACCACCATCGCCAGAACCGCCAGGCTCAACAGAATCTGCGTTTTCATTCTCGAACCTCCTGACTGATGTGTGTGCCAAACATTCACGAGCAGCCTCGCTGCTCGGCCGCCAATCCTCTCGAATGGTCCTGGACCGGGGGCGCGAACGTGATCTCAAAGGCCTGTTCCCTGGCGCCCCATTGTGTTCACACTATTCTACCGCGTGGGCGGGGGGGCCTGCAAGGGGCAAGGAGGAGATTTTTGACGAAACTTATCTCAAGGGGTCTTTCCGCCGCCAGCCATGTGCCTGCGAATCGTGACGGGGGACAAATCGCCGCCGCTCATGGCGTCCAACAGGGCCCGGACGGCGTGGGCGTTGCGCAGGGCCTTTTCTTCCAGGCGACGCACGGCCGGGTCCATCGCGCGGCGGACGGCGTCGCGCTGGCGCCAGAGGCGGTCGATTGTCGCGACCAGCTCGTCGCGCGACATCGTGGTCACGTCGAGCACGTAATCGCCCAGACCCGCCTCGTTCATCACGCCGACGGACTTGTGCTCGTAGGCGATGCAGACCGTGGGCACGCGGGCCTTGAGGGCGAACACCACCGAATGGTACCGGTTGCCGACCATGATCTCCAGACGCTGCATGACGGCCTGCTGGACGTCGCTGTCCAGGCTTGCCGGCAGGATGCGGAGGTGTTCGCGACGACGGCAGCACGCCGCGATGCTTTCGATCAGGGGCAGATCGCTGTTGCGCCCGTACAGTTGGGGAAAGATGATGACGCGACAGTCATACGATTCGACCATCCGGTCGAGTGCCTCGGCCATGATCCGGATGTACTGGTCCTGCCGGGTCGCCGCAGCGCGGTCCTGCTTGAAGTTCCACCGCGCCCCGGCCGGGGTGAACCCCACCAGCGGCCGCGGATCGTCCGGGTCGAGCAGGTTCATCTCCGCGAGGATGCGGTCGACGCGGGCCGGGTCCACTTCGACGGGGCACTGAAAGGCCGAATCGGCGGCGACCTCCACCACGGGACCGGCGATCCTCAATTCATCGAGGTACGCGGCGCTGATCGGGTCGCGGAGCGTGATGATCTGGACGCGGCGGAGGATCCAGCGGCGCAGGGCATTGCGCCGGCGGATGCGGAAGGGGCCCATGCTGGGGCCATAGATCATGACCGGTTTGCCGAACCACCGGGCGATGAACAGATGCAGCAGGTGCTCGCCGATCTCGTGGCGGCGGTACAGGTCGCCGATATAGGGCCCGCCGGGGGCCGAGATCACCACGTCGGCCCGCGCCAGTTCCTCCATTGCACCGACCGCCGGGTAGAGCCGCGCCAGCCACCGCATCGACACGCCGCCGCGACGCAACAGCATCCAGGCCAGGATGAAGGGCAGATGAAAGAAGGGAAAGGCCCGGTCGATCGCCGCGAACGTGCGCCGGACGCGGACGCCCTCACCCAGGTCCAGGCCCGCGGGCCAGGCCGTCAATACCGTCAGCTCCGCATCGGGCGCCACGCGGCGCAGCATCCGCACCAGGCTCCGCTGCGCCGCCTCATCGCCACGGTTGTTGCTGTGGGAATTTGTAATCGTCACGCGCACGTTATGCTTCATCCACTCGGAGATAACGCTGTGCACCGCGAACCAAAAACCACTTGTACATTCGTCGCATGAGCTTCAAAAGACCCAAGGGCATCGCTCCAAAGAGGCCGAGGGCCGGACGCCGACGAGACATGGTCAAATTCCAACGGGGAACCCACGCTGTCAACCAGTCCCAACCTGTGGGCGGGAGGAATCGGTCGCCAGCGACCAGGTCCACCGGCGTGGGTCTGCCCATCATGCGATCAAGGGCAACGCGAGCCACAATGTTACGCTTCTTAAACAGCGTCATGAACCACTGGCTTTGAACCGTTGACTTTGGCGACAGCGTGTCCAGCACGGCGATCCCTGACGACACGGCATCATCCAGCAAAGCTCGGCCTGAAAGCGTGCGGGCTACGACGATAGATGTGCCCTTCTTGTCATTTCTCAAGATCTCGGTCAGCCACGCATCCGCAAAAGAGATATCGGAAAACTCGTTGGTCTGGTCCGAACAGATGAGGCAGTATTCATGGGAAAAAGCGAAGCGCCCGAAGGCCTCGGACCACCACGAGTTGAGGTTCGGCATGTACTTTTCTCTGCCGGCCTTCGTTCGGACGCGCAAGCCACTGGGCCATCCGTCTCCCCGGAAAAGCACGCTGTGCACATCGTCTTGGGGTATACCCATCTTGTTCAGAATGAATCGGACGCCTTCGGCGCTCATCGTATGCGAGCAGACGAGGCCGAAATGGTAGACCAGGCGTTCTTTCAGGATCGGCAAGTGCATCTCGGCGCGGCGGATGCCGTGCAGGTGGCAGGGCAGGCCGACGACGGCGTAACGGCCGGGCTCCTCGATCACCGTCCGCAGCCACTGATTGAGGGGCACGGGCAGGTACTTTGAGCCGATGGCCGAGCGGACATCCTCGGCCGAACGGGCGATGAAGGGTTCGGCCCGCAGCGGGTCATCGGCGGCCATCCGCGTCAGCAGCGCCCCGTCGATGCGGTCCCGGTCGAGCAGGTGCAGCAACAGGGCCGTCACGAGCCCGCCGCTGGTCGCCTGCCATCGGACGTGCTCATCGGTTGCATAGCCGAGATAACATCCCTGCTGGTGGCCCAGCAGAATGTCCCGCGGAACCGAGCCGAAGACGAACTCGTTGAGCGTGTGGAAGTTCTCATTCGCCGCGGGGCACACCTTGCGGCACAGGCCGCATTGCGTGCACTGCTGCGGGTCCAGCACCGGTACGTAGGCCCCGTACGGCGTCGTCTGGACCGTCAGCGCCCGCGCCGGGCAGACGCCCACGCAGGTCGTGCACCCCGTACACCAGCCCTGGGCGACAACGTCGCGGATATCACATGTGTCCGTCGAGGGATTTGGCAATTCCGGCATTTCTCATTCTCGTGCCGACTGGCCGTGTTGTTCGACCGTCCGGACGATGAAGTCGGTCACGTCGATTTCACGCCCAATCAGGGCATCGCGGGCCCGGCGGCAACGCTCAAGGGCCTCGGCGTCGGTGAGCCATTCGATGCTCATTCGCAGGGTCTGGCGGCTGTCCGTGGTCTGGCGGCACAGGCCCGCACGTTCGAGCCGGTCGATGTAACCCAGCCGCAGCGTGTTGACGTACACGGTGGGCACGGCCAGCAGGGCGGCCTCGCCGGCGACCGTCGCGCCCTCGGCCACGCACAAACGGGCGAAGGCCAGCACGTGATGAAACCGGCTGGTGGGCACCGCCAGTCGATAGGGCTCCAGGGCGTCGGACAGGGGTGCCTCGGACGTGATGTAGGGCCGGGCGTGGGGCTCGATGGCACGGATGAAATCCAGCTTGGCCTCGTCGGCCAGGCCGTGCTGCCCCACGTCGTGGTGCGCCCCCCAGCCGACGAGCCGGAGAATACAGTAGGGCCGGTCCGGGTCGATGCCGAGCTCGCGGACGACCCGCCGATCAGGCGTGAAGCGATTCGGGTGCAGGTAGGCCAGTTCGTGGGAGCCGGCGTACAGGTGCTGCTTGCGGACCGGCGGCAGCAGGTAGCACCGCGGGCTGTAGACCGCGGTGGCCAGCGGCCAGGTGATGCGATGGGCCAGGTGTTGATGCTCCGTGTCGTCCCAGACGACCGACGGACGTCGCAGCAGAAAGCCCACATGGGCGATGAACACGCCGCTGATGCCCGTCAGCACATCCGGCCGCAGCCGCCGACAGAACCGCCATAACCGCCAGTCCCGCCGGATGAGCTCGGCCAGGAGCCCCCATCGCCCCGTGCCGACGCGGCTGAGGACGGTGTGCTCAATGCCCAGCTCGTCGAGCAGGGCCAGTGTCACGTCCTTGTCGCGGGCGGTGACGGCGACCTCGTGCCCGCGGCGGCGCCACAGGTCGATGGCGTGCCGGAAGAAATGCACGTGTGCGGGGTGAATGATGTCGACCAGGATTCTCATGTCCGGTTCGCTTCGGCCAGCCGTGTTTTTATCGGTCGTTCGCCGCCAGATGCGCCGCAATGGCCTCGCGGGTCGGGCGCTCGACAACCCCCTTTTCGGTGATTATGGCCGCGATCTTTCGCGCCTCGACCACGTCGAAGGCCGGATTGTACGCCCCCACGCCGGCCGGGGCGGTCCGACGGCCCGCAAAGCACAGCACCTCATCGGGCGATCGCTCCTCGATCCGGATCGCGTCGCCGGTGGGCGTCTTGGGGTCAAACGTACTCGACGGCGCGGCGATATACAACGGGATGTCGTGGGCGGCGGCCAGGATGCTGAGGGCATAGGTGCCGACCTTGTTGGCGGCGTCGCCGTTGGCGGCGATGCGGTCGGCCCCGGTGAGAACCGCGTCGATCCGGCCCTGCCGCATGAGAACCGCCGCGGCGCTGTCGCAAATGACGGTCACGTCGATCCCCGCGCGGGACAACTCCCAGGCCGTCAGCCGCGCCCCCTGCAAGAGGGGCCGGGTCTCATCGGCGTAGACCCGAATCCGCCGACCCGCCTCGGCGGCGATGTAGAGCGGCGCCAGGGCGGTTCCGATGCCCGCGGTCGCCAGGGCCCCGGCGTTGCAGTGGGTCAGAATCGTCGCGCCATCCGGCACGAACCGCAGGCCATGCTCCCCGATCGCCCGGCACATCCGCTCATCCTCACGGCGGATCGCGTGGGCCTCGGCTAGCAAGGTCTCACGAAGGGCGTGCACCGGCACGTCCGGCTGCTCGGCCAGAAGGTCGCGGGCACAATCTTGCATCCGCCGCAGGGCCCAAAAGAGGTTGACGGCGGTCGGCCGAGACGACGCCAGCGCTGCGGCCTGCCGATCCAGTTCGGCCAGGGCCTCGCCGCCCGTCGCGTGGGGATTGATGGTTTGTGCGGCCAGGCACATCCCGTAGGCCGCCGCGACGCCGATGGCCGGGGCCCCACGGACCGCCAGCGTCCGGATCGCCTCGACCAGTCCGTCGACGGTGCGGCAGGGCAGGTACTCCAGCCGGCCGGGCAGCACCCGCTGATCGATCAGCCGCAGCACCCCGTCAATGCCCCCGGTCCATTCCAGCGTGCGAATATCCATCGCGCCTTGTCCGCTTCGTGGGTCCTCAGCGGGCCACTTTCTTGCGGTCCGCCCGGAGCTTGTCGCGAAGGTATCGGGCGGTATAGCTCGCGCCGACCTTCACGATTTGCTCGGGGGTTCCGGTGGCGATGACCCGTCCGCCGGCCTGTCCGCCTTCCGGCCCAAGGTCCACAATGTAATCGGCCATCTTGATCACGTCGAGGTTGTGTTCAATCACGACCACGGTGTTGCCCATGTCGCACAGGCGGCACAGCACGTTCAGCAGGTTGTGAATGTCGGCGAAATGCAGCCCCGTGGTCGGCTCGTCGAGCACGTAGAGCGTGTGGCCCGTGCCGGGCTTGCCCAGCTCGGCGGCCAGCTTGACCCGCTGCGCCTC
>NPIE01002227.1_pt2 | contig 36588 bp, 35 predicted proteins | sample 8637661 | NCBI WGS metagenome assembly NPIE01 (sample SAMN07420842, study PRJNA396082) | bioreactor metagenome | isolation source: sample BA12 brine-fed electro-methanogenic bioreactor BA | place: Japan: Kochi | collected 2016-12-09 | reverse complement strand
GGAGTTGCCCCCCTTAACAAGGGGGGTCAGGGGGGTTCCTACTATAACATTCCCCTCTTCCAGAGGGGTGCCCCGCGCTTACGCCCGTCTGGGAAGGGGCGGGGTGTTTAATAAAAAAAGGCCTCCCAGCCGCCTAATATAAAAAAGGGCGGCCTCCACACCGCCCTTGATTATTCAATAACTTTTATTTTCCGAAGCGAATCCCGTATGGTTGAGCAAGTCATCACCGGCATTGCCGGCGGCATTGCCGCCTATCCCTCCGTCCATTCGATTCCCACGACATCGCTCCACGCCGAAACCTCTTCGCCCTTGCGCGCGCGAATCCAGAGGTAATAAACATATCCCTTCTCAAGGGGAAAATCGACCGGAACAAGCGTCGGTTGCTCGATATTCGTTCGCCAATCGACCAACGGCATCTCCGGAATAGGCTCGTTCTTCTTCGCGCCGACAATACGGAAATCGAAACGCGTCGTGCCCGTGTATTCCTCGCAACCCGCGAGAAGCCCCTTCAGCGGAAACTCCGCTTTCGTCAATTTCCCCCGCGGCGCGGCATTCCAAGATGTCCCGCCGGAGCTCGAACCGCCAGCTTTACCCCAAGGTGTCTCCGTCCAGAACTCGTCCTGTGGGTCGGTGTATAAACCGCGATACCAGTTGAACATCCGGCGTTCCTCGTGATTCACAAGCTCACGCGCCGCAAGCAACTCATTTTGCGCGATCTTCACGTCCCGGGTCGCCTCGGCGTATGCCTCGCGCGAATCCAGAACCGCAGATACCAAACCGGCAATCGCATCGAGCTTGCCCTGCACCGGCAAATACTCCGGCGGGATATCCGGGTCGCAAAGCTGGGCCCAATGATCACGGCAAATCTCCGCCTGCACAATCAGCTTATCGACGTCGGTCTCGATATCCTTGTTGATTCCGAAAGCGCCCAACATCGAGTCGTCGTCGAAAAGGGCGGGAAGCAACCGCCTGAGGCCGACAAGAGCGTCTCTGAGAGGATTAATCGAATCATCGATATATGCGTCGCGAGCCACATCTGCGAGGTTTTGCGCGTTCACATATGCCGAATATTTTTCGTGATAATCCTCTATCAGCGGTGGAATCAGAGCGTATTTGGGGTAAAAATCCGGGTCGGAACTGTGATCTTCGGCGAAAATGGGAATCCCCAGCAAGAAATTATCGTAATCGTCGTAGGAGAGATCGTAAGGGCGCCGAGATTTTTTGTAAGTGCTTGCCATAATTGAACATTCTTTCCATTAAATCATGTTAAATGTTAAGTCTGTCACGACCTTTGGAAGCAAAATCACGTCTTTTTTTGACGAATCACGTCCTTTGTCGCAAAAATCACATACCAATTTACGACTATCACGTCCTATTTTACGTCTATCACGTCCTATGTCATGAAATTTACGACATATGTTACGACAATCACGTCTTTTGCATGGTCGATCACGGCTTATTTTACAAAGAACACGACTTTTGTTAGATCGGTCACGGCTTTTTTTGAGGGCGATTACGACCTATAAAGGAGGCCGTTACCCAAAAAGGTCATGCCGAGAATCAATGAACATCCTTTCACGAAAAAAAATAAAATCCATTCCCCGATCTGTCAACCCCTTTTTTCATTTTCGGAGAATTTTTTTCTGTCATTCCCGACCGCCCGCATGTCATTCCCGACCCCGATCGGGAATCCAGGATTTTCTCGTTACCCTCTGGATTCCCGTTTTCACGGGAATGACAACGAATCGCGCACGGGCGGGTCTAAGACCGCGCCCCTACACCCAAATGTTTTCAATACAACGAACGACGCCAACCGCACCGAAACAACTCTCCACTCTACACCCTCAACTCTCAACTCCCCCCTGTCCAGCTCATACATCGGCATTTAGACTCCTGTATCATCGACTCGACCTTGTAGTTATTTCTTCTTCTTCGGATTCTCCGACCCCTTGTCCCATTTCTCGTATTTGGAACCGTTGAGCCGGATTATCCTGCGCCTTCTATGCCCGGAATTATCATCTTAAAAACAAGCTTAACAACAAGAGCGCTAAATATATGACCCAGAACATCGATAACATAACCCAAAAATGTTTGAGAAATAACCATTTCCACATTTGCGATTCTTTAAAGAATTCAATTTCTGTTCTGGCAAATTCGCATCCATCATTAAAAACCAATCTTACGGATTTTTCATCAAAGTAAATGTTATGGGCCGACCATATTCCCAAAGTTACTTGTTCAGTTGGCTTTAAATCATTAATTTCAATTGACCCATCGAATTGACCCTGAATCATTTTTCCATGTGATGATGAGCTATAAAAACCATTGAAATACATGCTATTAGTTACAATTTTTGGATTTTTGATAATCTTCTTTGAATTATTCTTAATCTCTACAAGATATAAATTTTCTATCTGTGTTAACTTAGACATATCATCCAAAGATATTTCTAATTTTTTAAATTTTTCCTGAATGGTTTTATACGAATGAACCGCGTTTCTTATCTCATATGGTATTTCGGAATTATTTTCCGAAACTATTTCTTTTTCTATCGAAAAACAGATTTCACGGCAGAAATGAACTAGCTTCGTCATTTCTGTTGGGATTCTAAATTCATTTTTCCAAATCTTAAAATCAATTTTCTTCCTATTATTAATTTTATCGTAAATTAAAATTAATACAGAAATCAGCGCGGTAAAAGCTATAATCCAATTTGCCACAGTCATATTAGCTCCTCATTCTCGAAGATCCAGCTTACTCTATTCCCTCCGCTTCGGCGTGGGGTTAGTCCAGCCAGCTTAAGTCTCTGCCTATGATTAGCTCGAACAGCTTGTTGTTGTGGGTGTTCTTCATCGGTATCGTGCGCATGTCGAAACCGTGGGCGGTTACCATCGCCTTCACCTCGTCGGAGATGTCGTAGGTCATCAAAAAGTCGCCCTTCAGCCCCGCGCAAATCTCGAAAAGCCGTTCGTGGTTTATCTCGTTGTATTTGTAAAGCCGCTTGCCCGCGTTCTTACCGCCCGCGGTGTATGGCGGGTCGATGAAGAACACTGCGTTCTCGTCGCTGGAGAATTCCGCCATCGTTTCGAGGCCGTCCTCGCGTCGAAAATCTATTTTATCGGCAATCATCCCGATGTTAATCAGCCGCTTCGCGAGCGTTTGCGGATACCAGCGGGATTTAATACCGTTGCCGTTCTCGCCATGCTTCATTATGCCGGAGCCGTTGGCCAAAATCCCGCCATGGAAGGTTCGGTTTTTCAAAATCGTTTGGAAAGCCCTTTCCTTTGTGCTCTCCGGCTTTTTCGACAGCTCTTCGCGCAGGGTCGTTTTGTTCAACTCAAAAGACAAAATTCTGTCGGCCAGCCATTTTGCATCGCCATCGACAACCACCTGCCAGACTGCGGCGATGTCCTCGTCGAGTTCCACAAAAACAGCTTTGTCAACAAGGTTTTCGAATAGCGCGGTAAGCCCGACGATTGCACCACCGGCAAAGGGTTCTATCAGTATTTTTGGTTTTTTCGACAGCGAGCGAATCCACTCTTTGAAAGTCGGCACGAACCATGTTTTTCCGCCCGGATAGCGAAATGGGCTTCGAAGAGGCACGGTCGCGACATTCACGGGTTTTCGCTGTTTTTTTGCGATTGCAGGAAACAATTCCATTTGCTCGTTTTTGCTCATTAAAACGGTTTCTCGATTGTGTTGTTATCCGGTGGCGTTTCGAGTTTGTCGTCGAGTTTGCCCTGCAAGATGTTCATGAAGTCAGTTATCTTCCCCGGCTTCGGCGTTGTAATGGATGCGAGCGAGGTTTCGAACTCGGTGTATTTTACATCGGTCTTTTTAAGGGTCCAGCTCTTGTTTCCGTTCTCTTCGGTCAGAACCAAATCATAGATTAACCAAGCAATCTGGGCTTTTGATTTCGGGACTTCGGCCATGTGAGGCAAGGTCTCAAAAAAGGCTCTGTCGATAACTATTGCGCTTTTCTTGTTCCAGCTGTTAAGGATTCCTCCTTTGAACACTATCTGCGGAATCAATCTCTTCCGAGACGAAGAGAGGAAATCCGGGCGCGGGTAGTTGGGTTCGCCCGTCCAATCCATTGCGGCGCGTTTCTCCGGATTTTCCATGTAATACTCGAAGGGATTGCGGACATTCCCGGAGATATAGACTGCTTGAATCTCGACAGCGCCGAAATCGTATATCCTGCCCTTCTCGTCATAGGCGACGAGAACAATGTCGATATTTCCGGCCGAGTTCCCTTCTGCGTCGTTTAGCCGAACTTCGGTAAGCGAGCTCCATTCGGCGTTTTCATCGAAAAAGAATTCTGCGGCATCGTCGGCGATAATCCAATTCTCTCTAAATCTAATCGGGCAGGTGATAACCGGCGAATTGCCACAGAATACACTACAGACGCCAAGCGGTTTTTTTGCTTTGTCTTTGGTGCAATTGGGAACGATATTATTGAAAGGACACAGCTTGAGCTTCCGGAATCGTTTGCCCTTTTCGGAAAAGTCATCAGTAATATGTCCGAACACTTCAGCTAAAGGATTTGCCATTTTCGCCATCTATCAGTCTCCATGATAATGTTTCATCTATGTCAAATCTAATGCATAACACATATTTGTCAAGCCTTAATCTCCAGCCAGCCGTGGTGTTTGTCCTCTTTGTAGTCGTCGTGGGTGAGGGCGATTTCTCGGGTAGCACCCGTGGCACCGTCCGGGCCGCGGAATATCGTCTCGGTCAATCCCCCCGGCTCGCTACGCTCGCCACCCCCCTTAATAAGGGGGGCAGGGGGGATTCTCATCTTCCTCGCCGCTTCGCGCACGAGTTCGGCGGTTAGGTTGGTTGGTTTCGCGTCGGGGTCGGGGGGCGGGTCGAGGAGAACTACGCGTGTTTCGCCGCCTCCGAGGGCGCATCCTACCGCTACTCTTTGGGAAATCGGGTCGGTAGCGCCTATGCCGGAGGTCTGGATTTTCCCGCTTTTGAAGGCGGAGGTGAGGTCGGCTATAGAGCCGGTCGTCCCTTTCGCCTCGAATATGCCGAGGCTTCCGTCGGCGAACCCGCATACGAAATCCGGCCTTTTCGTCCCGATGGGAAAGACTGCGCCGGTTTTTAGGAGGGTGGTGGTGTCCGCCCAGAACTCGCAGTTGAAAATCTCCTCCATCGCCCAGCAACAGAAGCCCATGCCGAATTCGTCTGCGGCCACGGCTTTCTTGTGGGGGTCGTCGATTCCCAGACCCAGGGCGAGCATGCTATCTGTTCCGAAGGCAAACCCGAACTTCCAGAAGGGATACAGCGTCATCGTCGCGAAGGGGTCCTCGCGGAGGTTCGCCTCGCCGATGGTTCGGCATAGGTGCATGGGCAGAAGGGAAAGATTGACTGTGACGTCCTTGCCGGAGAACTCTCGGAACTCGCAGGCGCAGTTGACCGGCCTGTCGAGGTTCTGAAACATGGCCTGGAATTTCGGGAACTCCTCGGCGTCCAGATTAACTACTACTTTGTTTTCTTCGATTGTTATGTGCATAGAGGCCTCCTTTGAATTCAATTTAGTCGGTCGAAAGGAGTTGCGCAATAAGAATTATTTTGATGATTCATGAGAGGTATCGTCCGGGATGTTCTGTCTGCAGGCTCAGCCGGTCGCTAGCGGCGACGAGCAACTTGCTCAACGTGCTCCGCACGATTCGCAGGCAATGTCGAGGCCCGCATCGCCACCCCCTGCTCGGTAAAGGCCATGGGCATATACCTCGTGCCACCCCAACTTGAGGTGTCAATCTGGCATCTCAAGTTTTCGAATTCCTCCCCGGTCAGCTCGAACATAAAGTCTTTCGGGAATCTTTCGGGGTTTCGCCGGGTAGAATTTTACCGCTATCGTGTTTCGGTTTGCTTAATCTCTAAAAGGTGGGTTTTCAGAGGCGCGAGGTTCTTTTTTGCAGTGTCCCAGATAGTCTCGGCGCTCAGGCCGAAATAACCGTGGATAAGAACGTTACGAAATGAAGTCATTTCCTTCCACTCGGCAAAAGGATATCTGGCACGCATTTCATCGGATATATTTCGCGCCGCCTCGCCGATCACCTCAAAATTCCTAATAATTGCGTCCTTTGCCATGTCGTTGGCGTCGAAACTCTCGAAATCCATATTCCCCAAATATCGTTCGATCTTCTCTATCGCGTCGAGGATATCTTCGATAAAATGGAGGTCAGTTCGATTTTTCTCAGGCATATTGAACCTCTCCGAGAATGTTATCCCGGAGTTCCTGCTTAATACCGTTTTCTATTACCAGGTCGATCTCTATGCAGAATAACTCCTCAAGATATGCCTTCAGGCGGGCATAATTGAACAGGTCGTTGTGCCCCGGCTCGAAAACGACTACTATATCGAGATCGCTTTCGTCTGTCTGTTCGCCACGGACGTAAGATCCGAACACGCCGATGGATGCGACGTTAAACCGCTTTTTGATCGTCTCCAGATTTGCCGAGATAAGAGATTTTATTTGCTCCGTGTTTTTCATAATAATTATAATTTAGCTTTGTTCCTCGCCCTGTCAAGCATCAATTTCCTCCCACCCATGCCGCTCAAAAATAAAAAAAAGTCCCCCCTGTCAAGGGGGGACTTAGGGGGGTTAAATCCTATTTCCCAAAGCGAATCCGCCCTTCGGGCGGTTGAGCAAGTCAAAAAATTGGAGGCGGCATCCGGATTCGAACCGGAGATGGAGGTTTTGCAGACCTCTGCCTTACCACTTGGCCATGCCGCCCCATTGTCAAACAAAAAACCGACGTCCGGCCGGTTTACGGGCAAGATCGCCCCTTCGTAAAAAAAGCGGGAGACGAGATTTGAACTCGCGACAACGACCTTGGCAAGGTCGGGCTCTACCACTGAGCTACTCCCGCATTTTCAACGTGCCAAATATATTCCCCCAAACCCCCGGTGTCAACAACTTTTTCATTTTTTTCGCGACGCGCAAATATCGCGCAGGAGGACTTCCTCTTCTTTGGTCATTATAACGTTCCGGCGCGACATCACCGTTTTCGCGGTGGATATTGCTTTTTCGATGTCGTAATCGACGTATCCCTCGGCGCCGCCCCATGAGAAATCCGGCACGAATTTCGGCGGAAGGCCTGTGCCGTAATGGTTCACGCTCACGCCGAGGCATGTCCCCGAGTTGAGAAGGGCGCCGATGCCGGTTTTCGCGTGGTCGCCGATAAAGCTTCCCACTTTGATTCGATTGGTGGCGATTTCGCCGCCGCCCAAATCGACGCGGATAACGCCGTAGTTATTCTTGAGGTCGCTGGTGGTAGTGAGAGCCCCGAGGTTGACCCATTCGCCGATATATGAATGTCCTACGAATCCTTCGTGATACTTGTTGGAATATCCCTGAAAAATGGAGGCTTCAATCTCGCCGCCAACACGGCACATCGGCCCGAAACTGCATCCGGGGCGAATCCAGCCGGAAACGACATTGCATTCCCTGCCAATGTAGCATGGCCCCTCGACAACCGCCCCCGGGCGCACAACCGCGCCGCTGTCGATGATTACCGGGCCGCTTCGTGCGTCGATTACCGCGCCGGCGCAGATTTCCGAACCGTCGCCTATCGCCACCGAGCCGGGGGAATAAACCGTCGCACTCCGATGCACCTCGCTACCCATCGATGGCCCGAAGAACCTGCGGAAATCGAGCTGAATCAGCATGCTGTTGACGTTCACGATGTCCCATATCGCAGGAATTCTCTCGACCGAAACTTCGATTTTGTTCAATCCCGATGCGGACAATCTATCCGGCGGTTCGGTGAAATCCGCCAGCACGGCGAAAGTCTCGCCCTCGGAGACGAAAGCGGTTCCGGGTTCGGCCTCTTCGGCGACTTTGTGGAAATAGGGGTCGTATGCGAAATTCGGCTGAATCGCGAGGATCGGCCCTTCTCCCTTGGGAAGCCTGTTTGCTGAGATTCCCGTGCGAGTTGTCCAGACAGCGGCGATTTTCGGGGGCGCTGAGACGGTTATTTGCGCCGAGGGGAACAGCTTCTGCAGGCGTTCCCGAAATGTGAACGCCCCCGCACGGATTTCCGCGAGGGGACGTGTTTTCGTGAGGGGGAAGAAATTTTCCCTGTCGTCGTCTAATATGTAAATCCGCTCGATCATGTGCGGTCGATTTCGGTCTCGAAGGTATCTTCGCAGGTGGTCGAATGGCCATCTTTGAGAACCTTTTTGGCGAGATCGTAGCCGATTTTGAGCGCTTTGAGGTTATTTTCGGCGAATCTATCGGGGAATCTATCCACAACGGCTTCTTCGAGGGATTTCTTCGTAACCTTGCCGGTGTATTCACAAATGAAACCGAGGGAGACGATGTTCGTCGCAACCGCTGAACCCAGTTTATCGATAGCGGCCTGAGTGAAGGGGGCTTCGACAAAGGGGCGCTGAGGTTTGCGTTTCACCGCGTCGGAATCGATTATGAACAGGCCGCAGTCGGGTTTCAGCCTCTCGGTATATACGTCCGCGGCCTCCTGAGTGAGAGACAGCAGAAGGTCGAGTTTTATGGCTTCCGGGAAGCTGATGTCGCCATCGGACACGATTACATCGCAACGGGTGTGGCCGCCGCGGGCTTCCGGGCCGTATGACTGGGTTTGCGCCGCGTTCTTGTTGTCGCCTACTGCGATAGCTTCGGCGAGAATCACGCCGGCGGTTATCAGACCCTGTCCTCCGGATCCGGAGAGGCGGATTTCGTATCGATCCTCTCTGAAGGGAACTTCCTTCTTCGATGGCTTCTTCTTGGTCTCCGGTTTTTTCGGCTTCGCTTTGGGTTTTTCCTTAGCCGCCATTATGGACCTCCTCGCGAACTCTCTGTTTCAATTGTTCGTAAACATCGGTATATTCAGGTCGGCTCATGTCGGTAACGAACTCGCCGATTGGGAATTTGCCTTCGGCTTTTGCGGCGATTCTCTCCTCGCGGGACATTTTGTCCCATTTCGCAAGGGAGATGGCCATATCCTTCTGCCATTTGAGCTGATCCACCGGGTCGCGCATTTTATTAAGCCTGCCGAAAAGGGTGGGGCAGTTGGAAATCACTTCGACCATTGACAAACCGCGATGGTCGAGGGCTTTCGTGATATATTTGCTCGCCTGCACGATGTGGTAGTTCGACGCTCTCGCGACATAACTCGCTCCGGCCGCGGAGGCCAGTTCTACGGCGTCGAAGGGGGGATCGATACTGCCGTAGGGAGTAGTGTGGGAGATTTTGCCCTCGGGGGTCGTAGGCGAAACCTGACCTCCGGTCATGCCGTAGATGTAGTTGTTGATTAGCACGACAGTGAGGTCGATGTTCCTTCGGCAGGCGTGGATGAAGTGATTCCCGCCGATAGCCAGTCCGTCGCCGTCGCCGGAGACCACGATGACGCGCATGTCCGGCCGCACCATCTTAATACCGGTAGCGAAGGGGATCGCTCTGCCGTGGGTTGTATGCAGGGTGTTGAAATCGACGTAAATCGGCATTCTGGAAGAGCATCCGATGCCGCTTACGAGGGCGATGTTATTCTTGTTCCACTCGAGCTCGTCCACCGAACGGATAATCGCGCCCATAACCGCGCCGATACCGCACCCGGAGCACCACACCGTCGGGAACTTCTTCTTAATTCGAAGATAGCTGTGTTCTTTGCTCACACTTTTGATGTCCATTATTTCCCCCTTACTTGTGAACGAAGCTGGGTGATTTTTTCGTAAACCTCATTCGGTTCGAGGGGATCGCCGTCGTAGCGCAAAACGCCTTCTACTTTGCATTTGCCCATAACGTAACGATCGACTTCCCGAATCATCTGCCCCATGTTGAGTTCGGCTACTACCATTCCCTTGACCTGCTGAGCAAGCTGATTGATACGGTAACCGGGGAAAGGCCAGAGGGTTTTTAGCTTGACCAACCCTACACGCATTCCCTCGCTCCTCGCTCTGCGAACTGCGCTGGAGGCCGCGCGGGCGGCGGTGCCGTAGGAAATCACTATATACCGGGCATCGTCGATGAACTCTTCGTCCCAGCGCATGATTTCTTTGCGGTGCATATGGATTTTTTTGCGAAGCTTACGAAGCTTTGCCATGATTTCGTAATTCTTGCTGGTCGGGAAACCCTCTTCGTCGTGGGTAAGGCCGGTAACGTTGTATCTGTAGCCTTCGCCGAAGGGGACGAATTCGCTGACCATGTTAGGGGTCATCGCGAAGGGTTTGAAAAACTCCGGAGGAACTTCGGGGTAAGTTCTCTGTTTGATATCGGTGTGTTCTTCGTCTGAGATGACAACTTTCTCGCGCATATGCCCGAGCATTTCATCGAGAAGAACAATGACCGGAGTATGGAATTTTTCCGCGCAGTTGAAGGCGTGGATGGTCAGGTCGTAAATCTCCTGAACACTGCTCGGGGAGACTACGATGGCTGTATAATCGCCATGGGTTCCGAACCGCGCCTGCATGACGTCAGACTGCGCCAACCGCGTGGGCAGTCCGGTGCTCGGACCGCCGCGCATGACATTGACTATGACTATGGGAACCTCGGTCATATATGCGAACCCGAGATTTTCCTGCATCAGGCTGAATCCGGGGCCGGAAGTGGCTGTCATAGATTTTGCGCCGGCAAGTGATCCGCCGATAATAGCGGCTATAGAGGCAATCTCGTCCTCCATCTGAATGTAAGAGCCGCCTACAATTGGGAGTTTTTCGGCGCATCCCTCGGCAATTTCGGTCGAGGGCGTAATCGGGTATCCGGCGAAGAACCTGCATCCCGCGGCTATCGCGGCATCGACACAAGCCTCGTTGCCCTGCATAAAGGCGGGAGTGCCTTTGTTTTCTTTATTCGGCATCAGGAATCCCCCTCTTTTTTGGAATCTTCTTTTTCGGGTGCTTTTGCTTCGTCCAAAGTGCACGCCTCTTCGTCGCCGGCATCGCAGAGCATAGCCCTCGTGCGTTCGGCTTCGTCCTGAGTAGGCTTATTTTCCAGGATTTCCGGGCCGCGGATAATCGCGAGCTCCGGGCATCTCATCCAACATAAGCCGCAGAGGGTGCATTTATCGGGGTGGGCGAGAAAAGGAACTCCCTCTTCGTCCTCCTCGATAGCCTTGGTCGGGCAAAAAGCGGCGCAAATTCCGCACCGCTTGCACCATTGATCGAAAAACACTACTTTGCCCTCAGGATGGACGCTTTCGCGCCATAATGTCGGCGCGGCGGTGGTTACACCGGACATAATCCGTCCCTCCATCGGTAACGCTTTTTTCTTTTTAGCCATCGTTCCTCCAAACGATTTGACTGCTGTTCTTATAGAACACAAACCGGTAAGCATTGCTTGACCGGCATTATTAAATTTGAGTTTAAGGATTAAAAATTAGCATGTCAACGGTTATTATCATATAAATCGGTTATATTTCCTTCTCGCGAACATAGGTTCTAATCAGCTCCAGGAGGCTTTCTCGGGTGTTCAAAGCGGGGTCGTCTATCACCCTTTCCAGAAGAAAGTTCAGCACTTTTCCGACAGCTACGCCCTCCGAAATACCGAGAAGCCCCATTACATCCTGGCCGTTAATCGCCAAATCCGTAACGCTCAATGGCGGTTTCTCATCGAGAATTTTCCGAATGTATGCATGATATTTTCTGTCGTCGGAATCGTCCCTGTTTGTCCCCTGAGCCTCGACATCGGCGTATCTCAGCTCGAAAAGGCTGTCGATTAGATCCTCGCCCACATTGCGGATAAACCGTCGGACGCCTTTGTCCGTCTGACATCGCATGAACATATGGAATCTCACCATTCGGGAAACGCGGTCGATGGTTTCGTTAGAATACTTAAGCCGTTTCATAATCCGCACCGCCATCTTTTCGCCCACGTTCTGATGGCCGTAGAAAGTGGCTTTGGCGCGTTCTTTGTCGTAACGCTTGCGTCTAGGTTTTCCAATATCATGCAGTAGTGCGGCGAGACGAATCTCGAAATCCGGAATTGCTGAATCGACGGCGTGAAGGCCGTGCTCGAAAACATCGTGAGCGTGCCATCCGCCCTCCTGCACTATACCTGCTCCCTCGGCCAATTCCGGAAGGACGATATCGAGAATGTCCCAATTCTGCCACAACCGCAGGGCTTTCGAAGGCGAGGGCAAATACACGAGGAGCTTTTTTAGCTCTTCGCCTATCCGCTCCGGCGCGACATCGGCCAATTTCGGAACCGCGGATTTTATCATGCTGAGAGTAGCCTCGTCAGGAGAAAGCTCGCATCGGGCGCAAACATATGCCGCGCGGATGCATCGGATGGCGTCGGCGTTCAGAGAATTTTCGCTCACCGCCCGAAGGACTCCTTCCGCAAGGTCATTTCGACCGCCGAAGGGATCGATGAGGACATCGTCGCGGAGGTTATAGGCCATAGCGTTGACGGTGAAATCCCGTTGAGCAAGGTCTTTTTCGAGGGGAAAATCGGGATCGATGGAGCATCCGTTAAGAAGGGCAAGGTCGCGGATTGCCGGTAGAGAAACATCGACCGGCTCGCACTCTCTGGGGCTCCATTTTATCACGGAAAAACTTCGCCCCACCAGACGCGCTTTGCCGTGGGATTTCAGGATAGGCATCAAATCTTTTTGGGATATGCATGTGAGGAGCAGATCGAGTTCGCGTGCGGTCAAACCTGGAACATAAGCGTCCCGGACGGACCCGCCCACCGCGTATATACCTACACCCTCCGGCAGGCTTTCGATGAAGCCTTCGGGCAATTGGCAAACAAAATCTTTTTTTCGGATATCTTTGATATCCATTTTTTTATTATGGCAGAATGCAGGTTCCGGCGTCGTATTCGAGGGCCTCTTTCACCCTATCGATGCTGGTGATAATCACCTGCTTGCCGCCATTCTCGATGAAGTATATTGCGCTCTCGATTTTCGGCCCCATGCTTCCTGCGGGGAACTGGCCGGCGTCGAGAAAATCCTTCGCGGCTCCGACGCTCATCACGTCCCAGTCGCGCTGATAAACAGTATTAAAATTGGTCGAAACCTTTTCGACTCCGGTCAGAATCACCAGAGTTTCGGCCTCGATTTCGAGAGCCAAAAGGGCGCTGGCCCTGTCTTTGTCGATTACCGCGTCCACGCCGTTAAGCCTGCCGCGCTCATCCTTAGTTACTGGAATTCCGCCTCCGCCGACGGTAACCACAAGATTTCCGTTGTCCAACAGCTGACGGACTGTCTCAACTTCCACGATGTCCGAGGGCCAGGGCGAGGGCACCACGCGGCGCCATCCCCGTCCGGAATCTTCGCGGACTGTCCAACCGGCGGTTTTGGCGAGATGGTTCGCTTCTTCTTCCGTGTAAAATCTGCCGATGTATTTCGTAGGATTTTGAAATGCCGGGTCTTTGCGGTCAACTATGACCTGTGTAACAAGCGCAGAGACTCGCCTTTTGACATTGTGTTCCCGAAGGAGATTATCCAGCGAATTCACGATGATATACCCGATTTCCCCCTGAGTCATGGCTCCGCAGAGAAAGAGGGGCATGGGAATAACCTTGTCCTGAGACAATTCCACACGAAGGAGCTGATTGCCCACCTGAGGACCGTTTCCATGGGTGATGGCTATCTTATAGCCGGCGTCGGCAAGTTCAACCAGAGGCAAAAGGCTCGTCCGCGCTCTTGCGAACTGCTCGGAGATGGTCTCGTTGGAGCCTTTGGAGATGGCGTTTCCGCCGAGGGCAATCACAACCGGTTTTGAAGTATCTTTATCCATAGTTTTTTGCTCTCAAAATATACTTATTGCCCCACATCATAATAGATGCGGGGCAATAAGTCGAGACATTTTTGTGAGAAATTATATTCCCAGTTCCTTTTTGATGATGTCTTCGAGGTTCGGCCTTCCGAGAACCTGAAGCTCATAACCGACGCGCGTGGAGGGCTTGTCGATTTTGATGATTCTTCGAAGGTCGATGGGAGTGCCGATAACTACGACATCAGCCTCGGTGTTGTTGATTGTGTTTTCGAGGTCTTTAATCTGCTTGGGGCTGTAGCCCATAGCCGGCAGAAGAGTTCCGATTTCCGGGTATTTGATGAAGGTTTCTTCGATGGTGCCTTCCGCCCATGGTCTCGGATCGACGAGCTCGGCGGCGCCGTGGGCCAATGCGCCCATGACGCCCGCGCCATACTGCATTCCGCCGTGGGTGAGGGTCGGGCCGTCTTCGACCACGAGGACTTCCTTACCGCGAACTATCTCAGGATCTTCCAGAGTGATGGGGCTGGCGGCTTCCATAACGATAGCGCCGGGGTTCACCGCGCGAATGTTGTCGCGAACTTCGAGGATTCCCTCGGGATTAGCTGAATCGACCTTATTCACGATAACGATGCCGGCCATTCTGAGGTTAATTTCGCCGGGATAATAATTCAGCTCGTCGCCGGGCCTGTGAGGATCGGCTACGGTGATCATAAGATTGGGAAGATAGAAGGGGGTGTCGTTGTTCCCGCCGTCCCAGAGGATCACATCGGCTTCCTTTTCGGCGTGTTTTAGGATTTCATGATAATCCACGCCGGCATATACGATGTTACCGCGGTTGATATGGGGTTCGTATTCTTCCATTTCCTCGATAGTGCATTCATGCTTTTTGAGGTCGTCGAGGGTTTCGAAGCGTTGCCATGTCTGCGCGACGAGGTCGCCGTAGGGCATCGGGTGACGGATAACTACGACCTTTTTCCCGGCCTGTGTGAGAATCTCCGCGACCCTTCTGGTGGTCTGGGATTTTCCACAACCGGTTCTGGTAGCGCATATCGCAATAACCGGAACGCTGGATTCGACCATAGTAGCTTCCGGGCCGATGAGGACGAAATTCCTCGCGCCTGCGGCCATTGCCCAGGATGCTCTGCTCATAACATGCTGATAGGATACATCTGAATAGGAGAACACCACGTCGTCGATGGGAGCTTTCTCCTGAATAAGTTCATCGAGATTGTCCTCTGCGACGATGGGAATTCCGTTGGGGTAGAGCTTGCCCGCTAATTCTGCCGGGTATGCCCTTCCGTCGATGTCCGGAATCTGAGTCGCAGTGAATGCGACCACTTCGTAATCCGGATTGTCTCTGTAAATGCAGTTGAAGTTGTGGAAGTCGCGCCCGGCGGCTCCCATGATAATAACTCTACGTTTCGCCATTTTAACTCCCTGGTTTCGGCGGTAACGCCCGTCGGAACCTGCCTACTCCGCCGGAACGGGCCACGGTCGGAGAGCAAATCTTAGTATAATAGGAATTTAAAAAGGGGTGTCAAGCAAAGAAGCGTCGGAAACCGATTTTTCTCCTCAGAAAAAGTTCGCTTCGAGAAAAAAACGCACGAAAAAATAGTCCACTCCCGTTCCAGCGGAAATGGACTACTTAAATCAACATCTGCCGGAGCGCTTTCTATTTAGGCTTTTTGGTTCCGTATTTGGATCTGCCTCGATTGCGTCCGTCAACGCCGGTTGCGTCCAAAGCACCGCGGATAATGTGATAACGAACACCTGGCAAGTCCTTCACCCTGCCGCCGCGAACCAGAACGATGCTATGTTCCTGAAGCCTATGGCCTTCACCGGGAATATAGGCTGTAACTTCGATTCCATTCGTAAGGCGAACACGGGCGATTTTCCTTAGTGCCGAGTTCGGTTTTTTCGGGGTCATGGTATAGACCCTGATACACACGCCGCGCCTCTGGGGGCAATTTTTAAGTGCCGGGGATTTCGTTTTGCTCGTTTTGAGCTTGCGACCTTTGCGCACTAATTGATTAATTGTGGGCATCCTATCTACTCCTTGTTATTTTTATTTCTCTAAAAACCATAGTATTCATCCGGTTGCGTTTCGATGAAAAGTTCTCGCATTGTTTCCGCCTCGTTCTCTTCCGATACATTATCTACCGGACGAATTCTGCGGTATTTGGCAAATCCGGTTCCAGCGGGAATTAGCCGTCCGATTATGACGTTTTCCTTCAGGCCTCTCAGTTCGTCGATTTGGCCGTTAACAGCGGCTTCGGTAAGCACCCTTGTTGTCTGCTGGAAACTCGCCGCACTAAGGAAGCTGTCGGGCGTGAGGCTCGACCTCGTAATTCCCAGAAGTAAAGGCTCGAAGTTCGCAGGAGTTCCGCCCTGGGCAATAATCCTACGGTTTTCTTCGAAGAATCTTCCGCGGTCAACCTCTTCATCCTCGAGGAACCTTGTATCGCCGGATGATTCGACACGAACCTTCCGCAACATCTGACGAACGATAACCTCGATGTGTTTATCATCGAGAGAAACGCCCTGCAGACGGTAAACTTCTTGAATCTCGTTGAGCAGGTATTCCTGCACGGCACGGTCGCCAAGCACGCGGAGAATGTCGTGGGGAATAACCGGGCCGTCGCATAACTTCTGGCCGGCTTCCACCTTGTCGTTTTCCTGAACGAGTATGTGACGTCCTCTGGGGATAACGTAATCGTAAACATCTCTGCCGACATGGGGGGCGGCTTCGAGGAACGCTGTGCCATCGGGCAAATGGCGAACCAGTCTGCTGGATGTCAGCTCGTAAACCACACTGCCGTCCGGCTCGATTCGAGGATCTATACTGACTTTGGCGTATCTGCTTCTCTTTTTGCGCTCGATTTTTAGCTTGCCTTCTTTGAGAGAAACTCTAAACCTGCGCCCTATCTTGACCGGCTCGTCCCCTTTGATTTCTTCGATAACTTCGCCGCGAAGGTCCTCGGGATTGTCCACGCCGATAACCTCGACCTTTGTTCCAGTCTTTCGCGAGGCTTCCTGAGGGAATCTCACAACGCCTTCAATTTCGGAAATAATTGCCGGGTCTTTCGGTTTACGGGCTTCGAAAAGCTCCGCAACTCTGGGCAGACCGCCTGTGATGTCGCGTGTTTTGGAGATGGACCGCATAAGTTTCGCTATGGGCTGTCCGGCTTTGATTTCATCACCCTCGTCCACGAGAAGGTGGGCGTCGGTCGGCATTGAATAAGAACCCAGAAGCTTGCCCTTTTCATTCTTAACAAGAATCTTGGGATGCAATGCTCTATCGCGGAAATCGAGAATAACGAGCTGTTTGGTCATCGTCGATTCATCGACTTCCATTTTTGCCGTTCTGTCCTCGACGATGTCGTCATATTCGACGATACCGGAGACATCGCTGAGAATTGGGTTGATGTATGGTTCCCATTCGTAGAGCATGCTCTTCGGTTCGACCTTTGTGCGGTGTTTCACGCGAAGTTTAGCGCCATATGGCACCTTGAAATTATGTTCGATTCCGTCGTCGTCGGTGATCAAAATTTCACCGGTGCGGTTAAGAACGATTCCTTCGCTATCGCCTTCGGGGTCTTCGATGGCACGGATGTGTTTGAACTCGACACGCCCTCCGTAACGGCTTCTGACCTGAGATTGCTCAGAAATTCTGCTTGCCGTTCCGCCGATATGGAAAGTTCTGAGGGTAAGCTGAGTGCCGGGTTCACCGATGGACTCACCGGCGATAATCCCAACCGCCTCGCCGACCTGCACCGTCCTGTTAACTGCAAGGTCTCTTCCATAGCATTTTGAACATACTCCATGGCGGGATTCACAAGTTAGAACCGAACGGATATGGACAACTTCGAGACCGAGGTCTTCGATATGGAAAGCCATCTCGTCCGAGATTTCATCGCCGGCTTCAACGAGAATCGTGTCTGTAACAGGATCGTATATATCTTCCGCCGCAACTCTTCCGCGAATTCTCTCCCGAAGGGGGATAACGATGTCTTCGCCTTCTTTAAGGGCTGTCCGTTCGACTCCGCGGATTGTGCCGCAGTCGAGTTCCGTGATGATAACGTCCTGAGCGACATCGACGAGACGGCGGGTGAGATAACCGGCGTCTGCGGTTTTCAGAGCTGTATCCGCAAGACCTTTTCTCTGACCGTGAGTCGAGATGAAATACTCAAGAACGCTTAATCCCTCTTTGAAGTTCGAGAGAATCGGCGTTTCGATAATTTCCTGACCCGTTAGCCTTTTCTGCGGTTTGGACATGAGGCCTCTCATACCGGCAAGCTGACGGATCTGGTCTTTGCTTCCCCTCGCTCCGGAGTCAACCATGAGGGCGAGAGGATTGAAACCATAGTCGGTGCGAAGCAGAACGCGGAAAAGCGCTTCCGTAACTTCGTCCTGCATACGGTTCCAGACGTCGATGACTTTATTGTAACGCTCACCTTCGGTAACTAAACCTTTTTGACGAGCGCTGTTTACTTTGTCCACCTCTTTACGAGCGGCATTAATCAGGTCCGGTTTTTCGGAGGGCACGATAAGATCGTCCATGCCGATAGATATAGCCGCCTGAGTTGCATATTCGAAGCCGAAAGTTTTCAGTTCATCGAGGAAGAGCGCGGTGGCCTTCAACCCCTTGCGTTTGAAACTAAGGGATATAAGATCGCTGAGCGACCTCTTTTTCATAACTTCATTATAATAAGGCATTCCATCGGGAATTCCCTCGTTGAAAAGAACTCTTCCCACGGTTGTCCAAATCATCACGCCGGGCACTTCCATATTTGCAAGAACCGTTTCTCCGGTCGATGACAGAAGTTGAACTTCAAGAACGGATCTGTCCGGGTCATATTCACCGTAGTGGATACTTCCGGCACGCCCCGCGGTAATAACGAGGGGTTCTTCCTCGGAGAGAGCATCGGGGTCGGAAGAGAACTTGGGAATCACGGCGATTTCGTCGCCGGCTTTGACCGAGTCCCCTTCTGCAAACCGCAGATGTTCTTCCTGCGGCGGAATTCGGCATGCTATTTGAGCATTGAGGGCTACTTTTTTGTGGTCATAAGCGATTATGACTTCCTCCGGACTCGAGAATATCATTCCCTCGCCCTTTGCACCCGGCCGGAGCTTGGTAAGATAGTTACAGCCGAGAACCATGTCCTGCGAAGGACTCGCCACCGGTTCGCCGTTGGAGGGTTTTAGAATGTTGTTCGGTGCCAGCATAAGATTATGCGCCTCCATCTGGGCTTCGTAGGAGAGGGGCACGTGAACCGGCATCTGGTCGCCGTCGAAGTCGGCGTTGAAAGCCGAACAAACTAGAGGGTGAATCTGAATTGCCTTGCCCTCGACCAGGCGGGGGTAAAAGGCTTGAATGCCCAATCTATGGAGAGTCGGGGCGCGGTTAAGAATTACCGGATGGTCCCGAATGATTTCTTCGAGGAGATCCCATATCTCCGGTTTTTCCTTTTCGACGAATTTCTTTGCGCTCTTAACGGTCTGCGTAAATCCCTTTTCCTCGAGTTTACTAAGGATAAAGGGCTTGAAAAGTTCCAGCGCCATCGATTTGGGAAGACCGCATTCGTGAAGTTTCAGCTCTGGGCCAACCACGACAACACTTCTGCCGGAGTAGTCCACGCGCTTTCCGAGGAGGTTCTGCCGGAATCTTCCCTGTTTGCCCTTGAGGGAGTCGGATAAGGACTTCAGTGGCCTTCGAGACTTGCCGCGCACCGCGCTTCCCTGACGGCCGTTATCGATAAGGGCGTCAACCGCCTCCTGAAGCATCCTCTTTTCGTTGCGAAGGATGACTTCCGGAGCCTGAATGTCCATGAGTTTTTTCAGGCGGTTGTTTCTGTTAATAAGTCTGCGGTAGAGGTCGTTAAGATCGCTTGTAGCGAACCTTCCGCCCTCGAGAGGCACCAGCGGGCGCAAATCCGGCGGAATAACCGGAACGACCTTGAGAACCATCCACTCCGGACGGTTGCCGGACTGGCGGAAACTTTCGGCCACATCGAGCCTCTTGAGCAGATTCTTCTTGCGCTGAGCGCTGGTCTCAGTTTCGATATCGGCGCGAAGCTCTTTGACCAGTTCATTTAGGTCGAGCCCGAGCAATAACTCGAGAAGAGCCGGCGCGCCCATCTCGGCGCGGAACTGGACACTATTTGCCTTCAGTTCGTAATACTCTTCGTCTGTTATTATCTGGCCTTTTTTTAGTCCTGTAACTTCGCCATCTCCGGGGTCGAGGACAAGATAAGACTCGTAATAGATGATTTCCTCGAGATTGGAAATGGACAAATCCAGAAGCCGTCCTATCCTCGATGGATGGGAGCGAACATACCAGATATGGCTCACCGGAACCGCCAGGTCTATGGTTCCCATTCTGTCGCGACGAACACGGGCGCGAGTAATCTCGACGCCGCATCTGTCGCAGACCACGCCTTTGAACCGAACGCCCTTATATTTGCCGCATGAGCATTCCCAGTCCTTGACAGGGCCGAAAATTCTCTCGCAGAACAAACCGCCCTTTTCGGGCTTAAAAGTCCGGTAATTGATCGTTTCCGGTTTAGTAACTTCTCCGAAACTCCAGGAACGGATGATATCGGGGCTTGCAAGTAAAAGCTTCACCCCCATGAAATCCATTCCGCTTTTTTCGCGAATATCGCTACCTTTGGGCACTTTTCTCTCCCTTGTTAACGCGATATATAATCGGCTGTAATAGCCTATTCATCGACATCTCCGATTAATTGAACATCCAAACAAAGCCCCTGCATTTCTTTCATTAGAACATTGAAAGATTCGGGAACTCCCGGCTCGGGCGGATTTTCGCCTTTGACGATGGACTCATACATCTTCGCCCTGCCGCGGACGTCGTCCGATTTATATGTTAAAATTTCCTGCAATGTGTGAGCGGCGCCGTAAGCTTCCAATGCCCACACCTCCATCTCGCCGAAACGCTGGCCGCCGAACTGGGCTTTTCCGCCGAGAGGCTGTTGAGTAACCAGCGAATACGGGCCGATGGAACGGGCGTGAATCTTGTCGTCGGCGAGGTGAGCCAGTTTCATCATATAAATCTGGCCGACTGTAACCACATTATCGAAAGGCTCGCCTGTGTGGCCGTCATATAATACCACTTTTCCGCTCTCCGGAATACCGGCCTTCTCCATCAATTCCTTGATTTCCGAAATTCGGGCTCCGTTGAATACTGGGGTGTATGCCTGCTTATAGCCGAGTTTCTGTAGCGCCCATCCGAGATGAGTCTCGAGTATCTGGCCGATGTTCATTCGCGAAGGCACACCCAGAGGATTAAGAACTATGTCCACCGGAGTTCCGTCTTCGAGATAGGGCATATCTTCACGAGGAAGGATTCTTGAAATGACGCCCTTGTTTCCGTGCCGTCCGGCCATTTTGTCGCCGACTGTGATTTTCCGCTTCATAGCGACATGAACCTTGACCATCTTAAGAACTCCGGGGTCGAGTTCGTCGCCGCGGATTATCTTATCTTTTCGAATCTTGAGCTCGATATGCTTATCTTCGATGAGATTGGCGGCTTTTTTGATGATATCCTTTATCTCTTCATTTGTCTTCTTGCTGTCTGTCCAGTCGTAGCGGGTCGAAACTTCATCTATAATCAAACGGTTCACAGCGGCTTTAGAAATTTTCTTGCCGGTTCCTATCAAAGGCTCGCCGGTAGATTGGGATATAATCTTCTTCGCTCTTTTGCCGACTAACGCCTCGCGTAGAACTTCGTCTCTGCGCTTGCGAATATTGGCAATAATAGTATCGTATTGATCAACGAGTTCGGCAATCTCCTCTTTCTCCTCTTTGCGGGCGGCTTTGGAATACTTTTTCCGCTCGAGAAGCTCGGTGTTGATGACTATCCCCTTCATTCCCGGAGGAGCTTTAAGGGAAGCATCTTTGACATCGCCGGCCTTGTCGCCGAAAATCGCACGGAGAAGCCTTTCTTCCGGGCTTGCTTCGGTCTCGCCCTTTGGGGTAACCCTTCCGACGAGAATATCGCCGCTTTCGACCTCCGCACCGACACGTATGATGCCGCGCGAATCCAAATCTTTGACCGCTTCGTCGGAGACATTGGGAAGTTCACATGTAAGCTCTTCCGAACCGCGTTTGGTGTCGCGAACCTGAAGCTCGAACTCCTCGACGTGAATGCTCGTGAAAAGGTCTTCGGAAACTAATCTATCTGATATAAGGATAGCGTCCTCGAAGTTATAGCCATGCCACGGCATGAATGCACACATGATATTCTTGCCGAGAGCGACCTGGCCGCTCTTGGACGCCGCACCGTCGGCAATGATGTGGCCTGTGCGGACCTTCTGTCCCTCTGTAACGAGGGGTCTTTGGTTGATGCACATATCCTGATTACTGCGTTCAAACTTAAGCAATTTATAAACATCGACCTGGCCGACTTCGAAAACATCGAGCTCGCTTTCATCCGGGCGAATATGAATCGTGTCAGCAGAAACATAAACAACTTCGCCGCCGCGGTCAGCAACAACCACTGCGCCGGAATCTCTCGCGGCGCGTTCTTCGAGACCCGTAGCGACAATAGCCGTTTCGGTAACCATCAGCGGAACAGCCTGACGTTGCATGTTGGAGCCCATGAGGGCGCGGTTGGCGTCGTCGTGTTCGAGGAAGGGTATCATGGCCGCCGCGACACTCACAAGCTGAGCCGGCGAGACGTCCATATAATCGATCTTGCTTCGTTCCGCCATAAGAATTTCCGCGCGGAATCTCGAAAGAACCCTTTCATTTTTAATTTTGCCGTCTTCGGTAAGCTCGGTATTCGCCTGAGCGATGGTATATCTGTCCTCTTCGTCCGCGGTTAGATAGACCACTTCATCGGTAACCTTGTTCTTTACTACTTTTCTATATGGCGTTTCGATGAAACCGTATTCGTTGATACGGGCATATACCGAAAGACTGGTGATAAGACCGATATTCTGGCCTTCAGGCGTCTCGATGGGGCACATGCGGCCGTAGTGGGTATAATGAACGTCTCGAACCTCGAAACCCGCCCTCTCGCGGGACAACCCGCCGGGGCCGAGAGCCGAAAGCCTGCGCTTGTGAGTCAGCTCCGCAAGGGGATTGTGCTGATCCATAAACTGGGACAGCTGGCTCGACCCGAAGAAACTATTGATAACCGCGCTAACCGTGCGGGCATTGATAAGATCGGATGGAGTAAGGGTCTCGACATCGCGGAGTCGCATACGTTCGCGAACCGTCCGCGACATTCTCGCAAGACCGACTCGAATCTGGTTTTCCACCAGCTCGCCTACGCTTCTGCTTCTTCTGACTCCCAGATGGTCGATGTCATCCAGCTGTCCTTTTGCATGGCGAAGTTTGATGAGATATTTTGAAATCTCGAGAAAATCGTCGCGAGTCAGGGAGTGGGTTTCCATGGGAATATGGAGGTTAAGGCGCTGATTTATTTTGTAACGCCCGACCTCACCCAAATCGTATCTCTTCTCATTGAATAGGAATTGTTCGAGCATGGTAGAGATGCCCTCTTCTTCGAGAACTTCGCCCGGCCTCAGAACGCCGAAAACCTCGCGGACTGCCTCTTCGTAATTAGAAGTGGGGTCGGCTTTTAGGGAAGCTATGACTACCGGAACCTCTTTTGGTTCCATCTCGAAGAATGAGATGGAATCGACGCCGGCTTCGAGAAGGGCGTTGAATTTATCTTCTGTAATCTCTTCGCCTGCTTCCAGATGGACTACTCCGGTGTCGAATTCCGCGATAGTATCTGCTGAGAATTTACCCAGGACGGATTTGCGATTCGACGGGTGAACTTTGTATGATTTTATCTCGTGGAAAAGTTCGATTATCGAGGCGTCCGTATCGTAGCCTATGGTCCTTAAGAGGGTCGCGATTGAGACTTTGCGCCTTGCATCGAAATAGACCCAAATCGCCTCTCGGATATCGAACTTAAGTTCGATCCAGCTTCCGCGATAAGGAATTATCCTCGCGGAGAAAAGGCGTTTGCCATTGGGGTGGACGCTTTCATCGAAGAACACTCCGGGGCTTCTATGAAGCTGGCTTACCACTACCCTTTCAGCGCCGTTGATTAGGAATGTTCCGAATTTAGTAACCAGAGGAATTTCGCCCAGATATACTTCGCTCTCTCTGGCTTCTTTCAGCCGGCGGGCTTCGCCTTCGCCCTCCCACTCGATGAGTTTGAGCTTGACTTTGAGACTTCCGGAGAATGTCATGTTTCTCACACGGCATTCTTCGATTCCGAAGCGTGGCTTTCCGACGCTATAGCTGATGTATTCGAGAGTGTATTTGCCGTAAAGGTCCTCGATTGGGAAAACACTGCGGAATACCTCTTCCAGGCCTCTGTTTCGCCTTTCGTCCGGCGGAATATCCTTCTGCAGGAAATTCTCGTAGGATTTGACCTGCACGTCGAGCATATAAGGGATTTCGGCTACTGACTTATTTTTAGTGAAGTCAATAATTTGGTTATTCTGGGTCACGGTTACCTCACCGTCTTCTGGTTACCGGGTTGTTCGGACCTAAACTGCGGCTCGCGTCCGCATAAGCCATTGATACATAACATCTTAAAAAAACAACAGATTGGATGTTTCAAAAAATACCGACTTCTGCCGCGATATTTACATCGGGCAGAAGGTTTCTAAAGGACCGCCCCGTAAGCGGGGCGATCCTTTTCGGAAATCATTATTTGATTTCGACGGTAGCGCCGACAGCTTCCAGCTTCTCTTTGATAGCCTTGGCTTCATCCTCGGGGATGTCCTCTTTGATGGCGGCTGGCAAGGTGCCTTCGACGAAATCTTTGGCTTCTTTGAGGCCGAGGTCGGTAACGCCGCGGACTTCTTTGATAACCTTGATTTTCTGGTCGCCGACTGCAACAAGCGTCGGAGTGAAGGAGGTTTTTTCTTCCTCTTCCACAGGGGCGGCCGCACCGGCGGGACCGGCGGCTACAGCCATGGGAGCCGCGGCGGAGACGCCGAATTTGTCTTCGAGAGCCTTGACCAAATCGGCAAGCTCCATAACGGTAAGTTTCTCGATACCGTCGAGAATCGCCTGGGCATTATCGCTCAGGTTGATTTCGGGCTTGATGTCTTCAGGACACATAGTGTTCTCCTTTTATGATTTGTTTTTAAATACGAAACTAATTCTGTTGCTTCTTTTCGGCGATGGCGTTCAAAGCCACTGCAAAACCGCGCAACAGGCCAGACAAAGTATATACCAATCCGGTAAGCGGAGCCGCTATTCCGCCAACAACCTTGGCTCTAAGCTCATCGACACTCGGCAATGACGCGAGATCGTCGAATCTCGAGACATCCATTACGACATTATCGATAATCATGCCTTTGATGGCTGGAATCTCGAATTCGTCGATGAACTTCTTGAGAGTTTTGGCGGGGGAAACGGGATCGTCGATCGAAAGAACCAGGCTGGAGGGGCCTTCGAGGATTTCCTCGATAGACACGAGCCCTGCCTGTTCCCTGGCGATATTGATAAGCCGGTTTTTTGCGACTCTCATCTGGGAGCCGTGTTCCCTCAGCTTACCGCGAAGATCGCTGATCTGCTTAACGCTCAATCCGGAATGGTCGGTAACGATATGTATATGATTAGAGGAAAGGAGTTCTTTCAGAACCGCAACCTCTTGCTCTTTTTGAATATTAGGCACCATTCCTCCTATTTAGTAATTTGCTGAATTAGACCGGACAAATCGATTTTGACCCCGGGACCCATAGTAGAAGAAATCACGCAGGACCGGAAATAGGCTCCCTTAACCGATGTGGGGCGGGCTCTGTGAAGGGCTGAGATTAGAGCCTTGCAGTTCTGGTCGAGGGCATCGGCTTCGAAAGAGACTTTGCCGACCATTGAGTGAATAACTCCACCCTTATCGACGCGATACTCAATCTTACCGGCCTTGGCTTCGCTAACAGCCTGCGCCACATTCGGAGTAACTGTTCCGGCTTTCGGGTTAGGCATAAGACCTCTCGGCCCGAGAACCTTACCTAAACTTCCGACCTTGCTCATCATCGAGGGATGGGCGATAGCGACGTCGAAATCCATCTCGCCTCCCCGAATTTTCTCCACGAGGTCATCGCTTCCGACGATATCGGCGCCGGCTTTTTTGGCCGCCTCCGCATCGTCGCCTTCCGCGAAAACTGCTATACGGACGCTTTTTCCGGTTCCGGACGGCAGAACGACTGTTCCTCTGACCATCTGGTCGGCATGGCGCGGATCGACGCCGAGTTTGACGGCGATGTCCATAGTTTCGTCGAATTTCGCAAAGGAATTCGCTTTTACAAGCTCGATAGCTTCGGCAAGGGGATATTCCTTGTCGCGGTCTATTTTCTCACGTGCAGAAGTGTAATTTTTTCCGTGCTTAGGCATTTTTCACCCCCCTAATCCACAACCTCGATACCCATGCTACGAGCTGTTCCTTCGACGATGCGCATAGCACCTTCGATGTCGATAGCATTGATATCGGGCATTTTGGTTTCGGCGATTTCTTTCACCTGTTTGCGGGTAACCTTTCCAACCTTTTCTGCGTTTGGAACACCGGAGCCTTTGGCGACACCAGCGGCTTTGCGCAGTAAATCGCTTGCGGGCGGGGTTTTGGTTACGAAGGTGAACTTATTGTCCTTATAAACCGTAATAATGACGGGGACAATGGAATCGCCCATCTGCTGGGTCTGTGCATTGAAGTTCTTGCAGAAATCCATGATATTGATTCCCGCCTGCCCCAATGCTGGACCTACCGGCGGTGCGGGTGTCGCTTTGCCTGCAGGAATCTGCAACTTAACGACAGTCTTTACTTCTTTTGCCATTTTTTTCCTTTCATCCTCCCACGGTTAAGGCGTTCCGTGGTAATTGGACTCCCAAAGCGGGATAGACATTCGCTCAATTCGAAAGAGTGCGTCAAAAAATTAATCCGTGTCCTCTTTAATCTGCAAGAAATCGACCTCGACAGGGGTAAGCCTTCCGAAGATGCTGACCATAACCTTTATCTTGCCCCTTTCGGGATTGATTTCTGAGATGGTTCCAGAAAAATCCCGGAAAGGTCCATCGACAACCTTGACCGCATCGCCGATAGAGAATGGAATCTCGATTTTGTGATCCGCGGCTTCGATACCGCCCGCGCGAGCTTTTATCCTGTCAATTTCCTCTTCGAGCACAGGGACTGGAGTGCCGGCACTGCTCGTCAAAAAACCGGTTACACTCGGGGTTCCGTTCACGAGGGCGATGGTTTCCTTGGTAGCCTCCATTTGAACCATAATGTAACTCGGGAAGAACTTCCGCTGAACGGTCTTCCTCTTGCCCTGCCGCATCTCGATAACATCCTCGGTCGGAATAAGAATCTCGAAAATTCGGTCTTCGTATCCCTTTTCGCGGATAGCGGCTTCCAAATAGCGCTTGGCCTTTTGTTCGTGGCCGGACAGCGTATGAACTACATACCAGTTAGCCATCTATCCTACCCTAATATTAGTCTGACCAACTGTAGAAACAGCTGATCTATGACACCTACGAATACCAGCAGAAGCACACTGCTGATAACGACGGCGATTGTAAGGCCGGTAAGTTCTTCTCGCGAAGGCCACCGGACTTTTTTCGCTTCCTGATAGGATTCTTTCAAAAAAGTTTTTATCTTTTCGAACATGTCGCCAGTCCAGATTATAGTTTAGGCGGAAGGCGGAGTCTCGAAGGACTCCGCCAACCAAAGTTTCAGGCCCGGAGGGAATTGAACCCCCAACCCCCGGTTTTGGAGACCGGTGCTCTGCCTAATTGAGCTACAGGCCTATATCTACAGCAAGCGCTAAACGCCTACCGTGATTCCTTGTGCATCGTATGCTTGCAACACTTGGCGCAGAACTTCTTATACTCTACACGTTCGGGATGCTTGCGCTTGTTCTTGGTGTAGGTATAATTCTTCGCTTTGCATTCGGTGCAAGCTAATATTATTACATCTCTCGGCATAATTACTCGAGTATCGTGTGCACGACACCGGCGCCGATAGTCTTTCCGCCTTCACGAATGGCGAAACGGAGTCCCTCTTCCATAGCGATGGGGGAGATAAGTTCGCAGTCCATGGTTACGTTGTCGCCGGGCATTACCATCTCGCGTCCCTCGGGGAGCTTGATTTCGCCGGTAACATCGGTGGTGCGGAAATAGAACTGAGGTCTATAACCGGTGAAGAAAGGTTTGTGGCGTCCGCCTTCGTCCTTACCGAGGACGTAAACTTCGGCCTTGAACTTCGTGTGCGGGGTGATGGAGCCGGGTTTCGCCAAAACCATACCGCGCTCGACTTCGTCCTGTTTGATTCCGCGCATCAGAACGCCGACATTGTCTCCGGCCTCGGCGTAATCGAGAAGCTTCCGGAACATCTCCAGGTCGGTAGCGACCGTTTCGCGGGTCGGCTTGATTCCGACGAGCTGGATTTTGTCGTTCTTGTTGATTCTGCCGCGCTCGACACGACCGGTGGCAACCGTTCCGCGTCCGGTGATTGAGAAGACGTCCTCGACCGGCATCAAGAAAGGCTTATCGACATCTCTTTCCGGAGTCGGAATGTAGTTATCGACGGCATCCATGAGCTCGAGAATGGGCGCGAACTCGGGGGAATCGACGAGTTTGGCGTCGTCGAGACCGGCGTTCATAGCCACGAGGGCGCTTCCGCGGATGATGGGAATATCGTCGCCGGGGAATTCGTGCTTAGAAAGCAGTTCCCTAACTTCGAGTTCCACCAGATCCAGAAGTTCTTCGTCGTCAACCTGGTCGGTCTTGTTCATGAAGACCACCATAGCCGGCACATTAACCTGTTTCGCAAGAAGCACGTGCTCTGCGGTCTGAGGCATAGGGCCGTCGGCGGCGCTCACCACGAGAATCGCTCCGTCCATCTGAGCCGCGCCGGTGATCATGTTCTTGATGTAGTCGGCGTGTCCCGGACAGTCGATGTGGGCGTAGTGGCGGTTCGCTGTCTGATACTCGACATGAGCGGTGTTAATCGTAATACCGCGTTCTTTCTCTTCAGGAGCGTTGTCGATATCGTCGAATTTTTCGACTTTCGAGAAGCCCTGACGGCTAAGCACCATAGTAATAGCCGCAGTGAGAGTCGTCTTGCCGTGGTCGATGTGACCGATTGTTCCCACGTTTACGTGGGTTTTGGTGCGCTCAAAATGTTCTTTGGCCATTTTTCCTCCTTATTAGCCTATTAGCGCATAGCTATTTAATTTTCGAATCCTTGGTTAGACCCTATCGAGAAAATCGATGAGGACATCGCTAAGCCGCCCGAGAATTCCGGCGCGGGCATGTTTGACCTCGTCCTCGCTATGGTCTTCGTTTTCAAACAATCTACTGAGACCCTTTTCCCGAAAAATTCTTCGGGCTTCGTCGTCCCAAACTTCGTCAAAAGACTGAAGGGCAATCAGTTCGCCCTTGTCCAACCAGATTCCGCATCCGTTTGGACATCTATCAATAACAACACCGGTGTCGTAGCCATAAACGGCACGACTTAGGGTTGAACCGCAAGCGGGGCACTGATACTCGTCGTGAAGCTCCCTCTTGGGTATAGCACTGGAATGCCATTTGCGAGCTTCTTCGATGGCTTCGGAAGGCATAATTTCCTTGCGGGTCTCGATGATGTTTCTGAGAACCCCGCCTTCGACCCAGAATCCGCCGCACTTATCGCAACGGCATACCGGATAGCCTTCGTAATCGCCCGTAACTGTCTCGCGGTAGCACCTGGGGCATTCCATTTTCAAACTCCGTCCAAAATTAGCCCACGACCGGATTTGAACCGGTGACCTCATCCTTACCAAGGATGTGCTCTACCGACTGAGCTACATGGGCAATCCGAAAAATATCAATCAACTCAAAAGCGGGAAACGGGATTCGAACCCGCGACATTCAGCTTGGAAGGCTGACGCTCTAGCCAGCTGAGCTATTCCCGCAAGTCAGAATAATGGTGGGGGGAGGATTCGAACCTCCGAAGGCGTTGCCGACAGATTTACAGTCTGTTCCCTTTGGCCACTCGGGAACCCCACCAAAAGCTTTGTCAAACAGCCGACGGAGGGAATCGAACCCTCAACCTGCGGTTTACAAGACCGCTGCTCTACCCTTGAGCTACATCGGCGAGCACTACACCGGTCGCCGGTATAGACTTGCCAAATAAATACATTCACATGCCAGATGTCAAGCTATTTTTTTAGAAAAATTAATTTTTTTTGATAAACTCGATAAAAACATTGACAAAGGGAGGTTCGAGATATATTTTAATGCGGTCTTGAAAGCAAAATGAAAATGAAATATCAATTATGGAGGCATGAATAATGGGTAAGAAGAAAAGGACATTTGCGGACAAAGTAGCCAAGGGCACGGGTCCCAGAGGCGAATTCTGCCCCGTGTGCGAAACTGTCAAAAGGGTAATTAAGATTATCCGCGCGGAGCATGACGACTCGAAAGGGTCATGGCGCTTTTCCGAAAATATGGAAAAAGTCTGCAAGTGCAACGAAACAGAACTTATGGGGTCATAGCGACCAAACCCCCGATTTAAAGCAAACCGCCGGCATTTATAACCGGCGGTTTCCTTTTTATCGAGAGCTCGAGATAATACTCATAAAATTTTTTTTGTAAAAGTTAATTTTTCTCTTGCGCTGTATGACCTAAAGTCCTATAATGTATTAAAATAATACGGGTTAATTCGAGTATTTCGTCAAGGAGGATACATGAACCTGGAGCACTTTCAAGCTCTCGAAGACAAGATAAATCAGCTTCTAAACCACATAATCAAGCTTAAAGAAGAAAAACGCGAGCTCATCGAGGCTAACCACCGGCTCGAAGCCAGAATCAAAGAGGTAAGAGACGAGAAGGAATCGATTTTGGCAGAGAAGGCAGAACTGGAAAACAAGGTAAAACAAGAAGAAACCGTCGCCGAACACGAGACAGAGATCAAAAGCAGAGTCGAAGCCCTTCTCAGTAAAGTCGATGAGGTCGTCGGATCTTAGCACCGTGAAACGCGGATAGCGGATGATAGACGAGCCACAAAATAAAATAACGATAAAAGTGCGTATCTACGGCAAGGAATATTCCATTCGAAGTTCCAAAGAGAAGGAATATGTCGAAGAGGTTGCACGTTATGTCGATAATAAGATGACCGAGGTAGATAAAAGCGGCGTGTCGTCCAGCCCTGTTCAGGTAGCGGTATTGGCCGCAATGAACATCACAGACGAACTTTTCAGCGAAAAACTTCAAGACAATTCATCGGTTAAAGAAGTCGAAGAGCGCGCCAAAAAGCTTGCCGAAAAGATCTCCTCGGCATTAGGCGAGTAGCGACAAGCGCATTATCCGGCTATCCGCCCACCGATCCCCGTTTGGGGACTTCGGTGGGTTTGCTCATTTTAGGAAAGCGCTTATTTTTTGAATCCTACGCCCGAACCCCTCTACACTTTGGGGAAGGCAAGGTTAAACATAAATTGAGAGGAGTTATTAATGGAATGGATAATTGGAATAATTATCGGACTGTTTGTCGGTATCGCCGGTGGATATTTTATCGGACTGGCCATGGTCAGGAGAACCGGCAAAAACAGAATTAGCGACGCCGAAGCAAAGGCAAAACAAATAATCGAGGAGGCTGAACACAAGACGGTCATCAAGCTCAAAGAGGCCGACCTGGCCGCGAAGGACAAGCTTATCCAGATGAAACAGGAGTTCGAGCGCGAAACTCAGACCAAGCACAACGAAATCCGCCGCGAAGAACGAAAGCTCACCGAAAAGCAATCCTCCGTTGAACGCAAGATGGACCTCCTTCGCAAGAAAGACAGGGACGCTCAAGCCCGCGAACGTCTTCTCGCCCAGGAGGAGAAGCAAATCCGCCAGAAACAAAATGAACTCGACGAACTTTTCGACCGTCAGAACCGCCAGCTCGAACGTATCGCCGGAATGAGCGCCGAGGAAGCCAAACAGCTTCTAATCCAGAATCTCGAACAGGAGGCTCGTGCGGACGCCGCCAAGATAATCCGCAACATCCGTGAAAAAGCGGAAGCCAACGCAGAACGCGAAGCCCGTCAAATTATTATCGACTCGATTCAGCGTTGCGCCGCGGACACAACGGTCGAATCGACGGTTAGCGTCGTTAGTCTGCCAAGCGACGAACTTAAGGGACGCATTATCGGCAGGGAAGGCCGTAATATCAGGGCTTTCGAGATAGCCACAGGCGTGGATGTCATTGTCGATGACACGCCGGAAGCCGTTATCCTGTCAGGTTTCGATCCAATTCGCCGGGAAGTGGCCAGAATCGCCCTTGAAAAACTCATCCTCGACGGCAGAATCCACCCGGCGAGAATAGAGGAAACGGTTCAGAAGGCCGAAAAGGAGATGGAAGTAATAATCCGCGAATCGGGAGACCAGGCCTGTTTCGAGGTGGGAATTCACGATATAGATCCTGAATTGGTCAAACTCATGGGGCGCCTTAAATACAGAACCTCCTATGGTCAAAACGTCCTTCAGCATTCCATCGAGGTCGCCCACCTTTCGGCGCACATCGCGGACTTGTTGGAACTCGATCCTACTACAGCCCGCCGATGCGGACTTCTGCACGACATCGGAAAGGCAATCGACCGCGGGCAGGAAGGCACTCATACCGAACTCGGCCACGAAATCGCACGCAGACACGGCGAAGGACCCATCGTCCTCAACGCCATCCTCGCGCACCACGCCGATGTCGAAGCGGAAACGCCTTATACCATTATAACTATGGCTTCCGATGCTATCTCCGGAGCAAGGCCCGGCGCACGGCGCGAGACTCTCGAAAACTACGTCAAAAGACTCGAACGCCTCGAAAAGGTCGCAGACGGTTTCGCCGGCGTCGAGAAGTCATATGCGATTCAAGCTGGCAGAGAAATCCGTGTCATGGTCGTTCCGGACGAGGTGAACGATCAGGCGTCGGAGTTCATGGCCTCCGAGATAGCTCAGAAAGTTCAGGACGAACTGGAATATCCGGGGCAGATAAAAATCACAGTTATCCGCGAAACACGGGCGGTCGATTACGCTAAATAACCGCAGACTAATATGATAACAGAACGGCGCTTTCGAGCGCCGTTCTTTTTTATTTCAGAAAGCGGTTGCGATTGGGAGACTCAACCCGTATTTTCACCATCGCAAGAAAGAGTGGTAAAAAATGAGAATACTTTTCATAGGCGATATTTTCGGAAAACCGGGCAAAGATGCTGTTCATAAGCTACTTTCGCTGGTTGTCGAAGATATTTATCCCGACGTCGTAATCGCCAATGGCGAGAATATAGCGGGGGGGTTCGGTCTAACAATTAATCTGGCCAAAAAACTGTTTCGCTATGGCATCGACGTTATCACTACAGGGAACCACATCTGGGATAGGACAGAAGCGGATGAGCTTGTGTCGAGCGAAATGAAAATAGTTCGCCCCATCAACTTCCCCCCCGGAACTCCGGGAAAGGGAAGTCTCGTTTTCGAGACCGACTCCGGGGAGAAACTTGCTGTTCTAAATGCCCAGGGGCGCGTTTACATGCGTTGTATCGATGACCCCTTCAGAATATCCATGGCGGAAATCGAACGTCTGAAAGAAATCACTCCATTTATTTTTGTTGATTTCCACGCCGAGGCGACATCGGAAAAAAAGGCTTTTGGGTTCTATGTTGACGGCCATGTCAGTGCGGTGGTGGGAACTCATACCCATGTCCAAACTTCCGATAATCAAGTCTTGCCGAAAGGCACGGCTTTTATTACCGATGCCGGAATGACCGGTGCTCACGATTCCGTAATCGGAGTAAAGCCGGAACTTGGGATGGAATTTTTGCTGTCGGGTAGGAACGTCCGTTTCACTCCGGCGGAGGGCAATATCAGGCTTCAAGGTGTTGTTATTGATATCGATAAACTTGGCAAAGCGGAATCGATCGAAAGAATCGACATTCCGCTGGAGGAGGAAGATTAATGGATTACAAAGAAGTTCTGAAAACCAACATCGGCAGAGAACCGGACTTTCGCGGCAAGGTTCGAGATTTGTATAACCTGGGCGACAAACTCCTGCTGGTAGCCACCGACCGTCTGAGCGCTTACGACGTCATCATGCCCAACGGCATTCCCGGCAGAGGCGTGGTTTTGACTGAGATGTCCAATTTCTGGTTCGAGCGGACACGGGAATTAGTGCCGAACCATCTCATCACCACGGATTTCGACGCCTTTCCTGATGAGTTGAAACCATATCGGGATCAGCTCGAAGGCCGAACAATGCTCTGCAAAAAGGCCGACCGCGTGGATATCGAGTGCGTTGTGCGCGGTTATCTTGCCGGAAGCGGGTGGAAAGAATACCGGAAATTCGGCACTGTCTGCAATATCGCCCTTCCGAATGGGCTGGTGGAATCAGACCGATTGCCCGAACCAATTTTCACGCCATCGACCAAAGCGGAACAGGGCGAGCACGACGAGAATATTTCCTTCGACAAAATGGTTAATATAATAGGGAAAGAACTTGCCGACCGTCTTCGTATGCTGAGCCTCGAAATCTACAACAGCGCGGCCACTTATGCCCTTTCTCGCGGAATTATCATCGCCGATACGAAATTTGAGTTCGGATTTATCGACGGCGAGCTTTGCGTAATCGATGAGATGCTTTCCCCCGACTCGAGCCGTTTCTGGGACGCCCAGGAATGGACACCGGGGACTTCTCAGGACAGTTTCGACAAACAGTTCGTTCGCGACTGGCTTGCAAACAGCGGATTCACCGGCGAGGGAGACCCCCCTTCCCTGCCGGACGAGGTTGTAACCGGAACCCTTCGCCGCTACGAAGATGTCCGCGACAGGCTGATTGGTTAAGATACATCTGGTCATGCCTTCTTAAGCCTCCCTATTTATTATGAGAGGCTTTTTTTTTCAAAAAATAACTTGCTTTATTTCCCTTCTCGACATTATACTATTATAGAACCTAATGTTAACTTAGGGGGGAAAATGAAAAAAAGTCTTCTTCTATTAATCCTTCTGCTCTTGAGCACCTTGCCTCTGTGGGGCATCGAAATTGAAATCGTTCGAGTCAGCGACGATCCTTTAGTTCTGCAGATTTTTGTATTCAACGATGGCGAGCCGCCGGTCGAGATTACCGATTTTCATTTCAGCGTTTCCATGCCTTGCCAGATAGTCGGAGCTTCTGGTCCTCCGGGATGGACGCTCCGCTATGCCCTGCCAAACAGCTTCGTAGAAATGGACGCCCCTCCCGGAGGTGCTATTATGCCGGGCGAAGGGGGCGAATTCACGGTAGAACTCGACGGTCCTTGCGAAGACGCGACCTACACTTTCTACCTGACCGGACCGGAGGGAGTCATTCCCGGCACGGAGCGGGAAGGGCCGATACCGGGGCCTCTGGAAATCGACGTTCAAACTGCGCCGAAGATGATGGAAATTGCTGTTTCGCCAAATCCGTTCAATTCGGCCTGCGCAATTTCTGTTCCGGCGCGGGCGAAAATCGAGATTGTCGATATGTCGGGCAGGTTGGTAGCGGAGTATTCCTGCGGCTGTTCGCGCACATCATGGAAATGGTCGCCCGATGAGAGGGTAAAATCTGGGGTTTATCTTGTGCGGGCGCTCTTTGCCGACGGGAAATCGGAGACGAAGCGCGTAGTGTTCTTGAAGTAGCCCGGGGGTTCACCGTTTTTTCGAGGAGATGACTTGAGCTTTTCGAAGAGAAGTCGAATGCCCGGCGAAGAAATCTCCTATGGTAACCAGAAAGATTGCCATGGGCTATCGCCCTGGCAATTACTGGGGACCCAGTATCGGCTTAACGAAATGACTCATACCCCTGTCTCAATTAATTTTTAGGATTTAATCATTAGACATTAAAAAAAACGCCGGCCACGAATGGTCGGCGTTTTCCGCAAATTTTACCCCATGGAGGATTCGAACCTCCGACCCACTGATTAAGAGTCAGTTGCTCTGCCAGCTGAGCTAATGGGGCAAATTTTTCAACCGTAAAAGGAGGACGAAGAACAAAAATGGAATCGTAGCGAAAATCCCTTTAGATAAGCATCTTCGGAGAGGATTGGATTCCAAGCGAGGTGCGGCGGAGCAATTTTCGTTTCAAATCCAAACTGCTCACGCTTTCCTGATATAGTTGATAAAACAGCCTCTTACGAGCTTTAAAACGGAGAGGCCGGGATTCGAACCCGGGATACGCTTGCACGTATAACTGCTTAGCAGGCAGCTGCCTTCAGCCGCTCGGCCACCTCTCCTTTAGCAAACCTTTAAAAAACGAATATCGAAAATCATTTTCTCCGGGCATGTTCGAAAAACCGATGTAGAATATCGGCGCATTCATTTTCGAGAACCCCCGAAGTTACTCTCAAAGAGTGTCCGAAAGCTGGTTCGTTGGGAAGATTCCATCGGGATTTGACGGCGCCGAGTTTGGAATCGGACGCGCCGTAAACAAGACGGCCAACTCGCGCCATCATAATAGCGGACATGCACATAGGGCATGGTTCGAGGGTAACATAGAGCGTAACATCGGTCAGAACGCGGCTTTCAATTATCGCGCCGGTTTCGCGAAGAGCTATAATCTCGGCGTGGCCTGTAGGGTCGAAGCTATTTTCGCGCTCATTCCCCGTGCGGAATAAGATTTCGCCGTCGATAACAGCCACACATCCGACTGGAACTTCCCCCCTGCCGAGGGCGGATTGGGCCTCAGATAAAGCCTCCTCCATAAACCGTATGTCCCTTTCGATATCCATTCAAAGAGCTTTCAAAAAAATAAGATAATGCGCGCGGCCTACGGATTCGTAGTCTTTTCAAAAATGCGCGCCCGGTCCTACGGACGGCCTACGGGTTCGTAGTCTTTTCAAAAATGCGCGCCCGGTCCTACGGACGGCCTACGGGTTCGTAGTCTTTTAAAAAATGCGC